>JGI25326J35508_1000559_pt1 | contig 28757 bp, 24 predicted proteins | sample HigsolmetaAR201D_FD_35508 | JGI IMG/M metagenome (IMG submission 35508)
GCAAGCCAAGCGTTTTCATCGAGGCGGAACTCCCCCGCAATGCGATGGGCAAAGTCCAAAAAGAACTCCTCCGCCAAAAACACCGCGGAACATTCACCACAGCGTGATCCGCTTCCTTTCCATCGAGGGTCGAAACCCGATGGACGGTAAGAGGCCCCTCTCGGAAACAAGAGGGGCCTCTTTGACGCGGGCGGTTCGTCAGGTGCGGTTGCGGGCCATGTGGCGGGCGGCGCGGAGGCCGAAGACGGTGGCGGGGCCGATGGTGGAGCCCGGGCCGGGGTAGGTGCGGCCCATGACCGAGGCGGAGGTGTTGCCCGCCGCGTACAGGCCCTCGATGACCGAGCCGTCTTCGCGCAGGGCGCGGGCGTCGGCGTCGGTGACCACGCCGCCCTTGGTGCCCAGGTCGCCGATGACGACCTTGAACGCGGTGAACGGGGGCTTCTCCAGCGGCCCCAGGCACGGGTTGGGGCGGACGGTGGGGTCGCCGTAGTAGCGGTCGTAGGCGGAGTTGCCGCGGCCGAAGTCGCCGTCGATGCCGCAGCGGGCGAAGCCGTTGAAGCGTTCGACGGTGGCCTGCAGGCGGGCCGGTTCCACGCCGATCCGGACGGCCAGCTCGCCCAGCGTGGCGGCCTTCACCATGATCCCGGCCTCGGCCATGGCCTTGTTGACCCGGGGGTCCATGGCGAAGCTGCGCATGTAGCGGCGGGCGTGCCGGGCGTCGGCGATGAGCCAGTAGGGGCCGTCCTTGTCGTGTTCGAGCATGTGGTGGCCCAAATCGACGTACGACTCGGACTCGTTGGCGAAGCGGTCGCCCTTGGCGTCCACCATGATCGAGTACGGCAGGGAGCGCTCGCCGACGATGAAGGCGGGGGTGCCGCCGGGGACGGGGGCCACCGAGGCGCCCCACCAGGCCTCGTCCATCAGTTCCAGGGCGGCGCCGACGGACTGGGCCAGCTCGATGGCGCGGCCGAGGTTGCCGGGGTTGCCGGAGGGGGAGCCGTCGATGCCCTGGTACTTGCGCCGCCACTTGGCGTTGTGCTCAAAACCGCCGGCGGCGAGCATGACGCCGCGCCGGGCGCCGACGGTGATCTGGCGGCCGTGCCGCCGGGTGCGGACGCCGACCACGCGGTCGCCGTCGACCAGCAGTTCCTCCAGCGGCGCGTTCAGCCACAGCGGCACGCTCTGGCGCAGCACCACCGCCTCCAGGAACGAGCAGGCCAGCCCGGCGCCGATGCCGACCAGGCGCCGGCCGCGCGCCACGCCGCCCAGCGCCCGGAACACGAAACGGGCGCCGCGTGCGAAGCCGCCCGGGGTGGACCAGGCCCGCGACAGCAGCCACACGTCATCGGTCTTGATCGGCACCGGGAGGGCCGCGCGGCAGCTGTCCCACCAGTGGCCGATCCGCTTGGAGTCGAACGGCTCGACCTCGATGGAACGGCCGATCTTGCCGCCGGGCAGCTCGGGGTAGTAGTCGGGGTAGTCGGTGGCGCGCACAAAGCGCATGCCGTACTTTTCGGCCGTGGTGACGAAGTCGTCCACCCCGTCGACGAAGGCCTCCTTGCGTTCCCGGGAGGTGGCGCGGCCCACGTCGCCGATCGTGGCCTCCATGTAGGCCAGGGCCTCTTCGCGGGAGTCGGCGACGCCGGCCCGCCGCATGAGGGGGTTGTTGGGCATCCACAGGCCGCCGCCGGACATCGCCGTGCTGCCGCCCCACTTGTCGGTGCCCTCCAGGATCACCACGCTCAGGCCCTCGTCGGCGGCGCCCAGGGCGGTGGCGAATCCGGCGCCGCCGCTGCCGACCACCACGACGTCATAGGTGTGATCAAAGGACTGGTTGCCGGGTTGGGACATCGGCCGCTCCTTCACCTAACCGGACACCTTTGTCCGGAAGAGTATGCTGCGGATGTGCCCGCCACGTCACGCAGGGGCAATCGAGGTCCGGCCGCCGCCGCCGGCAACCGCCGCGCGATCTTGGACGCCGCCCGCCGTCTGTTCACCGAACGCGGCTACCGGGTGCCGCTGAGCACGATCGCCCGGGAGGCCGGGGTCGGCCAGGGGGTGCTGTACCGGCACTTCCCCACCCGGCTGGACCTGGCGTTCGCGGTGTTCGAGGAGAACTTCGCCGAGCTGGAGGCCATCGCCGCCGACCCGGGCGAGGGGGCCTTCGGGCGGCTGTGGTCGCGGCTGCTGGAGATGACCATCGCCGAGTCGGCGTTCGTGGAGATGGTCGTGGACGCCCGGCGCGCCCTGCCCGACCGGGGGGACGACCGGCGGCTGCTGGCGCTGGTGGAGGCGACGCTGCCGCGCGCCCGGGCGGCCGGGCTGGTGGACCCCGCGCTCACCGCCGACGACGTGCTGCTGGCCCAGCGCATGGTCTACGGGGTGGTGGTCACCGAGACCGACCCGGTGCGGGTCCGGCAGGCCGTGGAGGGGGCGCTGGCCCTGCTGAAGGAGCGCGCCCTCGTCCCGGCGGTGCGCTGACCTGCGCCCTTCGTGGACGGCGCGAGGACGAGGAGGGGCCGCCGGTCAACGCAGATTCCGGCATGCACAAAAATCGTCCCATGAGCGATCTGCCGGAAGCCTTCTATCTGCCCCTCGGGGACGGCCGCTACGAGCCCACCCGCGCCACCGAAAGCCCGTGGTCGCCCGACGCCCAGCACGGCGGGCCGCCCACGGCGCTGCTGGCGCACGAGCTGGACGCCGCCGCCGCACCCGGCATGCGGCTGGCCCGGATCTCGGTGGACTTCCTCGGCCCCATCCCGCGCCGCCGGCTGCGCATCGAGGTGTCCACGCTGCGTCCGGGACGGCAGATCGCGCTGGCGGAGGCGACGATGATCGTCGACGACCGGCCGGCGGTGATCGCCCGCGCCTGGCACATCGCCACCGGCCCGACGCCCCCGGCCGCCGGCGCCCCGTTCGACCCGCCGCCGCCGCTGCCTGAGGCCCAGGAGGACTGGCACGACCCCGACCTGGACGGCTGGGGNTATGGCCAGGCCATCGAGTGGCGGCACACCCACGGCCTCGGCGAGACCTCCGGCCATGCGGAGGTGTGGACGCGGGTGCGCATCCCCCTGATCGCCGGGGAGAAGCCGACCGGCCTGGCGCGGGCGCTGATCGTCGCCGACTCGGCCAACGGGATATCCCTGGCGCTGCCGATGCGGCAGTGGCTGTCCATCCCGCCGACCATGACCGCCACGTTGGGGCGCCTTCCCGAGGGCGAGTGGGTGCACATGGCCGCCCGCACCCGCCTGTCCGACGACGGGCTGGGCGTCGCGCACGCCACCATGAGCGACCTCACCGGCTATCTCGGCGAGGTCACCCAGCCGCTGCTGGTCCGCGAGCGCTGACCGCCGCGCCCTGGGATCCTCACGCGGCGGCGGGGAGGCCGTCCAAGGCGAGCCGGTGCCGGTCGTCACCAAACCTCTTTCAACACGACGTTCCCGCAGATGGAGCCGGCGGAAATGCCGTGACCTGCAACGTCGTGACCTTGGATGCCGCAAGGGCTCCCGTCTGCGGCGCCCAAGACCACGTGTTGAAAAAGGTTCACTGATGCTGCAGCGCAGGTCCGGTCCGGCGGCGTCGCGTGCCGCGTCCTTCCCGCCGCGGCCCCTCCTTTCGGGCGCTCATGCCGCTTCTCCGCCGCCGAACTCGTTCACCACCCTGTTTCCTCAGGTCACCTACGGGTAGGACGTGCTTTCAAGACTTCTGCTCCCAGATTTTTGAGGACGGGTGTTGGACAGAATTCTCCATCCACCGGGTGAACGTCGGCGGAATTAATAGCGCCGGGGCCCGTCCCGATGCGCGAAGGGTTCTTTTTCCGTCTCCCTAAGGCCCCCTCAGGAAACACCGCAGCCCTGGCCGTGAGGTGCTCGCGCGCCGCCGCAAAGAAACGGTAGGTTGAAAATGATCATGCTGTCGGGTGCGTGGACCCCAGGGGGCGCCATGGCCGCTGAGAAGAACGACTGGACGGGAGTGGCCCGGTGGGACTGGGAGGATCCGGACACCATCCGCGCCCGGCTGGAGGCGGGGGCCGATCCCGACGCCCGGATCTGGGGCGGCCGGCCGGTGCTGCACGTGGCGGCCGAGCTGGGGTCCCCGGAGGCGGTCGCCGAGCTGGCCGCGCGGGCCCGTGACATCGACGCCGAGTACATGGGGCGCACGGCGCTGTGGGAGGCCGTCTTCGCCCGCTGCTACGGCAACGCCCGCGTGCTGGCCGAGGCGGGCGCCGACCCGTGGCGGCCGATGATGGCCGGCTGGCCGCCCGGACGGCTCGCCCTGGCCGGCCCGAACCCCGATCTGTTCCCCCTGCCGGAAGGGCGAAGCGGCCTGTCGCCCGCCGAGTCCGCCGCGGTGGCCGAGGCCCGGCGCATGGTCGCCGTGCTGGGCGATGTCTCCGACTACATCGGCATGGGCGTGGCGTGCGTGGCCGGTATCGACGCGGCCGAGGCCGCGCGGCGGCTGCAGGCCACGCCGATCACCGACACCGGTCCCGGTTCCTTCCTGGCCGATCCGTGGTCCCACCGGCTGGACGGGGAGGACGGCCTGACCATCGTGGGCGCCACCGACGTGTCCGGCGGGTGCGTCATCACCCAGCCGTGGGGGTACGCCCCGCAGATGCCCGGGGTGCTGAAGGCGTTGTCGGCGGGCACCGTCTGCTACGGGATGTACGCCAATCCCAAGAGCGGCGATCAGGGCAGCATCTGCCGGGACGGCGTGCTGGAGGACTGGGATCTGATTCCCGGCGCCCCTCCCGGCCCTGACGCCTCCTCTCGGGAGGTCCTGCTGTCCTTCCTCTATCAGGACGATGCGGTGGGGTACGCGTGCGCCTACGCGGGGCTGCGGCTGACCGACGCCCGCGCGGTCACCGGCCCACCCGATGTGTGGCTGCGGCTCCCCCGCCGCGACTACTGGCAGTGAACCTTTTCAACACGTGCGGGCCGGGACGGAGACCCAGGCGGCGTCCGAAGTCATGACATACAGGTCACAGCGTCGCCCCTGACCTCACCGCCCCGCACGCAACCTGTGGGACGGCGTGTTGAAAAGGCTCACCGCCCCCGGCGCGGCCCAGAAGGCCGCCGTGTGGCTTCGGTCTTGCTCCCGGCGAGGCCGTCGTCGGCCTCGTGGACGTGCTCAAAAGCCGCAGCGGCTGCTACCCGCCCACTCCCCACTGGGAACGGAAGTGCTCCTCCAGCCACTGGGGGAAGAATTCCTCGGTCAGTCCCTCGTACTCGAACCGGTAGGGACCGTAGGGGCCGATGATCAGGTGGAATGAGTCGGCTCCGGTGAGGACGCCTATTTCCAGGTTCTGGTGGCTCCACCCGCCGTACCCCGCGGGGAAGAAGAATTCCAGCTGCTGGGAGCACGGCAGGGTGTGCATCCCTTTGGTGAGCTCGAACTCGGCGAACTCGGTGTCGGACTTCTCGAACCGGAATCCCAGGTCCAGCAGCGCCTGGATGAACAGGTCGTGGGCGGGCAGCCCGTGCACGGCGATCTCGTCGAAGTCGCCCCGGTCCACCGCCTTGTCGATCGCCAGGCAGGTGCGGACGGCGGCGCCCGGTGCGCAGGGGATCGCACCGCTGCACGAGCCGGTGCGCGGCGGGCCGCAGCCCCGCGAGCGGGAGTTCCCGACCGGGCGGCCGCGCCCCGCCGACGACCAGATGCTCGCCGAGGTGCCGCAGGCCCGGCCCGGAGGCCGGCCGCCTTTCACCGGGGCGCTGCGCCGGGCGGTCACCGCCGGGCTCGACTCGCCGCTGGTCACGCCGCTGCCGGCGCAGGAGGAGATCGCCGGGGCGCGGGGACGGGCCGCCGCGCGCAGCCGAGCCGAGATCACTTGCACGCCGTTTTCGCGTCTTCGGTGAGCCGTCCCCGAGACGGGGCAAAGGGACTTTGGTCCCTTGGTGTCGGGAAACCCGGCCCTGACCTGGAAGGTCCTTGCGGCCCTAGCGTCGGGGGGACGCCAAGGAGGGCGCGGGGACGCGGGGAGGAAGAGCATGAGGGCTTCCGGCGCGATCGAACGGCTGCACCGCCTGCGCAGGCGGCTGGGTTTCGATCGCAATGAGCTGCGGCGCGGCGTCGACCGGCTCCAGTGGTCGGCCGGGCTGCTGCTGACGGTGCTGTTCGTGGTGCTCGGCAGCACGGTGGCGGTGCTGGCCGCCGGGCCGGTCTACCAGGACGGCGTGCGGGCCGAGCGGCAGGAGCGGGCCGTGCGGCACCAGGTCGTGGCGACCGCGCTGAGCCGCCCGGAAGCCGGCGGTCCCGACGCCGTGGCCCGGTATGTGGTGCGGGTGCGCTGGACCGAGCCGGACGGCTCGGCCCGCACCGGGACGGCCGCGGCGTGGAGCCCGCAGATCCGCCCCGGTGAGACCAGGCGGGTGTGGGTGGACGACTCGGGCCGGCCCGCCGATCCGCCCCGCTCGCACCGTCGCACCGTCTTCGAAACCGCCGCCACGGCCGCCGGCGCCGTGCTGGCCTCCGGGCTGCTGCTGCTGATCGCCTACATGCTGGTCCGCCAGCACACCGACCGGCTGCGCGCCGCCGAGTGGGACGCCGCCTTGGCCAGGCTNNATCCCCGCCGGACCCGCTGACCCTCCTCCGGCGGCTCGCGCGCTGCTCCTCACTCTTGGTGGAGCAGTTCGCCGAGGGGACGGCGCACGGTCCGGTAGCGGGTGTCGGTCACTCCCAGCCGCAGCAGCATCTGCGGGTTCGCCCCGTCGCACAACCGGGTGCGGATGACCTCCCGCAGCTCCGGGAACTCCAGCGCCTGGGTGTGGAAGGCGGCCGACAGGCCCTCCTCGGCGTGGGCCCGCAGCAGGACGCGCTGCATCGCCTGGCCGGCGCGCAGCCAGTCCGCGGGGGTGTCCGCGGCCGTGGTGAGCAGGACGACCACGCCGGTGGCCGCTCCCCGGGCGGCGTCGCCGGAGGGCGCATCGCTCCCCCAGCCCTGTCCGCGGGCGAAGTCCCGGCCGGGGAAGTCCGGCCGGGCCCGTTCGGGCTCGCGGGGGTAGGCCTCGGCGTGGACGCCGTCCGGCCGGCTGCTGTGCGGCGGGGGCGCCCACCGGATGATCTCGGCGTTGCGGGCCGGGTCGGCCCGGCCCAGGTGCTCGGCCGCCCCGGTCAGCGCGGCCAGCGCCGCCCGGGCGTGCTCGTCGGTGATCACGTGCAGCGCAGCGCCCTCCCGCCGCGCCTCCTCCCGCAGCGTGGCCAGCAGCCCGGCGGGCACCTGGTGGGGGCGGAACGGGCCGCGGTGGGTGCGCCGCTCCCGCACCTGCTCATACAACCGGACCACGTCGGGGCCGGCGGGGCCTTCGGCGGGCTCGGTCACGTCCACATCGGCCAGCAGGTGGGGCCGGTCGGGTTCGGGCAGCAGCCGCACGCGCGGCGCATACCCCCGGTAGCGCAGCGCCAAGACCAGGTTGAACAGCGCCGCGCCGCAGCTGATCAGCATCTCCCGGCCGTCGGGGTCGGCCACATCCAGCCTGCGGTCGGCGTCGGCGCGCAGGCTGATGCGCCCCTCCCCGATCCCGAACGTCCAGGGCTGGGTGTTGTAGACCGACGGGGCCCACCGGGCGGCCTCGACGGCGAAGCGGGCGTCCTCGGCGAACCGTCCGGTATCGCCGCGGGTGTCGTTCACCGGCTTAGGTTTCATCTCGCCCCCTGAGTGAGCCGTCCCGATTCCAGGTCATCACCGCCGACGCCGCCCCGGTAGGGCCGTAGGTCACGGGGCGGCGGGACTTTCGAGGCACCGGTTTCGAAAGTCCCGCCGCCGCTGTGCGGTCATGGACGCCGTTGACGGCTTGTTCCCTGCGGAGGGCCGGTTCGAACGGGGGCCGTGTCAGCCGGCCTCTCGTTCAGGGGTGGNGAGGATGTGGTAGGCGTCNAGGGCGAGGGTCAGTTCCATCACCTGGCGGGGGCGGTCCGGGGAGCGGCCGGTCAGCGTCTCGATGCGGCGGAGGCGGTTGAAGACCGTGTTGCGGTGGCAGTAGAGGGTCGCGGCGGTGCGGGCCACCGACCCTTCGCACTCCAGCCAGCACGACAGGGTGGCCAGCAGGGTGTCCCGGTCGTGGGGGTCGAGTTCCAAGATGGGCCGCAGCACCGCGTTCACCAGGCGTTCGGCCAGGTCGGGCTGGGTGACCGAGAGCACCGCCGGGAGCCGTTCGTCCAGGTGGACGACTTCGCCCTCCCGGCAGGTGCGCAGCGCCAGGACGGCGTAGCGGCGGGCCTCGCTCAGCTCCGGCAGGCCCTCCACCACGGGGCTGACCCCGGCCCGGCCGGGCAGCGCCGGCCGCAGCGCGGCCAGCGCCTTGTCGGGGTCCCGGTCGGCCAGGGCGACGACCACCAGCTCGCAGTCGGGGCGGGTGCGCCACAGCAGCCGCAGCCCGGCCGCCTCGGCGGGACGGCGGGACAGTTCGGGGCGGGCGCAGCCGTCGGCGCGGGTGGCCACCACCAGGTAGCGGCCGAACTGCGGCACCTGCAGGGCGGCCGCGGCGTCCCGCACCACCGCGGTGTCGGCGCGGCCCTCCAGCAGCGCGTCCAGCAGGGCCTGGGCGCGTTCGGCGCGGCGGCTGCGCAGCTCGCTCTCCCGGCGCCGGTAGGCGTCGGCGGCGACCACCGCCTGCCGGTCGACGCCGTGCCACAGCCGTCCCGCCCCGCGCAGCAGCGCGGCGGCGGCCTCGGGGTATTCGGCGGTCACCACGTCCACCATGGCCTCCCAGGTGATCTGGGTGGCCAGCCGGTAGCCGCGCAGCAGTGAGTCCAGCGGGACGCCCTGTTCGGCGCGGCGGGCGCCGACTTCCATGGCGTGGGACAGGTCGCGCCGCTCCGGCCAGGCCTGCATGACCGCGCCGATGCCGGCGCGGAACCCCTGCTCCAGGTCCCGGCGGTGCTCGGCCTCGGGGATCCGGCGGTAGGCGTTCTCGGTGGAGCGCAGCTCGGTCAGCAGCCGGTCGGCCAGTTGGGGAACCTGCTCCAGCAGCCGGGCGGCCACCGTCCGCATCACCGTGCGGATCTCTGCTCGGGTCAGTACCGGACTCGGCACGAGGCCCTCCCAAACCGAATGTCGTTCGGCCGAAAAAGTTATCCCAGCGTTGTGCATCCGCACAGTCCCCCGCAACCCCTCCCGACGTGCGGATGTGCATCGGTCTCCAGTTGCCGCCGGAGTCTGGACGCCCCTTTCGGCCGCGGGTTTGTGTGTCGTACCACACACCCCACGGAGGATCTTGGATGGACGCCGAGGAGCCCCTGCCCCCCGACGGCGCCGGCGGCCTGCGCATCAGCGGCCTGCACGTCGGCTACGGGCCGGTCCGGGCGCTGCGCGGAGTGTCGCTGCAGGCCCCGCCCGGCTCGGTGGTGGCCGTGCTGGGCGCCAACGGAGCGGGCAAATCGACGCTGCTGCGCGCGATCTCGGGAACCCTGCGCTTTCACCGCGGCACCATCAGCGCCGGCGAGATCGAATACGCCGGCCGCCGGCTGTCGGGGCTGAGCCCGGCGGCGGTGGTGGCCCGCGGCGTGACCCAGGTGCCCGAGGGCCGGCGNATCTTCACCCGGATGACCGTGGCGGAGAACCTGCGCGCCGGGGCGCTGGGCGTGCGCGGGCGCAAGGCGGCGGCCGCCGCCCGCAGGCGGGTGCTGGAGCTGTTCCCGGTGCTGGCCGAGCGGGCCGGGCAGCGCGCCGGGCTGCTGTCGGGCGGTGAGCAGCAGATGCTCGCCATCGGGCGGGCGCTGATGGCCCGGCCCTCCCTGCTGCTGCTGGACGAGCCCACCCTCGGGCTGGCCCCGCTGATGGCCGCCCGCATCGCCGACACCATCCGCGAGATCAACGCCCAGGGCACCACCGTGCTGCTGGTGGAGCAGAACGCCGCGCTGGCGCTGTCGCTGGCCTCCCACGCCTACGTGCTGGAGGTCGGCGAGGTGACCATGTCCGGCCCGGCCGCAAAGCTGGCCGCCAGCGACGAAGTGCGCCGCCGCTACCTGGGCGAGACGGGCCCCGGCGAGGAGGAGCGGGCCGAGGAGAGCGCCCGTCCGGCGCTGAGCAGGTGGACGCCATGAGCGCGCCTGCCGAGCTGCAGGTCAGGGACGTCACCGTCCGGTTCTCCGGGCTGGTGGCCCTGGACTCGGTGAGCTTCACCGTGCGTCCGGGCAGCATCCACGCCCTCATCGGGCCCAACGGAGCGGGCAAGTCCACCTGCTTCAACGTGCTGTCGGGCGTCTACAAGGCCACCTTTGGCAGCGTGAAGTTCGGCGGCACCGAACTGACCGGGCTGCCCCCGCACAAGATCGCCGCGCTCGGCGTGGCCCGCACCTTCCAGAACATCGCGCTGTCGCCGCTGCTGTCGGTGGCCGACAACCTGATGCTGGGCCGGCACCGGCTGACCCGCACCGGGTTCCTGTCGGCCGGGCTGCGCCTGCCGCGCGCCCGCCGCGAGGCCGCCGCCCACTCGGCCCGGGTCGCCGAGATCGCCGCCTTCGTCGGGCTGAGCGAATACCTGCCGATGCCGGTGGGGCTGCTGCCGTACGGGGTGCAAAAGCGGGTGGAGCTGGCCCGCGCCCTGTGCATGGAGCCCAAGCTGCTGCTGCTGGACGAGCCGGTGGCCGGGATGAACGGCGGCGAGCGGCGAAAGATGGCCGCGCTGATCTCCGCCGTCCGGCGCGACCTGGGCATCTCGGTGCTGCTGGTCGAGCACGACATGGGCATGGTCATGCGGCTGGCCGACGCGGTCACCGTGCTGGACTTCGGCCGCCGCATCGCCGACGGCACCCCCGCCGAGGTCCAGCGCGACCCCGAGGTCATCCGCGCCTACCTGGGCGCCGCCGGCGACGAAGGCGCCGCGCTCCGCAAGGAGGGGACGTGACAACCTTCGCCGAACTGCTGCTGAACGGCGTGTCCATCGGGGCGGTGTACGCGCTGATCGCCCTGGGGTTCGTGATCATCTTCAAGGCCAGTGAGGTGGTGAACTTCGCGCACGCCTCGCTGCTGCTGGCCGGCGGCTTCATCGTGGCCGAGCTGCACCCGCGGATCGGGTTCTGGGCGGCGCTGGCGGCGGGCATCGCCGCGGCGGCGCTGCTGGGCGCGCTGATCGAGTTCTGCGTGATCCGCCGTTCCAAGGCCGCCTCGCACAGCGTGCTGGCGATCGTCACCATCGGCGTCGACATCGTCCTGGTCACCGAGCTGACCCGGCGGATCGGCACCGACGTGCTGGCGATGGGCGACCCGTGGGGCAGCCGGGTGGTGCACCTGGGGCCGGTGTCCATCGCGCAGACCAGGGTGGTGGCCCTGGTGGTGGCGGCCGCGCTGATCACCGCGTTCCTGCTGGCGTTCAAGTACACCGGCTGGGGCGTGGCCATGCGGGCCGCCGCCGAGGACGGGGAGACCGCCGCGCTGATGGGGGTGCGGCTGAGCCGGGTGTCGCTGAGCGCCTGGGCGGTCGCCGGGGCGCTGGCCGCGGTCGCCGCGCTGTTCCTGGCGGTCTTCCCCACCCCGGGACTGGACCGGACCACCGCCTCCGCCGCCATGAAGGCGTTCCCCGCGGCGATCCTGGGCGGGCTGGACTCCACCACCGGGGCCCTGGTGGGCGGGCTGATCGTGGGCGTCACCGAGTCGCTGGCCACCGGCTACCAGAGCGAGCTGTCCTTCCTGGGCCGCGGGATCGGGGACGTCGCGCCCTTCCTCGTCATGATCGTCATCCTGCTCGTCCGCCCGGCCGGGCTGCTGGGCACCCGGGAGCTGACCCGTGTCTGAGATGCCCGCGTTCAAAGCGATCGTCTGGGCGGCCGTGGCGGTGGCCGCGGTGGTGGCGCCCTTCTACCTGGAGAGCTTCTGGCTGACCGCCGGGGTGTTCGCCATGGCCGCCGCCATCGGCGCCATCGGCATCAACCTGCTGACCGGCGCGACCGGGCAGCTGTCGATGGGGCACGCCTTCTTCCTGGCGGTCGGCGCCTACGGCTACGTCTACCTGGCCGCCGAACCGGAGGGCGGGCTGGGCGGGCTGGGCCTGCCCACCCCGCTGGCGGCGGTGCTGGCCGTCGCGCTGGCCGGGGCGGCCGGCGGGCTGTTCAGCCCGATCGCCGGGCGGCTCAAAGGCGCCTACCTGGGCATCGCCACCCTGGCGCTGATCTTCCTGGGCCAGCACGTGCTGTTCAACGCCGGCCCGGTCACCGGCGGCTACAACGGACGGCCGGTGCCGCCGCTGGAGATCTTCGGGTTCGTCTTCGCCGACGACCCGCAGGTGGTGCTGCTGGGCGTGCCGTTCGGCGCCGCCGAGAAGCTGTGGCTGCTGGCCGCCGCGCTGCTGGCACTGGCCGCCTGGTTCGCCCGCGGCGTGCTGGCCGACCGGCCCGGCCGGGCCATGAACACCATCCGCGACCACGAGACCGCCGCCGGGGTGATGGGCGTGCCGGTGGCCCGCTACCGGGCCGGGGTGTTCGTGCTGTCGTCGATGTACGGCGGGCTGGCCGGGGTGCTGCTGGCGCTGACCTTCCAGCAGACCGTGCCGAGCTACTTCGACATGCTGCGCTCCCTGGACTACCTGGCGATGATCGTCATCGGCGGTCTGGGGTCGGTCGGCGGGGCCGTGATCGGCGCGGCCTTCGTCTCGCTGCTGCCGGAGGTGCTGGGCCGCTACAGCGAAGCGCTGCCGCTGGTGGCCGCGCCCGGCAGCGGCGGTTTCTCTCCCGCGGAGGCGTCCCGGGTGCTGTACGGCATCGCGGTCGTCGCCGTGGTCCTGTTCCTGCCGGGCGGCCTGCTGGGGCTCGCCGCGCGGGCACGGCGCGCGCTGTCCGGCAGGCTCCCCCACCCCTCCAAGTCAAGGAGTGCTCGATGAGCAGGTTCCGAACCCGGATCGGCGTGGCCGCGGCGGCGCTGCTGGCGCTGACCGCCACGTCCTGCGCCAGCGACAAAGCCGGCGGCGGGGACGCCAAGACCGGCCCCGACGGCGTCAAGTACGGCCCGGGCGTGACCGACGACAAGATCACCGTCGGGATGATCACCGACCTGACCGGCCCGTACGCGGCGCTCGGCAAGAGCATCTCCCAGGGCGCCCAGCTGCACTTCGAGCAGCTCAACGCCGCCGGCGGCATCTGCGGCCGCACGGTCGAGCCGCTGGTGCGCGACATGGGCTACGACGTGCAAAAGAGCGTGGCCGCCTACACCGAGCTGGAGTCGAAGGTCGCGGCGCTGCCGCACTTCATCGGGTCGGCCACGGTCAGCGCGGTGCGGCAGCGGCTGGACGCCGGCGGCCCGCTGACGCTGGTGCTGGCCTGGGCGCCGAACCTGCTGGGCAGCAAGGCCATCCAGATGACCGGCACCACCTACGCCGTGGACGTGATCAACGGGGTGGACTTCCTGGTCAAGGAGAAGGGCCTGAAGTCCGGCGCCAAGATCGGCCACGTCTATGTCGAGGGCGAGTACGGCGAGGACTCCCTGGCCGGCTCCAAGTTCGCCGCCGGGAAGCTGGGCCTGCAGGTCGTCGAGCAGAAGGTCAAGGCCACCGACGCCGACATGAGCTCCCAGGTCGCGGTGATGAAGGAGGCCGGCGTCAAGGCCGTGGTGCTGTCGGTCAGCCCCAAGCAGACCGCCTCGTTCGTGGGCGTCGCGCTCTCCCAGGGCCTGGACGTGCCGTTCATCGGCAGCAACTCCTCCTTCGCCCCGCAGCTGCTGGCCACCCCGGCCGCCCCGGCGCTGCTGAAGGACTTCTACGTCATGCAGGCCTCCAGCCCGCTGAGCGCCGACCTGCCGGTGATGAAGAAGCTGATCGCCGACTACAAGGCCAAGTACCCCAAGGACACCCTGGACAACGGGGTGATGGCCGGGTTCGTCACCGCGATGATCACCAGTGACGCGCTGAAGAAGGCGTGCGCGGCCAAGGACCTGACCCGCGAGGGCATCATCTCCGCCCACCGCTCCACCTCCGGCTGGGACGGCGGCTTCGGCACCAAGATGGACTTCACCGACGTCAACGAGCCCCCGTCCCGCGAGACCCACATCCTCAAGCCGGACAAGGAGACCGTCGGCGGGCTGAAGATCGTCCGCGAGCCCCAGGTCTCGGACCTGGCCAAGGAGTACCAGATCAAGGCCGGCTGAGCGGCCTGACCCCGGCCGGGGCCCGCACCGGGCCACGGCCGGGGTCACCCGGCGGCGCCCTGCTCCGTGAGCTTCTCGGCGATGCGGGCGGGGACCTCGGCGTAGTGGTCGAAGCGCATCGCGCCGCCGGCCGGTGCGGGGCGGCCGCCCATCTCCGCCAGCGGCACCAGGGCGTCCACGACCCGGGCGCCGGGGCGTTCCCGCACGGCGCGGACTTCGCCNCGGCGGCCCTCGATGCCGGCGGTGACGCCGTCCAGGCGTCCGGCGGGGACGGTGAGCTCGACGGCCATCACCGGTTCGAGCAGCACGGGGGCCGCCTGCCGCACCGCCTTCCGGAACGCCAGGGCCCCGGCGACCCGGAAGGAGCCCTCCCAGGAGTCGATCTCATGCTCCCGGGCGTCCAGCAGCGCGACGCGCACCCCGATCATCGGATGGCCGGTCGGGGGGCTGAACCGCATGGCCTCCCGGCAGCCGGCGTCCACCGCGGAGACGTACTCGGCGGGGACGCATCCGGCGGGGAGGCGGTCGATGAACTCATAGACCGTCCCGTCCGTGATCGGCTCCACCGAGAGCCACACCCTGGCGTAATGGGCCGCGCCTCCGGTCTGTTTGCTGTAGGTGACCTCCACCGGCCCGGCCTTGCGGCGGATGGTCTGCCGGTAGGCGACCTGAGGCCCGCTGATCGCCGCGTCGACCCGGTGTTCTCTCCTCATCCGGTCGATGAGGGCTTGCAGGCGCGGCGCGTCTTCGCCGCCGATGACGGCCCGGCCGGTCTCGTGGTCGATGCGCACCTGGAGGGACGGGTCCTCCCGGGCCAGATGCCGGATCGCCGTGGCCGTCTTCTCCCGATCGTCCCAGGACGTGGGATCGACGGCGATCTCAAAGAGCGTGACCGGGGAGTCCTTCGGCGTCAAAACCACCGGGTTCCGTTCATCGCGCGGCGTCCCGCCGGCGTCGGCGCGGCCCAAACTCATGAACGCGACGATATCCCCGGCCCCTTCCAGGGGCGGACGCCTCAGTTCAGCAGCCGCGCGGCCAGGGCCATCGCCCGGTCGATGGGGATGGCGAAACCGATGCCGATCGAGCCGGCGCGGCCCTGGCCCAGCGTGGCGATGGCGGTGTTGACGCCGATGACCTGGCCGCGGGCGTTCACCAGCGGGCCGCCGGAGTTGCCGGGGTTGATGGAGGCGTCGGTCTGCAGCACCCGCAGCGTCCGCCCGCCGCCGATGCTCACCCGGCGGTCCAGGGCGCTGACGATGCCGGAGGTGACCGTCCCGGCCAGCCCCAGCGGCGAGCCGAACGCCAGCACCGGCTGGCCCACCCGCACCTGGTCGACGCGCCCCACCGGCAGCGGCGGCAGCCCCGCCGCGCCGATCGACAAGACGGCGATGTCGTTGGCGTCGTCCACGCCGACCACCCGGGCCCGCCGCTGCCGCCGGTCGGGCATCTCCACCACGACGCTCACGCCGCCGGCGACCACATGGGCGTTGGTGAGCACATGCCCTTGGCGGTCGAACACGAAGCCCGACCCGGTGGCGCGGGACCCGGCCCGGCGCACCTGCAGGGACACCACGCTGCGCTGCACCCGCGAGACGGTCGCGGCCAGATCGCCGGGCGCGTCGGCCGCCGCCGGGACGGCCCGCGGCGAGGACCTCGCCGACCGCCCGTCCGCCAGATGCATCCCGGCCGCCCCCGCCCCGGCGGCCAGCGCGACCGCCAGCGTCCCCGCCATCACCCGCGGCCACCTGCGCCTCCTGCGCCGCCGGGACGCCCGCGACCGGCCCTGGGGGCCGTCCGCCCACGCCCCGCAGGTACGCGCGTCCACCACCTGCGACGTGCCGGTCCAAAAAGCGGCGGTACGGGCGTCATCGCCCCACGAGCCGCCGNCGACCCGCAAGGTGGCGGTGCGGCCGTCGTTGGCCCACGAACCGCCGCCCCAGGCGGCGCGGCCGTCGCCGGGCCTCATGCCCGCAGAACCCGCCCCGTCACGGGCGCCGGCCGTCCAGCCGGTCCCAAGCGCTTCATGGTCCCGGCCGCGGGCGTGACGTCCGGTGCAGGCGCCGGGAAACGGGTCCTGGTACATCTCGGCTCCTTCACAGTGGCCGCAGGCGGTGGGTGATCCGCCAGGAGGTACGCAGCACACGGCCCGGAAGGGTCAAGCGTTCTCGGAAAAGCCCCCGGTGACCGGTCGGCGTTGAACTCGCACCGGGCCGGGCCGCGTACCACCCCCCGACGGGTCGGCACGACCGAGGGGCGATGGCGGCAGAGGTGAGGTCACGGATCCGATGACGATGCCGGACGGGCCGGCCGATCAGTGGTTCGGTTTCCTGGCCGCGCTGGAGACCACCTGCCCGGCCTGCTCGGGCACCGGGCAGGTGCGCAGCGAGGCCTGGCAGGCCTGGCACGAGCGCGCCGAGGAACTGGGCAGGGTGGCGCTGGCCGCCCAGCGGGCCTCCGGCATGCGGCTGGATGCGAGCGGCGCCGTGGTGCGGGCGCCGGACGACCTGCCGCGCCGCCGCCGCGCCTACGCAACGGGGCATTCGGGCGGCGACGCCCCCACCGTGATGGCGGCCATCGAACGCGCGATCGACGAGCACGAACGGGCCCGGCCGCTGGAGGCCGAGTACGTGACGTGCCGGACGTGCGCGGGCGGCGGCCTGGTGCTGACCCCGCTGGGGCAGCGCCTGGTGCAGTTCCTGCAGCGGCACGGGCTCGTGACCGGCCCGACCTCGACACCACCGCAGACTCCCGGGACGGGCGGGACGATCGGAGGACGGGCATGACCGCCGTGAGCATCGCGACCATCGGCAGCCCCCGGCTGACCATGGGCTTTGACAGGTTCGACCGGATCGATCTGGACCGGCACCGGGCGCTGCACGGCGCCTTGGCGGTGCCGACCCTGGAGGAGCTGCTGAAGATCACCGAAGCGGTGGACATCCGGGGCCGGGGCGGGGCGGCCTTCCCGTTCGCCCGCAAGCTGATGGCCGTGGCCAAGCAGGTCGGCCGTCCCGGCGACGTCGATGACTTCCTGCTGCCCGGCGAGGAGGACGACCACCGCGGCCGGCGCCAGAAGCGGGCGGTGGTCGTGGTCAACGGCTCCGAAGGCGAACCCGGCAGCAAAAAGGACAAGGTGCTGCTGACCCGCAACCCCCACCTGGTGCTGGACGGCGCGCAGATCGCCGCGACCGCGCTGGGCACCCGCGACATCGTGATCGCGATCGAGGACGAGACCGCCGCCCGCTCGATGCGCGCCGCCATCGTCGAACGCCGGATGCCCGCCGAGGTCGTCCGGCTGCCCGAACGCTTCATTTCCGGGGAGAGCGGCGCGGTGATCCGCGCCATCAACGGGGAGACCCCCATCCCCCCGGGCCGCAAGGTGCGGGCGGCCGAATCGGGCGTGGACGGCCGTCCCACCCTGCTGTCCAACACCGAGACCTTCGCCCAGCTTGCGGTGCTGGTCTCCCTCGGCCCCGACCTGTACGCCTCGGTCGGCACCGACTCCGAGCCGGGCACCACCTTGCTGACCGTCGGCGGCACCACCGTCGTGGAGTGCCCGCTGGGCACCCCGCTGGCGAGCGTCTTCGCCCAGTGCGGCGTCCAGCCGGGCCAGGGCGTCCTGGTCGGCGGCTACCACGGCGAGTGGATCACCCCCGAGGCCGCCCGCACCGCCATCGTCTCCCGCGCCGGTTTCCAGGCGGTCGGCGGGTCGCTGGGCGCCGGGATCATCCTGCCGCTGCCGGAGGGCACCTGCCCGCTGCGGGAGGTCGCCCGCATCGCCTCCTACATGGCCGGCCAGTCCGCCGGGCAGTGCGGCCCCTGCCGGCTGGGCCTGCCCGACCTGTACCGCTCCCTCGAGGCGCTGGTGGACGGCTCCGGCAGCCCCGAACTGGTGCGCCGCGCCGCCGGCATCGGCCGCGGCCGCGGCGCCTGCTCCCACCCCGACGGCACCGCCCGTTTCGCGCTGTCGGCGCTGAACACCTTCGCCCGCGACATCGAGATCCACCAGCTCAACGGCACCTGCGGCCAGCCGTGCTTCGGTGTGCTGCCGCTGCCGGTCCCCGGCGGCGGCGAGTCGAAGTTCGCCATCGACTGGAGCCGCTGCGAGGGCCACGGCCTGTGCGCCTACCTGGTCCCCGAACTCATCCAGCTCGACCGCTACGGCTTCCCCGTCGTCCTGGACGCCGAAATCCCCGGCTGGATGGAGACCGACGCCCAACGCGCCGTCGCCATGTGCCCCGCCCTGGCCCTGCGCATGGTCCCCGTCATGGCCAAACAACCCAAGGCCAAGCGCAAGTAGCCGTCACCGCACCGGGTGACGCCGCTGGAAGTCCCGGACGGCGGGCACGTCACGGTAGGGCGCCAGACGAGCGGTGCGGTCGACGGTGGGTTTCGGCCGTCACGTCTTTCGGCGTGGTCACAGGGGATGGCGCTGCCGGGCGTCGCCGAGGAGGTGCCGGATGTGCTCGGCGGCGTCGGTGACGGTGGACGGCGCGCCTGGGGAGCGGATGATCCTCGTGGCGGTCTCTTGCAGCAGGCTGGTGGTGCGGCAGGGGCTGAGGGCGGCCGCGAGGTCGGTGGCCTCGCCGATGATTTCCTCCGTCCGCGGCCAGTCGCGGACGTGGACCAGGGCCTCCAGCAGTTCGGCCAGGTCGAGCCTGGCGTAGGTGGGGCCTTCGCGCATTCGTGCGACGACCTCTTCGCGGAGGGGAAGCACCTGCCGCCACCGGCCCAACTGGGCCAGGGCCGCGCCCCGTTGCCGGAGGATCTCCATGTCGTCGACCCACCAGGTCCAGCGAGGATCGCGGGCGCCGATCCCGGCCGAGATCATCGTCTGGGCCTTGTCGAGGGCGGCCATCGCGCGGTGCTCCTGGCCCATCTGCGCCAGCGCCCGGCCGCGGCGGATCTCGAAAAGCGCCGCCACGCGAGGGGGCAGGCGGCCGTCATCAGCGAGGTCATCGGCGATTCTCAGCGCCTCGGCGGGGCGGCGTGCACGCAGCGACAGCATGCTCAGATGGCCCAGCTCGAACAGCTCCATGGCGCGGTCGCCGGCCTGGCGGGACAGCAGCAGCGCCTCGTTGATGAGCTGCCGTGAGGTCGTCTGCCGGCCGGCGTCGTAGGCGATCCACGCCGCGATCTCGCCGGTCTCCCCGGCGGCCGCCAGCAGGTCGCGCTCAATCCGGGAATCGCGGGCGCCGACGCCGACTTTGTGGTGCGCCTCTCGGAAGACACGGACGGCATGTGGGAGCAGGGTGCTGCCGCCGTGCAGCGTGTCGAGCCGTACCAGCGCCTGGTTGGCCTGCCGGAGCGACTCGACATAGCGGGCGTCGACCGGCCGTCTGCTCCCGGCGGGCAGGCAGATCACGCCGAATGGATCGACCGGAACGCCCGGCACGGCCGGTCGAGCACCCTGCCCGGGGCCGAACAGCTCGTCTAGGTCCATGTCGAAGGCGGTGGCGTAGGCGAAGCGGTAGCGCTCGCTGACGCTGACCTTGCCCGCCTCCCAGCGCTTGACGTAGGAGAGCACCGTGTCGAGGTCGGGCCGCTGCTGATCGGGGATGGCCTCGCGCAAACGGCGGGCCATCTCCGGTTTGGTCCACCGGCGGCGCTCCCGCTCCGCCCGCAGCCGGGCACCCAGCGTCCGATGACGGGCCTGGGGCATGGCACACCTCCGGGGGACCTGCTCCGGTCTGCTCCCATGTGCTTTTCATGATGCCCCTGGGGTGTGCCATACGGCATTGATTCACTGAAAGTGCCGGGGCGGTGACAGCAAGATTCCCCGCGATGGCCCCGGCAGATGGCATCTGTAGATGAAGCGGCCCCGGACGGTGGTGACGCACCGTGCTCCGAGGCCTGACCACGACCGGAGCGTGGCTGATGACGAACCTATCGGACCCTGCGCGGATTCCGGAGGCGGTGCGAGAACCGCTCCGGGCGCTGCAGGCCCGGTTCCCCGGGGTGACGATCTGGTACGGCAGCAGGACGGGGCACTGGTGGGCCATGCCGGGCGGTGCGCGAGCCGTCGAACTGCTCCAAAGCGCCTCGGCGGACGGGCTCGTCCGCCAAGGCGCCGACCGATGCCCGCAGATGATCTCCCACGCGGTGCCGCCGCCTCCCCTGCGCACTGTGCCGGATGAGGCCGGGGCCGGTGCAGCGGCCGAGTGGACGTCCCCACCCTGCGCCGTCGTCTCCCCTTCTCGAAGCCCTGGACGAGAGAGCGGCCCACCGGCTCCCCGGTATGCGACCGCCCGGTCCAACCGACGGGAGCACTCCACGCCATTCGCCCTCAGAGGTCCCGGCCGGCAAGAAGGCCTTCGACTCATGCCGCCCGGCTCCAGCCGGTGGGCGAGCCCTCCTCCCCGGCGAGCGGCGGCCCGGGACGGACGCGGCATCCGGCGGCGGATCGAAGTCCTGTTCTCGCTGGGGACGGCGTGATCGCACAGCGCATTGCCGCCGCCGAAGCAGAGCCCGTCCACTGGGACGTGCCGGTCGCGGAGCGGTCGCCCCGGCAAGTGCGCCGGTGGGCCGTGCTCGGCAGGACTCCGACCGAATACATCGAAGGGAGCACAGACGATGGGCAAGCATGAGGGCGGACCGAAGAAGGACAAGCCCTTCGAGCCGAAGCCTCCCACCAGAGAACAGGGGGACGCCCAGACCCAGGGCGGCGGGAAGCGGGAGAAATGATCGACTTCGCCGAACGGATCGACCGGCTGGCCGATCTGCTCGAGGCGACCGGGCAGCTCAGCGACCCGGTATGGCGGCAGGCTCTGCACGCGGTGCCGCGGCACCTGTTCGTCCCGCCGGTCGCATGGGCACAGGGTCCGGACGGGTCCGGCCGCCGCATCGACCTGGCCGCCGACCCGGACGGCTGGTGGGAGGCCGCCTATGCCGACCAGCCGATCATCACCCAGGCCGATGACGGGGCCACCGATCCGGGCACGGGCCGGGGCAGCGCGTCCTCGTCGTTGTCGGCGCCCGGCATCGTCACCACGTTCCTGGAGCTGCTGGACCCGTTCGACGGTGACCGCGTCCTGGAGATCGGCACCGGGACGGGGTGGACCGCGGCGCTGCTGGCCTCCCGTCCCGGTGTGCAGGTCACCACGATCGAGGTGGACGCCCAGATCGCCGAGCGGGCGGCGGCGAACCTGAAGGCCACCGGACGCGACGTGCGGGTGCTGGTCGGCGATGGCGCCGAGGGAGATCCGGACGGTGCTCCCTTCGACTGCGTCCACGTCACCTGCGGAGTGGTCACCGTCCCGCACGCATGGGTGCGGCAGACCCGTCCGGGCGGTGTCATCGTCTTCCCCTGGATGCCGTGGTACGAGGGCGGTCACCAGGTGCGGTTGACGGTGGGACGTGACGGCACCGCGATCGGCCGTTTCCACGGCGGGTGCGCCTACATGCGGCTGCGGTCACAGCGACCGCCCGACGACGGCGGTCCGCAGAGCGAGATCCAAGAGGGCACCGCGCAGGTCGACCCCCGCAGGATCTTCCACGCCTCCGCCGGCCTGGACATCGCCATCGCCGGGCTGCTTCCCGATCTTGGGGCGAGCAGGGTCACCACGGCCGAGGGCGACTTCAAGGCATGGCTGTGGACGACCGACTGCGGGGCGCAGATCACCCGTGAGCGCAGCGGAGAGACGACCGTCCTGCAGTACGGCCCCCGCGCCCTGTGGAGCGAGGTCGAGGACATCTTCTTCCGCTGGCTGGAGTGGGGACGCCCCGGCCGAGACCGCTTCGGCATCACCGTCACCCCCAAAGGCCAGGCGATCTGGCTGGACGCACCGGACAACACCCTCCGCCCCGCCGCCGAGGCGACCTGACAGAACCGCGTGCGGCATCGACTCGGGCCGGACGATCTCGTGGGTGTCGTCCGCTATCGGGGGACCGGTGCCCAGGCCCAGGAGCCGGTCGTTCCCGGGCAGCGCGCCGAATGAGCTTCTCGCCGCGCGGCCTTAAGCCTGGGAAGAGCCGGGTGCATCGCCCCGTACGGGGCATGGCGTCCTCAAACCCGGGACGGCGGCATCCGGCGGGCGGGCAGGGGCCGCTAGATCGCATCTAGCGGGAGGGCGGCCGGATCTCGCGCCTTCGGGGTGAGGGGCCCGAGCGGTGAGGAGGCGAGCCCGATGGTCCTGGACGAAGGCGGCGGTCCGCTGCGGGTCGCGGTCATCGTGGGCAGCACCCGGGAGGGCCGGATCGGGGACGGCATCCGGCGCTGGTTCACCGGCCTGGCCGAGCGACGCGCCGACATCGCGGTGCAGGTGGTCGATCTGGCCGAGCACGATCTGCCCGCCCGCCTGCCCGGGGCGGCCACCCCGCAGATGACCGGCTTCGCCGAGCTGATCGGACGGGCCGAGGGGTTCGTGGTGGTGACACCGGAGTACAACCGCAGTTTTCCCGCCTCCCTCAAACAGGCGATCGACTGCGTGTACGACGAGTGGCTGGCCAAACCGGTCGGCCTGGTCTCCTACGGCTACCGGTCCGCCGGGCTGCACGCCGCCGAACAGCTGCGTTCGGTCTTCACCGGGCTGCACATGGTGTCGATGTGCAGCGCCGTGCACATCGACCTGCGCGGCGGCGATCCCGCTCGAAACGGCCCGGAGCACGACGCCGCGGCCATGCTCGACCAGCTCGTGTGGTGGGGCCTGGCGCTGCGCGAGGCCCGGGCCGCGCGCCCCTATGTCTGCTGAACCCGAGACGAGGAAGACCCGATGACGACAAGCACCCATCAGGAGGGCGCCACGGCCGCGGGCGAGCGGTCCGCCGTGCCGGCGATCGAGACCTCACGCCTGGTCAAGACGTTCGGCGGCACCCGCGCGGTGGACGGCATCGACCTGGTGGTGCCCGCCGGCACCGTCTACGGCGTGCTGGGGCCCAACGGCGCGGGCAAGACCACCACGGTGCGGATGCTGGCCACGCTGCTGCGCCCGGACGGCGGAACGGCCCGGGTGTTCGGCCACGACGTGGTGCGCGAGGCCGACGCGGTGCGCTCCCGCGTCAGCCTGACCGGCCAGTACGCCTCGGTGGACGAGGATCTGACCGGCACCGAGAACCTGGTGCTGCTGGGCCGGCTGCTGGGGTACCGCAAGGCGGCGGCGCGGGAGCGGGCGGCATCGCTGCTGGAGGCGTTCGGGCTGACCGAGGCCGCCGACCGGCAGGTCAAGCACTACTCCGGCGGGACGCGCCGCCGCCTGGACATCGCCGCCAGCATCCTCAACACCCCCGACCTGCTGTTTTTGGACGAGCCCACCACCGGGCTGGACCCGCGCAGCCGCAACCAGGTCTGGGACATCGTGCGCGCGGTGGTGGCGCACGGCACCACCGTGCTGCTGACCACCCAGTACCTGGAGGAGGCCGACCGGCTGGCCGACCGGATCGCGGTGATCGACCGCGGCAAGGTGATCGCCGAGGGCACCCCGGGCGAGCTGAAGTCGTCGGTGGGCGCCGGCTCGGTGCACGTCCGGCTGCGCGACCGCCGGCAGCGCGAGCAGGCCCGCCGGGTGCTGGCGCGGGCGCTGGAGACCGAGGTGCAGCTGGAGGCCGACCCGGTGGCGCTGACCGCCCGGATCATGAACGGCGACGCCCGCGCCTCGGTGCAGGCGTCCCGCGCGCTGGCGGAACTGGACGCCGCCGGCGTCGTCGTGGACGACTTCTCCCTCGGCCAGCCCAGCCTGGACGAGGTGTTCCTGGCCCTCACCGGCCATCCCGCCGACACCGCCGAGCAGACCGACAAGGAGGTGGCCGAGTGACCGCCGGCACCGCCGTGACCCCGGATTACTCCCCCGCGCCGGAGACCATCGCCGCCGTGCTGTCGCGGGGCGCGCGCCCGCCCCGGCCCAGCGCGCTGTCGTCCTCGCTGACCTTCGGCTGGCGGGCCATGCTGAAGATCAAGCACGTGCCCGAGCAGCTGTTCGACGTCACCGCGTTCCCGATCATGATGACGCTGATGTTCACCTACCTGTTCGGGGGCGCGCTGGCCGGCTCCCCGCGGGAGTACCTGCAGTACCTGCTGCCGGGGATCATGGTGATGAGCGTGGTCATGACCTCCATGTACACCGGGACCTCGCTCAACCTCGACGTCTCCAAGGGCGTCTTCGACCGCTTCCGCAGCATCCCCATGTGGCGCCCGGCGCCCATGGTCGGCTACCTGCTGGGCGACATGTTCCGCTACTCCATGGGCGCGGCGGTGATCCTCGTGCTCGGGCTGATCCTGGGCTTCCGGCCCGGCGGCGGCCCCGCCGGGGTGCTGGCCGGGATGGCGCTGCTGGTGGCCTTCTCCTTCGCCCTGTCGTGGATGTGGACGATGTTCGGGCTGCTGCTGCGCACCGACAAGGCGGTGATGGGCGTCAGCATGCTGGTGCTGTTCCCGCTGACCTTTTTGTCCAACATCCTGGTCGACCCGCAGACCATGCCCGGCTGGCTGCAGGTCTTCGTGGACGTCAACCCCATCACCCACCTGGTCGCGGCGGTCCGCGGCCTGATGGCGGGCCGGGTGGACGGCGGTGAGATCGTCTGGACCCTGGCCGCCGGCGGGGTGCTGACCGCGGTCTTCGGGACGCTGACCATGCGGCTGTACAACCGCAGGTAGCCCGATCGGAGAACGCCCGGCGTCCGCGGGGACGCCGGGCGTTCTTTGCTGTGGCCGTCCACGGCTCCGCCGGTCAGTGGCGGACGGTGCGCATGTCGGGGTAGCGGTCGCCGGCCACCGCGTCGGCGGGGACGGCCTCCTCCAGGGCGGCCAGGTCCTCGCGGGTCAGTTCGATGTCGCGGGCGGCGGCGTTCTCCTCCAGGCGGCTGCGGCGCTTGGTGCCGGGGATCGGGACGATGTCCTCGCCCCGGGCCAGCACCCACGCCAGCGCCAGCTGGGCCGCCGTGACGCCCTTGGCCTCGGCCATCTGCCGGACCCGCTGGGCCAGCGCCAGGTTCCGTTCGAAGTTGCCCTCCTGGAAGCGCGGGTTGCCGGCGCGGAAGTCGCCGTCGGCCAGCTGGTCCCGGCTGGTGATCGCACCGGTCAGCAGGCCCCGTCCCAGCGGGCTGTAGGCCACCAGGCCGATGCCCAGCTCCCGCAGCGTCGGCAGGACGTCCTGTTCCAGATCCCGGGTGAACAGCGAGTACTCGTACTGGCCGGCGGTGATGGGGTGCACCGCGTGGGCGCGGCGCAGCGTCTGCGGGGTCGCCTCGGAGATCCCCAGGTGCCGTACCTTGCCCGCCTGCACCAGTTCGGCCAGCGCGCCCCAGGTCTCCTCGATCGGCACCGACGGGTCCACCCGGTGCTGGTAGTACAGGTCGATGTGGTCCACGCCCAGCCGCTGCAGTGAGGCGTCGCAGCATTTGCGCACGTATTCGGGACGGCCGTTGACGCCGACCCGCGTGCCGTCCGGCAGGCGTTCGATGCCGAACTTGGTGGCCAGCAGCACCTCCTCCCGGCGTCCCTTGATGGCCTTGCCCACCAGTTGCTCGTTGGTGAACGGCCCGTACATGTCGGAGGTGTCCAGGTGGGTGATGCCCAGGTCCAGCGCCCGGTGGATGGTCGCCACCGCCTCGCTCTCGTCGCCGGGCCCATAGAAGTCGCTCATGCCCATGCAGCCCAGGCCCAGCGACGAACTGACCAGCCCCCGGCCCAGCGTGCGCGTGCTCGTCATCATGCCGTCCTCGCGTCGCTCGTACTTGGAGATCTTCTGATCGATGAGGGCGAGGTCCGCGTCCAGCTGCCTGATCTGTTCCACCACCCGAGCCCGGTGCTCCAGCAGCAGCCTCTTGCGCTCGGACACGGTGTGCGGGCCGATGTCCACCAGCGCGAAGTAGCGCCGCATGTCGGCGATCGGCATCCCGGTGGCGCGCAACCGGGTGATCAGGTGGATGCGTTCCAGGTCGCGTGCCTGGTAACGGCGATGCCCGTTGACCGAGCGGGCCGGCGCCTTCAGCAGCCCCACCCGCTCGTAGTAGCGCAGCGTGTGCGCGCTCAGACCGGTCCGCGCGGCGACCTCGGCGATGGTCAGCCCCTCGTCCATGCGTCCAGCCTTCCGCTTAGAGCGCACTCCAAGTCAAGCCGCCGAGAACAGGCCGGCAAAGTCCGCTGAAAACATCCGGACGGCCAAGCTGAAACGGCCGGCCCGGCCGCATCCGGCGACGTCCTGCCGGGCGGTCCGCGCACTGCGAGCGTCACCGTGCCTCGGTGAACCCCGCGTGACCGCTTCCAGGACCGGCCCCCTACGGACCTCTCGAATCGGCGTGCCCCGAATGCCGCCGGACCGGTGGCTTGCGCCGCCCGCATCCGCTACAGGCGCCAGGTGACCTGCTGGTCGGGGCGGTAGGCGCAGGCGGTGCCGGTGGAGACGGAGCGGCGCAGGTGGGCGGCCAGTTCGGGGTGGTGCCGGTCCAGGCGGCGCAGGGTGTCGCGGATGCGGGCGGTGACGGTCTTGCGGGCGCGTTCGGCCTCATCGCCCAGACGGCGGGGACGGCCGGCCAGGGCAGTGGCGGCGTGCAGCTCGGCCAGCAGGGCGGCGCGTTCGCGGTCGTAGGCGGCGGCGCGGTCGTCGTCGCCGACGGCGGTGGCGTGTTCGATCTCCTCGTCCAGGTGGGCCAGGCGGCGTCTGTAGCGGGCCTTGGCCTCCTCGTCGAGGACGGGATCGCCGCCCAGGGCGCGGGCGGCCGCCACGGCCGGGCCGCCCTCGGGGTTGGCCAGGCGGGTGGCGGGGACGTCCGCGCCGGGGGACGACAGCAGCGTGTGCAGGTCGCGCAGGCCCTTGGCGTCGGGCATGTGGACGCGGCGGCCCGCGTAGGCCAGTGCCCAGACCCGTCCGTCGAAGCGGAACTCGCCGGTGGCGGTCTTCGCCGCGGGACGCCCGCGGGTCCGGCGGGCGCGGTGGATCCGGCGCAGCAGGTGCCGCATGCCCAGTTCGGCGGCCTCGCGTTCGGCCTGCTCCAGGAGTTTTTCGGCCTCCTCGTCCCGGTCGCCGGTGGCGTGGGCGCGGGCCAGCAGCGTCTCGGCCAGGCCGACGCGGGCCTGCAGCGACCAGGGGCGGGCGCCGAGGCGGTCGGCGGCGGAAACGGCGGCGGTGAAACCGGCGATCGCCTCCTCCCAGCGCCGCTGGGCGGCGTCCACCATCGCCAGCCACAGGTGGTAGGGGCCGCCGACGTCGCACCCGTACACGGCCACCGCCCACTGCCCGAGATGGGGGGTGATCGCGGCGCGGGTCCGCTCGCACAGGTCCGCATCGCCGGTGGCCGCCGCGACCTGTGCCTGCAGCCGCAGCAGCAGCGGCATGAACATGCCCTGGACCTGCCTGCCGGGGGCGGTGAGCTCCGCCAGGTGGCGCCGCGCGGTGGGCAGGTCCTCCCGCTGCACCGCCGTGAGGGCTTTCAGCAGCCGGGTGTACGTGCCGTCGTCCGGCAGGCACGAGGCGGCGGCCTCTTTCACCTCCTCCGGGCGGCCCCGCAGGTGGTGCAGCATCCACCGCAGGTGGCGGAGCGAACCGAAGTGGTCGCCGCCGTGGGCCTCGCTGAGCCGGGCGGCCTCGGCGATCAGTTCCTCGGCCTCGGCGAACCGGCCCTGCATGCCCGCGATGACGCTCCGGTCGATCAGGGAGCCGATCCGCAGGCCGGGCAGCCCTTCGCGCTCGCTCATGGCGAGCATTTCCGCGTGGGCGTCCAGGTAGCGGGGGTCGCCCTGCTCCAGCAGCGTCACCCAGCGCAGCGAGAGGGCGTAGTAGGTCATGTCGGGGTCGGACAGGCGGCGTCCCAGCTCCGAGAGTTCCTGGGCGAGACGCTCCCGCTCGGCGGCGGTGCCGGGCCCCCAGATCAGGTCGTGCAGCGTCCACAGGAAGAACGCCAGCGCGTCGTCGTCGCGTTCGTCCCGGGCCCGGGCGGCCGCGAGCACGGTCACCTCCCTGGCCAGCCGGTCCAGCGGCACCGGGCCCGCGATGTCGCCGGCCAGCGCCCGGTGGGTCTCCCGCAGCAGCTCCTCCGCCGGATCGGACGGGCCGTCGCCGGTCCCCGCGTAGATGTGCAGGGTGAGCGCCACCCGTGCCGTCACCACCGGGTCGCCGGCCCGACGGGCGCATGCGGCGGCGTCCGTCAGCATCGCCCGCGCCTGGCCGATCTCGCCGTAGTGGTACAGGTCGCGGCCCAGGTCCAAGGCGATCAGAGCCCGCCGCCGCGGCTCCAGCGCGGCGGCCACGTCCAGGGCGCGGCGGCGGTGCTGGAGTTTTTCGTCGATGGCCATCCTGGCGCCGGCGTGACGGGCCGCCGCGATGAGGTGGTCGACCACCACGGCCGGGTCCAGCTCGCCGCGTCCGCGATGGGCGTGGGCGGCCAGTTCGGCGGGCAGCAGGTGTTCGGCCAGATCGGGGAAGCGCTCCAGGGCGCGCACGACCGCCGCATGTTTTTGCGCGGCCTGTGTTTCGGTGAGCGTGGCGTAGAGGGTCTCGCGGACCAGGTCGTGCACGAAGGCGAAACGGCCCCCGCCGAGCGTCACCGCCAGCCGGGCGGCCACCGCCTGCTCCAGCAGCCGGTCCACGGCGGCGGCCGGTTCGGCGGCGACGGCCGCCAGCAGCCGGCGGTGGAACTCCCGCCCCAGCACCGCCGCCACGGTCAGCAGCCGCACCGCCGCCTCCGGCAGCAACGACAGGCGCTGCTGCACGGCATCGCGCACCCCGGGGGCGATGGCCTCCACCGGGCCGCCGCT
>JGI25326J35508_1000574_pt1 | contig 28381 bp, 29 predicted proteins | sample HigsolmetaAR201D_FD_35508 | JGI IMG/M metagenome (IMG submission 35508)
GGAGCAGCGGGAGCAGCAACGGGGGCGGCCGCAGCTGCGGGGGCCGCCGGCCGAGATCCAACCGCCGACGGGGAAACCATCAGCGCTTCCGCCGGCTTGTCGAAGACGCCCAGCTTCTCGATGAATGCGTCCTCTCCCTCTCCCATGGAAAACACCTCAACGGGTTTCTGATTGGTAATCCAGTCCCACGCCGGAGTGTTCTCTTCCGCCCCCAAACCGTGTGCGGCGGGCAACACCGTACCGAACTCGCCGCGGTTGTACCGCTTCGGATCGCCATCCGATTTGTCCTGGAATCCATGCAGAACCACCCGCTTCGATGAGTCCACTGACTCCGGCTGGACGAAATCCTGCAACGTCGTCGGTTGCCGCACCTGTTGAGGGCTCTGTTCCGCTCCGGGCCGCCACCACGAAGTACTCATAATCTTCCTCCCTGCGTCTCTGAATCCTAAACAAACGGCTCCTCTGGAGTGTGCCACACATCCAGAGGAGCCGCCATACTAGCTCTGCAGCCGCAACGGCCGAAGCCGCTGCCGCCATCAGAGGGTTCACGTTTCCTGGCGCTTCTTGGGATACTGGAGGTCAAACTCCCAGCTCCCGAGGTGGAAGCGCATCTCACTGAGGTCCGGCAGGAACACCGGACCGCGAATGGGGAGCACGTAAGCGCCCTCCGCGCCGTCCCAGGCGTACGGGGCGCAGGGCCTCATGTCGAACAGCAGGTCCATCTTCATGGAGCCCGCCAGCGACGCCACCAGGTCCAGAGGAAACACCGGGTATTCGACGTCGCCGTCCGGAACCCAGCAGACGGCCTGCGCCTCAAACAAGCTAAGCCGCAGGAACTGCGCGGCGCCCGACGAGTAGTCGTCGGGGTCCGACGGGGGGCGCACGAAGCCGATCTCGTCACCGGCTTGGACCGTCGTGCCGCTCATCGTCCTGACTTCCCCGGGGAACGCGATCTGAATCGCGTCCGCGGAATGGCCGGTCGGCGAAATCCAGACGGAGCTGGTACTGACGGGCGGGTGCAGCATCTGGGTCCCTGCGAGCTCGCCCAGCTGACGCACCAGCGGGTTCTCCGTCGGCCCGGCCGCCATCACAGTACCGGCGATGGGGGTGCGCACGACGTACCCCTGGGTCATGACCTGCCGGGTGAGCTCCTGAAACCAGGCGGGCGCCCGGTACTTGCGGTGCAGCACGATGTCCTCCGGGTTGTCCCGCACCAGGGCAACCGGCGCGGGCAGCACCTCGGCGGTGAGCTCATCGGCGAACTCCGGCGGGGCGACCCACCCCGGACGTCCCGCGAGCTCCTCGTACCACCCGTCCGCATTGTGCACGCACCAGCCGTACAGCCGGTCGTTCAGCTCCAGCGCCAGGGCGAACGTCCGGGAGTTCGCCGGGCAACAATCCGGATGGCGCCCCTCCGACCGCCCACGGTACACGCGGGTCGGCTGGAAAAACTCCACCAGGACATCACCCACCTGCACCTCGGCGTCCTCGCCAGTTTCGGGGTTCTTGGTCCGCACGCAGTCNTTCACCCGCGGAATGGCNGGTGCGGGGACCGCCACTTCAGGCTTGCCCCCGACCCAGATCTCGGCCGCCGCCTCCTGACCAAACGGGAAGCAGGCACCGTCCCGGAATTCCACCTTGCCCGAGGTCCTCGACTTGATCGTCGACGAGGCATTGGCCAGGCGCCAGACGATCCGATCCGCGTGTGCTGGAAGGTCCAGCCGATACCGGTTGTTGGGTTTCCAGCCGATCTGAACCCGACCCCGAGAGATTGTTGGCGAGTACGTGCGCAGCAACCAAGTGGGGCGACCGCCCGCCCAGTGCGGCTGATCGCACAAGGCGACGATCAGCAGCTCATCGGCCGGTACCAGCTCGGCACCGCCAGGGGCCAGCACGCCAAGCGCCACGGCCTGGCGCAGCTCACCCGGTTCCGGGTAGACCTCCCGACTCTCCAGCTGCATCTTCTGCCGGAGAACCTCGACCGTCTTCGGTTCCTCCACCAGGTGCTCGATCCGGAAGTCCACACGAGCTTCCGCGATCTCGCGGCGGGACCTGGGCCGCCTACTGACTCTTTGAGACATGATTCCTCCTCCTCCTCTAACAGGAGCTCCACTGGAGCTATGGGGACTGACCACGTTTTATGCCCGCAGCCGCGCGCATTATTTAGTAGCCGTCTCCGTCCTCCTCGAGCTCGTCCTCCTCGAGCTCTTCCTCTCCTGCCCCGAACCACTCGCCCAGGAACCAGTCAGACTGTGGTACAAAGCTCTGCGGCGTCGGCGCGTTGCTGTCCAGCGGCAGCCAGCCTCCCCCCGGCAACTGCAGCACCCGTCGCGGCGCCCGCGAGTAGGGTACGGCCATGCCGTAGAACGTGAACACGTGCACCTCTGTGCCATCCAGCCGGTGCATGTACCGCGCCAGCGCCTCGGCCGACTCGAACATATCCACGCGGGGCGCTGAACCGTCGGCCGGCACCGTGACCGCGTACCACTGCGCCGAACGGCTGGCCAGGCGTTGCTCGACGAACGACCGAGCGCCCCGCGGCAGACCGCTAAGCCACTCGTCCAGCGGCATCGCTCACCTCCTCAACAGGCTCCGCCCGCCGCTGCTCGATCTCGGGTTTGACGGGCGCCAGGTGCGTGGCCGAGAGCCGGCCAGTCGTCCCGGAGAGCTGCAGCAGAAACCGCATCACCTCGCCGCCCTCCGGCAGCACCTGCACCTGGGCGCAGTCGCANGTGCCGCGGGCGGAGTAAAAGACCGGGTCGAACACAATACGGACGCGCCCGTCCGCNTGCTCACACTTCGGATTCAGCTCCTGAGGAATCTCCAGGATGCATTTCATGTCGTCGTCTCCTCGTATCCGTGAAGGACTGCTGTGGGTTGTCTCCCCGGAACAGTGCGGTAGCGTAGGCCACGGCCTCGGGAAGCGGAGGGGAGATGATAACTCGCCGGTCGCTAGGATCCAGTGCCACGGCGCGTTCGCTACCGTTCACCCCGAAGGATGNTACCGGGATCACCTGGGGAAGGAGNGACAATGGATCAGGAATCGCGATCGTCTGCAAGCCAATTGCAGTGATCTGCCGAGTAGACCCATCCGCAACCACCAGGCTCACCAGGTAGTCCCGCAAAGCCTCCCAGTGAGGGCGTTCAATAGCCAGTAGAACCCTGCGCCATTCGCTGGCCTCGTCGGGAAGGTAAAAAAGAGGACGAGCCCCCTCCCAGCAGTAGATCGGAGGCTCGTCCCCGTACTCAGCGTAGAAACTCGTGAACGTGTCAAACCCGAAGGGCCCCCAGGTGAAGGCCAGCGCGGTGGTGAAGAAAGCGTAGTCCCCCAGCAGCTCGCGGAGGGACCTGNCGTTCTGCGCGGCCTTAAGCGGCCGCAGTTCGAACGACAACCCCGTCACGCGCTCAGCCGAGGCCGGTTCAATACCGACAGTGAGGATGCCCAGCGGGTTTTGCATTTCCGGAAATGCGGATCAGATGGACACCGGCGTGCGACACAGCTGGCTCATCACCGTCGCCGCCAGCTGGGTATCCAGCTTGGCGTCCTGGTGCGGCTGAAAGTCCGGCGGCACGATCTCGGTGAGACCCCGGCAAGACAAGGCGACCGCCAGGTCGATCTTGTACGCGTCGGGGCAGATCAGCTCACGCACGTCGCGGTGAAAGTGGTTGCCCACCCACATCGACAGCGGCAGCGGGCTGTCCACGTCTGGTAGCGAGCACTCCAGCCCGCACAGCTTGAGGAAGTCGCCGATGTCAAAACCGATGATCGGCTTGCTGGGCGACTCCGTACGGAAGGTATCAGGCCACACGTGAGCGTACCGTTCCCGGATCAGCTCAGCGAACTTGGCGCACGCGGGGCTCTGGTCGTCGGAGCGGAAGTCGTGCGCGTCCTCCGCCTCCAGGTCGACCACGTAGATCCGGGTCAACGTGGTGAAGTAGGGCATGCGTGGCAACGTCGCCAGGAACTTGGCCCGTTGCCGCTCGATATCCCGCTGGATCGCGTCCGCGTTGACCAGCCGAGGCGAGGGTTCGAACGTCGGCTCGAAGCGGTTGGCGACGTCCGTCCGCACCTCCGTCTGGTAGCCGATGATGAGTGATGGATGTTCCATGGTGGAACTACTTCTTTCCCCTTGGGGATAGCAGTCGTTTGAGACAATCTTTCTCGTGCTTGGCTTCCGCCAGGTCCGGGCACGCCGCGTACAACGCCAATCTGGCAAGTCCAAAGGCGTCGTATTCGTCATCCGTTCCGAACTCCACGCCGAATCGCTTCGAGAGTGACGCCACTACGTGGAGTTTGCCGCGCCGGTCTCCCCTTCCCGTCACAAACTTCTTGAGGGTGGAAGGTGCGGTCTCAAGGAGCAGGCACTGCGGGGGCGCCTCATCCACCAGGTACACCCGCAGCAATGCGCCGAACTCCGCCAGCACCTCCGAGGAGTGCTGCGACGCAAAGCTATAGCCTTCCAGGCAAATCGCTCGTGCCCGCGAGAGCGGGGCGGCCAGATGGTCCCGGATCTCATGCAGGAGCGTCCGGTACCGCCGCATCCGACCTCGCAGAAGCTCGTCCTTCGTTTCGCCCCGCACCGGGTCAGAACTGAACCGCCGCAGGGTGTAGCGTGAGGGATCTTCCAGCTCCATCACGCAGATCGCCGTCCCGGTGAGGGACGGATCAATGCCGATCGCGACACCGTTATCCATGCGTTCACGCCTCGGTCGCGAGCCCCAGGACGCGTCGTTGCGCCTGGAGCACAAGGTGGGTGGCCAGCGCATCGGCGCCGGCCGTATGGAAGGACAGCCCGGCCAGCTGCTCTTCCAGTCCGTAGCGAGGGACGCAGTACCTGTGCAGGGAACTCTTGACGCCCGGAACCTGCGTCAAGCGGAGCATGTACTCCGTCTCCTTCTCCAGGGGGCCAGGCACCCAGCGGCCGTCATCCGCAGCCGCCAGAGCCAGCGCCACCTCGACTGCGCGGGTATCCCAGAACCGGGTCCGCAGCCGCAAACGTCGGTCGCAGTAGCGCGCCAGGGACGAGTCCAACAGCGGCCAGTCGTAACCGATGCCGTTGTGAAACACGATCCCGTAACCCCGGCGGGACAGCGACTGAAGCCGATCGCAGCAGCTCGCCAGCGTTTCCAATGGATCGCTGCCGCGCTCGGCCAACTCTTCGTAAGACAGGCTGACCGCTCCGACCTTCTCCATGTGCTTCGCGACATCCGCTAAGCGGTCACGGAGCCACTGCTGGTCCACGCGGTCGCACCGCGTCCAGTCCAGCACGGACGCCTGCTGGCTGACCACGTTCCCGCCTTCAACGACGCACAGGCCGATCTCCAGCGCCAGGTCGCGCCGGGTGTTCAGCCCAGTCGTCTCCAGGTCGAAAACGCAGTACCGCTCGGGGAACTTCCCGAAGCGGCGCACCAGCAGGCGGCCCAGGTCCGTAGCGTCAGCCATGCCTTATCTCACGAGCGGTACTTACCGGACAGAATCGCCGCCGCCTTGTCGCAGGCGTTGATCATGTCGCCCTGGTTGTCCACCGGGTCCAGGGAGCCCAGCGTGGCGTCCCGCACGCAGGAGAAGTACGCACCGCACATCACGCCGCCCAGCACAGCCATGATCGCCATCTGGGCCGGACCGGTGACCTCATCCCAGCCGCTGCGTTTGGCCACGTCCGCGATCGTTTCCGACGGGTACTGAGCCGCGGTCGTGATGAACGTCTGCAGCGCCTTGAGGCCCTTGGCCAACTGCTCTCCGTCGACCTGCTTGGCCTTGATGTACTCCTGGATCGGCTTCCAGTAGCCGTGCTTCTCCTGCAACAAGTGACAGACGTGCTGAAAGATGGAGCCGAAGTTGTGGGCCAGGTCGCGATCGGGCGAGTACGCCCGGGCGCGGTTGCCTGATCCGGTGATCAGATTCAACGACACGTAGACACCTCCTGGGTCGGACGTCGGATGGCCCTTTTACGGGCGCAATCCAGGCAAATGGGACTGCGAGACGTGGGGTCGAACCAGGCCTGGCCCGACCGGCATGCGGGGCAGTGCCGCTGCTCGTACGTCGCGGCGTGTAGAGAAACCTGGCACCGGTCGCGGCCGACCGGACAGAGGTAGCACCGCAAAGTGAGCGGCATCTGGAACGGGCAGACGAACACGGATCGGTCGCGACAACGCGCCCGGATCAGCCGGCGGTTGTACTTGAGCAGGGATGGGCACTGCTGGGTAAGGTCCGCCAGTCCGGTGAAACGGGGCTCGTCCGCCAGGGTTCCCGCCGGTACCTCGATGCAGGTCCGCAAACCTTGCAGTTCGACCGGCGAGCGCATCGGGAACTTCCCGTACGATTTGGTGAACCCCCACCGCACCGCGGTCGCCCGCCAGAACCGATCCGAATACACCCGCTCGAACACGGCCATGGCGGGCGGGCCGGACAGCACGCGAAGCGTAATGCGGTGCCCCAGGTCCCCTTTCCGCATCCGCAGCGGGTCCATGCGTACCACCTGAGCCGGCAGCCACTGGGTGTGCGTCTGCCGGGTCCAGGGACGCACAGGCTGCCCCCGCTGTAGCTGGTTGAGATTGCCGGCCAGCCTCCAGGCCAGCTGGGCCAGCGTCCCCATCGTCAGCTTGTCGCCGGCCAGATGCAGGACGCTTTCCTCCGCCACCTTCGGCTCTACCTGGAGCGTCTCTGCCGTCAGGAACGACAGGCGGTCGAGGACCTCGCCGCGGGCCACGTGGTCCACCAGCTCGCAGAAGTAGGCCTCCTGCAGCTTCTCTGCGGCGCGGGCGACGCGATGAACGTTGACCGACAGCTTCGTCATGCGAGGGCGACTCCGATGCCCAGCTTCAGCGGCTCGACCAGACCGGTCTCACCCAGCACCGCATACGCGTGTACCTGGGGCCGCGACGCCCGCAGGTCCGAGTACATCTGAAAGGGAACCGTGCTGGCAGCCTCCAGGAACTGCTGCAACGCGAACAGGATCGGATGAGCGTGCTCCGCCGGGCGATACTCGATCACCGGCACGCGCACGCGCTCGCCGGTCCGCGTCATGACCCAGGTCGGGCCCGGGTGCAGCGCCCACCACGTTCCGGACCCGCGGGGCACAAACAGGTCGCGGGACTCCTCGCTGATGACCAGCTCGGGCCGCTGAACCAGGTGGATCCTCAGCAGGGATTCCCGATCACTAGAGGGTTTCGTTGGCGTCATACCAGTCGTCTCCAGGGCACTTGCTCAGCACGCGGCACGGGAACGGATCCACCGGAGTGCGACACTGAGGACCGCCCAGGTGGAGATGCAACGCGGGGTTCTCGCCGCGGCGACGCTCCTTGTTCACCGCCACGTCCCCGGGGACGTTCACGACTTCCAGGCGCTGCTGATCCAGCAGGACGCCCAGCGTGTAGTCGCCGCCGCAGTGACGCGCGCAGGGGGGTGGCCAGTCGTGCTTGAGGACCACATCCGACCGGATCACCCACCAGCCCCCCGTGATGAACCGAGGGGGCTGGTCCAGCGACCGCCCCGTGTACCAGGACTGCTGTCGGACCCAATCTTGCTGTGCCGGGGTCAGCGGTCGGCGAAGCCGATAGCGTTGACCGAGCATGGCCGCCCGGCCCATTCGCTCGGGCAGCGTCGCCATCCAATCTGAAGAGACGTGTTCTCGTATGTAGGAGTCGTCGTCGAACCACATGATCAACGGCGCCTCCAGCGGCCAGCGGCGAAACAGACGCCGCATGACGGGGTACTTCAGGCGATTCTCGTGGCATTGGATCACCCGCACAGGGACAGGCAGGCTATCCAGCGTCACCAGGACGTATTCCTCGGTAGCCGGCGAAACGGCGTTCAGGCCAACGCGTACATCCGCGACGTGCCTGGGATCGACGTGAGGAACGATCGACCCCAAGCAACGCCGCGCCAGCTCCGGGAAATCTCCGTAGCAAAGCAGACAGACCGAAATCGTCACGCCGGCGGCTCCTCCCCCATCCGCACAGCCCGCAACGGCGCGGCCGCCATCATCAGCGGACCGCGGGGAGCGAGCTCGAAGTCGCGCCAGATCTGGTAAGCCAGCTGGAGCGCGAACTGGTCAGCGGTGACAGGCCGCGAGAAGCCGCGCAGAGGGCCGTCACCGATGTCCGAGGGAGTCCACGGCTCATCCGTCTCATCGGGCAGCACGGCCCGAATGCGCTGGAAGGCCTTCAGGATGGCGTCGACCGTCTGGTCGTACTCCGCCAGGCTGTTGGTGTGTTCGTCCATGAAACCAGCTTGATTCCGTTCAAACCACAACTTCGACATCGGCCGCGACAATGCGGCTACGTTTGGGCGGACGCGACCCGCTCTCCAGCCGATCGCGGTGCGACTTGAGAGTCTTCACCACCCGCTCGCACTTGCGAGCCCGCTCGATCAGCGCGCTGCCGACCTCGCTCATCCGTTCCCCAGCCTGCCGGATGGCCTCCAGCAGCTGATCGGTGATCTCCATGTCGTGCAGTTCGCCGTCGGCGTCGCAGACAGCAAACAACCGTTGATCCCAACCGGCCATGCGGTTGGCTACCCGCTTGCACTCCTCGGCGGCCTGCCGAGCAGCGGCATAGGGNGAGGCNGGCAGCAGCGGCTTGCGGCCGCCTTTGCTGCTCTTGGAGGACAGTCCCTGGCCCTTCACTTCCTGATACAGCCGGGCGGCGGAGAGCCGCTCGGTGATCGTCCGGCGGACCAGCGTGGCCACCGCCTCATCGTCGTCGATCCGCTTCAGCACCAGGAAGTGCTTGAGGCTGATGGGGAAGGACTGGCGCTCCCCGCGATTGAGCACGTCGCGCACCCAGTCGCGTTCGAACCGGGTCGCGAAGTCGCGCAGATCGTACAGATAGTTCGACTCCTTCTTCTCGTCGTAGGTGCCGCGGAGATTCCACAGCACTGCCAGTTGCCGCACTGCCTCGTCGCCCAGCGAACTGTTGGTGGTCACCTCCAACAGATCGCGGCCGGTGTCGTAGTGCAGCAACACGTCCGCGAGCGCGCTCTGACAATGACGCTTCGCGCCTCGCTGATAGACCTCCTTCAGGTCTCCGTCCAGATCCGCAAGGATCTCTTCCTGCCTGCGTCGGAACGCTTCCGGGTTGCTCATGGCGAGCTCTCCTCCTGAGAACAGGATGCCAATGACCCGAACAGTCTACCGACTCATTCCTGAGCGGTCCACGTACTACCGATCGCTTTCACCACCTCCCGGAAAAGCTCTACCCAGTAGATCCTTCCGTCGGGGCGACGAAACGCCCACAAGGAGCCAGTAGCGAACGGTGCAGGAGCGTCGTGCATGAGCACACCGTCCTGGTATCCCGCCAGCGGGGCCAGGAGCCCCACCGGCACATCACAGTAGGGCGCGAGGTTCTCGCGCGCCACCTCGTACTCCGCGAGCAGCCGGCTCTTGCCGAAACGGCGGAAGAACTTGGACGGCTGCAGCGAAGGGTCTTCGCCGAGACGATACATCCGCTGGCGCGAGGTGTGGACCACCAGCGGAAACTCTGGAAACACCTGCCTCAACGTGTCGAACGTGTAGCGGGACGGATGGTCGCGCAGCGAATACGTATGGTTCCGAAACTGCGACCCCAGGCCCAGGAGCTTGAGTACCAGCTTCACCGAGCGGGACTCAAATTTCTCCTCCTGCTCCCTGAGGAACTCCTCGGTTGCCTCCGCACGGATGTCGTCAATGATCCCCATCTCAGATCTGCAGATGCTCCTCCCGGTCGCGACGGACCTGCTCCACGTAGTCCACCGCAGGCTTGAACAGTGTCCGAGGCTGGATGTCAAAGATGTCCCGCAGCTGGTTGATCAGCTCGGGATCGCTGTTGATCAGCTTACCCATCTCCGACCAGGAGATCGGCTTGGACGCGGGCACGCCCAGCACAGGAGAAGCTGCCGTCGCAGTGAGCGCGGACTCCTTCGGGAAGGTGATCTGCAGCAGGTCACGAATCGCGTCCTTGATCCGCTTGGACGACTGCTTGTGCAGCAGGTTCACCAGCGCCCAGTCCCAGTCCCAGGTCGTCACCTGGCGGGATAGGCCCGTGTCCGGATCAACCTCGTAGTTCCACTTCATCCGGGCCATGGCCGTGCGGTCGCCAGGACCCAGCGTGTTGCGCTGGCAGTCGAGCCGGATGTCGACCACCGTTTCGCCAGTAGCCTCCGAAGTGGCCTGGCGTACCTTCCGTAACCGGAGCTGGAGCGACTCCACGAACTGCAGCTGGCAACCGCCGCCTTGGCGCGTGGTCGGCCGGCCCATCTGGTCGGTGCCGTGTTTCAGCTGGTTCGTGAAGATCACGGTAAATGGCCAGTTGGCGATCTCCGCAGCCAGGGTCTTGAGATATTGCGTGTTCTTCAGAGCCTCCAACGGATGCGCCCGGTCACCGTGACCGGCCTCCATGACCTTGTCGATGGTCTCTTTGGACAAGACCGAGGAGAACGAGTCGACGCCAAAGGCCACGGGCTGCACGCGTCCCGGACCAGGCGACTCCGACGTGCCCAGCATCTTCTCCTTGACCTTCTTCAGATAGAAGAGCAGGGCAGCCTGCCACTCCTCTTGCGAGTGGCACTGGTGCGGGATCAGCAGTTCGGCATGCTCCCGCAGGATCGACTCCATGAACGGCTGGTTGTACCGGAATTCGTTCTCGATGTACGCACCGAACCCCCCGTGCACGCAGAACCACCGCAGGAACTCGAACATCAAAGCCGTCTTGAGCGACTCGGGGTCGCCAACCAGCGTGATCACGCGGCCCAACGGCAAGACGTCCAGCCAGGCGAGGTACTCGATGACGAACGGGGCCGGGATGCCGATTCCGCAGGCCTGTGCCGTCTCGCCGGTCACGATCACTTCCGCGCCGTACGTGTCGACCGCACTGCGCTTCAGCTCGCCCACGATCGAGATGGGCGACAGCGAGCGAACAACCTTCGTCTTGGACGTCTTTTTTGTGCCGCGGCGAAGCAGCTTCCGCTCGTCCGCCAGCAGCGGCAAGTCCATGACCACGCCGCGGGGCGAGCGCCGCAGGACCGTGTCGAGCTGCTCCAGCTGAGCCCCGGACCGGTCCTCCAGTGCGGCGGTCATACCCGGCGTGAGAAATTCGTTCTCCGTCAGACGGGAAACCACGTCAGCCGCATCGAGCGACTCTGCATTTCCAGAAATGCGGGACTCTTCCGGTTTCGCCTTCTTCTTAGCCATTAGCTGTCCGTGCAGGGTGCAAAAAGGGGGCCCGGCGAGCCGGGCCCCCCACTCTCGTGTGCAGACAAACGGCAAACGTCAGGACGCGTCCTGGTTACGCAGGGCCGCGCGCTCCCGCGCGGAAGCCTGGGCCTTCTCGCGCGACTCGACCGCCGCACGAGCCAGCCCTGCCTCGATCTGCGCCTTGCGGGCCGCCAGCGCGTCCATGGACTCCGCGTCATCCGGGGTGGAGTCGTCACCGACTTCGAAATCGTCCTCGTCGTCGGTGGCGTCTCCGTCCCCGTCCTCATCTTCGCTGTCCTGCTCCCAGGGAGGAACCTCATCCTGGGCGGATGCCAGCATCTCCTGGTACTCGTCCTCGTCGGCCGAGTAACGGGGAGCCTCCGGCAGATCCTCGTCGTCATCGTCGTACGCCTGGGCCCCCTGGTCGACGTAGTCCTCGTCGTCCTCGTCGTCGTAGGGGACCGGGTCGTGCGACTGGGTCGGCGGCAGGTCGTCATCGTCCACCGGCGCCNCGNACTNCCGGCGTCCCTGGACCGCCACCGAGCGACGCAACTCCAGGATGGTCTGGACCTCGTCGTAGGCGGCGAAGTCGGAGACGTCCCGCCACCCGAACAGCAGCATCTCCCGCACCGGCTTGAACGCGTTGGCCATCCAGATCGCGATCTGGTGGTGGTAGCGCTCGATGTCGGCCATCGGGTCGCAGTCTTCGGTGTAAGGAGGCACCGCGAACACGTCGTCCCACCACTGCGCCCGGGCCAGCGCCAGGTCCAGCATGTCCTCAGACAGCCGAGCCGAGATCTTCTGGCCCCGCAGCTTATAGGTGCGGCGGATCGCCACCTCCTTGGCCCGCGTGAACTGCGGATTCACCGTCGAACTGAAACCGTCGGACAAGCTCGACCAGGTGTTGAAGGCGATTTTGTCCGGGTCATAGAAGACGAGGAACCGGCCGTGTTCCGGCGACGTCGGATCGCCGTAGAAGAACGCGCCGTTGTAGTCTTCGGGGTCCGACCCGTCCCATTCGGGATTGCGGTGCTCGAACATCCGAGCCGCCGCGTTGCCGGCCCCCGAGGACACNTCCACGACAGGAATCCGGTCGTTGGGGCCGGCCCCGCGAGGATGCTTGACGGCGAACACTTCGCCCTCGGCCTCGTACACGAACCCCTGGTAGAAGAACCGGTCCTGAGGGCGGGACCAGATCTGGGCCTTGTAATCGCTGTCGTTGGCGATCAACGGGTTCCATTCGGTCTTCCACTTGCGCTGGATCGACCGGTCGGAGCTGTTCTTCGCCTTCTTCAGCGTACGATAGGCGACGTGGTAGGGGTTCTGCCGCCAGGGGTCGTAGCCGCAACGCTCCTCCCAGACCGGGTTGTGCGTTACGAAGTGCACCGTCCGGCCCTCACAGCCGGCGTAGGTGACCACTGGCATCTTGCGCCACCAGTCGGTGACGTCGTCTTCCTCCAGCGAGTAACGAGGCGGGTCGAACTGGCTGGGGTCCTCAGCCTTCAGCTGGGCGATCGGGCGCAGCCACAGCGGCCCCTTTTCCAGCTTGGGCTGCATGAAGTCAATCTTGGCCCCGGGCTTGAAGTAGTAGTTGCCGGGCATCCCGGCCGAACGGGTGCCGTGCTTGGCAGGGCGGTAGGCAGTGCGTGCCTTCGGAGGTCGGATCTTACGTTCCATGGAGATTCAACAGTTTCGCGAGTTTATCGAGCTTCTGACGATACGCTTCAATCGTTCGATCATTCACAATCGTGATGTCGCAGTCCGAGGCGCTGAACTCCACCGTCGGATCCGGGGGGACCCGAGGGTTTTCGATCCAGATGGCCAGGTCCACGAGGCCATCCCGCCGGGAGGCCTCCACCTCGACAAGGGACCTCAGACCGACCACGAAATCGGCCTGGGACAACAACAACTTCGTTAGTAGGGTTGGATCCTCCTCTCGCACGAGATTTCCGAAACGGAACCAATACTCACGCTTGGAGTGGCGCTCGGCGAACGCCGTCTCCGTATCCTGGCCGAGTGCCGCAGCGACCAGCGGGGCAAACAGATTCGAGGTACTGCCTCCGTATGTCCGGCCAGTCGTTTGCCCCAGATATTCGGCCGCAGTGTCCTTCCCTGCCCGGCCGTACCCGAGGAATGCCAGCACCGGGCGCGGCACCGACCGCTCCTGAAACCGGCGGATCTTCTCCTCGAGATAGCCCGCGCACGCCTCCAGTGCGCGCCTTACATCCTCCTTGGTCGGCATCATGCCGCGACTCCCAGCTCTTCCAGGCGAGACTTGGGCAATTTCTCGCCCCAGTTGACGAACACTTCGATCTCCGTGCCGAAGTAGTGCGGGCGGTTGCTGACGGGCATGCCGTCCAGATCGCACGGGAACACCGGCACCTTACGCTCCATGCACAGCGGGATCACCTCCTTGACCACCTTGGCCACCCGGGACAGGGGTACCTCGAACAACAGCGCGTCGTGGATTTGCAGCACGATCCGGAACATGTCCGGATCGCCGCTATCCCGGCGATACGCCATCAGATGGCGCACCGCGTCACTGACCGCTTCCGCAACCGTCGATTGAATCGGCCAGTTCTGAGCCTCACGCTGCAGGTCGTGCAGCATCGACTCGTCGTACAGGTTCTTGGGGAAACGACGGAACGAACCGAACGGGTTGCAGATCCAGCCCGGCTGCAGCACCCGCTCGCGGCATTTCTCGAAGAACGGCTCCAACTTGGAGTAGGTCTTGAAGATCGTCCCCTGGAGTACAGCGACCTCCTCCAGGGTGACCGCCACGCCCTCCTCGCGCGCAGCCATCACGATCGCCTTGGGGCCACGCCCGTAGGCCGACCCGAATATGATCGCCTTGGCTGCGTTGCGCAAGTGCCCGTAGCCAGCTTCCTCCAAAGCCTTCTTGGTGGGCGCGCAGTTCAGGCGGAAGGCAGCCACGGCGATGTTCGAGTGGATGTCATAGTAATCCGGGTCGTTCTCGTCGAGATTGGCCCGGGCGACATGCTCGCACATCACCGGGTCGCCCGAGAGCCAGGCCATCACCGCCAGCTCGGCACCCTTGAAGTCGGCCTCCACCAGCACGCAGTCCTCGTCGCACCAATGGCCCGGCTCGCCCCGCTTGCCCGCCCGCAACAACGACCGCAGCTTGTACTTGTAGCGATCGCCAAGAATGCGGCTGTAGTCCTTATCGCGGGACTTGCTGATGGCCATCAGGTTCGGGCGGGAACTGGCCCAGCGGCCGGTCTCCTTGGTCTGGCTGATGAACGTCCGGACGCGACCGTCATGGCAGACCGCCTTGGCCAGGCCGCCGTCGTAGACGAACTCCTCGTCCTCGTCGAGCAGGTAGTTGCCGCTCTCTTCGTCCCACTCAGGAGGAGCCAGCACCGACTTGAGGACCTGGTCCAGGAATCGGTAGTCGCGCAGCCGACCGACGACTTCCGCCGCCCGGCCCCGCGCCTCGTGCTGCAGGATCCCCAGCACGGTTTTGTTGGTGCTGGGCAACGTCGAGCCCTCCAACCCTCGCCGCTGAACCTCATCCCACGGCATGGGACGCTTGCCGGTCGAGAGAATCGGCGTCAGCCGCAGCGTCGTCGCCTCAGGCGGGCGCAGACGGCGTACCTTCTCGCCCGGCTTGAGCTTGGCCCCGTTGAGTTGCTCACCGAAGAGTGCCTCGCGAACCTGGTAGTGCGACCGCAGGTTGAAGTCTGGCCAGCGGAAGTCCTCGCGGACCTGCTGCTCGAGCTGGTCGCGGGCTTCGATGAAGATCTGGGTCATCTCGTCCAGACGGGGACGATCGAGCGTGATGCCCGTGAGCCGAATCTCCAGCGCGGCCGGAGCCGCCGCCATGTGCCGCCAGTAGGCTTCACGGCAGCAGTTGCCTTGCCGGTCGTAGTCCAGCATGGGCTCTCCGACGAAGAACAACCGACGCGCTACATCCGCGTCGTAGTTGGCGTACTCGTACAGGACCGAGTCCGGCGCGTCGCCGTAACCCTCCAGGTGCTTGAGCTCGACGCCGTTCTCTTTGCACCAACTCTTCTTCCACTCCTCCAGCTTCAGGTCGTACCGCGGCGCGGTCGTGTACCGCATCGACAAGTGCTCCAACCCGAAACGGGCGGTCTCCTCGATCGCGTGGAAAAGCAGGCCTGTGTCGCAGCCGCCCTCCGTGCGCGTCCGCTCCCAAGCCATCAAACCGTTCTTGGGCTCGAGCGGCACGGCAAACTGCGGGCGCAGATCGAGCCCGTACCACACGAGCCACTCCAAGTCCGCGTTGAAGAAGTGGCCGATCACTCGCTTGTCGGCGAAGAACTCCCGCAGATGGCTGCGGACGAAGTCGTCCCAGTCGGGCTCAACCTCCGCGCCGCCCTTGCGACGGATCACGATGCACGCCGCCTTCTTCTCGGCCCATGAGAACTGGACCGTGCGCAGGTAGGAGCCTGGCTCGCCCGGGTGCTGGCCGTGCCACTCGGCGTCGACCGCCACCAGCTTGTCGGTGCAGGTCTGATGAGCCTCGTAGAGCAACGCCAGCAGGTCGTCCCGGTTGTCGATGACCCGGTGATCGACGTCGTCCTCACGCTCCAGATCGAACCGGACGCCCGAGAGCAGTCGAGCCCAGCGCATCAGCCCCAGTTCCAGCTCGCGCTCGTTCCCGGTGTCCCGCAACACGCTAGCCGGGTGCGGGACTGTCATCACCAGCGACTTCCAGTACTCGGGCTCCGCCTCGTCCAGGTACACCGGGAAGGTGTGCTCGACGACGCGGCCGGCCATGGCCGAGACCGAGTAATCGCCACCCAGGAGCGCCTTGGAAGCGTCCGACCCCAGACACAGGATCAGATCAGGGCGGACGAGCCGCAGTTCCTGGTCCAGGATCGGACGGCAATCCTTGACGAAGTCGCCAAACGGGGCGTCTGGAGGAGGAAGGAACTTGACCAGGTTGGTCAGGTACCACTCCTCGTATCCCTGAATGCCGAGCTCGTCCAGCTTGTCGACGAACAGCTTGGACGAGGGGCCTACGAAGTTGCGCCCGGCCGCGACCTCCTCGCGACCGGGGTTCTTGCCGATCACCATCACACGGGCCGGCCTGGGGCCATACGGGGCCCCTTTGCGGCCCAGGTGGCCCGGTATGAACTGGACCTGAACCTTACGGGTGTCCGACAACCAGATCGGGATCTGGAACTGTGGATCGAACGTGGCTTTGCGGTAGAGCGCGTTGAGCGCTTCGCTCGCCTGCCCCAGCTTTCGATCCTTGTCCTTGCCGACGACGTCGAGCGGCACGCCGATCAGGTCAGCCGCGTACCGCAGAAAGTTGGGTCCCGGCGGGGCGATCCCGGGAGCCGTCAGCGGATAGACCGACCGGCTCTGTAGCATCCGGCGCAGGCCAGCCTTGCGCTGCTCCTGCGCCAAGTCGAGGATCTTGCGTTTCACGACAGGCTACGCGGTTCGCTGCCAGGAAACGGAGACGTTCTGACGTGCGGCCTGTTCGCGGATATACGCCCGCAACCAGGCCCGTTCGCTCGACCCCGGATCAGTACCGTCCGGGAGCCGAACGACAGCCACCCCGCCCAGCTGGCCACGCAGCGACTCGACGTAGCTCTCCAGTGGGCGGGTGGTTCGCCGCTTGGCGAATTCCTCAGGATCTGGAAGGTAGACCAGGGTCCTGGATTTACCCAATTTGGCCAGCAGGCGCAACTGGTCGGCCGTGGGGGTGGCTCCCCAGAGCGCGACCGCCATAGGCCCCAGGGACCACACGTCGGTCGGCCCCTCCACGACTACGATCGTCTGCCAACGCCGAGCCCGATCGAAGTTGTAGAGCATGCGTCCCTTGGGCATCCCGGGACAGGTGTAGTACTTGGGGGCGGAGCGCTGGCCCGGCTCCTCCGGCGGATCCCCAATCCTCCGGCACTGCCAACCAACCAGCTTCCCGCCAAAGACCGCGGGGATGTAGATCCGCTCCCGCGCCAGGTAGTGCCGGCTGTCCTGCACGTACCCCAGCCCGTACAGACGCGTCAGCTTCGCCACGTCGAACCCGCGACCGGCCAGGTAGACCACGGCCGGATGGTACTCGGGCAGTTGCAAGAGCGGGGTAACTGGTCCCGGCGGCGATACCTCCTTCAGCTCCTTGGAGACCTGCTGCCCGGCGCGCAGGTTGAGACGAACCTTGCGTCCAGGCNCGAACAGCTTGCGATACAGCGCCTTCTTCTGCTCGTAACAGGCATAGCAGCCGTGATAGCAGTTCATCAGGTGCAGGCGGNGATTCCCTTTGACGTCGGGAACCCCCCAGGTGTGGTTGATGTAGAGGTGGAACTTCGTATCCCGGCATAGCGGGCAGTTCACCCGGTACTCTTCCCCACCGACCAAAACGTGCAGGACTTCCCGCCCGGTGAGAGGGTCACGGCGGTACGTCTGCTGGCTGCTGATTCCCTCGTTGGAAATACGGACCTTACCGAAATACCGTTCCAACCTACGGTACAGCACAGGATTGAGCGGCTGGTCGTCCATGGCATCAGAACCACTGCTGCATAGAGTCGATCAGGTCTGTCGCCCCTGACCCGACTGCCGGCACACCGGAAGGAGCGGGGCCTCCTCGACGCACCAGCGACAGGCCGCCGCCGATCGTGTTCAGCTCAGCGCGGGGCAGGATGGACTTACTGTGAGGATCGTAGGCGTACTGGTCCCCGATATACCGCAACCGGCTGAACTCGCCCTCGATCTGACAGACCTGGTCAGGTGGAGGCGCCGACCGGCGGTGTTTCGTTGCCCGCAGAACGGTGCGGTTGGATTCATCCGGCTCGGCAATGGAAATCGAGAAATCCAGCCGCTGCGCGTAAGACTTGCCGCCTTCGGCGTCGGTATCGTCTGAGATCCACCCCTGCTTGCGTGCGTTCGCCGCCCCAGACAACTGATGCAGAATCCAGATCGGGCAGCCGTGCTTGACCGCGATCCGCTTCTTGAGCTGGGCCACCGCATTCACGATGGCCAGCGGCCGTTCGTCACGCGCCCGGCGCGAGCCGGACAGCATCTCCGACACCATGGCCCCCAGGAAGTCGATCACGACCCGACCAACACGCGTACCGGCAGGCCGCTCCAGCAAGTCCTTCTCGATCAGGGCCACGACTTCGTCCACACCGCCCTGGCCGTGAGCCTTGAGCTCCTCTTGAGAGCCGTCCAGCATCATCAGACAGATGTGGCGGTTGGCCACAGGCATCCACAACTTTTGCCGCTCGACTTCGCCTCGCTTCTTGGCTCCGTACCTGCCGGCGATCTCCAGCTCGTACGGTTTGAGGCTGTCCGCGGTACTGAGAGGCTCGCCGCCACACTCTCCCCGCAGCGAGTTCACCGAGATTTCCGCGAGATTAGCCATGATGCGCCTCATCAGGTCCAGCCTGGGACCTTCGTAACTGATGAGGTAGTAGACAACTTTCTCTTCGTCACGGTCCCCGGCCCGCACCTTCAGGTGCGACGCCCGGACCCCGGCGCAAATCAGCTGCACCGCCAGCGTCGTCTTGCACGAGCCTTGGGGCCCGAGCAGACCGTACGCTTCTCCCGCGCATTCGCCGCCATCCAGCAGCGCGTCAAAGAAGTCGATGCCGGTCGGCACCACCCGGGCGCCTTCCTGGTTCCACCCCTCTTTGAAGAGCGCCTTGGCGACTTTGGGAGCCGTTCCAACTTGGATCCGCTCGGCCTCGTCTGAGAACTGCCGCAGCAGCTTGGCCACGTCGCGCGGGCCGGCCACGGCCACACGCTCCTGAACCTGGCGGGCCAGGTTCTCCGAGGCCCACTGGCCCGCCACGTCCAGCCCCCACTGCCGCAGCGACTTGGTGTCTTCCGGCAGGGAGCAGGTGTACGCCAGCTCGACCAGGGTGTTGAGCGTCTCCAGCTCTTCGTCTTCCAAGTAGTCGGCGCACGCTGCAACCTCGGCCTCCACCTCGGCTGCGAACGTGCTGCGGTCCGGCAGGGTGTGATAGCGCTGCCAGAAGCGCACCAGGGTCCGCCAGACCAGCGCGTAGATCTGGTCCTCCCGGGCGAACTGCTCGGGCACCAGAAGTCGGGCTGCTCCCTCCAGCATCTGCTGGTCCCTCAGGCAGAGCACCAGCAGCTGCTCCTTCAGGGCCGACTCAAGAGGTCCGCCATCCATAGTCGAGTCGCTTCCTCGCGAGTTTCTTCAGTCGATCCGGGAGGAACGTTCCCCAAACCTCGTCGTAAGCGCGCGGGTTGAGCATGTACTGCTGAAGCGCCCGCTGCTCGTACTTGCTAGCGACTTCCTCAAACAGCTCCGGCCCGCACGCAGCGGCAAAGCAATACCTTGTCAGGTCGCTGGCACCCGCCAGACGCGAGGTCAGCAGCGCCCTCCAGGCCCCCTCCTCGGTATTGCCGTACATATGCACGAGCAAACCGTGCTCGATACGCATCCACTCCACTTCCGACCGAGTGCGAATCCGCACGTACAGCAGCGGCGTCTCCCTTTGCCGCTCGCGGGCCTTGTAAGCATCCATGCGCCGCGTGCTCAGCAGCTGGTTGACGTACGGCGGCTTGGCCGATCGCCCGCACTCGGCGAACACATAGTGAACCGGGTCGATCTCGTGCTTCAGGCACGCCTCGACAATCTTCGGCCACACCGGCTCACACTTGGTGCCGGCGGGGGTAACACCGCCGTCAGCCGTCGGTCCGGGCCGGTAGGGCTTACCCAGATACTCCTGCATCCTCCGGATGTAGGCTGTCCGCACGGCCTGGGCCAGCTGGTCCAGTTGCTCTTCGCGCGCGGCGTCGGAGTTCTTCTTCCGGCCAGTGTTGGATCCATCCGTGTTGCTCATAGCTTCGCCGTCGTCCAAGCGACCTGCGGTAGGTGCGTTGGTTGAACACGTCCACGTAGTCCCGAACGATACCCACCTCCTTCCCAGCTGACGTCCTCATCGCCCGTCCTGGCAACTGCGTATCCTTGATCGGGGAGGAGCCGGCGTCCGCGCGGATCAGCACGTCCAGATGGCGGAAGTCGACCCCTGTGTCCCAGACCGTCGTGGCGATGGCCTTGCGGAGCTTTTTGGCCGCGAACTGCCGCTGCAGCATGTCCAACCGCTGCGCGTTCATCCGCGGTTCGTCCTCGCTGATGCACCCCATCGCAACGTACCGCCGGCGGTCTTCCTCCGAGAGCGTGCCGCCGGCGTAGGCCAGCTCAAACTCGGGCAAGAGCCGCTTGAGGTGCATCGCATGCTCGGTTGTCGAGACAACGATCAACCGCTGCACGTCCTCGCCGTAGGAGCGGGCATCCTCAGCGATGATTTGATTCCGAAACGTGTTGGTCCAAATGGCCCGCCGGGCGAACGTCGTGTCGTTCTCGATCCCGGCGCCCACGTCGCGACCGTCCACGACGCGCCAGTGCACCTCGACCGGAGCGACCAGCCCGCGGCGTGTCGCTTCCGCGGTCGAGATGTCGATCAGGCGCGGGCCGAACAGGGCCTCGATGCGTGCGTGTTTGCCGTCCGCCCGCTCCGGACTGGCGGAGAAGCCGAACATCTTGGCATGGCGGTAGCGCGCCAGCAGGGCCGAGTACGAATCCGCCGCCAGCAGGTGCACCTCGTCCGCCAGGACGATATCCGCGTCGAACACGCCTTGGGTGAGACTCCGCGGCGTGTACGCCCGCACCCGCGCCTGCGGGTTAGCGCGTTTCGCGCTGCTGATGATGCCCACATCGACGCCCAGCCCCACGAGCTCCCGATAGATGTCCCGGAGCACGGAGGTACGGGCGCACACGTAGTCGATGCGGGCCTTCGGAAACAGCAGCGCCACCGCGCACTGCATCGTCGTCTTGCCATACGCCGGCGGGCACTTGATCACCCCGAAGTCTTCCACGCACAGCTTCAGCAGGACCTGGTCCTGCATCCAGCGCAGGTCGTACGTATCCCAGACTGCATCCCAGTCCGGCTCGTAAACCTCCGGGTGCTCGGGATGCGTCCAGCGTTTGTAGTACACCTCGTAACCAGCCTGCTTGAGCGACTGGTGAATCTTGGGAGTGAACGCCGCGGTCGTGCAGAGCCGCCGCTTGGCGTCCAGCCAGTACAGGGCCTCCCGGTGGATCAGGTACTTGACGCCTTGCCGCTTCGCCTCACGTGGCGACAGCCGTTCGGTGTAAACACCGGTCAGCGCCGGCTTGAGGACGCGCAGCAACCTGGGAGTCGTGGGGGTAACCACGCAGTGGTTATGCACCCGATGGAGAGTCACCTTCACGGATGGCATCCATGTGCCTGCGGAAGGCCGCCGCGTCCTCGGAGTTGTTGAACCAGTACTCCGGCACGAACAGCTCGTGCGGGGACATGGCGTCCTGCCAGGTGTCGCGAAGGAAACAGATGAAGCGTCGGCACGCGGCCAGGTAGCCGGGCATGGGATCCTGACTGTCGGACAGCAGGTTCTTGGCGAACACGACCCGCCAGAGGAAGTTGGCCGGTTCGTTCAGGTCCGAAGTCTGTGGCGGTCCGCCACAGGCCCAGGCCCGCAGCAGCGTGCGGCAGCGGTCCTGCGGGTTGTGTCCTTCCCGCAGTCGCTTCAGTGCGTTCGACAACGTGTTCTTGTCCAGGCGGAGGAACTTCTCCACCTTGGTGATGCGCGACGGGCGCGTCTTGTGCGTGAAGTACCGCGGGTCGACGATCCAATACAGCAGGAACGCAACGGACTCCTCGTCGATCCCGCGGATGAACGACAGGGCCGGCCAGGCAGGGTGGCGGTGCAAGGCGCGCCGCGCCTCCGGACTGGACCAGCCATACGTATCGAGGGCCACAATCAGCTCGAAGATTGCCCGACGGTGGGCGTCGAACGATTGCCATCCACCGTAGACCGGAGCGCACCTCACGGAACGCATTGCCTCCAGGACAGCCCCGGGTCCCAGTTGGTGGTCTGCGTAGCACTCGCGAGGGCCGCAGACCTGCAGGTCGTACGGCCGGTCGGGCTTGTCCACCGCCAACAGCAAGGCGGCGTTGAGTCTGGAGCCCGGAACGCGAACGACGTTCGCTTCCCGGACCTCCTGCAGTTGGGCAATCACCTCTGGGTTAGCCGCCGAGCGGATGGGCGGGGCCTCATCGGTCGCTACCCAAACAAACCCGCCTGCGGCGTGCAGGCGGGTGATGGTAGCCGGCTTCGCTTGGGTCATCATTCGGCCAGGCTGACGGTCGAAGTGAACGCGCTGGCGAGACTGTCTTGATGCGTGACGAGGAAGACCTGGGCCTTGGCCCGATCCGCCTCATGGGCGAACCGCTCCAGAGCGGTCCGCAGGTAAACGACGTTGTCCTTGTCGAGGTTCTCACTGGGCTCGTCCAGCGCCAGGAGGCCTACTCGACCTGCGTACATCAGGTTCACGGCGCGCAGCAACGCCATGGCCAGGATCGTCTGCTGCCCTCCTGAAAGCAGCGCATCCGGGCGAGGGCTTTGCCCCGCGAAGTGGCACAGGAAGGACAGATCCTCCTGGGTCTCCACGCGGAACGGGCTGCCAAAATCCTCCAAAGTCTGATTGATCCTTCCTTCCAGCTGACGCAGCTTCCGAGTCGCCAGCCGACGTGGAAGATTATCGCGATGGAACACATCGCGCAAGCGTTCGAGAAACTGGGCGCAGCTTTCGAGAGCCACACGCTCGGCTGACTCCGCTTTCGCCTGGGCCAGGCGTTCCCGCTCGGCTTTCAGCTGCTGCCGGGCGGACAAGACCAGACCCTGCAGATGACGGTAGGCTTCGACCGCTTCCGCGTGTTCCTGCAGGGCCTTCTGCGCCTGCTTGCCGGACATTCCGGCCTGCTCCCGCAACTCCAGGTAGCGTTTGCGCCGGCGAGCGATCAGCTGCAGGCTATCCTCTGTCTGAGCCAACGTGCTCCGGGCCTCCGAAAGCGCCCTCTCCGCCGCGCGTATCTCCGCGGCGAGCTGGTCCTGCTGCGCCTGCAGCGCCTGCACGCGTTTGCTGGCCGCCAAAGCCTCCGCCTTGGGGATGTCCGGCTCAGGCAAGGTGCCCAGCGACTGCAGCAGGCCTTCGTCGGCCCGCAGCTTGGCCTGCAGGTTCGCCACGCGCCGTTCATGCGCGTCGCGTTCACGCTCGTAGGCGGTAATGGCGTCACGCTCCTCGCGCAGCTTCTGCAGCCGCTCTGGCAGCTCGCGCAGGTCGCGAACCGCCTCGTCCCGCATGTCCACCAGCTTGTGCACCGGAGCGCCGCAAGCCTGGCAGTCCACGCTGTGTTGATCCGCTAGCAGATCCCGCAACTGCTGGGCCCGCTCCAGCCGAGCTTGGACCGCGGCAATCTCGCGGAGGACCTCTGCCTTGCCTTCGGTCGTGGCCCGCTTGGGCGCCCGGGGCGGCCGACACGCGTCCAGATCGCGTTTGCGCTGCGCAATCCGGTCCTGCACCTCCTGAACCTGAGACAGCCACTGGTCATACGTACGCCAGGCCAGGAGGGCCTCACGCGCGGCCAACGAGTTACGCTGCCCCTCGCTGACGAGGGCCTGCAGGTTTTCCGAGGCCAGACGCAGCTTCTCCACNCGGTCCGCGCGCTCGCGCAACANTCGCTGCTGCTGCTCGCGGTCTTGCAGCAGCCTTTCGCGNCGCTGCGGATCTCCTGCGGTCTGGGCNTACGCTTGCGCCAGGTCACGCAGCAGGTCCCGGCGCTCGCGCGGGAGCTTGGCGGATTCGACNCGAGCCATGCGCGACTCCGCATCGGAAATCTGCCGGCGCAGCTCGCGAATCCTGGCGTGCATGNCCTCCAGATCCGGAAGGGTGCGGGTTCTCAAGTCCTTATCGAGCACCCCAATCCGAGTGCCCAGGCACCGCCAGATCGTTTCGGCGATCTCGGTATCACAGAGGTTGTGAAACAGCTTGGCNCGGGCGGTATCGGTGAGCTCGAACAGCTCCGTCAGCTTGCCCTGCCGCATGAAGACGTAGTTCTCCAGGATGGCCATCGGGACCCCGACCAGGTCCTCCATGGCCCGCTGGACCTCCTTGGCCTCGGTGTAGGTCTCCCCGCCCAAGGTCAGCGTCTGGCGGGACATACGCCGCAGCCCGCGAGTGATCGTGAACTCGTGCCCGTGGTGTTCCCCGGTCACGGTGATGTAGGCCGGCTCGGTATCAGGAGAACCCAGCCGAATGGCGGAGTTGCGGCCACCGCGGAACCGGCTGAAGTCCCCGGTGATCGCGGCGTAGCAGCTTTTCAGCAGCGTGCTCTTGCCGGCCCCGTTAGGACCGACGATCCCCACCAACCCCCGCGTAAACGTCTTGCGGACGGACTGATACGGCCCGATGTTCCGCAGTTCGATGCTCGAAATGTACACCTTCCACCCTCATCCCCTTATGGCGTTTCAAGACGCGTCTTCGTCGTCCAGCAGCCCCATCGCGCGTACGCGTGCCTTGGCGCGACGAGAGTAGATCTCGATGGCGATCCAGGTAATCGCGTACCACTGCAGCGGAAACAGCAGCAGCGCACCCCACCACGGGATCGAGCCCGACAGGACCTGCGCGAGCAGCACGCAGACCAGCAACAACAGCACCACCCAGTGCAGTAAGCAATGCGCGCACAGCAGCAGCTGCGCCCACCAGCGGTCAGCGAACAGCTCCAGCCTCTGACGCCGCTCCGCGAAGAGCGAACCGTAACTCCAGGTCTCCACGATCTGGTTCGCGGCCAGCGGCAATGCGATGTACTTGGTGATGAGCAACAGGATCAGTTCCATATCGTGGTCTTTTACCTCCCCAATCGAGGATCCCTCCACCGAGGACCGCGCAACCATCGAGGCCACTCATCGAAGTAGTTGTGGCCGAATGGGTCGCCGGCCAACCCGCGCCGCCAATGAAGCGGCTGGTCATTGGTGACCGCCTGCTCCACGTCCACGGATGTCACGCTGTGCCAGTAGTCCGGATTCGTGACGCGTACGGCGAAGACCCTCCCGCCATTCGAGGCGAACAAAGCCCAGCCGGCGACCGGCAGGCAAGCCACCGTATGCGGCCCGTAGTAGGTCCAGTCGACCAGCTCCTGCGGACCGCCGACGTACATGTACAGGATCTGCGAGATGCGCGGCTCACCGTCGTCGTTCAGCACGTGGTTCACCTCCACGGCGTCCACGTACGACGTCGGAAACACTTCTTCCCGACCGGAAGAAAACGACACGATCAAGGCAGCGAGCAAACAGGACATGACACAGTCCGTTGTGTCGGGGCAGGGACCAGCTCGCCGACGGCGCGTCCTCGCCGGGCGCGTGGGTAGGCAGACAGACAGGCCTCAGCCACTTCCTGCGGAAAGGCCGAAGCCTCGTGGATGTCGGCGGTGTAGCTGACGGAATCACTCCCTCCAGCCACCACCTCCCGAACCAGAAAGAGATCCGGACGGCCCGGATAGCGGATGACGAACAGCGCATCACTCATCATTGGGTACTCCGATGACACGGTCAGACCCGCAATCCACGCAGCGCCCGCAGATCAGCAGCTCGCTACCGCACTGCACGCAGTGCGGGTAAAGCCGGGACCGCTCGACGCTGTCCGGGTCGGGGCGGACGTGGACCCGCAGGTCCACACCCGCCGCCTTCCCGTCCAAGCCGTTCAACGCCAACCCCACCGCGGCGCTGCGGCTACGAGCCTCTTGGCCTTGAAACTCGAACACTACTCGTTCGTCTCCGTCGGCGGAGACGTAATACACTCGACCGCTCCAGCGCATGATTGGGACTTGGCTGCATGCAGCCTCTGTGCGACGAGTTCCTCGATGGCGGCCTGGATGCCTTTCTCCGAACGGTCGGGGCAAGCCAACAGCTGCAGGCCCGCCGCCACCAGGTCCTCCTCGTCGCAGGATTCCTGAAGTGCCTGCTCCAAAGTCTCCCAATCTTCCTCACTCGCCTCACCAGGCGCAAGGTGAGGCACGCTCTCGTCCAGGAACAGCCAGCACAGCCCCTTGGTCGCCGCCTGGATGCGGGCGCAGGCGTCCTCGAGCTGCCAGCTGTAGTGCACGCGCAAGATCGGCTTCTGCAACGCCTCGGGCAGCCCGTCGCGCGCGGCCGCCTCCGCGGCGGAGCGCAAGCGGTCGGGAATCTCTTCCAGAAACGCGTCCAGGTCTTCGGGGTGGACGATCTGGGAGGACTCCANCACCGGCCGCGTCTTGAGNGGCTGGCTCTCGACGCTCAGGTCGTCGTACAGCAGGTACACGAACTTGTGCGGATCGTTGTCGATCGACGTCATCACCGTTGAGCCGGGGCTGTAGACGGTCAGCGGTTGCCGGTCCTTGCCACGGGTGTCGACTCGACGGTGCTCGTGCAGGTCGCCGGTGAACATCATGGAGACGACCGGGATGTCGGCGAACTGCCCCTGCCAGGCAGAACCCGGGCGGCACATCTCCGCCCAGGCCTGGTGAGCCAGCAGCACCTGCGTACCGGGCGGGATGGCGTCCAGGGCCTCCTGCAGCCGGCCCGACGGCAAGAAGTCCAGGCCGTAGAAGCGAATCCCGCCGATCGTGAACGAACGCTCGTGAAGATGCGTGGCGTGGCGATGGCTCAACCAGGGCGGATCATCGTACTCGTGGTTGCCCTGCAAGAAGCCGAATCGCACACCCGCCTGCTCGAAACGGTCCAGCATCCGGTTCCAGAACTGGATCGGGCTGGAGCGGTTGGTACGGCTGTCAAGCAGATCCCCGCACCCGATCACCCAGGGGCAACGGTAGCCCTGGGCCAGGTCGAGGATCTGCTCGACGGAGTAGAAGGCGTCACCGNTGATGGGNCGGTGCGCCCAGATGCGGTCAGCGACGTGCGCATCCGCAAAGACGATCGCAAGAAGGTTTTTCACCGTTTACCGGTGCGCTCTTGATCAGCTTGCGGATCCCTGTGGAAGACAGTCCCGGGATCTGCGGAATCAGACGGACGTGGTCGCCGGGCTGCACCCCTTGCAGCGTCCCGGCTTGGGCCTCGTCGGCGTACTCCTCGCCCTTCACGATCGTGATGGGTCCGCCTGCGACCTGGCGCACCAGGTCGTAGAGGGCGTCGGGAGTCTCTTCGTCGTAGGTGACGATCAGGTCGACGCCACGCAGCTGGGCGATCGCCCGGGCGCGTTCTTCGCAGGAGGCGAACGTCGTGCGCCCGAGCTTCGCTACGGACTCGTCGGAGTTGAGGCCAACGACCAGCACCTCGCGGCCTTGCTTGCAGTGGGTCAGCACGCGCTGGTGGCCGGCGTGCAGGCCGTCAAAGACGCCGTTGGCGACCAGGGGCCCACCAGGTCGGGCCTCGGCCGGCTCGTCGAGCTTCAGCAGGGTCCGCAGACACTGCGCGATCAGCTCCCGGTCGTGCGTCAGGTGTAGCGGCTTCAGCGCCCCCGAGTCGGGCGGCGCGTCGTAGCGCATGACGCCGTCGGCGGCCTCCGTCCGCGTCACCGAGCGTGTACCCGGGAAGTAGCCCGCCACCTTGGACCACTTCGGAAACTGCGTGTAGCGGTAGCGGGTCTTCAGCGTGGCCGCCGCGTGCCCAAACCGGCAGGCAGCCTCCACACTCAAACCGGAGGCCAACCCGACCGCCAGCGCGGCCGTGGCCACGTCGCCCGCCCCGACGGCGCTGACGAATTCGCCAGGCACCTCGGGAAGCGGCAGCTCCTTTGGCCCGTCGTAGCCGCCATGGAAGACCCTGTAGAGGAGTCCCGGACGGTCACCGCGAGTGACCCACAGATAGCACGACCGGGCATCCTGCACCGCGAACAGGTACTCCAGCAGGCTTTCCTCGTCCCAGTAATCCGGCATGAGGTCAGCCGCATGCGACTCGGCCTTGAGCAACCAGGCCGACCACAGGGCGTCGTTCACCTTGAGAACGACCGTCGTCCCCTCGGGCACTCCGGCAAGCAAGGCCCCAACCTCCTCCACGTTACGAGTGCGGTGGGGGTCGATCACCAGGTACGACGGCTTGCTGTCGAAGACCTCCCGCAAGGCCGGGGAGTCGTACTCGAACGCGTCGTCGAGCAGCCAGCGGTAGTCGGCCAATACGACACAGCCACCGCGGGACCATTCGGCCCTGGGGAGCGTTAGATCCAGAGGAGCGTCAGGATCACCGGGGCGGACCCAGACGAGGCGGTCATCGTGGTCAATGCGAAAGTTACCCGCAGGCGAGTAGACGCGTGTCTTTCGCGGGTAACCGATGGCGGTGCCGACGGAGCGGAGGCTTACGCGAGGCGCAAGCGACAAGTTGGCCGGCGCGGACGAGGAGACGAGATACACGTCACGGCCAGCGGAGTACTTCGCGGC
>JGI25326J35508_1000594_pt1 | contig 27938 bp, 24 predicted proteins | sample HigsolmetaAR201D_FD_35508 | JGI IMG/M metagenome (IMG submission 35508)
AGCCGGTTCTTGATCTGCCGGGCGGCGTTTTGCGCCGCCATGCCGTTGAGGTCCGAGCCGGAGGAGGCGGCAGTGGCCGACGTGTTGGGCACCTTGCCGGTCGTGGTGGCGGTGATCTTCACGCGGTCGATGTCGATCTGGAACTCCTCGGCCACCACCTGGGCGACCTTTACATAGAGCCCCTGGCCCATTTCGGTGCCGCCGTGGTTCAGGTGCACCGAGCCGTCGGTATAGACATGCACCAGCGCACCCGCCTGGTTGAAATGGGTGGCGGTGAAGGAGATGCCGAACTTGACCGGCGTCAGCGCGATGCCGCGCTTGACGATATCGCTCGTGGCGTTGAATTCCGCGATGGCGCGGCGGCGGCCGGCATAGTCCGCGGTCTCCTCCAGCTCCGCGACGATGCGGTGGACGATATTGTCCTCCACCTTCTGGTGGTAGGGCGTGACATTGCGGTCAGTCTCCCCGTAAAAATTCCGCTTGCGGATTTCGAGCGGGTCCTTGCCGAGGGCGAAAGCCACTTCTTCGATGATGCGCTCGGCCCCCACCATGCCTTGCGGTCCGCCGAAGCCGCGGAAAGCGGTGTTCGACACGGTGTTGGTGTAGAGCGGCGCGGAGACGGCGCGCACGGCGGGGTAGAAATAGGCGTTGTCGCAGTGGAACAGCGCGCGGTCCGTCACCGCGCCCGACAGATCGGCCGAAAAGCCGCAGCGCGCGGCATATCTCAGGTCCACGCCGAGAATGGTTCCATCCTCGTCGAAGCCCACCTCGTAATCGATCAGAAAATCGTGCCGCTTGCCGGTGGCGATCATGTCGTCGTCGCGGTCAGGGCGGAGCTTTACGGGCCGGCCGGTGCGCTTTGCCGCGAGGGCCGCGACGGCAGCGAACAGGTTCGCCTGCGTTTCCTTGCCGCCGAAGCCGCCACCCATGCGGCGCACCTCGATGGTGACGGCATGGGAGGGGATGCCGAGCACATGCGCCACCATGTGCTGCACCTCGCTCGGGTGCTGTGTGGAGGAATGGACGGTGACATCCATGTCCTCGCCCGGCACGGCGAGCGCAATCTGGCCTTCGAGGTAGAAATGGTCCTGCCCGCCGACCCGCATCCTCCCCTTGATGCGGCGCGGCGCGGCGCTCAGTGCCTTTTCCACCTCGCCGCGCTCGAGCTTCAGCGGCTTGGTGACGAGCCGGGGGCTTGCCGGGTCCGCGTCGGCAGCATCGATCAGCGCCGGCTGCTCCTCATATTCGATCTTCGCCAGGCGGCAGGCGCGCCGCGCGGCCTCGCGTGTTTCCGCGATAACAGCAAAGAGCGGCTGGCCGAAGAACTGCACCTCACTTTCGGGAAAGACCGGTTCGTCGTTAAGGCCGGTCGGNCTGATATCGTTGTGGCCGGGTATGTCCTTCGCCGTCAGCACGGCGACGACGCCGGGTGCCGCCTCGACCTCCGAAAGGTCCATTTTGCGGATGGTGCCGTGGGCGATGGTCGAAAGCCCCAGATAGGCATGCAGCGTGCCCGCCGGCTCGGGCATGTCGTCGATATAGATTGCCTCGCCGGTGACATGCTTATGGGCCGAGTCGTGGCGAAGGGAGTGCGCAACGCCACCCGCAATCGCCGGCTTCTTGAGATCGAGAGCCTCGTGCCTGGTCATCATGCGGCCTCATAACGCGTTAAATGCAGCGGACCGCCAGCCTCGGTCGCCTCCAGGAAGAAGCGCTTCAGAAGGTTCTTCGCCGCAAGCATGCGGTACTCGGCAGAGGCGCGCATGTCGGTGATCGGCGCGAAGTCCCGCTCATATGCGGGAAGGGCCTGTTCGACCGTTTCCATGGTCCACGGCTTGCCGGTGAGTGCGGTCTCCACGGCGAGCGCGCGTTTCGGCGTTGCGGCCATACCGCCATAGGCGATGCGCGCCGAGGCAACCGTACCATCCGCCGCAGTCTTCAGCGCGAAGGCGCCAAGTACCGTGGTGATGTCCTCATCGCGCCGCTTGGAAACCTTCCAGACGGCAAAGCGCGTGTCCGCGCCGGGCAGCGGCACGTGAACGGCTTCCACGAACTCGCCCGGCTGCCGGTCCTGCTTGCCATAGGCGATGAAGAAGTCTTCGAGCGGGATGGTGCGCCGGCTGTTGCCCTTGCGCAGGGTAAGCGTCGCGCCCAGTGCGATCAGCGGCGGGGGTGTGTCGCCGATGGGCGAACCATTGGCGATATTGCCGCCGATCGTGCCCATGTTGCGGACCTGCTCGCCGCCGATGCGGTCGATCAGCCCCCCGAACGCCGGAATGCGTGAGGCAAGCAGCGCGTAGGCGTCCGAATAGCTGACGCCTGCGCCGATGGTGAGTGTACCGTCCTTCTCGGAGATGGAGCGCAGTTCCTCCAGCCCGCCGATGAAGACGACGGGGGCGATCTCACGCATGAATTTCGTCACCCAGAGCCCGACATCCGTGCTGCCGGCAACGATGGTGGCCTTGGGCTCGGCTTCGAGCACCGCTGCCAGATCGTNGANGGATGCCGGGATGACGAGGCGCTGACGGCCTTCGCCGATCTCCACGCGGCNGCCGTCCTTCATCGCCTTTANAGCGGATATCACCGCTTCGCGTTCGACGGCGAGCGGATCGGCGGCGGCATCGCCATAGGAGGAGATGGCGCGGGCGGCGCGCACGATCGGCTCATAGCCGGTGCAGCGGCACAGATTTCCCTGCAGCGCCTTCTCGATAGCCCGGTCGGAAGGGGCGGGATCGCGCATCCACAGCGCATAGAGCGCCATGACGAAGCCGGGCGTGCAGAAGCCGCATTGCGAGCCATGGAAATCCACCAGCGCCTGCTGTACCGGATGCAAGCTGCCGTCCGGCCGTTTCAGGTGTTCGACGGTGACAACATGGCAGCCGTCGAGCGAGGCGAGGAAGCGGATGCAGGCATTTACGCTCTCATAGACGAGGTTGCCGCCGGAAAGCCGGCCGACGAGCACGGTGCAGGCGCCGCAGTCGCCTTCTGCGCACCCTTCCTTCGTGCCGGTCAGACGGCGCTCGAGACGCAGATAGTCGAGCAGCGTGCGGTCCGGCCGCACGTCGGAGAGGGCGACCCTGGTGCCGTTCAGGAGGAAGCGGATTTCGCTGCGGACGGCGGGCATCAGCTTCCCCGGTAGGTCGAATAGCCGTAAGGCGAGACGAGCAGCGGTACGTGGTAGTGCGCGCGCTCGGCCATGCCGAAGCGGATGGGCACCACATCGAGGAAGGCGGGGGAGGGCAGAGCCGTGCCTTTCGCGCGCAGATAGGCACCCACCTCAAAGACGAGTTCGTATTCGCCTGGCGCGAAGGCATCGCCTTCCAGCAGCGGCGCGTCGCAGCGGCCGTCCGCATTGGTGCGCACGGTTTTGATGTGCGTCCGGTTTTCGCCCTCCAGCCGGTAGAGCGCAATTTCCATGCCGTCGGCGGGCTTGCCTGCCGCCGTGTCCAGAACATGGGTGGTCAGCCGGCCCTCGCCCTGGTTGCCCATGCGATCTCCCCTTTCTGTTCTTCTTGAAACGATTGTGCGGCAAATCCGATGCGCACATAAGGGGGGTGCACTGGAAAGGCTGCATAAAGACTTTCAAATTTTTCGTGAGAATGCTCGCTCATTGCTTCGATTATCCTCGAAAAAGGGCGAAATGTGGCTGCAGGAGAGACGTGAAACAGTGACGCGCTATGTCCGCAACATGCGCGGCTATGGCTCCAACCCGCCAGACCCGAAATGGCCGGGCGGCGCCTATGTCGCGGTGCAGTTCGTCGTGAACTACGAAGAAGGCGGCGAGAACTGCATTCTTCATGGAGATGAGGCTTCTGAGGCGTTCCTGTCCGAGGTCGTGGGGGCTGCGCCTTGGCCCGGCATGCGGCACTGGAACATGGAGTCGATCTACGAGTACGGCGCGCGCGCCGGCTTCTGGCGGCTCCACCGCATGTTTACCGAAGCCGGTGTGCCCGTCACCGTNTATGGTGTCGCCAGCGCGCTTGCCCGCTCGCCCGAGCAGGTGGCGGCCATGAAGGAAGCGGGCTGGGAGATCGCAAGCCACGGCCTGCGCTGGATCGACTACCGCGCCCATTCGGAAGAGGACGAGCGGCGCGATCTGCAGGAGGCGGTGAGGCTCCATACGGAAGTGGTGGGCGAGGCGCCGAAAGGCCTTTATCTCGGGCGCACGTCGGCCAACAGCGTGAAGCTTGCCATCGAGCATGGCGGGTTCGAGTGGATTTCCGACACCTATGATGACGACCTGCCCTACTGGATCGACCATGACGGGCACGGGAATGCGACGCGGCCGCAGCTCGTCATCCCCTATACGCTCGACGCCAACGACATGCGTTTTGCGACGGCTCAGGGTTTCAATTCGGGCGACCAGTTCTTTGCTTATCTGAGGGATGCGTTCGACACGCTTTATGAAGAGGGCAGGGCCGGCCGGCCAGCGATGATGAGCGTCGGGCTGCACTGCCGTCTCATCGGCAGGCCGGGGCGGGCAGCTTCGCTCAAGCGCTTCATTGACTATGTGAAGGGGCATGACAGGGTNTGGCTGCCGCGCCGCATCGACATTGCCCGGCACTGGATGGAGCATCATCCTTATGAGGCGCCGACGCTGCGGCCGAGCCGGATGGAAAAGGCCGAGTTTGTGGAGCGCTTNGGCTCGATCTTCGAGCATTCGCCATGGATNGCCGAACGGGCTTACGCGCTGGAGCTCGGGCCCGCGCACGATAGTGCAGCGGGCTTGCACAACGCCCTGGCGCGCGTCTTCCGCTCGGCAAGCGAGGAGGAGCGGCTGGGTGTGCTCAAGGCACACCCGGACCTTGCCGGCAAGCTCGCCGCGGCCCGGCGTCTGACGCCGGAGTCGGCGAAGGAACAGGCGTCCGCAGGACTCGATGCGCTGACGGATGAGGAGCGCGCGCGCTTTACCGATCTCAATCAGCGCTACACGGCGAAATTCGGCTTTCCCTTCATCATCGCCGTCAAGGACAATACGAAGGAAAGCATTCTGCAGGCGTTCGAAAAGCGCATCGAGAACAGCCGTGAGGAGGAGTTCGCCACCGCCTGCGCGCAGGTGGAGCGCATCGCCTACCTGAGGCTCAAGGACATTCTGCCGTCATGACCGGAACCTATTACGCTCCCACGGGTGGGCACCCGCCGCAGACGGACCTTTTGACGGGTCGTGCGGTCTTCACCGAGGCTTACGCGGTGATCCCCAAGGGCGTGATGCGCGACATCGTGACGAGTGTGCTGCCCTTCTGGGAAAAGACCCGCGCCTGGGTCATCGCGCGCCCGCTTTCGGGCTTTGCCGAGACTTTCTCGCAATACATCATGGAGGTGCAGCCCGGCGGCGGCAGCGAGAAGCCGGAGCCCGACAACCAAGCCGAAGCGGTGCTCTTCGTGGTCGAGGGGGAGCTGACGGTGGAGCTGGACGGCCAAAGCCATCGGATGGAGCCGGGCGGCTACGCTTTCCTGCCACCNGCAAGCCGCTGGACGGCGCGCAATGAGGGTTCCGCGCCCGTGCGCTTCCACTGGATCCGCAAGGCCTATGAGGAGGTGGAGGGCATTCCNCTGCCGGAAGCCTTCTTCATCAATGAGAAGGACGTCGCGCCCACGCCCATGCCGGGCACGGAGGGACGGTGGGCGACCACGCGCTTCGTCGACCCGGATGATGTCCGCCATGACATGCATGTGACGATCGTCACCTTCGAGCCCGGCGCGGTCATTCCTTTCGCGGAAACGCATGTGATGGAGCACGGGCTCTATGTGCTGGAAGGCAAGGCGGTCTATCGCCTCAACCGGGACTGGGTGGAGGTCGAGGCGGGCGATTTCATGTGGTTGCGCGCCTTCTGCCCACAGGCCTGCTATGCGGGCGGCCCGGGAAAGTTCCGCTACCTGCTCTATAAGGATGTCAACCGGCATGCGGCGTTGAAGCCGCTGTGGCGGGCAACCGGCCGATGAAAATCAATGCGGCCCCACTGACACGCGAAGCCTTCGCGCCTTTCGGCGACGTGATCGACACGGAAGGCGCGCAAAGCTTCCTGATCAACAACGGCATGACGCGCCGCTTTCACGATCTGGCGAAGGTGGAGGCGAAGGGGGAGGGCGCGCGGGTGCTCATCAGCATCTTCCGCGGCCAGCCCTATGAATTTCCGCTTGCCCTGAGAATGGTGGAGCGGCATCCGCTCGGCAGCCAGGCTTTCGTGCCGCTTTCGCCGCAACCGTTTCTGGTCATCGTCTGTCCGGACGAGGCGGGCCGGCCGGGCACGCCGCTTGCCTTCCTCACCAGGCCGGGGCAGGGGGTGAACTACGCGCCTGGAACATGGCACGGCGTGCTGACGCCGATCAGGCGGGAGCAGGAGTTTCTTGTGGTCGACCGGGGCGGCGAGGGCAACAATCTGGAAGAGTTCTTCTTTTCCGATCCCTACCAGATCCATCTGCCGGAGTAGCCATGAAACCTGACGAAAGCCTCGTGAGCCGGCTGCTNGACGTGATCGAGCATGACATCGTGCCGAAGACGCGGGCAGGCGTGGCGGCCGGAAACAAGATTTTCGGGGCAGCGATCCTAAAGAAAAGCGACCTCTCCCTGGTGCTGGCGGAGACCAACAACGAGCTGGAAAACCCGCTCTGGCATGGGGAGATGCATGCCTTGAAGCGGTTTTACGAAATGCCGAAGGAGGAACGGCCAGACACGAAGGACTGTCTCTTCCTTTCCACGCATGAGCCTTGCTCGCTGTGCCTTTCGGCCATCACATGGACCGGNTTCGACAATTTCTTCTATCTCTTCAGTCATGAGGATTCGCGCGACGCCTTCGCCATTCCGCATGACCTCAAAATCCTGAAAGAGGTCTTCCGGCTGGAGCCGGGCGGCTATGCGGCGGAAAACGCCTTCTGGAAAAGCTATTCGATCCCCGCTCTGGTGCGGGATTTTCCCGAGCCGGCAAGAGAAAGGGACACGGAAAGGATAGCGCAGCTTTCCGCGATTTATGCTGGGCTTTCGCAAACCTACCAGAAGAGCAAGGCGGAGAACGACATCCCGCTGAATTGAGAGCTATTCGTTGAACAGGTCCGAATGTGTGCCCGTGCGCGCCAGATGGAGTTCATCTCGCGAAATTCTGTAGATCAGCAGCCAGTCCGGCTCGATATGTGCATCGCGATAGCCGCCCCAGTTTCCCTTCAGGGGGTGGTCCCGGTAAGCTGGGGGGCAGAGGCCTCTGTTCAATCAGGATTTTCGGCAACGCTTGCAGCTTGGTAAGGTCCTTACCGCGTTTCTGAGCTGTTTTGACGTCGCGTTTGAACTGGCTCGACCGGACGACGACCAGCACGTCAGATGCCCAGATCCTTGAACAGTTCCTCGGCAGAGTCGAACTTCTTGCCCTTGCCGGCGTCCAGTTCCTTCATCGCTTTGATCGTCGTCGCATTCGGCACCTTCACAGGGAAAGGCACCGCCTTGTCGCGCGCGACGCGAACAAGGGCCATGCGGATATAGTCGGAAATGGTTAGCCCCATTTCCGCAAGCGCAGAGGCCGCTTCTTCCTTGGTCTCTGCGTCTATGCGCGCACGAACGACAGTATCCGTAGCCATGGCTTTGCTCCTTCGTGGCCGAATGTGGCTACAATCGGCCACGCGTACAAGAGCCAGCCGCCCTAGACCCGCTCCATCGCCAGTGCGATGCCCTGGCCGACACCGATGCACATGGTGGAGAGGGCCAGCTTCGCGCCGCGTTCCCTGAGCTCCAGAGCAGCGGTACCCGAGATGCGCGCCCCCGACATGCCGAGCGGATGGCCAAGCGCGATGGCGCCGCCGTTCGGATTCACGTGCTCCGCGTCCTCGGGGATACCGAGGTCGCGGAGCACGGCGATGCCTTGGGAGGCAAAGGCTTCATTGAGCTCGATGATATCGAAGTCCGATGGTTTCAGGCCAAGGCGAGCGCAGAGCTTCTTCGTCGCGGGCGCCGGCCCCATGCCCATGATGCGCGGCGGCACGCCGGCGGTCGCTCCGCCCAGAATGCGGGCTATGGGGGTCAAGCCGTATTTCGTTGCCGCTGCTTCGGAAGCGACGATCAGGGCAGCCGCGCCGTCATTGACGCCCGAGGCGTTGCCGGCCGTCACCGTGCCGCCCTCGCGGAAGGGGGTAGGCAGCTTGGCAAGCTTCTCCACCGTGGTGCCGGGGCGAGGATGTTCGTCCTTGTCGACGATGACCGGATCGCCCTTGCGCTGCGGGATGGTGACGGGCACGATCTCCTTCGCCAGCCGCCCGTTCTCCTGCGCGGCCACAGCCTTTTCCTGGCTGCGGACCGCAAAAGCGTCCTGATCGGCGCGGCTGATGGAAAAATCCTCCGCCACGTTCTCTCCCGTCTCGGGCATGGAATCGACGCCGTATTGCGCCTTCATCAGCGGGTTGATGAAGCGCCAGCCGATGGTGGTGTCGTAGATCTCCGCATTGCGGGAGAAGGCCGTCTCCGCCTTGGGCAAAACGAAGGGGGCGCGGCTCATGGACTCCACGCCGCCCGCGATCATGAGCTCGGCCTCGCCGGCCCTGATGGCGCGGGCGGCGGTGGCGACCGCATCCATGCCCGATCCGCAGAGGCGGTTGATCGTCGTGCCCGTCACTTCGACGGGAAGGCCAGCAAGCAGCAGCGCCATGCGGGCGACGTTGCGGTTGTCCTCGCCCGCCTGGTTGGCGCAGCCATAGATCACGTCGTCCACCGCAGCCCAGTCGACGCCGCGGTGACGCTCGATCAGCGCCTTGAGCGGAATGGCTGCCAGGTCGTCGGCGCGCACGGAGGAAAGCGCGCCGCCGAAGCGGCCGATCGGCGTGCGCACATAGTCGCAGATGAAGGCTTCGGCCATCGCGTCGTTTCCTTCCAGGTCACTTGCCCTTGTGGGCAGCCTCGGTACGCGCCTTCAGATCGCGCAGCGTCTTCAGCTCGAGCTCGGTCGGAGGCGGAGTCTCTTCCACCTTCTCGGCGAACTTCACTTCCCAGCCGCAGGTTTCCTGCACCATCTCGCGGGTGACACCCGGATGCATGGAAACCACCGTGAACTCCTTCGTCACCGGGTCCGGCTTCCAGACGGCGAGATCGGTGATGAGAAGCGTCGGCCCTTTGGTGGTAATGCCCAAGCGCTGGCGGTGGTCGCCGCCCTCGCCATGGCCGAAGGAGGTGTAGAAATCGATCTTCTCCACCAGCCCGCGCTTTGACTGGGCCATGGTGATATACACCTCACCGCAGGAGGAGGCGATCTCCGGCGCGCCGCCGCCGCCCGGCAGGCGCACCTTCGGCTTGTGATAGTCGCCGATGACGGTGGTGTTGATATTGCCGAATTTGTCGAGCTGCGCGGCGCCGAGGAAGCCGATGGTGATGCGTCCGCCTTGCAGCCAGTAGCGAAACATCTCCGGCACCGAAACGGTGGTGAGCGCGGTGTCGCACAGCTCGCCATCGCCGATCGAAAGCGGCAGCACGTCGGGCGCGGTGCCGATCGTGCCGGATTCATAGATCAGCGTGATGTCCGGCGCATGGGTGAGGCGGGCGACATTGCAGGCCGCCGAGGGCGCGCCGATGCCGACGAAGCAAACATCCTCATTCGTCAGCGCGCGCGAGGCGGCAATGGTCATCATCTCGTTGGCGGTAAAATCGCTCATTTCGCCACCCTCAGCTTCTCGACCCGTGCGGCGAAATCCTCAGGTTTCGCCTTGATGACGTTTTCCTCCATCCATGCGGTGAACCGCTCGCGGTCAGCGGAGACCTCGTCCCATTCCAGATAGGAGGCATTGTCGCGTGCGTAATAGCCGTGCGTGTAAGACGGATGGGAACCGCCGGGCACGACGGCGATCGCCGTGATCGTCCAATGCGGCAGGATGCAGAGATTGGGATGGAGGCCGGTGAAGTTGTCCACCACCTCCTCCACGGTCACCACCGCGCGTCTTGCGGCCAGCACCGCCTCCTTCTGGATACCGATGATGCCTTCGACGAGCACGTTGCCCTTCTTGTCGGCCTTCTGGGCATGGATGAAGGTGACGTCGGGACGCACGGAGGGGACGGCCGCCAGCTTCTCGCCGGTGAAGGGGCAGGTGATGCTCTTGATGTTGGGATTGACCTCGGCCAGCCCGGCGCCGCGATAGCCGCGGAAGACGGCAAAAGGCAGGCCTGCGGCGCCCGCCTCATAGGCGTTCGCCATGGCGGCGTGGGAATGCTCCTCGATCTCGACGCTGCGCGGCCAGCCGTTCTCCACTGCGTCGCGCACGCGCCGCAGGAGGCCCACGCCCGGATTGCCGACATAAGAGAAGACGAGCTTCTTCGCCATGCCCATGCCGACCATCTGGTCGTAGATGAGGTCGGGCGTCATGCGAATGAGTGTCAAATCCTTGAAGCCCTGCCGGATCGCCTCATGGGCGGCCGCTGTGGGGATAAGGTGAGTGAACCCTTCAAACGCGGCGGTATCGCCATCCTTCAGGTTTTCGCGAACCGCCTGATCGAGCGGCATGAAGCGAGCCATGCAGCGCCTCCAAATGTTCGTATTGCGAACAGAAGTTTTACATGCGATACAAGTTAAATGACGGAAAACGGCGAGTCAATGGAAGGAACGACGCAGGAAGGCCGCGATCTCGTGGGATCGCTGGCCAAGGGATTGCGTGTCATCGAGGCTCTGGCTGCCGCGCCCCGGGGCCTGCGGCTGACGGAAGTGGCCGAAGCGTCGGGGCTCACGCGCGCCGGGGCGCGCAGGCTGCTCCTAACGCTTGTTGCCGAAGGCTATGCACGACAGGAAGGGCGGCAGTTTCTGCTGACGGCGAGGCTGCTTTCGCTTGCCCGCTCCTGGCTCGGCGGTTCTACATTGTGGACTTTCGCGGAGCCCATCATGCACGAGGTTTCGCAGCGGCTCGGGGAATCCTGTTCGGCGGCCGTGCTTGAAGGGGATGATATCGTCTATGTGGCGCGCGTGGCCGGCAGGCGCATCATGTCCGTTTCGCTTACGGTCGGCGCGCGTCTGCCAGCCTACTGCACATCCATGGGCAGGGTGCTTCTGTCAGATCTGGACGATGCCGAACTCGCCCGTTTTCTGGAGAAGGCGGCGATCCGCGCCAACACACCCAAGACGGTGACGGACCGGCATGCTCTTGCGCGTCTGGTGGCTGAGGTCCGGCGGGCAGGCTACGCCATCGTCGACGAGGAACTGGAGCTGGGTCTCCGGTCGATCGCCGTACCGGTGCGCGGGCGCACCGGGCGCATCGTGGCGGCAATCAACGTTTCCACCCAGTCGGCGCGATTTTCCTGCGCGGAAATGCGCGAGGTTATCCTGCCGCTTCTTCGTGCGGCAGCGGGGAAGATCGAGGACTTTCTGGCCGTACACTAGAATGCGGAACGCCATCACGCGGCACTCCTGGAGTCCTTTTTGTCCGCCTCTGTCTCCTGACCGCCTTCGAGTATGTCGCGCATCTTGCGGGCGAGGCGCTCCTGAAGGCGGGCATGCAGAACCTTCTCCCAAACTTCGTCGTTGGCCGCGGCCCGAGGGGGCATCGACAAAAGGCTGTCGATGACGGATTCGGGATCGTCACGTGAAAGAAGCGCTTCGATTTCCTCTTCCACCTTCTTGTCAGCAGTCATCCTGAGCCTCCGAGTCACAGGCATGATTCCTGCCCCGGAATCCTGACTGGATGAAGGCATCAGGATGAAGATTTGACGACGGTGTTATAGAAAAATATGCCGTCCCTGCGCCTTGCGGCGGGACGGCAGTCCGCCCGCGCCTTGAAGGGCACGGGCAAGCTGAAGATGCCGCTTAAGTCTCTAGACGTAGCGATTGACGATGTTTTCCAGCCTTTCCTGCCGGCCGGAGACGGGCTGCGGGTTCAGATTTTCGCGCATCACGCGCTCGGCGATCTCTTCCAGCGTACGCTCGCCCTTGAGCATCGCTTGCGCTTCGGGCTCGTTCCAGCGGGCGTAACGTTCCTCCAGCGGCGCGGAAAGCGCTTTGTCCTCGATCATCGCGGCCGCCGCCTTGAGCCCGCGCGCGCAGACGTCCATCGCACCCACATGGGCGGCTATCAGGTCTTCCGGGTCGAGCGACTGGCGGCGCAGCTTGGCGTCGAAATTGGTGCCGCCCGTGGTAAATCCGCCGGCCTGCAGGATGTAATAGTAGGCAAGCGCCACTTCGGGAACGTTGTTCGGGAACTGGTCGGTGTCCCAGCCTGACTGATAGTCGTTGCGGTTCATGTCGATGGAGCCGAGAATCCCGAGGCTCGCCGCCATCGCCAGCTCATGCTCGAAAGAGTGGCCGGCAAGCAGGGCGTGGCCCTGCTCGATATTCACCTTCACCTCGTTCTCGAGCCCGTACCGCTTCAGGAAGCCGTAGACCGTGGCGACGTCATAGTCATACTGGTGCTTGGTGGGCTCCTGCGGCTTCGGCTCGACCAGGATCGTGCCCTTGAAGCCGATCTTGTGCTTGTAGTCGACCACCATGGAAAGGAAGCGGCCAAGCTGGTCGAGTTCGCGGCTCAGGTCGGTGTTGAGCAGCGTCTCGTAGCCCTCGCGCCCGCCCCACAGCACATAGTTCTCGCCGCCCAGCCGCTTGGTCACGTCCATGCAGGATTTCACCGTGGCCGCAGCATAGGCGAAGATGTCCGGGTCGGGATTGGTGGCGGCGCCCGCCATATAGCGGCGGTGGGAGAAGAGATTCGCCGTGCCCCAGAGAAGCTTTACGCCGGTTTTCTCCATCTTCCCGGCGAAATAGTCGGCGATCTCGTCGAGCCGCGCCACGCTTTCGGCGAAGGTCGCACCCTCCGGCCGCACATCGGCGTCGTGGAAGGTGAAGAAGGGAACGCCCAGAATCTCGAACATCTCGAAGGCGACATCGGCCTTGAGCTTCGCATGCTCCATCGTGTCGCCGAACCAGGGGCGCTCGAAGGTCTGGCCGCCGAAGGGGTCGCCTCCCGGCCAGACGAAATTATGCCAGTAGCAGACGGCGAAACGCAGATGGTCCTCCAGGCGCTTGCCGAGAACCTTCTCGTCCGGATTGTAATGGCGGAAGGCCAGCGGATTGCCGCTCTCCGGCCCCTCGTAGCGAACAGGCGACAGGTCGCCGAAAAATCCAGTGCTCATGCGGTAGCTCCTCGTATAGCCGGGTAGAGAGCGCGGTAGCGCCGGTATTCTTCCTCGAAGGCAGGGCGAAGCGCGGCATCGGGCTCGATGACGGCCGCAATGGCTGGCGGCGTGCAGACGGCGAGGGGGTCCGCGCCTTCCGCCGCGATCAAACCGAGACGCGCCGCGCCAAAGGCCGCGCCGAAATCGCCCTCCGCCGGCACTTCGACCGTCACGCCGAGCGCCGTCGCGATGGCCTTCAGCCAGTAGGTGGAGCGCGACCCGCCGCCGATGGCCGTGACGCTGGAAAGCTCCGTACCTGCCTGCCTCAGAGCTTCCAGGCTGTCGCGGAAGGCGAAGGCGACACCTTCGACCACCGCCTGTGTGAGCGCGGCGCGGTCCGTACGGTGCGCAAGGCCGGTGAAGCTGCCGCGGATGATCGCGTCGTTGTGGGGTGTGCGTTCGCCCGAAAGATAGGGCAGGAAGGTGACGCCGGAGGGCGTCTTGAGCTCCTCGCCCAGTTCGCGCGTCAGATCGCTCGGCGTGGCGCCGGTGATACCCGCAAGCCAGTTGAGGGAGTCTGTCGCCGAAAGGATCACCCCCATCTGATGCCAGGTGTTCGGCAAGGCGTGGCAGAAGGTGTGGACGGCGCTTTCAGGATTGGGAAGATAGGTTGCGTTCGAGGCGAAGAGCACCCCGGACGTGCCGAGCGACACGAAAGCGGCACCCGGCTTTACGGTGCCCGCGCCGCAGGCCGAGGCTGCGTTGTCTCCCGCGCCGCCCGCCACGACGACGTTCGAGCCCATGCCCCAGCGGCCGGCAAGTTCGGCCCGCAAGGTGCCCGCTCTTTCGGTGCCTTCGACAAGGCGCGGCATATGCCCTTCGGTCAGCGCCGTCGCTTCCAGCAGGTCCGCCGACCAGCGCCGTTCTTTCACGTCTAGCCATGCGGTGCCGGCTGCGTCCGACATTTCGGAAATATGCTCGCCGGTAAGCCACAGGCGCAGATAGTCCTTGGGCAGCAGCACCTTCGCGGTTCTGGAGAAGGTCTCGGGCTCGTTCCGCTGCACCCAAACGAGTTTCGGCGCGGTGAAGCCGGGAAAGACGATGTTGCCCGTAATCTCACGGAAGCGCGGATCGGCGTCGAGCTCCGCCGCTTCCCGGTGGCTGCGCGTATCGTTCCACAGGATGCAGGGCCTGAGTGGTTTGTCGTCTTCGCCTAGCAGCGTCGCCCCGTGCATCTGGCCGGAAAGTCCAATGCCGCGCACGGCGGCGAGCGCATCTCCATGGGAGCNTTTGAGCGCCGAAATGGCCTCTTCCGTGGCCGCGATCCACTGCGCCGGGTCTTGCTCCGACCACCCGGCATGGGGGCGCGAAACCTCCAGGGCCCCGGTTGCTGAAGCGACGATCCTCTGCGACTCGTCGATCAGCAACGCCTTGACCCCGGACGTGCCGAGATCGAGACCAAGATACATGTCTTTCCTCCCAGGCTGCCGCGGATCTGAGGCCTTCGCGCCGGATCAGCCATTTATTTCGCGTTTCGAATAAATATGCACAACCTGCCGCCCGAGGCAATTATCGGTCGGCAAAAAACTGATTGGCTGATGGTGTTTCCGGCTTTGCTTTCTTCACAAGGGCGCAGGCCGGCTTTACTGTGCAGCCAGCAGCCAGAGGAAGAATTTCATGCCTGAAAGAAGCCTGCTTGCCACCCTCCTTGTGCCGGGCAAGGTCCCGTCCCTTGCGGCGAGCCGCCTGGAAGAGAATTTCCGTCTCATCCGAATTGAGCGCGCCGACCCCGCGCTGGTGACGNAAGAGATGAAACAGTCCGTGCAGGGGATGCTCGGCATAACGGTCATCGACGCCGCCTTCATCGATGTCTTTCCGAACCTCGAGATCATCGCCAATCTGGGTGTAGGCTANGATTCGATTGATGCGGCTCATGCTGGCAAGAAGGGCGTCATGGTGACGAACACGCCCGACGTGCTCACCGAAGAGGTTGCCGATACCACAATCGGCCTGCTCATCAACACGGTGCGCGAACTGCCGANGGCGGAGAAATGGCTGCGCGAGGGCCGCTGGGTGCGTGAGGGTTCCTATCCTCTCACGAAAGCGACGCTACGCGGGCGCAGCGTGGGCATATTCGGGCTGGGACGGATCGGACGCGCCATAGCCCGCCGCATAGAAGCCTTCGGCCTGCCGGTGAGCTATCACAATCGCCGCAAGATCGAGGACGTCTCTTACAGCTACTATCCCACGCTGGTATCGCTGGCGGAGGCGGTTGACACGCTGATCTCTGTGGCACCCGGCGGCGCGGCCACCCAAAAGGCGGTGGATGCCACCGTGCTGCGGGCGCTCGGCCCCAACGGCATTTTCATCAACATCGGACGGGGAACCAGCGTGGATGAGGAGGCGCTGATTGCCGCCCTTCGCGACGGCACCATCCTAGCCGCAGGCCTCGATGTCTTCGCGGACGAGCCCAACGTGCCGCAGGCGCTGCTCGACTGCGAAAATGCCTGTCTGCTGCCACATGTGGGCTCGGCTACCGTGCATACGCGTCAGGCGATGGCGGACCTGATGGTCGACAATCTCATTTCCTGGTTCACCAAGCGGCAGGCGCTGACTCCGGTGCGCGAGACGGCCAACGTTAAGGCGAGGACATACTCCTAGCTTAGGTTAGGTGCGCCTTATTCTCGCCAATCAAGCTCGCATTAACGATTTGGAGCGAACATGCGATTCGTCGCAGAGTCCTTGGTGCGTGCCAATGAAACTTATGTTTCCCGCCTTGGCCTCCGTTGGCTTAGTTGGAGCTCTGGCGTTTGTCGTGCCCCAAAATCCCGACGTGGCACCGTCAGCGCCCTCTCTTCAGCAAAGCAAGGAGGCACTGGTAAGCTACAAGCTTAGCGTTTCAGGCCAGGAAGGAAGCTGCACCGTCGTAAAGCGCGGCGCGANTGAGGCGGGGCGCGCGGAACTGGAGCTTGACGAGAACTGCGTTCTCATGCTGCCGCGNCTCGCGCACGCNCGCTACTGGAAGCAGGAGCCCACCGGTGATGTCATTTTCGCCGCGGCGGATGGCCGTCCTGTCGTGGAGTTCTTCGCTGCTGACGGTGTGGCCTATGAATCCCTGCGTCCGGTCTCGCCGCTGGTAGCGCTCACGGTGCAGTAAGCCGCTTCAGTCGCCCTCTACGCGGCTGCGGCCTTCATGCGCGCGGCGGCGTGNGCACGCACCGCTTCCCCGAACGCCTCGAAAATCCGCTGCGACGGCTCGTCGCTTTTGGCCCAATATTCCGGATGCCACTGCACGCCCACGGCGAAGGCGCGGGCGTTGGCAACGGACACGGCCTCGATCACCCCGTCCGGGGCCACGGCCTCGACTCTGAGATTCGGCGCGAGCCGGTCAATGCCCTGCCGGTGGACCGAATTGACCTGGATTTCATCGGCCTTGAACAGACCGGCGAGGCAGCCGCCGGTCCGGATGGTGACCTTCTGGCGGATGGCGAAACGCTCATCCTGATCCGCGCTTTCCGGCGCTCTGTGGTCCAGCGTCCCGGGGCGCTCCTGGATTTCGGCTGCCAGCGTGCCGCCGAGCGCCACGTTTAGCTCCTGGATGCCGCGGCAGATGGCGAGCAGTGGGACGCCGCGCTCGATGGCCCGGCGGATGAGCGGCAGGGTGGTGGAGTCGCGCTGCCTGTCATAGGGGCCGTTCTTCTCATCGTCCGCCCCGCCATAGAGCGTCGGGTCGACATTGGATTTCGCGCCCGTCAGCATCACTCCGTCGACGGCGGCAAGCAGCGAATCGAGATCGATGCGCTCTCCGAAGGAGGGCACCAGCACGGGCAGGACGCCGGCCGCCGAGACGGCCGCTTCCAGATACTGATCGGGAGCGGCATGCCAGCGGTAGTTCTCGAATTCCTTNACGTCCGTCGAGACGGCGACAAGCGGCTGCGCCATGGATGCCCTCTTCATGTTGCCTGCCATCATATCTACTGTTTCCGGTAGCCCTTTTCCAACCACCCTTACACCTTTCGGAAAGTCTACCTGTCCGCGTTCAAAAACTGGACTTGGCGATGCGTGCGTGTATTGATACCCGCCGGCATCGGGGGAGGATGGCGCGCCAGCCAGCCACGCTCCGATTTCCGTACTCCTAATGTTGAAACCATATCCGGGAGGTAATGTATGGATCGCCGTTCATTTATCAAAAAAGCGGGCGCAGCGGGGCTGGGGGCCGGCGCGGCCGCTCTTGCCACACCGGCCATTTCGCAGGGGAACCAGACCTGGCGCATGGTCACCACCTGGCCGAAGAACTTCCCCGGCCTGGGCGTCGGTGCGCAGCGACTGGCTGACCGCATCACTGCGGCTTCGGGCGGGCGCCTGACGATTCAGGTCTATGCCGCCGGCGAACTCGTGCCGCCTTTGCAGGCGCTTGATGCGGTGATCGACGGCTCTGCGGAAATGAGCCATGGCGCCGCCTACTACTGGCAGAACAAGAGTGCCGGCCTTTCCTTCTTCACCGGCGTGCCCTACGGCATGACGTCGCGCGAGCTTACGGCGTGGGTCCGTTATCTCGGCGGGCAGGAGATCTGGGACGAGATCTACGATCAGTTTGGCGTTCAGGGCTTCCTTTCCGGCGACACCGGCACGCAGGCCGGCGGCTGGTTCCGCAACGAGCTGACGGGCCTGGATTCGATCCAGGGAGTACGCTTCCGTACGCCGGGCATGGGCGGTCAGGTCTGGGAGAAGCTCGGTGCGTCGGTGACCAATCTCGCCGCGGGCGAAATCTTCCAGGCGCTGCAGTCGGGCACGCTTGACGCGGCGGAGTTCGTTGGCCCCTATAACGACCTTGCCCTGGGCTTCTACCAGGTCTGCAAGAACTACTATTTCCCGAGCTTCGTCGAGCCCGGCCTTGCGACCGAGCTGGTGGTCGACAAGGCGAAGTATCAGGCGTTGCCGTCCGACCTGCAGGCGATCATCCGCGATTGCTGCCAGGCCGAATATGATGCGGTGGCCGCCGACTTCGCGGCGAACGATCCGCGCGCTTTGAAAACTCTCGTGGAAGAGCATGGCGTTCAGGTGCGGCGTTTCCCCGAGGAAATTCTCGAGGCGGGCGCCAAAGCTTCTAAGGAACTTCTGCAGACGCTGCTCGAATCGAGCGATCCGCTGACGAAGAAGACCGCAGAAAGCTTCGTGTCGGCTCTCAACATCGTGCGGCAGAAGACGGAAGGCACCGACGTTCCGTTCCTTCAGGCACGGGAGAAGTACTTCCACCTCTGATCAGAGCGGTATCGGCAAAAAGAAAGGCCCGGGCGGCGGTCGTCGCCCGGGCTTTTCGTTTGATGGCTTTCTCTACCGTCAGCCGTAGATGGCCCTAGGCAGCCAGGTTGCGAGCCCCGGCATCATGAACATGAGCGCGAGCGCCACCACCTGCAGTGCGACGAACGGGATAACGCCGCGATAGATCATGCCCGTGGTAACATTGTTGGGCGCTACGCCGCGCAGATAGAACAGCGAGAAGCCGAAGGGCGGCGTAAGAAAGCTCGTCTGCAGGTTCATACCCACCAGGACGCCGAGCCACACCGGATCCACGTCAAGCGCAAGCAGGATCGGCGCGGTGATCGGGATCACGATGAAGATGATCTCGAAGGTATCCAGGATGAAGCCCAGCACGAACATGATGAGCATGACCACGGCGACCGCCATGAGCGGGCCGCCCGGCAGAGCGGCAAGAAACTCGTGAACCAGTGCGTCGCCGCCCATCAGACGGAACACGATGGAGAACACCGAAGCGCCGAAGAGAATGATGAACACCATGCAGGTGATGCTGGCGGTGGAAATGACGCTCTCACGCAACACCTGGAAGGAGAGGCGCATGCGCACGGCCGCCAGGATCATGGCGCCTACCGCGCCCACCGAAGCCGCTTCCGTCGGCGTCGCGATGCCGCCCAGGATCGAACCCAGCACGGCGACGATGAGCAGCAGCGGCGGGATCAGTGCCACCGTGACCTCTTTGGCAAGATCTTTCCTGTCTTCTTCGGCGACGGGCGTGGCCGGGCAGGAGTCAGGCTGGAAAACCGCCTTTGTGATCACCCAGACGAGATAAAGCCCCACGAGAAGAAGACCCGGCAGCAGCGCGCCGGCAAAAAGGTCGCCGACGGAGACGGGCACCGGTGCGAAATTGCCTTTGGCCATCTGCACCTGGGCGTTGATGCCCGAGAGCATGTCGCCCATGAAGATCAACACAGTCGAGGGCGGGATGATCTGCCCCAGCGTGCCGGAAGCGCAGATGACGCCCGATGCCAGCCGGGGATCGTAATTCGCGCGCAGCATCGCGGGCAGGGAGATCAGCCCCATCGTGACCACTGTCGCGCCCACCACGCCGGTCGAAGCCGCCAGAAGAGCACCCACCACGATAACGGACATGCCAAGGCCGCCGCGCAGGTTGCCGAACAGCTTACCCATCGTCAGAAGAAGCTGCTCAGCGATCTTCGAGCGCTCCAGTATCACGCCCATGAAAATGAACAGGGGCACGGCAACGAGCACCTCGTTCGTCATGTAGCCGATATAGCGGTTGATGACGCTACCGAGATTGGAGGGATCGAAGACGCCGAACCACATGCCGACGAGGCCGAACATGAGCGAAACGCCTGCCAGCGTGAAAGCCACCGGGAACCCCAGCATGAGGAAGGCGATGATGCCGAAGAACATGAGCCCCGAAAGGAGCTCGCCGATCAGAACGGGGTCCATCACANTGCGGTCTCCTGGGCCTGTTCTTCGTCACGCCGATAGCGCAGGTGCTCCGGCAGCAGCTCTTCCTGCCCGGCAAGCACGAGCACTGAGCGAAGCGCCATGGCTATTCCCTGAAGCGCAACCAGGAGAGCAAAGGCGGGGATGAAGGTCTTCAGGATGAAGAGCCCCGGCATGCCGCCGATATTGGCCGAGGCCTCGTAGATGCGCCAGGAGCGCGCCACGAAGGGCCAGCCATAGGCCAGCACGACCCAGCAGAAAGGCAAGAGAAAGATGACGACGCCGATAAGGTCCACCAGCGCCTTTCGCTTCAGACCCGCCGGCCGGTAGAAGATGTCCACCCGCACATGGTCGTTGCGCAGCAGCGCAAATCCGGCCACCGCCGTGAACATGGCCCCATTCAGCCACACATAGAGGTCCCGCATCCAGATGATGCTGGTGTCAAAGGCATAACGCTGGACCACGATAGTGAAGCAAACCAGAACGATACCCAGCGACAGCCAGGAAAAGATGTTCCCCACCCAAGTGTTGAGTCCGCTGATTGCGCGGACGACTAAAGCGATTGCACGCACTGATCCGAGTCTCCCCTGAGGGCCGACGAGCCTCCCTCTAAACGACGTGAAGGGCTCCGTCCCGTCTCGTCGTTCCCCTTTCNTTCGCGAATGGTTGTTCTAATCTGTCCTGCCCGGCGCAGGCCGTCCATTGGAACGCCCCGCCCCTTCAGGCGCGCGGGTTCTAGCAGCTTTGAACGGCAGGCAAAAGCAGCAAGATGTCTAAATGCGACACTTTTTGCGGGCGCAAAACGCAGATGCGTGCACCACAATCATTCGTTCGAAGCCTTGTCCGGCAAAGAAAATGTCCGAAGAAAGGGCGCGNGGNTTGCACTATTGCTCTTTGCATGACGTGCCGCGATTTCGTTTGACGTCGCCCTGTGGCGAGAGAAAACTATCTCCTAATGGATGAGGCGGGCAGGCCTTGAGGCTCCGCTTTCAGGCGCCGCCGGCGCCCGCCATGCACATTGGCCGTGCGGGGCCTAGCGCCATGCGCGGTGGAGGAGGAGAATGCCATGACCCTCCATGAGGTGTCACTTGGCGACAAATACGACCTCTCGAAGCGGCGCATCTTCGTTTCGGGTGCCCAGGCCATCGTGCGCATGCTGCTCATGCAGCGCGAGCGCGACCGGCGCGCCGGCCTGAACACGGGCGGCTTTGTTTCCGGCTATCGCGGCTCCCCCCTTGGCGGGCTCGATCTNCAGATGTGGAAGGCGAGCGAGGAACTTGCGGCCGCTGGTATTCTCTTCCAGCCGGGACTCAACGAGGAACTGGCGGCCACGGCATGCTGGGGTTCGCAGCAGGCGGAACTCACCGGCGAGGGCAGGCACGATGGCGTGTTCGCGCTGTGGTACGGCAAAGGGCCGGGCGTGGACCGCAGCGGGGACGCCATCCGCCACGCTAATCTTGCGGGGTCCTCGAAATATGGCGGCGTGCTTGCCCTGATGGGCGACGATCATGCCGCGGAGTCTTCCACCATCGCCCATCAGAGCGAGTTCGCCTTTGTCGACGCCATGGTGCCGATTCTCAATCCGGCGGGCGTGCAGGAACTGATCGACTACGGGCTCTACGGCTATGCGCTCTCACGGTTTGCCGGTACCTGGGCGGCGATCAAATGCGTGAAGGACAATATCGAATCCAGCGCGACCGTGGATGCCGCGCTCGATAGGATCGAAATCGTCCTGCCCGAGTTCGACATGCCGCCCGGCGGGCTCAACATCCGCAACGAGCTGGATCAGCTTGGCCAGGAAGAGCGGCTGCATGAGTACAAGCGCGCTGCAGCGGCCGCATTCGTGAGCGCCAACCGCCTGAACCGCATCGTCTTTTCCGGCGGTCACAATCCAAAGTTCGGCATCGTGACGATCGGCGCGAGCTATCTCGATGTACGCCAGGCGCTCGACGACCTCGGCATCGATGAACGACGCGCCGCCGATCTGGGCATCAGGCTCTTCAAGGTCGCCTGCCCGTGGCCGTTCGACTTCGAGCATATGGCCGATTTCGTCCACGGCCTCGAACTGGTCATGGTGGTGGAGGAGAAGCGCTCGCTGCTTGAAGTGCAGCTTCGCGAACACCTTTACGGCAGGCCCGATCACCCGGTCATCATCGGCAAGAAGGATGAAAAGGGCGAGCGGCTGTTTCCGGTAAAGGGCGTCCTCGATCCCAACGAGATTGCCATCGCAATCGGCGAGCGCATCCTCAGGGTGATCGGGCCGTCGGAGGAGATTGCCGCCCGCGTGGCGCAGCTGCGCCAGTTTCAGGCCATGCGCGCGCGGACGACGAATGTCGCAGTGCGCATGCCCTATTTCTGCTCCGGCTGCCCGCACAACACTTCCACCCGCGTGCCGGAAGGCTCGATCGCGGGTGCAGGCATCGGATGCCATTTCATGGCCCTCTGGATGGACCGGGGCACGATGGGCTTTACGGCCATGGGCGGAGAGGGCGCCCAATGGATCGGCCAGGCGCCGTTCTCGAAACGGCGGCACTTCTTCCAGAATTTGGGCGACGGCACCTATCAGCATTCCGGCGTGCTGGCGCTTCGCTTCGCTGTCGCCGCGGGCGTCAACATCACCTACAAGATTCTTTTCAACGACGCCGTGGCCATGACGGGTGGCCAGCCTGTGGAAGGCAGCCTCACCGTCGATCGCATCGCCCAGCAGGTGCGGGCGGAGGGCGTGCAGCGCATCGCTATCGTTACGGATGAACCCGAAAAATATCGGGGCAGAATGCGCTTTCCCGAGGGCACCACGGTGCACCACCGGCGCGAGCTGGACGCGGTGCAAAGAGAGCTGCGCGAGATCAAGGGCGTTTCCGTTCTCATCTACGACCAGACCTGCGCGGCCGAGAAGCGGCGGCGGCGCAAGCGCGGCACCTATCCCGATCCGGACCGGCGCGTGATCATCAACGAACTGGTATGCGAGGGCTGCGGAGACTGCGGGGTCAAGTCCAACTGCGTGTCGGTGCAGCCCGTGGTGACCGAGTTCGGACGCAAGCGCCGCATCGACCAAACAAGCTGCAACAAGGATTTTTCCTGCGTGGAGGGCTTCTGCCCCTCCTTCGTCACGGTGCACGGCGCCAGGCCGAAGAAGTCCGGCTGGGTCGCCGCGGGTGTCGATCCGCTCGCCGGTCTCCCGGCCCCGCAGCTCTTCCCGCTGGAGCACGGCTGGTCAGCCGTGGTGAACGGTATCGGCGGCACGGGCGTGGTCACCATCGGCGCGATCATCGGCATGGCGGCGCATCTGGAAGGGAAGGGCGCCGGCATCATCGACATGGCCGGGCTGGCGCAAAAGGGCGGAGCCGTCTTTTCGCATCTCAGAATCGCCCGCGCGCCGGGCGACATCAGCTCCATTCGGGTTGCCGCGGGCAAGGCCGATCTGGTGTTGGGCGGCGACCTCCTGGTCTCGGGTTCGGCCAAGGTGCTGGCCACCGTACGCGAAGGGCACACCTTGTTTGTCGCCAATACCGCCGAGATCATGCCCGGCGATTTCGCCCGTTCCGCGGACTTCTCGCTGCCCGTCGAGCGACTGAAGCAGGCTGTACGCAAGGCGGCCGGCAGGGATCGGGCCCACTTTTTCAATGCCATGCGCACCACGCAGGCCCTTTTCGGCAATTCCATCGGCGCCAACATGTTCATGCTCGGTATGGCCTGTCAGCTTGGCGGCCTACCCGTCTCGGCCGAGGCGATCGAAAAGGCCATCGAATTGAACGGACGGGCGGTCTCCATGAACATTGCCGCCTTCCGCTGGGGGCGGCGCGCCGCGCATGCGCCCGATGAGGTTCGGGAACTGGCCTCCCGCGCCACGCCCGAAAGGCGGCCTGAGCCTGCACGCAGCCTTGACGAGATTATCGCGCGCCGGGTTGCGTTCCTCACCGCCTATCAGGATGCGGCCTATGCGGAGCGCTACCGCAGCCGCATCGCTAGGCTGCGCGCCGCTGAGGAAAGGGCCGTGCCGGGCTCCACCGCCGTCACGGAAGCTGCCGCGCGCGGGCTGTTCAAGCTCATGGCGGTCAAGGACGAATATGAGGTGGCGCGCCTCTATACGGACGGCTCGTTCAAGGAACAGCTCGCAGCCGAATTCGACAGCTATGAGCGACTCGAGTTCCATCTGGCACCGCCCGTCTTAGCGCGGCGCGATGCCGACGGCCACCTGCGGAAAATGCGGTTCGGGCCGTGGATGATGCCGGTCTTTTCCGTGCTTGCCCGTCTCAAGGGCCTGCGCGGCACGGTCCTCGATCCCTTCGGCTACTCGGCCGAGAGGCGCATGGAACGCGGGCTTCTCAAGCAGTATGAGCAGGATCTAGACCTGATCGAATCCTTGCTTGCGCCGGGAAAGATCGAGGCTGGTGCCGCTCTTGCAGCTCTGCCCATGATGGTCCGCGGCTTCGGCCACATCAAGCAGGCGAACGCGGCCAAGGCAGCCGAGGAACGTGCCCGCCTTGTCGCCCGGCTGAAGGAGGAAGCGCCGAAACCCTTCCTCCAGGCGGCGCAGTAGCCGGCTGCCGTGACTAGCGCGCTCTTTTTGCTCATAATCCTTCGTTAAGCCGGCTGTGCGATGGTCTTGCCGCCGAGCGGGAAATTTATATGGGCATTCGCAAGATCACGGACATTCCCGAGGACGTCTATGTCCAGTTCGTCAGGTCGCTGTTTGCGAACAGCGGCACGCTGATTGTCGGTGCTCTCTGCCACGTAGCTGTTGCGCTTGTGGCGTATATACGAACGGAACGGCCTCTCTTCGCGCTCTTTTCCGTCCTGTTTCTCGCCGTCGGCGTCTGGCGCTATTTCGACATGCAGCGGTGCCGGGAAAGGCTAGAAAAGCTTGATCTCGAAACCGCTCGCGAACTGGAGACCAGCTACGTCGTCAAGGGCGGCATCCAGGGTCTGCTGCTCGGCACNTTCGGTTTCGTCGCGATCTATCTCTACCCTGATCTGTTCGTCGAACTGGGCGCGCTCTCGGTCAATCTGGCATCTCTGGTCACGGTCGTAGGGCGCAACTACGGCTCGCCGCGCATGGTCGTGGTTTTCGTAACCACCATGCTGGTGCCCGTCGGCACGGGTCTCCTGCTGCACGCCGAACTGGCGCACGTCGTGCTGGGTCTGCTGATCTTTCCGTTCGGCCTTATCATCATCAGCAATGCCGCGGGTTTGCGTGGAATTCTGGCGAGCGTCGTCCTGGAGCGCCGGAAGGTGAGCCAGCTTGCCCAGCGGTTCGACCGGGCGCTCAACACCATGTCTCACGGGCTGATCATGTTCAGTCCCGAAGGGCGCGCGGTCGTCGCCAATGCCCAGGCGGCGGAGTTTCTGGGTTTCCGCTCTTCCGAGCAGCTTCTCGGCCGCTCTCTGAAAGCGCTTCTCTTGCGCGGCGTTGCGGGCAAGCTTCTGCGCGGGAAGGATTACGTCCACGCCGAAACGCAGTTGACGAAAGCGTTGAAACAGGGGCGTGGCCGCAAGGTGCTCCTGCCGCTCACCGATGGGCGCTACTTTGAGTTTTCCGCTCGCGAGGGGCGGGAGGAGCTCGGCGTCATCACGTTCGAAGAGGTGACCCAGCGCGTCGAGGCGGAGGCGCGCATCCGCCACATGGCGCGCTATGACAGCCTTACCGACCTGCCCAACCGCGCCTATTTCCATGAGATGGTCACGAATCTCATGGCCTCCGGCGATCCCGATCGGTTGTGTGGCCTCGCGGTGCTGGACCTCGACGATTTCAAGAGCGTCAATGACACGCTCGGCCACCCGGTGGGAGACGGGCTGATCTATGCGGTGGCGGAGCGGCTGTCGGGCTGTGCCACGGACAATGTGAAGATCAGCCGCTTCGGCGGCGACGAGTTCATGATCTTCATCAACCGCGTGGAGGACGAGAACGATTTTGCCCTCCAGTTCCAGACGATCTTCGATCGGCTGCAGGGGGAAGTCGAAGTCGCCGGACACAGCCTCAGAATTCAGGCCAGTGCAGGCGCGGTTGTGGTGCCAGTGCGCTCCTACGATATGGACGCGATCACGGTTAAGGCCGACCTTGCGCTGTATAACGCCAAGGAGCAGGGCAAGAACCGCTGGCGGCTGTTCAAGGAGGAGATGGACGAGGCCTTCCGCAGCAAGCAGGTCATGAAGGCCGACCTGCGCAGCGCCATCCAGGCGCGTGCGCTGCGCGTCGTCTATCAGCCGATCATCGATATGCGCACCATGCGCATCTCGGATTGCGAGGCGCTTTGCCGGTGGGACCACCCGGAACTGGGGCCGATCTCACCCGCCGTATTCATTCCGCTTGCAGAGGAGATCGGCCTCGTCTCGGAGATCAGCGCGCTTGTGCTTGAGGCGGCGTGCCAGGAGTGCGCCCGCTGGCCCGAGGATCTCGGCGTATCGGTCAACCTTTCGGCCAAGGACTTCCACAGCGGGGCCGTGGTGGACAAGGTGCGCAACGCGCTGACCAAGGCCGGTCTGGCTGCGCACCGGTTGGAAGTCGAGGTTACCGAGACGACCCTTCTGGATGACCGGCCGTTAAACCGCCACTATATCAACGAGCTGAAGGCGCTTGGCGTCCGCATCGCGCTCGACGACTTCGGCACGGGCTATTCCAGCCTGAGCTATCTGCACACCTTGCCGCTCGATCGCGTCAAGATCGACGGAAGCTTCCTGCAGGATATCATCGGCAACAGCCGGTCGCACCAGCTTCTGAAGAGTGTGGTAGAGCTTTCGCGAAATCTCGGCCTCGCCGTTACCGTAGAGGGCGTGGAGACGTTCGAACAGCTCAAGATTCTTGCCGAATCGGTCAAACCGGATCGCGTGCAGGGTTTCCTCTTCGGCTCGGCGCTGTCGTCCTCCGGCATCGAGACCATGTCGAACATGGTCTGGTCGCCCGACGGCAAGTTCCGGAAGCACGACCTCACCGTCCAGCACTGAAACCCGCCTGTTGACTAGTGGCGGGCTCTACTCTGAGTATGCGGAACATTAACCTTAACACAACGTAAACGGCTAGCGTTGGATTTTCATCTTTTTGAAATCAAACATGTCGTTTACTGTAAGTGGACAAGTGCTGTGGGGACGGCCTTTCATGTCTATTGGGGAATTTGCATCAGACGATGTCCGGTGGCCTGCGCGCGACCGCGACATGGAATCACCATTCAACAGGTCGGTGTTTTCTGTTCTTGAACGGATCGAATACCGCGTCTGCGAGCGCGGGGAGGACCTGGAGGCAATCTACCGCCTTCGCTACGATTCCTACCTCGCCGCAGGCATGGTGCGTGAAGACGCGGCGCGAATGGTGGAGGATCGCTACGACGAGCTTCCGAACTCCTACCGGTTCGGCGTCTACTACGACGGCGTTCTGGTGAGCACGCTGCGCCTGCACTATGTGGATAGCGCATTTCCGGTATCTCCGAGCAGCGAAGTATTCGGGGATATTCTGGAGCCGCGCATCGCTCGGGGCGAAACTTTCGTCGATCCAAGCCGGTTTGCCGCCGCGGCGGAATGGTCGAAGACGCTGCGCGTGCTTCCTTACGTCACGCTGAGGCTCGCGATGCTTGCCTGCAAGCATTTCTATCCCACCTATTGCCTCACGGCGATCAAGGAAGAGCATTCGGCGTTCTACCGGCGGGTCTTCAGGTCCGTACCCGCCGCTGGTGTTCGCAGCTATCCCGGATTGACGGTGCCGGTGCATCTGCTCCAGTCGAGCATCGAGGCCAATCTGGAAGGAATCATTCAGCGTTTTCCCTTCTTCCGCTCGACGGCGTTTGAACGCCGCATGCTCTTCGAGCGGCCGAAGAAAGGCGAGCTCGCGCCGCTGACAATTCTGCCGACGGCGCGCTATTTCAAGCAGGCGGCCTGATTGATCGCCTCACCCAGCACCGCGGCAGGGTGAGGCGCGGAAATGCTCGCGGCAGGCCGGGAAAGGGAATCGACATGGTTGACATTGCCCTCGCTCCGCTGGTGGCGCTGATTGCCGGCATTCTGATCCTCGTCATGCCGCGCCTGCTCAACTACATCGTCGCCTTCTATCTCATCATCGTCGGCTTGATCGGCCTGTTTCCGGGGCTTCTCGGCTGAACCCGAATCTTTGAAGGCCGCAGGGCGGCGGAGGAGCTGTTGCGCTTCATCGCCTGGCGAAGAC
>JGI25326J35508_1000623_pt1 | contig 27464 bp, 18 predicted proteins | sample HigsolmetaAR201D_FD_35508 | JGI IMG/M metagenome (IMG submission 35508)
AAATCGATCGTCAAGGTAATCCGCGACATTGGCATAGTGGCGGGCGTGCGAACCTCAAAGAACAAGTTCGCCACCAGCCACGACATCGGCCGGCGCGCCTTCACCACCCGGCACACCTGGTTGAGCCAGTGGGAGCTGGCGGCGTTCATGCGACACCAGAGCCCGGAGACCACCAAGCAGTTCTACGTCGGTGACCTGGCGCTCGAGGTCGCCCGCAAACTGTGGTCGGGCGGTGACCAAGCGGTGACCGGCCCGGATTCGCGCGAGCTGGAGACCGATGAATTGTCAAAGAACGCAAGTCAAACCGGTATCGACAGTTAAGTACAAGCGGAGGGCACGGGACTCGAACCCGCAACCGGTTTCCCGGCACCACATTTCCAGTGTGGCCGCTAACCAATTCGCTTACCCTCCGGGCAGTCGGGCCTCGCCGCTGAAAGGGGACGCTGCGGGCGGCCGTGAGGTTCGCCCCCCCAACACCACAGCGAGGTCTCCAAATGTTACCACAAGTCCGGTTGCGATTCCATTGCCTCGGCCCGGCCAGAAACGCGGGCTGCGGCCGCACAGGCCCTTCAGCCGGCATATCCGGCAGAGCCGCCGGGGGCGTCACACCCGCTGCACCGTGTTGCCGCTGAGGCGGCGGACCAGACGCCGCATTTCCAGCACGGACAGCGTGGCCAGCACCTGGTGGATGGGCAGCCCACTGGCGAGCACCACCTGATCGATGGAGGTGGCCGTGGCGTCGATCGCCTGGAGCACGCGTTGCTCGGTGTCGTTGAGCAAGCGTTCCGCCGGGTGGCGGACGACGTCGCCCTCGGGCGTGGTGGTCGGTTTNGACCAGCGGCCCCAGCTCGTCGAGGATGTCCTCCACGGTTTCAACCAGCCGGGCACCGTCGCGCAGCAGCCGGTGGCAGCCCTGGGCGACACGGTTATCCACCTGGCCGGGGACAGCGAACACCTCGCGGCCCTGTTCCATGGCATGCCGGGCGGTAATCAGGGCCCCGCTGCGGACGGCTGCCTCGACGACGACCGTGCCCAAGGTCAAGCCTGAGATGATCCGGTTTCGCTGCGGGAACACGCCGCCCTGGGGTGGGGCGAGCGGCGGCGACTCGCTGATGACGGCGCCTTGTCGGGCGATCTGGTCGGCCAGCGGCGCGTGCTCGGGCGGATAGATGTTAAGGACGCCGCTGCCCAATACGGCGATGGTCCGGCCGGCGGCGGCGAGCGCACCGCGATGGGCTGCCGCATCGATGCCGCGTGCCAGGCCGCTGACGACCGTAAAACCGGCACGAGCCAGGCCTCCAGCCAACCGTTCGGCTTGCCGCAGGCCGTACTGCGTGGCATGGCGCGTACCGACGATCGCCACGGCGATGCTGTCTTGCGGCAGCAGTTGCCCGCGGATGAACAACACGCCCGGCGGCGTGTGCGTTTCGGCCAGCAGCCGCGGGTACGAAGCGTCGGCTTCGGTCAGAACGGTGATACCGTGCTGGTCGCATACGGCCAGCGTTTCATCGACGGGGATCTGCCTGGCCGCTGTGATGGCATCGCTCAGCTTGCGGCCGATGCCTGGCACCTGGCAAAGCTCCTCGGGCGACGCGGCGAACACGGCCGCCGGTGTGCCGAACGCTTCCAAGAGCGCCATCCGCAGACGCGGCCCGACGCCCGGCACCAGGGCCAACCGCACCCGGTCGCGCAGCTCTGGTTCATCGGCTGCCATCGATGTGCCCCGTTGTTTGTGTGAACTCGACCGGCAGAGACACGCGGCGAAACGGTAAGAGGAGCCCCGGTGAACGTGCGCCGCGTGTGAGGGACTATCTTAACCGGCTGGTGCGGCCGGCGGAACCGTGGGGCCGTGCTGGGAGAGGTGGGCGCGGCTTCGATGGGGAGGTCATCCCAGTCAAAACGACTGCACACGGCTGGCACAGCCGTGGCACGCGGCACGTTGCCGGCGCGGGGATCACTTGGCGGCGGGTTGGGCATCGCTCTTGTATTCGCGTTCCACCACGTGGCAGCGGACCAGGTGGCCGTCGAGGTTCAGTTCCCGCGGTACTTTGTGGCGGCAGATTTCTTCGGCCAGTGGGCAGCGGGGGTGGAAGCGGCAGCCGGCCGGCGGATTGGCGGGGCTGGGCACGTCGCCTTGCAGCACGATCCGTTCGCGCTTGGCCGTCGGATCCATCACCGGAACGCTGGACAGCAGCGCTTTGGTGTATGGGTGCAGCGGGTTGCGGTACAGCTCCTCGCTGGTGGCCAGTTCGACGATCTCGCCCAGGTACATCACCGCCACGCGGTCGGCAATGTACTCCACCACCGACAAGTCGTGCGAGATGAAGATGTAAGTGAGCTGGTGCCGGTCGGCGCTGCCTTGTCGCAGTTCTGTCAGCAGGTTGATGACTTGCGACTGGATCGAAACGTCGAGGGCCGAGATCGGCTCGTCGAGCACCAGCAGTTTGGGGTTGAGTACTAGTGCCCGGGCAATGCCGATGCGTTGCCGCTGGCCGCCGGAGAACTCGTGCGGGTAGCGCTGCATGTAGCCGGGATCGAGGCCCACGTCCTTCAACGTCTTGGCCACCAGCTTCAGACGTTCCTGGCGGTTCCCGATGCGGTGGATGACCAGGCCTTCTTCGACGATCGCCTGGACCGTCATGCGCGGGTTGAGCGAACTGTACGGGTCCTGAAAGACGATCTGCATATCGCGCCGCAGCCGGCGTAAGGTGCTGCCTGAGGCCGTGGTAACGTCGCGGCCTTCAAAGGTGATTGTGCCGGAGGTGGGCTCGATCAGCCGCAGCAGCGTCCGGCCGACGGTGGTCTTGCCGCAGCCGCTTTCGCCTACCAGGCCGAGCGTTTCGCCCGGCCGGACGGCGAACGATACGCCGTCGACCGCTTTGACGTGGCCGACCACGCTGCGGAACACGCCCCGGCGGATTGGGAAGTGCTTCTTGAGGTCGCGGATTTCGAGCAGGGGGGCCTCAGGCATGGGACAACTCTTCGGCAAAGTGGCAGTGGACCAGGTGGCCGGGCCGCAGTTCACGCAGGACGGGCTCTTCGACGCGGCAACGATCCTTGGCGAACGGACAGCGGGGATGGAACTTGCAGCCGGGAGGGAACTCGTCGGGCCGCGGCACCATGCCAGGGATGGTTTGCAGCCGGTCGGTCTTGGCGCTGCGTCCGTCGGGCCGCGAGGCGAACAGGCCCTTGGTGTACGGGTGCAGGGGATGCTTGAACAGCTCGACCACCGGCGCGTATTCCACCACCTTCGACGCGTACATCACGGCTACGTCGTCGGCCATTTCGGCGATCACGCCCAAGTCGTGCGTGATGAACAGGATCGACATGCCGGTCTGCTGTTGCAGATCACGCAGCAGATCGAGCACTTGGGCCTGGATCGTCACGTCCAGGGCTGTCGTCGGCTCGTCGGCGATCAGCAACCGGGGATTGCAGGCCAGGGCCATGGCGATCATCACGCGCTGCCGCATACCGCCGGAGAACTGGTGCGGGTACTCGTCGAGCCGCCGCTCCGGATCGGGGATGCGCACCTTGCGCAAGGCGTCGAGGGCGCGTTTGCGGGCTTCTTCCTTGGAGCAGTTCTGGTGCAGCAGGATCGCCTCCATGATCTGCGCGCCCACGGTGAAGACCGGGTTGAGCGAGGTCATCGGCTCCTGGAAGATCATCGCCACCTTGGAGCCGCGCAGCTTGCGCATTTCCGGCTCGGGCAGGTGGTTAAGCACCACCGGCGGCTGGTTGTCCTCGTACAGGGTGATCGTGCCTTCGACGATGCGGCCGGGCTGCGAGATCAGGCCGATGATGGACAGCGCCGTGACCGACTTGCCGCAGCCGCTTTCGCCCACCAGCCCCAGCGTCTTGCCCTTGGGGATGGTCAGCGACACGTCGTTCACCGCCGGCACCACCGCCTTCTCGGTATAGAAGTAGGTGTGCAGATGCTTGATTTCGATCAGCGGCGGTGCGGAGGTGCCGGGGGCGACGGGCTGGCTCGTGGTCTGCGTCGACATGGATGGTGATTCAGCAGGCTACGGGTAGGTTGAATTGACCGATGCGGCGTGCCAGGGACGGGGACGGTTACGCGGCGGCGATCTGCGGAGTTTTCGTTGCGGCAACAATCCGTGTTGAACCCGCCGCGCGCGGCATGCGCTTAACGCCCGGCTTCGCGAAGCCGCGGGTCGGTGGCTTCCTGCAGGCCCTCGCCGATCAAATTATAGGCGAGCACGGTCAGGAAGATCGCCAGACCCGGGAACACGATCAGCCACCACATGGTGTTGTTCTGTTGGCCTTCGGCCAGGATGCGGCCCCAACTGGGCGTGGGCGGCGGCGGACCAAAGCCCAGGAAGCTGAGGCCGCCTTCGATCAGAATGGCCGACGCGATGCCGAAGGTGATCGGCACCAGCACCGGGGCCATGGCGTTGCGCAAAATGTGCCGGAACATGATCCGGCTCGGTCCGGCACCCAGCGCTTTGGCGGCCGAAACAAAGTCGGCCTCGCGCAGCTTGATGAACTCGGCGCGGGTCAGGCGGGCGATGGACGTCCAGCCGGTCAGACCAATGGCGGCCATGAGGTGCCAGATCGTAATCTTGGGCAGCACCGCGATCAGGGCCAGGATCAAGACCAGCGTGGGGACGCACATCACGATCTCGATCAACCGGCTGATCAGCGCATCGACCCAGCCGCGGAAATACCCGGCCAGGGCGCCCAGGGTGATGCCGATGGCCGCGGCGATGCCCATCGAGACAAAGCCCACCAGCAGCGCGATCCGCGTGCCGTGGACCATGATCGCAAACACGTCGACGCCGGCCGGCGTGGTACCAAACAGGTTGTAACGGTTCGGGGAGCCGTAGTTGCGCGTGGGGTTGGCGGGTTGAGCCGGCCATTCACCCTCGCGAACGCGCCGTTCGGGATCCTGGTAAATCAGCGGCCAGATGGCCCAGCTTTCCGGATCTTTCTCCTTGAGGTTACCCGCATAGACGTTGCGGAAGCGGTCCTTGGTGAAGATGGCATTCTCCCAGCTTCGGTTGAAATAGCCCAAGCATGGGAAATAGATCTCACCCTTGTATTTGCAGACGATCGGTTTGGTGCCGACGATGGCCGGCGAGAAGATGGCCACCAGGGCCAGGAACACCACGAACAGCAGCGCCGTCATCGCCAGCCGGCGACGGCGGAACCGCAGCCAGGCCTCGGCCCAGTAGCCGCGGGGAACGTCGCGCTCGATCGGCTCCTGCGGCTCGGCAGCCGGAGCCGGCACCGAGAAGCCGACCACTTCGGGCCCGCTGGTTGCGGCTTCGCTTTCGATGGCGGCTCCCAGGCCCGCAGCGTCTTCCGGGGCCTGGCGAGGCAGAGCCTCGTCTCCCGGTCGCTCGGGGCTTTCCCCGTGAGGCTGTTTGTGATCTCCAGGGTGTGAAGTCATCCCTGCACGTCTACCTGCAATGGTTCAGGAATGGATTGATGCGTTTGCCGGTGGTGGCTGCCGTGGCGTGCGCTCAGGTGAGGCTTACCCGCGGATCGACGATGGCATACAGCACGTCGGCCAGCAGTTGGCCCAGCAGCGTCAGCACCGAGAACATCAAAACCAGGGACATCAAAATCGGGTAATCGCGGTAGCCCAGCGCTTCGAAGAACAGCTTGCCGATGCCGGGCCAGGCGAAAATTTGTTCCAGGATCACCGATCCGCCCAGCAGCGCCGGCAGCGTCAAGCCGATTTGCGTGACCAGCGGGATCAGCGTATTGCGGAAGGCATGATGAAAGATGATGTTCCGCGGTGATACGCCCTTGGCCTTGGCCGTACGGATGTAGTCCTGGCGGATCACCTCGTTCATGTTCGCTTTGATGAAGCGGCTGTAGAACGCCAGGCTGCCGTAGGTGAAACACGTGACCGGCAGGATGGCGTGCTTGGCGATATCCCAGACCTGCTCAATAAACGAAAGCTGGGCGAAGTTGTCGCTGTGCGTGCCGAACAGCGGCAGCAGGTCGAGCTTGACCGCGAACGCCAACTGCAAGAACAACGCGGCCACGTACGACGGCAGCGAGTAGAGCATGTACAGCACGGTGCTGAGCGCCCGCTCACGCATGGTGCCGTTGCGGGCGGTGAAGTACAGGCCCAGGGGGATGGACAACACGTACGCCAGCACCAGCGATGAGACGGTCAGGATCAACGTATTGCCGATCCGCTCGCCGATCACCTGGGAGACGGGCGCGCCGTTGTAGGCCATCGATTGGCCCAGATCGCCCTGGACCAGGTGGAGCACCCACATCGCGTAGCCGACGTAAATCGGCTTATCGAGGTAGTACTGCTCCCGAAACCGCTGGAGCGCCTCCGGGCTGGGTTGGCGATCCGGACTCATCGACTCGATGTTCACGAGCGTGGGATCGCCCGGCGTGCTGCGAATCAGCGCGTACACCAGGAACGTGATCACCACCAGCATCGCCAGGGCGATAAGCAATCGGCGGATCAGATACTGCGCCATGGCTATCGAATGACAGGTACGGGATGGTAAGTCCGGCGAGCGGTGGTTGGCTGGGCGAATGTCTTGGGCTGCTGCCGCGGCGACACGCCTTACGCCAAAAAACGCCGCAGGCGGGGCAGTTCAGGCGGCATGGGCCCGCCAGCGCCCCGCCCTGCACGTTGTTCAGCAGCTTTGCCTGGGCAGCACGGCGCTGGGCGAACCGCCGGTCAGGCGTTTGCTGCCTGCCGGCGGCGCCCACATGCCGTAGGCCCAATGCTACTTGGTAACCCAAACCGACCCGAAACCGGGGCTGTATCCAAACGGCCCGCGCGGGCTGAACATGTAGCCGCGGAGCTGCTTGTTGAATCCATAAAACGACGACATGTTGTACAGGAACGTGTACGGCTGCTCGTCGTAGATGATTTCGGCGATGCGGCCGTAGATTTCGGCCCGCTTCTCGCGGTCGAACTCGCGCTCGCCCTGCTTGAACAGGTCGTCGACTTCCTTGTTGGAGAAGCCCACGAAGTTACGCGGCGCGCCCGTCTTCCAGATGTTGTCCGAGGTGCTGGGATCGGCCCCGGCGCCCCAGCCGGAAAACGCGGCCACAAACTCCTTCTTGAACATCCGCTCCTGCATCACGGCGGCTTCCAGCGGCCGCACGTGGCAGATGATGCCGATCGACTCCAGGTTCTCGCGCAGCAAGTTACAGATGGCGATCCGGTCGGGCTTGTTGCTGACCAGGATGTCGAACTCGAACTTGATGCGTTTGCCGTTCACTTCTTTGTCGCGGATACCGTCGCCATCGCTGTCGACCCAGCCGGCTTCGTCCAGCAGGTCCTCGGCCTTATCCAGGTCCTGCTGGTACTGCATTGGCCGCTTCTTGGGGGCCATCCACGAATCGGGAGCAAAGATTCCCAGGCACGGCTGGTACAGACCGTAGCACAGGTCGTCCAGCATTTCCTTGTGGTTGAACGCGTAGCTCATCGCACGACGTACGCGGACGTCGTTGAAGTACGGCGTATTCATGTTCCAGCCGAAGTAGAAGAAGGTCCACTCCGGGCCGCTGACCTTGGTGTTCTTGGCGTAGAACGCATCGCTGTTGGTTTGGGCCTGCCACTGTGCGGCACCCAACATCGATTCGTCGAGATCGCCCTTTTCCAGCGCAAGCAGCGCCGTGTTGTTGTCTTCAACGATCTTGAAACGGACCCGCTTGATGTACGGTTTCTCGCGGACCTGCTTGCCCTTGTATATGTAGTAGTCTTCGCGAGCCTCCAGCACGATTTCCCGGCCGCGCTCGCGCTTGACGATCTTGTACGGTCCGCCGGAGATCGGATTCAGCTCCAGCTCCTGATGGTATGGACTGGTCGACATCTGCGGGTCATCCCGGTAGCTGTCCTTGTAGATATGCTCGGGGATCACCGGGAACATGATGTTCCACACGTTGGTCGCCAGCGGCTCCTTGTGGAAGAAGACGACTGTGCGATCGTCGTAAGCCTGGACCCAACGCAGCTCCTCGGTGCCGGAACGGATGGCCGGAATGTGGGGACCCACCTTGCTGTCCATGATCACCTGGAACGAGAAGGCCACGTCGTGGGCGGTGATCGGGTAGCCGTCAGACCAGGTGAGGTCGTCGCGCATGACCACCAGGTCGTACAGGCCGTCCTTGCTGGTCTTCCATTCGACCACGTGCTCGGCGGCGGCGAACGGTTCCAGGTTCCAGTCGATGCTGAACAAGCCAAAGCCGATCAGCGAGGACACTTCGCCCTCGGACACGCTGCTGAAGAACAGCGGGTTGGTCCGCTTGACGTCCATGGTCAGGCGGCGGTTGACGGTGGCGTCCCAATTGACCTGGTTGTCGTCGGTGGGCAGCTTGCCCAGCGTAAGCAGGATTTTTTCGTTGTTCTCGGCCGAAGTGTTCCGCAACGCCAGGGCCTCTTGGACGCTGATGGGGGCCGGATGCGCAGCATCGTACTCGCGGCGCAGTTTCATGGCGTCGCGGACGGGGCGGTCAATCCACTCGACCTTGGCTTCCAGCTCGTGCAGCGGGGGCGGATCGAACGGCTCCAGGGGCGGGAGCGGTTCAGGCTCGTTGGCGGAGATGCTGGGCTCGTCGCCGGGCCCGCTCGTCTGGGCCGACCCGGAGTCCGTCCGGGAGCCGCAGCCGCTGTAGATCAGCAGCCAGCCGCCCAGCAATAGCGTCATCCAAGGCCAAAATCGCCGCATGGTTTACTCCTCCACAGGCGGGATGGTTTGGGTCAGGCGTGTGGGTTGGATCTAGCAGGGGTGGAGCGCCGGCCATTCGGCCGAGCTGCTTGGGCACGCCACCAGCGGCAACGCCTGCGGGGCTGCGGTGAAGGGACACCACCTCCTGCGTGTGCGACAGGGAATGCCTTTCCCTAGTGAAGTTGCGGTTACTCCAGTTCTACGGCTCCTGCCCGCAGCATGGTTCTGGGGCGGGGGGCTGGAGCGGCCGCACCGGTTTGCCCGCCCCCTAAGGTCGCGGCTACCTTGCCCCCTTGCCTGCTATGGTAGCGAATCCTGCAATTGCCGAACAGACGAAAGCGGCAGGGGTTGCGTCGCCGTGAGCCAATCACGGGCGGCGAGGCTGGGCCGACGCACCGAGGCCAACGACTGGGGCCGCAAGAGGGGGACCTACTCTAACCATTGACGCAGACGTCGCCCGCGACAACCTGCCGCCAGGCGGGGTGGCTAACTGCCGGGCTGGTCAGCGATGCATCGGATCACGTGGCGAAATGCTTGCTCACCGGGAGAAATGCCCTCAAACTCGTGACAAGCGCCGTGGTTCTGATGGCCATGCGACGCGGTGGGCACGGGGCAACAATGGCGACAAAACGCGATGCCGGACACCTCGGCGGTATGGCGCCAAGTTCGCCTCGGTGGGCGACCAGCCATCAGCAAAGGGGGCAGCCGTGTTACTGTTCAAGAAGCGGTTTCTGCCGGCCATTCGCGCCGGCACCAAGACGCAAACCGTGCGGTTGTGGAGGTACCGCCGGATGCGAGCCGGCCAGCGGAGCTACATTCCCGGAGTCGGCTACATCTGCGTGCTGACTGTCGATCCGGTGAACCTGGACGAGCTCGACGAGCAGGATGCTCTAGCGGACGGCTTTCCATCGTCGGAGGCCTTGCGACAGGAAATCACCGCGCTTTACCCGACTGAGTTGGCTGCCGGCTACCAGGCGTACCGGGTACGGTTTCGCCTGTGTACCGAGGAAGAAACGGCCCAGGCAATCGCCGAAAAAACACGGCGAAAAGGCGGCCAGGGCGACGCTTCAAACCCGTAGACGATGGGCCATCAACCAAACGCCCATCCACCAAAGAAAACAGCGGGCGGCACATCGCACCGCCCGCTGCTTGGGGATCACAATCAGGTTGATGGCCAGGCCGCGGCGTTTAGTGGTTGAACAAGAACTCGCGGGTATTGGCCAGAGCCCAGAGGATATCTTCCAGCCCTTCCTTGCGGTTGGGGGCCGACGCGATGATCTCGCGGCACGCGGCGATTTCGTCGGCGTCGGGCTTGCGGCTATACGCCGCCAGGTACAACTGCTCGATGATCTCCTCGTCGCTTGCGTTCTTCTTGAGCAGCGAGGCGATCCGCCCGCGGCTGTCGCTCACTTTGCGGTGCAACAATTCGCCGTTGGCAATCTGGAGCACCTGGGCCAGGTTCGGCTCGGCGGTGCGTTCGCACTCGCAGGTGATCACGCGCTCGGGCCGGCCCAGCGTGTCGAGGAAGTAGCTGGTGTAATTGTTGTCGGGCAGTTCGATCGCCCGGGTGCCCAGCGGGATACCGGCAAACTTTTCCCGGGTACCGCACAGGCTGTCGATGGCATCCAGCAGCACTTCGGCCGGCAGACGTTTGACGTTGTAGTGGGTGTAGAACCGCGTATCCGAAGCGTTCGACGAGGTGGGCGTCGAGCTCAACTGGTAGGTGCGGCTGGTCAGGATCGCCCGCAGCAGTTGCCGCAGGTCGTACCCGCTTTTCACAAAGTGGTCGGCCAGGGCATCGAGCAGTTCGGGGTTGGAGGGCGGGTTGGTGGCCCGCATGTCGTCGATCGGCTCGACCAGCCCGGAGCCCATCAGGTAGCCCCAGAAGCGGTTGGCGATGTTCTGGGCGAACAGCTTGTTCTCGGGCGAGGTGAGCCACTCGGCCAGCGGCCGCCGCAGGTCCAAGTGCTTGGACGCGTCGATCGGTTCACCCATCAGCGGCGTGGGCTTCATCACCTCGTTGGTGCGGGGGTGACGGATCGAACCGGTGCGTTTGACTAGCACCACCGAGTCGCCGCCCAGCGCGCCGAAATCGCGGCTGTTCTTGTTGGCCACGCGGGTGAAGAACGCCGCCAGGCCGTAGTAGTCGTGCTGGGTGTAAACCTCGAACGGGTGATTGTGACACTTGGCGCATTGCAGGCGCACGCCCAGGAACACCTGTGCGGTGGCTTCCGCCAGGTCGTCCGGCCGCGTGGCGATCTTGTAGTAGTTGGCCGGGCCGCTTTCGAAGACCGAGCCTTGCGCCGTGATCAGCTCGCGCACGAACTGATCGACCGGCTTGTTCTCGCGAAGCGACGCGCGGATCCAGTTGTACAGGGCCCACATGCCGCCGTCGCCCAGGCGGTTGCGGTTGTTGCGGAGCAGGTCGCCCCACTTGAGCGCCCAGTAAGCGCTGAACTCGTTGTTCCACACGTCGCGCGACGGGTCGCCGGTTAGCCCCAGTAATTCGTCCACCAGTTGGTCGCGCTTGTCTGGGCTGCTGTCGGCCAGGAACGTCTGCACGCGCTCGGGCGGCGGCAGCGTGCCGATGCAATCGAGAAACACGCGGCGAATGAACTCTTCGTCGCTACAGGTGGGCGAAGGTTCCAGCCCCAGCCGCTGCCAGCGCTTCTTCACCAGTTCGTCGATGAAGTTGTTGGGCTCAAAGCCGGCCAAGTCGACGTGCTCGGCAAACGGCACAGCCACCATCGAGATCTTGGCCTGGCCCTGGTAACGCACCATGATCGGCGTTTGGCCCGCACCTTCGGCGGTGACGTAACCGTTGCCGTCGACCGTGGCCACGGCGTCGCTCATGCTGTCGAACTGGGCGGCCTGGGTTACGTCGCGGCGGCTGCCGTCGGAGTAGATGGCTTCCACCCGCAATTGCCGGTGCTCGCCCACGCGGTACACGTGCTCGGCCGGTTCAACCACGAGGTCGACCACCTTGGGATCGCGCTTCACGGGGGCGGGGATACCGCTAGCCAGCCAGGTCCGCAGCACTTCGTACTCGTACGAGTCGCGGCTGAACCGCTTGCCGCCGCCGTGCGAAACTTCCATCACGGCTTTCTGGAGGATCAGGCTGTCCTCCGGATTGACCAGCGAAATCCGCCGACCCATGGCGTCACGCACAATGGCCGGGTAATCAAAATCGGGATCAAAGCCAAACAGCGAGAGCTTGAAACCGGCCTGGCCGTACTGCGCGGCATGGCAACTGCCGCCGGTGCAGCCAGCCCGCACGAGAACCGGCATCACGTCTAGCCGGAAGCTGACCGGCACCGTTTTCACGCCGCGCACCGACAGCTTCACTTCGGCGCTCTGGCCGGCGTGTTCCACCCGCACCGTGGTCTTGCCGAGGGCCACCGGGCGAACCAGGCCGCGGTCGGAAACCGTCAGCACCGACTCGTCGGCCACCGTGTACTTGGCCTGGGCCGTGACATCCAGCGGGCGTTGGCCGTCCTCGTGGTACACCACCGAGAGCTGCACCCGGGCCAGCGGGCCTACCAGCTCAAACGACTTGGGCGAAACCTCCAGGGAAGCCGCGTTGGCTTGAGCCGCGCCCCAGGCGGCGATCAACGCCAGGGCGACCATTACACGTCCCATGCGGACCGGGAACAACTGGCGAATCCGCGCATCGGCAAGCCTGGCGTTCATACGCATGCCCTGATCGGAGTGGAGGGAGGTTGGATGCGAACCAGTGGCGGGACGTTCTGGAAGGCAGGGTGAGCCGTCGGCGCAGCCGATGGCTCAGTATACGAGTATGCCGGATATCGGAGGTGGGTTCAATATCCGTCGATGGGTTGGAAGTGGCCCCCCCAACCGTGTCGAGTTCGCAGCGGGCTCGGGGACCTGTGCCGGGCATTCGGACGATGCGGTAATCGACGGCCCGGCGAGCAAGGCCTACAATGCCGCTTTCCCGGGGTGCGCAGCGGTACAACCGCGGCGCCCCATCCATGTCGCAAGGTTTCACTCCCGCCGGCCGACCATGGCGAAGAAGGCCAAAAACCGCAAACACCGCAAACTGCAACCGCAGCCACCGCGCGAAAGCCGATCGGTGGAGTTTCTCACCGTGGCCTGGATGCTGGCGGTGATCACCACGCTGTTGTGCGAGGTCGGCGGCACGCTTGCCAAGGTGCTTGGCGAGAACAACCTCCGCCTGAGTCTGCTGGCCGGTTACCTGCTGTTTGCCGCGGCCGTGATCGGCGCCGTGTCGCTGGTGATGCTGACGGCGGTGTACAAGCTGCGGAAGGTGAAACCGCCCTCGGGCATTATCTTTTTCTCGGCGGTGGTCGGCGGCACGCCGCTGGTTGTGCTGCTGTTCTCGTGGCTGCAGGAACGGGGCTGATCGGCAATGGGGTCGGCACAGGAGTACAATCGCCGCGCTTGGGATCGCCGTGCGCTGCAACAAGCCCGATTCACGCGGCCCGCGACCGACGAGGATCTCCGCGACCCGCTCCGCAAGCTCGACGGTAGCGGCTGGTTGGGCGACGTCGTGGGCAAGCGGCTGTTGTGCCTGGCCGCCGGCGGTGGCCGCCAGAGTCTGATGTACGCCGCGGCCGGCGCGCTGGTGACGGTGGTCGATATCAGCGAGGAAATGCTTGCCATCGACCGCTACATGGCGGCGCAGAAAGGCTTTGACATCGCCGTGGTGCAGGCGTCGATGGATGATCTTTCCATCCTCGACCCGGCCAGCTTCGACCTGGTGATTCACCCGGTCAGCACCTGCTACGTACCTAACATCCACCTGGTCTATCGCGAGGTGGCGAGGGTGATCGTGCCTGGCGGCATCTATGTGAGCCAGCACAAGCAACCCACCAGCCTGCAAGCAACAGTCGACGTGTCACCGCTGGGGAACTACGAAATCACCGAGCCGTATTACGAGCGGGGGCCGCTGCCGCCCGTCGCCGGTAGCCTGCACCGCGAAGAAGGCACGTTGGAGTTCCTGCACCGCTGGGAAGAGATCATCGGCGGCATGTGCCGGGCAGGTTTTGTGATTGAAGACCTGGTGGAACCGCTTCATGCCGACCCCGAAGCCAAGCCCGGCGAATTCGGCCACCGCAGCCGGTTCATCGCGCCGTATGTGCGCATCAAAGCGCGGCGTACGGAACGGCAACCTACGCCGCCGCCCAAAGTTTGGCTGCCCGGCGAGTGAAGTTCTTCGGCCAACGCCGGAACGGTTCTGTCCCGACACCTGACCGTGGGCCGGGCACTTTCTCTAGATTGTCCGGCGCATAATAAAGCCCTCGTTCGCGTCAGGGCGGTGAGGGCTCACAAACCCTGTCGGCGAACGAGGGGTAACAAAATCACCGCCGGTCATTCCGTGGGAACGGCCGGCGGTGTTAAGGCGACTTGCTTTGTGCTTTGCCAAGTACTCGCAAAGTGCTTGTCAGTTGGCAAAGCGTTCAATCATTCCCACGGCCTCGACCGCCGCCACCACCGCCACGTTGGGCCGGGGCCCGACCGCCGCCGCTGGGGGCGGGCTTCGCGCTGGGGCCGCTGGGAGCTCCTCGGAAGCTCGGAGCGCTGCGGCTAGGGCTGCTGGGAGCGGGGGAAAAGCTCGGCCGGCTGGCCGGCGGTTGGGCACTTGGCGTTCCCCCACTGGGCCGGCTGGGCGGCGCGATGTTGGGACGGCTCGGAGCCTGGATGCGCGGAGTCGCACTAGGCGCTGGCGTGCGTGCCGGCGTGCGGCTGGGCGCGGGAGCACTAGGCCGCTGGATGCCACGCTGCACGTCGGGCGACTGGAACCGTTGCCGCATGTCCTGCTGCGGGCCACGCTGGATTTCGGGGCGTTGCGGAGCAGGCTGCTGCGGCAACCGATTCCGGNTGTCGGGCTGAGCGCCCGGCTGCGGCATCGGTTGACGCGGATCGGGCTGCGTGCCGCGGCGAATCTCCGGCCGCTGCTGCATCCGATCACGCAGGTCTTGGATCGCGCCGGGTTGTTGCGGCTGCTGCGGCAACCGATCCCGCAGATCCGGCGGCGTACCCGGCCGCTGCATGCGGTCGCGAAGATCAGGCCGGTCCGTACCGGGGCGTGGGCTGCCAGGCGGCTGCGTATCGGGCGTGCCGGGCAGGCGGTCTAAGGGCCTGCGGCCATCATCGGGGCTGCTAGGGACCATCGGTCGCGGCCGGCGATCATCGGTACCGGGCGTCCCAGGCGCGCCAGGTGTCCCAGGCGTACCGGGCTGCTGGGCGGAGGGCGGTTGCTGACCAGGCCGCGGTTGCCCACCGATCCCAGGACGGTCACGGAAATCGGGACGATCGCGGAAGTCCGGCCGATTATCCGGGCCGGGTTGTCCAGGCCGACCGAAATCGGGGCGATTGTCCGCGCCAGGGCGAGGATCACGTCCATCCGCGCCGGGGCGACGATCGAAATCAGGCCGGTTACCTGGGCCAGGACGCTGATCGTCGGGGCGGCGGTCACCGGGGCCGCGCTGTTCGTCGATAATCGGTCGCATCACGCGGTTGACCTGAGGCAGGTTCCACCGGCCGCGGGCGATGCCATCTCGGCGATCGGGGCCGGGCCCGCGCTGATCTCGCTCGCGTTCGAAAGTCCAACGATCGCGGGCGAGCGAACGCATGTTGCCTTCAACGCTGGCCCATTGCATCCGCTGCTGGGGATCCAGGCGAACGAACTTGCGCTCGCGGGCCACGTCGCGCAGCGGTTGGGTCAACAGCGCGACCTGAGCGCGCTGGTCGCCGCGCCGTGCCAGTTCAAGTTGCTGGCGGTAGTAAATCGGCGGCCGGTAATCCGGATGTCGGTTCTGGTAATGGAACCAGCTTTCCAGACGCGACACGTACGGCACGTTTTGCCGGCCAAAGTGCCACGAGTAGTAGCCCAGCATGGGCGTGCGGTACGAGAACCACGGCTGCAAACCGATCCGGGTATATACGTCGCCGTAGTAGTTGCCGTAGAAGTAGTGATGCCAACGCGGGCCGACAAACAGGTGCAGCATCAAGCGATTGCCGAGCACCACCGCCGATGGCGCGTAGCGGAAGCCGGGCCGCATGTAGATGCGGTTTCGGAACAGCACCGGCGAAAACAGCAGGCCGCGGCGTTCGACCACGTGGTCCCAGTAGCCGCCGCAGAACACCACGCCGCGCGGCGTCCACACGTAATAGTTGGGCACCCAGATCCAGCCCGGCTGGTACTGGGCCCAGTAACCGGCGCGCCAGGCGTACGTGCCGCCTTGATCGATCCAGCAGCCCGACACCCAGAAATAGTCGTCCGACGGGGCGGGGCTGGAAGGACCTTGTTCCAGGCTTTCAGGCGGCGGAGCCAGGTAAGTCAAGCCATCCGTTTCGGCACTGGTCCAGAATCCGGCTACCCAGCGCCACCCGCCCGGCACTTGTTCCCAATAGCCGGGCACCCAGCGTTGGCCGGGCGGCGGTTCGCGCCACACGCCGCTGACCCACACAAAGTCGTTTTCGGCCGCGCTCCAGAACCAATAGCCGGGAATCCAAATCGGATTACCTTCCGGCATCATGTCCGGTGGGATCTCTTCGATGGGGTCGGGCGGCTGTTGCGGGATGACTTCGGAGGGCTGAGCGGTGTCTTGCACCGGGTTCAGAAACGCCTCGTGGACCGGGCCGCGAGCCAGCGGCTCGATGTCCTCGGAGTCCATCTCCGCCTCGCCGGCGATGGCAGGCGGAAGATCTTGATCGGCGAAGGGTTGCTGAGCCCAAGTCGCCGGCGCCACGAGCAGCCAACCGCCGGCCGCTACTGCGACGCCCGCTATTAGCCGCCATGGCCGAGTGTAATCGTGCCTTGGCATGTGATTGTCTCCAAGCAAGCGTTACCTGCATTACGTCTGAGCTTGGGGATGGTTCAAACGGGTGGGGGGCCCAAGCTTCTGGCCGGGGGACCGGCATTAACAAAATCAGTGTGGCAAACGGCGCGCCAACGGACCAGGCAATTCCCGCAAATGCGTGTGATGGTGACGTACCGACAGTTCGTCATTCGCAATTTCCGGGGGAAAAACCAGCACCACCCGCCCGATCGGCCCAGAACGCAAACATTGTTCACCCCGTTGGGTGGCAATTAGAATGGGCGTTTTGCCATATGCGGCGGGGGAACTAGGCCGCTGCGAGTGTGCGGTGTGTTCACACTCGCGACACGCATTCGCAACACATCACATCGATTCATCAATGGGGAGCGATCTCGATGCACGCGGTGAGCAACGTTTTGCAGCGGTGGGCGGAGATCCCGCAGGCTGGCAAACTGCACGCTGTGGCTGTGGTAACCCTAGTCGCCGCGATACTGGGACTGCCTGGCATGCAGCCAGCCGCCGTGGCTGAACCGAAGCCAGCCTTCCGCAGCCCGGTGATCACTGCGGCCACGCCCGGCCACGCCGTCGAGATCGATGTTCCGCTGAACGGCGCGAGGCAGCTCTATCTGGTCGCGACCGATGGTGGCAACGGCTACTCCTGCGACTGGGCCGACTGGGCCAACCCGCGGCTGATCGGCAAGCAAGGCGAGCTGAAGCTCACCGATTTGAAGTGGAAGTCGGCCACCACCGGCTGGGGGCAGGTCCAGGTGAACCGCAACTGCGAAGGTGGCCCGCTGCGGATCGCCGGCCGCGCGTTCGACAACGGCATCGGCACGCACGCCAACAGCATCATCCATTTTGAGCTGCCGCCGGGCTACGACCGTTTCCAGGCGATTGCCGGCCTCGACGAAGGTGGCACCCGCCAGGGCGGCGACCAGAGCAGCGTGCAGTTTGCCGTGTTCTTTGAGAAGCCGACGCTCCCCGGCCCGGGCTTGCGCACACCTCAAGACGGCATCGCCGCCCTGGACGTGGCCGACGGTCTGGAAGTTGCCATCTTTGCCGCCGAGCCGCTCCTGCAAAACCCGGCGAATATCGACATCGACCATCGCGGCCGCGTCTGGGTGTGCGAGGCGGTCAACTATCGCAACTTCCAGAATAAGGACGTTCCGCCGCGCGAGGCGGGCGACCGCATCCTGATCCTCGAAGATACCGATGGCGACGGCCAGGCCGATCGCGAATACACCTTCTACCAGGGCCGCGATATCGATTCGCCGCACGGTGTTTGCGTGCTGGGCACGCCCGACGACCGCGGCCTGCGCGCGATCGTATCGGCCGGCGACAGCGTGGTGATTCTGACCGACGACGATGGTGACCTTAAGGCCGATCGCAAGGAAGTGCTGTTCACCGGCATCTCCGGCAACCAGCATGATCACGGCATTCACTCGGCCCTGGTGGGACCTGATGGCCGGCTGTACTTCAACTTCGGCAATGAAGGCCGGCAGTTGAAAGATGCCAAAGGCAACATCGTGATCGACCGGGCTGGCAACCCGGTGGTTGCCAACCGCCAGCCGTACCAGGAAGGCCTGGCGTTCCGCTGCAACCTCGACGGCAGCGATCTGGAAACGCTGGGCTGGAACTTCCGCAACAACTGGGAGCTGGCCGTCGACAGCTTTGGCGGCATCTGGCAGAGCGACAACGACGACGACGGCAACCGCGGCGTCCGCATCAACTTTGTGATGGAGTTCGGCAACTACGGCTACAAGGACGAGTTGACCGGTGCCGGCTGGCGCACGCCGCGGATCGGTATGGCCGAGGAAATCCCGCGGCGGCACTGGCACCAGAACGATCCGGGCGTCGTACCCAACCTGCTGCCTACTGGCGCCGGCTCGCCGACCGGCATCCTGGTGTACGAAGGCGAGCTGCTGCCGCCGAACATGCGCGGCCAGTTGATCCACTGCGATGCCGGCCCCAACGTGGTTCGCGTGTACGAGGTGCAGCCCGATGGGGCCGGGTACAAGGCCACCATGGCCAACGTGCTGCACGGCGCTCGCGACAACTGGTTCCGTCCGTCCGACGTGTGCACGGCTCCCGACGGTAGCATCATCGTGGCCGACTGGTACGATCCGGGCGTGGGCGGGCATCGCATGGGCGACGTGGAACGCGGCCGCCTGTTCCGCGTGGCTCCGCCGGGGGCTGCGTACAAGATGCCCAAGTTCGACTTCTCGACGGTCGAAGGCGCCATCGCCGCCCTGAAAAATCCCAACGTGGCCACGCGCTACGTGGCCCAGCAGGCCTTGCGCGGTTTCGGCAACAAGGCCGTTCCGGCGCTGAAACAAATGGCCGCGGATGCCAATCCCGTCTACCGTGCCCGGGCGTTGTGGCTGCTGGCCGCGATTCCCTCCGGCAGCGGCGACCAGGTGGCCGAGGCTGCCAGGCAGGCCGCGGCCGATGCCGACCCGAACGTGCGTTCGATGGCCCTGCGCATCCTGCGGCAGTACCATCGCGACCCGCTGCCGATGGTGGCCCAGTTGGTGAAGGATCCTTCGCCGGCGGTGCGGCGCGAGTGCTTCATCGCCCTGCGCGGCAGCAAGTCGGCTGAGATGCCCAGGCTTTGGGCCATCTTGGCTTCGCAGCACGACGGCAACGATCGTTGGTATGTGGAAGCCGCCGGGATCGGTGCCGCCGGCCGGTGGGACGAATGCCTGGAGGCGTACCTGAAGCAGCAGCCAACCGGATCGTCGACCGACCTGCTGGCCAGCCCTGCCGTGCGCGACATGGTTTGGCGGTCGCGGGCCGAGGCCACGCCACGGTTGCTGGCCGAGATTCTCGAGCGCAGCGACGTCACCGCGGCTCAGGCTCCGCGTTACCTCCGGGCGTTCGATTTCCAGGACAGCCCACTCAAGCAGCAGGCCCTCTTGCAACTGGCCTTCACCACCGCCGGCGGCGATCGCGAGAAGGCCGCGCTCATTAACGAGGCGGCTCTGGAGCGGCTGCCGGCTACGGCCGACCTGGCAAGTAACGCCGAATACCGCCGGGGGCTTGAGCGCGTGATTGCCGCCTTGGCCGATTCGTCCAAGTACGTGCAGTTTGTCGAGAAGTTCCGTCTGGCCGATCAGTACGACAAGCTGCTTGAACTCGCCCAGCGCCAGCCTGACGCGCAAACGGCCGCCGACGCGATCCGTGCCTTGTTCAACGTGGACGCTGCGGCTCGCATCCAGGCAGCTTTGACGAGCTCCAACTTGGAGCAGGCCTTGGCGACGGTGCAGGCGTTGGCCACGGCCGCCGACGGCCGGGCGATGCGGTTGTTGATGCCGGTGGTGCAGGATGCCCAGCAGCCGCTGGAACTGCGGCGGCAAGCCACGCGGGCGTTGGCCAAAACCCGCAACGGTGCGCTGGCGCTGATCAAGCTGGCTGAAGGGAAACAGCTCGACGCCGATCTGGTGCAATCGGCCGCGTTTGAACTGCACCTGTCCAACGTGCCGGAGATCAAATCGGCCGCCGAGAAGTATTTCCCGCTGCCGGAATCCAAGGACGCCCAGCCGCTGCCGCCCATCTCGCAACTGGTCAAGATGCAGGGCGACGCCGCCCGGGGGCTCAAGGTCTTTACCACCAACGGCACCTGCAACAAGTGCCACGTAGTCCGGGGGCAGGGCAAAGACGTGGGGCCGGACCTCTCGGAGATTGGCAGCAAGCTGAGCCGCGAGGCGATGTTTGAGTCAATCCTCTATCCCAGCGCCGGCATCAGCCACAACTACGAGTCGTACGCCCTGCTGCTGGCCAGCGGCAACGTAGTGGTGGGCATCATCACCAGCGAAACGCCGGAAGCCGTGACGATCAAGAAGGCCGACGGCCTGGTGGAGGTGATTCCTGTGAGTGAGATCGAGGAACGCGAGAAGCAGAAGATCTCGCTGATGCCCGCCGACTTGCAAAAGGTGATGTCAGCCCAGGATCTGGTCGACGTGGTCGAGTACCTGCAAACCCTCAAGAAGGTGACGCCCTAGTGCGGGAGATGCCCTGCCGCGGCGTTAGAGTCTGCCTCACGGGCGCGTTGTTAAACGCATGCGCGATTGGCGACGTGTTTCTTCAGCTTGCGCCTCTTGCCATTTGATAGTGGCAGGCGACAATCGCTGCATGACCGACGATGTGCAAGGTGGGTTGACCGCTACTAGGGGGCAGCAGGCCCCCGTCTGAGGAACAGTATGGCCACGATGACCCGAGGAACCTTGGAGAGCAAGGTTGTTGTCCAAGAGACCCACGTGGGCAAAGGCGTTTTCGCCCGGCGCAAGTTCAAGACCGACGCCATCATCGCCGAGATCACCGGCGAACTGATCCACGATCCCCTGTACACGTCGGCCTACTGCGTGGACATGGGCGATGACATCGCCCTGGAGCCTGATCCTCCGCTGCGCTACCTGAACCATAGCTGCGATCCCAACTGCGAACTGTTCGTGTACGACGACGACATGTTCCGGCTGTACCTGGTGACGCTGCGGCCGGTTCAACCGGGCGAGGAGCTGACCATCGACTACGGCTGGCCGGCCGACGTGGCCATTCCTTGCCTGTGCGGCTCGAAGAACTGCCGCGGCTGGGTGGTCGACCCCGAAGAACTGCCGCTCGTGCTGGAACGCGAAGCCAAGAAAGCCGCCAAGGCCAAACGCAACAGTGGCAAAAAGGCGGGCAAGGCCGCCAGCAACGGCCGTTCGAAACCTGCCGCCACCATCTAGCTACTGGGCAGCAGGTATCACGTGCTAAGTCGCCTCCCACTGCCGTAGTGCTTCGTACAGCACCACGGCCACGGCGTTGGAGAGGTTCAAGCTACGCACTTCGCTGCGGATCGGGATGCGCAGCGCGCGCTGGGCATCTTCGTTGATCAGTGCCTCGGGCAGGCCCGACGATTCGCGGCCAAACACCACCACGTCGCCCTGCTGGTACTGCACCTGGGTGTAGCTGCGGGTGGCTCGCTTGGTGAAGAAGTAGGGCCGTTGAGGGAGCCGCTCGCGGAGCTGCTGCCAGTCGTCGACCACTTCCCACTCCAGGTAGGGCCAGTAGTCCAGGCCGGCGCGGCGGAGGTAGTAATCGTCGAGCCGGAAGCCCAGCGGACGAACCAGCCACAACTTGGCCCCCACGGCCACGCAGGTGCGGCCCACGCTGCCGGTGTTGTGCGGAATCTCGGGCTGGTAGAGGACGACGTGAAGTTTGGGTTCGTAGGGCATAACAGTTATTCAGAAGCAGGCAGCGGAACCTGCTCGCTGGATACCAGGTATGCCACCAGCCCTTGCAGTTCTTCAGGCGTGAGCCGGTCGAGAATGCCTTCGGGCATCATCGACTGGGGCGATGGTTCCAAGGCTTCGATCTCGGCCCGTTCGAGGGTGACGGTTTCGTTCACCGTTTGCAGCACCACCACGCGCTCGTTCTCGCGACGCACGATGCCGGAGAGNAGCCGGCCGTCGGCGGTGAGGATNTTGGTGAGCTTGTAATCGCGGGCAATCAGGGCGCTGGGATCGAGCAGGTTTTCGAGCAGGTAGTCGATGTTCTTGCGGTTGGAGCCGGTCAGGTCGGGGCCGACAGTGCCGCCTTCACCGTACAGCTTGTGACATTGGCCGCAAATGCGATTGTACACCACACGGCCCAGGCTGGCGTTGGCCTTGAGCAGGCTCTCGTGGGTAAGCAGTTTCTTGTAATGTTCGACCAGTTCGGCCTTCTGCTTCGACGTTTCGCGGATCGTTCCCCACACCTGGCGGAGCTTGTCGTCGATAGCCTGGTTGCCGAACTTGGCCAGTTGCCGGGCGGTGAACGCGGGCAGGTCGCTGCTGGGCACGTCGCCGCGGCCGATCGCGTCCAAGAGCGCCAACGCCCATTCGGGCCGCGAAGCCAGCGTGTTGACCGCGTCGTTGCGCTCGCTGGGCGTTAACCGGCCATATCGCGATAGGATCGCCTTAGCCGTGTCGGCATGGTTGTACGTGGCCAGAGCGCGGATCGCGTCCGAACGCATTGCCGGATCGTCAAGCAACCGCAGACAGTCGGTATCCAGGCCTGTCACCTTGCGTTCCAGGAGCGCCTGTAACGCTTCGCGCCGCCGCTCCGGAGCCGTCGAGGCATCGAGCATGGTCTTGCGGATCGATTCGACGGCGCGTGGATCGCCAAATAGCACGGCCAGTTCTTGAGCCAACCGCAGCACGCGGGAGTCGGTGCTGGTCAGCAACTTGGGGCCGGCCGCTTCCCAGGCAGCCGGAGCGGCCATCCGCTTGCGACCTTGGAGGGCTTCGCTAGCGCCCTTGAGCAGGTCGTACTGCAGGTCGGCATCGTCCACCGAAACGACCAGCTCCAGCACGGCGTTAAGGCCTGCCGCATCATCATCCATGGCCGTCGCTACCGAGCCGTTGAGCGACAGCGCAACCCAAGCCGCCGCGGCCAGGGCGGCAACCGCGATCGCCAGCCAACCGCTGGAAGCTAGCCGGCGTCCAAGTGCGCAAAAGGTACGAACCATGGCAAACGATTCTGGTTGGGAGGGAAGCTGCCGGAAGAAGCGTTACTTGGCCACCGCACGCCGGGCGATGTGCTGCCGCACCAGCGGAATCTTGCAGGCAGCAGCCAGCTTCAACGCCCGAGCCTTATCGGCCGGCACCAGTGGTTCTACGCCGTACCAGATCAACAGCGGCAGGTTGGGATCATCGGCGTCCTGCTCGTGGGCGACCAGCGCCTCAGCGATCGGCCACCGCAGTTCCAGCGGCAATCGTTGCAGGGCTGAAGCCAGCTCCCGCCGTACCTGGGCCGATGGATCGCTGGCCGCCATCTCGGCAAACCGCTTTAGGACCGCAGGGCTGGGCAGCACCTCGTCGGCAGACAAGTCGGCCAGCTTGGGCAGAGCGTCGGGCAGCGGAGCCCGATCGACCAGCAGACGCACCGCCCACAACCGAACCTGGTCGCTTGGGTGGTTCAACTGCTCGGCCAGAAAATCGCGATCCGCCTGGCCAATGGCGTACAAGGCCCAAAGTGCCCGGAGCTTCCGCCGGACGTCTTCTTGCTCATGGAACGTGGCCCGCAGTTGGCGGGCGACTTCGGTCATGTCGGCACCAGCCGCCGCACGTTCTTGCAGCAGGCGGCGAGCCGTACGGACGTGCCAGTCGTTCTCGTGCAGTTGCCGGCGAACCAGTTCGGCATCGCTGGCGGCAGATAACGGTAGGTTGGTTACGCGCTTGGGCGTGCCGTAAGTCACTTTGAAGATGCGACCACTGTCGTGATGGGCGCCGTGGGCGTCGCGTTCGTGGCATTCGCCCGTGTCCGACCAGTCGATTACCCACATTCCGCCATCGGGGCCAACCTGCATGTCGAGCCCTCGGAACCACTGATCGTTGGAGAGCATGAAGTCCGGGGCGTGCCGGGCAATGTAACCGGAGCGCGACCGCTCCAAGATGTCGCGGTTGAGCCGCTTGCCGTGGATGTTGCCCATCAGGATCGAGTTGCGATAACTGGCCGGCCAGTTGTCGCCCAGGTAGATCATCGCGCCGGAGTGCGCATGCCCACCACCGGCGATACTGTGGGCGCCGTGCCCACCGCGGCTATCGGTCCACTTGCCGCCGCCCCAGTGCAGATGGTCGCAGCAGGCCGGCATCAAACCATACACGTACGGATTGAGGTCATCGCCAAACATCCGCTGGAAGTGTGCGCCGGGGACCACGTGGAACAGGTGAGCGATCACGCAGTTGGTGATGAACGCCTGACCGTAATCGTCCCAGTCCAAGCCCCAAGGGTTGGTCGTACCGTGGGCGACCACCTCAAACGTTTCACGCGTGTGGTGATACCGCCACACGCTGCAGTTGAGGGCGACACGCTGTACGTCGGGCGTGCCGGGCTTGCCCACCTTGGAAGGCGCGGTGATGCCATTAAGACCATACAGCCAGCCATCAGGCCCCCAAGCCAGGCCGTTGACCACGTTGTGCACGCCCTGGTTGGACCAGCCGTCGAGGACGATCCGCGGCTCGCCATCGGGCACGTCGTCGCCGTCGGCATCGGGAATGAACAGCAGGTGTGGCGCGCAGCAAACCCACACGCCGCCAAAGCCAACTTCCAGGCCCGTCAGGTAGTTACCCTGGTCCCAGAACACCTTGCGCTGGTCCAGGCGGCCGTCGCCGTCGGTGTCCTCAAAGATCAGGATGCGATCGCGACCCTTGTCGCTCCACACCGGGTACGAGTAGCACTCGGCCACCCACAGCCGGCCGCGGTCGTCGATTGTCAGCGCGATCGGCTGCCGGATGTCTGGTTCGGCGGCGGCCAGCGTGGCTTTGAAGCCCTCGGGCAGCGTCATCTGCGCGGCCGCCTGCTCCGGCGGGAGCGGGTTCTCTTGTTGGATTTCCAGGTCGAGCCGACCGGAACGCGGATCGACTTGAGCGGGGCGAACTTCTTTGCCCCCTTCGGCCGGTTTGGCGGTGGCTTGTGCTGGCTGACCGGCCTTGGCGCGGTCGGCGGCTGCGTCGTCGGCGACGGCACGCCAGGTGCCAACGGCCACCAGGCCTACCCCCAGCACAACGGCGGTTCCCTGCCATAGCCGCTGGAGCCAGCGGCGTCCCTGCGGGTGGAAATCCGAGTGTTTCATGTGGCGACTCATGTTCTTGGGCGTGGATGTGAGATGCCGGCTTGTCGAGGGTTCGATTCTAATCGACCGCGCTTCGCGATCCCACTGATGCCGGGGGAATTGTCCCAGCGCCCCAAACATGCCGGGCGGCTGGCTGGGTCAGCCTGGTCGGGCGAGAACTGCCAACTACGGCAGCTTAGGCACGCCCGTTGCAGAAGGAAGTTCGGAGCGCGTCGCACGCCAACTTCACGCTCGTTGCGGTTGTATTTCTGGCCCGTGGGAACGTTTGGGAGCGGCTCACCATGACAGGCAAACGGTCCAGCGGGCGGCAAGTTACTACCCGCAAAACGGCTACAGCGCGAACGGCCTCACGAAGCTCAGGGCGAAACAGCCGCTCTGGCGGCAAGCGGGCGGGTAATCGTACCGTCGCTCAGCGAACCGCTGCGGTAATGCGTTGGTGGTTGGCCGGCGGCGAAACGTGCGTTTTCTGTCAGAACGCGTATGCATCAGAAACCGAGTACCGCTGCGCCGGTTGCGATCGGGCGGTGTGTCCCGACTGCGTGGCCGTGTGTGCTACCGGCGAGTGCAGTTGTCCCGAGTGCGGCACTGAACTGTCCATCGAAGGAACCTGAACCGTGGGTGCCCGAGCTATCTGGAAAGCGGAGCTGCACCTGGGCGAAGAAACCGTCCCGGTGAAGCTGTACTCGGCGGCGCAGGACCGCAACATCCATTTCAAACTGCTGCACGAAGTGGACCACGTGCCGATCCAGCAGCGTCGTGTGAACCCGTTGACCGATGAAACCGTTCCTTACGAAGCCACACGCCGGGCGTATGAGGTCCAGCGCGATCTGTTCGTGGTGCTCGATGAGGGCGAACTGGCGTCGGCCCAGCCGGAGCCTTCCCGGGCGATCACGGTCACGCGGTTTGTCGACCCGTCGCTCATCAATCACCAGTGGTACGAGCGGCCGTATTACCTGGGGCCTGATGGTCACGAGGAAGATTACTTTGCCTTGGCCGAAGCACTTGCTACGCAAGGTAAAGAGGGCGTCGCCCGGTGGACCATGCGCGGCAAAGGATACGTGGGCGCACTGCGGGCCGAAGGACCATACCTGATGCTGATTGCGCTACGGTCGGCCGATGAGATCATTCCGGCTGCCGAGTTGGAACCGCCCTCGGGCAGGGCCCTGGCCAAGGAAGAATTGAAGCTGGCCGAGCAACTTGTCGAGGCGCTATCCGGCGAGTTTCGGCCCGAAGACTTCCGCGACGAGTATCGCCACCGCGTGCAGGAATTGATCGAAGCCAAGCAGGAAGGCAAGTCGCTGCCAGCGCGGACGTACGAACCCCAGCCCGCCTCTGACTCGCTTTCGGCCAGCTTGAAGGCGAGCCTCAAGAAGGCCGGTTTGAAGCGGGCCGGCTAACGACGCTGAGCTATCATCGCAGCCATCACTCCGGGAAGCAACGGCCATGGCAACCAGCAAACGGGCTCGACGCGGTCAACGTAACGGCTCGCATCGCTCCGGCGGTGACGACCGGCCTGACGATATGGCCCAGGGCCGTGCGTTCTGGTCGGGCACCATCAGCTTTGGGCTGGTGTCGATTCCGGTCGAGCTGTTCCCGGCCACGCGATCATCGACCGTGCACTTCCGCATGCTCAGCCCCGATGGTACGCCGGTACGGCGGCGGTACTATTGCCCCGAGCACAACCAGGATGTGGAAGCCGACGAGATCGTGCGTGGCTACGAAATCGCCAAGGGCGAGTACGTGGTTCTGCATGATGAGGAACTGGAATCGCTCGAACCTCAGAAAAGCCGCGACATCGACTTGCGGCTGTTCGTCAACGTGGCAGAGATCCCGCCTACGTACTTCGAGCGGGCTTACTACCTGGCGCCCGCCGGCAATTCCAACAAGGCATATCGTCTGTTGGCCGAGGTGATGCAGCAGACCGGTAAGGCGGGTATCGCCACATTTGTGATGCGCGACAAGGAGTACCTGGTCGCCATCCTGGCCGAGAACCACATTCTGCGGGCGGAGGCGTTGCGCTTTTACGACGAACTGCGCACGCCAGAGGATGTAGGCCTGCCACCCAAACCACGGGTGGATCGAGACCGCGTGGCCAAGTTTGAGCGGATCATCCGCAAGCATACCGCTGACAAGCTGGACCCGGACGAGATGCTCGATGAGCAAAGCCGCCGGTTGATGGACATCGTCGAGCAAAAGTACGAAGCGCAGCAAGACGTGGTACGGCCGGAGCTGCCGGAGGAAGACGAGGACGACGAACCCTCGACGGTAAACCTTTTGGAAGTCATCCGTCGCAGCCTGCAATCGGGTGGGAGCAAGTCAGGCGGAAGTCTCAGTTCCGGCAGGTCAGGCACCAAAGGCCGCACACCCAAGTCGGCCCCTGCCGATAAAGCCGCCCCGGGC
>JGI25326J35508_1000674_pt1 | contig 26551 bp, 24 predicted proteins | sample HigsolmetaAR201D_FD_35508 | JGI IMG/M metagenome (IMG submission 35508)
GTGGAAGGGCCATCGCTCAACGGATAAAAGGTACGCCGGGGATAACAGGCTGATCGCCCCCGAGAGTTCACATCGACGGGGCGGTTTGGCACCTCGATGTCGGCTCATCGCATCCCGGGGCCGGAGAAGGTCCCAAGGGTCGGGCTGTTCGCCCGTTAAAGCGGTACGTGAGCTGGGTTTAGAACGTCGTGAGACAGTTCGGTCTGTATCCGTCGCGGGCGCAGGAGCGTTGCGGGGCCTCGTCCCTAGTACGAGAGGACCGGGATGAACGAACCTCTGGTGTGCCGGCTGTTCCGCCAGGGGCAGCGCCGGGTAGCCATGTTCGGACGGGATAACCGCTGAAAGCATCTAAGCGGGAAACCCTCCCCAAGATGAACGCTCCCAGAGCGAAAGCTCTCCGAAGGGCCGTCCGAGATGAGGACGTCGATAGGCGGCAGGTGTAAGCATGGCAACATGCTCAGCCGAGCCGTACTAATCGCCCGGGAGGCTTGGTCAGCCCAGTGGGCTATGAGGCTCACCTCTACTCGCCCGAAAGACTCTTCTCCGCCCCAGACCCAAAACCCCTAGACCGGCTCGATAGAAAGCTGGCCGGCGGCTATAGCGCGGGGGCCACACCCGTTCCCATCCCGAACACGGTCGTTAAGCCCCGCAGCGCGGATGGTACTGCCCGGGCCACCGGGTGGGAGAGTACGTCGCCGCCGGCCCAAACACTCCACAGCGCCCCAGGAGCAACACCGCTCCAGGGGCGCTCGTGCATCTAGCCCTTGCCCTTCCGCCCAGAGTTGCGGCGTGAGGGGGCAAGGGTCTATCTTTCGGCAAGCGGACAAGCGCAATGGCCAATTTTTCGCCCTGAAACCCAGGACTTATGGCAGCGTCTGACTTCGCGGGGTCGCCGCTCACCGTCCTCATCGTGGACGATGAGGAACTCCTGGTCCGCAGCTGCGCGCGAATCCTGGAACACGAAGGCTACTCGGTACTGACCGCTGGAAGGGGCCGGGAGGCGCTGGAAATGATGCGGCGCCATAGGCCGGACATTGTGTTGACCGATCTGATGCTTCCCGACGTGGACGGGATGACGTTGCTTCGGGAAGCGAAGAAGCTCGATCCCGCCATGCTGGTGATCATGATCACCGGTTTTGCGACGGTGGATTCGAGCATCGAAGCGATCAAGGCCGGGGCTTACGACTACATACCGAAGCCGTTCACTGCGACGCAGCTCCAGATCCTGATCGGCCGGGCCGCGAACCAGGTCCGCCTCGCGCGGGACAACGAGCGGCTCCGCGGCCAGTTGATGGAGCGGTACTCGCTGGAGAACGTCATCGGGGTGAGCGAGGCGATGCAGAAGCTCTTCGCCCTGGTGCTGAAGGTCGCGCCGACCGATGCGAGCGTGTTCATCAGCGGGGAGAGCGGGACGGGCAAGGAGCTGATCGCGCGGGCGATCCACCTGAAGAGCCGGAGGGCGGAACAGCCGTTCGTCGCGGTGAACTGCGCGGCGTTCCCGGAGAACCTGCTCGAGTCCGAGCTGTTCGGGCACGAGCGCGGGGCGTTCACCGGGGCTGACACGTTGAAGCGGGGGCTCATGGAGCATGCGTCCGGGGGGACGTTCTTCCTGGACGAGATCTGCGAAATGAGCCTCGAGCTCCAGGCGAAGCTGCTGCGCGCTCTCCAGGAGCGGAAGGTGCGGCGGGTCGGCGGCGACGTGGAGATCCCGGTGGACATCCGGGTCATCGCCGCGACGAACCGGGATCCCCAGGAGGCGGTGGAGCAGGGAATCCTGCGGGAGGACCTGTTCTTCCGGCTGAACGTGGTGCCCGTGAAGGTGCCGCCGCTGAGGGAGCGGCGGGATGACATCCCACTGCTCGCGGAGCACTTCCTCCGGCGGTATGCCCAGCAGTACGAGCGGGATGCGGACACGCCGCTCCGACTCTCCGCGGACGCCATGCGTGCGCTGGTCGCATACCGCTGGCCGGGGAACGTGAGGCAACTCCAGAACACGATGGAACGGGTCGTCTCCCTCGCCACGCCGGGGCAGGAGATCACGGCAGCGGACCTGCCCGAGGAGATCACGGGCGCCAGCGGTCCCGGCGCTCCGACGATGGTGTTCGCCACGGACCTGCCGTTCCACGTGGCGAAGGAGGAGGCGATCGAGGCGTTCGAGCGGCAGTACCTGGAGGCGCTGCTCCAGCGGCACGGCGGGAATATCTCCCAGGCGGCCAGGGAAGCCGAGATCGACCGAAAGACGATCCACCGACTTCTCAAGAAGTACTCGATCCGGGCGCGGGCCGGGCTGAACTGATCCCGGGGCGGTCGACGTCCCGGTTCCCGCCGGCCCAACCCACCTCATCGTTCTTCCCGTACGAAAGACGCTGGCAGCAGGTCGGACAGGATCGGAGTGAGATCCGGGTCCGGCGGAGGGCCGTGCGGCGGATGCGGCCCACCGGGAGGACTCCTTCAGCGTGGGAACGCGGCGAGGATGCGGCGGACGGCGTCAGCGGGGTCGGCGGCCTTCATGATGGCGCTGATGACCGCGACGCCTGCGGCACCCGCGGCCGCTACCTCCGCGGCGTTTTCCGGAGTCACGCCGCCGATGCCCACCACGGGGATGTTGACGGCGCCAGCGACTTCCGCGAGGCGCCGGGTTCCGATTCGTTCGCCTTTCACCTCGGCCTTCGACTGCGTGCCGAAGACCGCGCCGCAGCCGATATAGTCCGCTCCGGCCGCTTCGGCGTGCACAGCGGCGCGCGGGTCGTCCGTCGAGATGCCGATCAGGAACGACTCCGGTACGGCCCGGCGCAGTGGCGCGAGGGGCACATCATCGGGGCCGATGTGAACGCCGTCCGCGCCCGCGGCGAGCGCCACATCCGCACGGTCGTTGACGAAGAGGAGCGCTCCCGCCGACTCGGTGAGGCTGCGTAGCTCGCGCGCCTGCTGGTAGAGCTCCCGGGCCGTGGCTCGCTTGTCCCGGAGCTGTATGGCGGGCGCTCCGGCCTCCAGACAGCGGCGCACGACGTCGAACAGATCGCGCGGCGCGACCATGTCGCGGTCCGTGATCACGATCAGGCGGAGGTCGAGCGGTCGCCCGTGGGCGGGAATGCCGGGGCCACCGGTCATTGCCCCCTCCGGATGGCGGCGCGCGCCCGGTTGTGCTCCTCGAGCGAACGCGTGAAGACGTGACTCCCGTCCGGACGGGCCACGAAATAAAGGTAATCCACGTCCGCCGGATAGAGGGCGGCATCGATGGCGTGGATGCCCGGGGAGCCGATCGGCCCGGGCGGGAGTCCCGGGTGCCGGTACGTGTTGTACGGGTTGTCCGCCACGCTGTCGATGTGGGCGTAGAGCAGCCGCGACTGATGCTGCCCGAGGGCGTACTGGACCGTGGGATCGGCCTGCAGGGGATAGCCGATCCGCAGCCGATTGTGGTACACGGCGGAGATCAACGGCATCTCCTCTCGCAGTTTGGCTTCCTTTTCGATAATGGATGCCAGGGTAATGACCTCCCGCTCGCTCATGCCGAGGGAATCGGCGCGAGCGCGCCGCTCGGGCGTCCAGACCAGCCGGTACTGGGCCACGAGCCGGTTGAGGAGCGTGTCCAGCGGCGCGTCCGCCGGCAACGTATACGTTGCGGGGAAGAGGTAGCCTTCGAGCGTCGGGCCGGGCACGCCCAGCCGTTCGGCGAGGGTCGGATCGGAGATCAGGGCGAGCACCGAGTCCTGCGGGAGTCCGCTGATCTCCGCGAAGCGCGGGGCCATTCGCCGGAGGTCCCACCCTTCGGGGATCACCAGGCGCACGGTCAGGATCCGGCCGACCCGGAGATCATCGAGGATCTGCGTCCACCCCGAGCCGGGCCGGAACGCGTAGGTGCCGGGCTTGACCCGGACGTCCGCGCCCCGTAGCCGGGCGTAGACGCGGAACAGCGTGGGGAAGCGGACCAGGCCCTTGGATTCCAGGGAGTCCGTGACTTCCGCGAAGGAAGCGCCGGGGCGCACCTGGACCCGGACCGGCGGCGCGTCCTCATCGGGCGTCCCGCACGCGGTCAGCGCGAAGGCCGACAGTCCGCACGCGAGGAGGGCGGAACCGAACCCGCGCGCAGCGATGCGGCGCAGCGCGCCCGCGCGCTTGCCGAGCATGAGCGGCGCCCCCATCAGCGTGCCCCCCGATCGAGGAATGCCTGTAGGATCAGCACGGCGGCGACCGCGTCGACGGATTCCTTACGCTCGCGCTTGCTGCGCGGGAGCCCGGAGCCCCGGACCACCCGCTCTGCCCGGGCGGACGTCATTCGCTCGTCCACGTAATGAACCGGCCGCCCGCCCCGCTCGGCGAGCCGGTCGCCGAAAGCCCTGACCTCGAGCGTCCACTCGTTTTCGTCGCCGTCGGAGGTCAGCGGTAGGCCGATGACGAACGCGTCGACCTCCAGCTCATCGGCGATCCGCAGGATCTCGGCCACGGGCGGCCGCTTGCCCCGTCGGCGGACGAGAGTCGGCAGCGCGGTCGCGATCGTGCCGGTCGGATCGCTCACCGCCATGCCTATGCGCCGCTCGCCGTAGTCGATGCCGAGGTAACGCGCCACCTAGACCAGTTCCGCGAGAACCGCATCCGCATCTCGACCAGCGCGGACGCCGGCGTACAGCGCTTCCAGCGCCTCGTGGCCGCCGAACGCGAAGCGGCAGCGGAGATCGCCGCGGGAACGGCACTCCAGTTCGAGGACGCCGATGCTCGCGCCCGCCGCACGACCGAGCAGGTTCGCGAGGATCCCGGTCGTGATGAAGCAGCTCGGGCGCGTGGCGCCGGCCGCCGGATCCGCCTCGGCCCAGTCCGAGCTGTCCAGCGCACCGATCCCCGGGTGGATGGCCGAGTGGGTGAGATGTCCCCAGCCCCGTTCCGCGAAGAGTTCGCTGACCCGGCGCCAGAACGCGGATTCAGGGAGTTCACCGATGGGGGCGACGTCGTCCGCGCCGGCCGACACCCGCCGGCCCGCGAGCAACTCGTAGAATGCGTCGCCGATGGCGTGGCCGGCCGCCTGGAGCGCTCGGGCCGCGGCGTCGCCTCCGAGCTCCGCCGTCAGCGCCCGGCGCAGCGCGGCGAGACCGGCGACAGGGATCGCGCATTCCGGGGGGTGGGGTGTGAATCGGGCCATCAGCTCCTCTCCGTTGCAATGGATTCCGGGATGTTGTTCGCCATTTCGCGGACCGTTGCCTCGCTGACGATCGCCACACCGAGCTCGCGGGCCCGATCCAGCTTCGAGCCGGGGTTCTCTCCGGCCACCAGGTAGTCCGTGTTGCGGGACACGCTCCCGGCCACGTGNCCGCCGTGCCGTTCGATGAACTCCGTCATCTCCTTCCGGCTCACGCTCAGCGTACCGGTGATGACGAAGGTCTTGCCCGCGAACGGACGGTGCTCCGCCCGCTCTATGGGCTCCTCCATGTTCACGCCGGCCGCCGCGAGTCGCTCGATGAGCTCCCGGTTGCGGGGTTCGGCAAGGTATGCGGCCACGGCCGCGGCCGTGGTGTCGCCGATCCCGTGGATCGCGGCCATCTCCTCCTGTGTGGCCCGGAGCAGGGCGTCCATGGTGCCGAACGTCCGGGCCAGGAGCTGGGCGGCGTGTACGCCGACGTGACGGATCCCGAGCGCGAAGAGCACCCGGGAGAGCGGCCGATCACGGGATTCGGCGATCGCCGCCACCAGGTTCCTCGCCGAAATGTCGGCGAAGCCGTCGAGCATGAGGAGGTCGCCGACGTTCAGCCGGTACAGGTCCGACACGTCCCGGACCAGGCCGGTATCGAGCAACTGCTGCACCGTGCGCTCTCCGAGGCCGCGGATGTCCATCGCGTCCCGGGAAGCGAAATGCACGATGCCCCAGTAGATCCTGGCCGGACACGACCCGTTCGGGCAATAGACCATGACCTCGTCCGCGGGCTGCTCCACGGGCGTGCCGCAGACCGGACACCGGTCCGGCGGAACGAAGGGGATCTCCTGCCCGGTCCGTTTCTCGGTGACCGGCGAAACGACCTGCGGGATGACCTCGCCCGCGCGCTTGACCACCACGAGGTCCCCGATCCGCAGGTCCTTCCGGGCAATGTCCTCGAAATTGTGCAGTGTGGCAAGGCGCACGGTCGCGCCGCCGATCTCCACCGGCTCCAGCACGGCGTAGGGGTTGAGCGAACCCGTCCGCCCCACGTTGATCTCGATGGCCAGAAGCCGGGTCGTGGCCAGGTCCGGCGCGAACTTGTACGCGATGGCCCAGCGCGGGTCCCGCTCGCCGATGGTACCGAGCTCCGGCCAGAGCGCGAGGGGCGCGACCTTCACCACGACGCCGTCGATGGCGTGGTCCAGTTCACCGCGCCTGCGCTCCACGTCGGTCGCGTACGCGAGCACCTCGTCGAGGTCGGCGCAGAACCGGTGGTTGGGATTGACCCGGAAGCCCCAGCTCTGGAGGAGCTCCAGGACCTCGAGCTGCGTCTTCGCCGGGAGCACGCCCGCGTACTCGGGCGCCGGCTGGATCTGGAACGCGAAGAAGCGCAGCGGGCGGCTCGCCGTGACGCGCGGATCGAGCTGCCGCAGGCTGCCGGCGGCCGCATTCCTCGGATTCGCGAAGGTCGGCTCGCCCTGCGCGACCCGCCGCTCGTTCAGCTCGCGGAACCCCGAGATCGGCATGTACACCTCGCCACGGATCTCCATCCGCGGCGGCACGCCCGCCGTGGTGCGGAGCCGAAGGGGGACATCACCGATCGTGCGCAGGTTCCGGGTCACGTCCTCGCCGATGACGCCGTTGCCGCGAGTCGCGCCACGGACCAGCACGCCGTTCTCGTACAGGAGCGATACGGCCAGCCCGTCGATCTTCTCCTCGGCCACGTAACCCGCGGTCCGCGTCTCCGCGACGAGCCGTGCGTTCCGATCCTCCCACGCCCGCAGGTCGTCGGCGTCGAACGCGTTGTCCAGCGAGTACATGGGGGAGAGGTGCCGGACCTTCTCGAGCTGGGAGACCGGCTCCGCCCCCACCCGCTGGGTCGGAGAATCCGGCGTGACCAGCTCCGGGTGCCGCTGCTCCAGCGCCTTCAGCTCACGGAAAAGCCGGTCGTATTCGGGATCCGAGAGCGTGGGAGCCTCGAGGACCCAATACTCGTAGTTCGCGCGCTCGAGGATCGCTCGCAGCTCGGCCGCCCGCTGGGCCGCGCGCGCGAGGTCCTCGCCGCCGTCCGCGCCCCGCTCTCCCTGCAACGGTTCATGGATGCTCACGCATCGCCCTCCATCGGGTCCTGACTGCCGTTTCCTGGTGTTACCCGTCCGAGTCGTGATCGATCGCATTCAGCCGGACGACGCAGTTGCGGCCTGCGGCCTTCGCCGCGTACAGCGCTTCGTCCGCCCGCTTGACCAGTGAGCGAGGGCTCCCGACTCGCCGGTGGGGGAAGGTGGCCACGCCCGCCGACACGGTCATGTGCAGCGGCGGCCCGTGATCCGCGAGAAACTCGTGCTGGGCGACCTGCTCCCGGACGCGCTCGGCGAACACCGCGGCTTCGTCCAGGTCCGTGTCCGGCAGGATCGCCATGAACTCCTCACCGCCGTAGCGCCCGAGCTTGTCGATCTCACGCGCCGTGCGCCGCAGGATCTCCGCCATCTCCTGGAGCACGCGGTCGCCCATCTGGTGGCCGCGCGTATCGTTCACGCGCTTGAAATGGTCGAGGTCGAACATCACGACGGCGAGCGTCTCGCCGGTACGCTTCGCGCGCTCGAACTCCTCGTGGACCACCTCCTGGAGGTGGCGGTGGTTGTACAGCCCGGTCAGCCCATCGCTAATGCTGAGCTGTGCGAGCTCCTGATTCTTCTCGGCCAGCTCGTCCTGGAGCCGCTTGATCCGCAGCATGGACCGGACGCGGGCTTCCATCTCNGGAAAATTGATGGGCTTGGTGAGGTAGTCGTCCGCGCCGGCATCCAGGCCGGCGACCTTGTCCTGTGTGGAATCCCGGGCCGTGACCAGGATGACCGGAATGAACGGGAGCGACGGGTCGGCCTTGATGCGCCGGGCGACCTCGTACCCATCGATGCCGGGGAGCATGACATCCAGGAGGACCAGGTCGGGCGGGTGGTGGCCGACTGCCCGCAACGCGTCTTCACCGTTCGTGACCTCTTCGACCTCGTAGCCCCGAAAGCGCAGGCGAGTGGCGATGACTTCGAGGTTGTCCGGGTTGTCGTCCACGACCAGGATCCGACCCCGGGACGCCGCTGCCGGCTGCGGAACCGTGCTGGTCATGCGCCTTCAGGTCACTCCGCGGCCACGGTCGGCGGCCCAATGAACCTTGCGACCTCGGCGACCACGGTCCGTGGCTCGCAGGGCTTCGTGAGGTATCCGTCGCACCCCACCTCGCGTGCCCGTCGCCGGTGCATGGCGAGGGCATGGGCGGTGAGGGCGACGACGGGGATCTCCGCCGTGCGACCTTCGGCCTTGAGCAGCGACGTGGCCTGGAGGCCGTCCATGGCGGGGATCGAGATGTCCATCAGGATCAGGTCGGGGAGTTCGGAGCGGGCGAGGCTCACGGCCTCGTCGCCCGTCCTCGCCTCCACGACGCGGTAGCCGGCGTGCCGCAGGATCAGCGCGTACACGTGCCTGTTGTCGTCGTTGTCCTCTACCAGCAGCACCGTTTTGCGCATTACTGCCTCTCGCGCTGGTCCGGAACCGGTCAACGCCCGTCCGCCGCCGACAGGAATGCACGACGGGTGCCAGACTGCGGGCGGTGAGGCATGCCGTTCGACGCAAACATGGTGCCTGGCCNGTGCGGGGACACGCCGCCATGCGGCCGGGGCTCTCGCCGGTCTCGATCGCCGGACGACGCCTCGGCCGCGGGTCCCTGCGGTTGGTTGACGCGGCCTGAGCGCGGAATGTATCCTTTGCGAACCACGCGACGCAAGGCGCGCAGGATCCCGATCTGCGGGCACGAGCGTTGCATTTCGCCGCGCTTCTGCCACCACCGCTCGATCCGCGAGGAGACTCCATGCATTACGACGAGAATTCCCGGGTGTTCAATTTCATGGTCGGGTTCGCGCTCGGTGCCGTGCTGGGTGCGGGGCTCGCGGTGCTCATGGCGCCGCAGAGCGGGCGGCGAACGCGACGTCAAATCATGAGAGCCGTGTCCGACGCCCGGGAGATGGCGAGCGACCGGTTCGGCGAACTTGCGCACGATGTGAGGTCGGCCGTAGACGCAGGGCGGCGTCGACTGAATCTCTAGGCTTCCCATGGCTGCCGGCGGCGAGGCGGTAACGCACCGACTCGGCCCGCGGGAGATGGGTCCGCTCTTCCGGAGGTTGTTCCCGGGGGAGCGCCTCATCGTGGTCAGTAACCGGGAGCCGTACGAGCATCGCTGGACGGACGACGATGACATCGAGGTAGGGCGGCCAGCGGGTGGCCTCACGTCGGCGCTGGACCCGCTCATGCAGGCGGTCGGCGGGGTCTGGATCGCGTGGGGGAGCGGGAACGCGGATGCGGCGGTGGTGAACGGGCAGGACCGGGTGCGCGTGCCGCCGGAGGATCCGCGTTACACGTTGCGGCGGATCTGGCTGGACCGCTTCGACGTACAGGACTACTACCGGGGCTACTCGAACCAGATCCTCTGGCCGCTGTGCCACCTCCGGCCGGCGCTGACCCGGGTCCGGGCCCGTTTCTGGGAGCGCTACCGGTCGGTGAACCGGCGGTTCGCGGAGGCGGTGCTGGCGGAGGCGCGGGACCAGGCTGGCGCGGTCTGGTTCCAGGACTACCATCTGGCGCTGGCCCCGGGCTTCGTCCGGGCGATGCGCCCGGATCTGCGGCTCGCGCATTTCTGGCACATTCCCTGGCCGCCGCCCGAACTCTTCCGGGTCGCGCCGCAGGCGCCGGACCTGCTGCGCGGCCTCCTTTCCAACGACCTCCTCGGTTTCCACGTTCCGGTCTACACGGCGAACTTCCTCGAATGCGCACAGGAGGTGCTGGGCGCGGAGGTGGACTGGCGCGCGGGCACCGTGCGGTTCGAGGGGCGCACGTGCCTGGTGCGGGCGTTTCCCATCTCGATCGACGTCGAGGCTTTCGTGGCCGCGGCCACGGCACCCCACGCGGAGGACGAGATCGCGCGGATCCGCGCGCACTACGCGGCTCGGGGGGCGCAGCTCGGCATCGGCGTGGATCGGCTGGACTATTCCAAGGGGCTGCCCGAGAAGTTGAAAGCGCTCGACTTCCTGTGGGAGCGGTATCCGGAGTTCCGGGAACGGTTCACGTTCCTCCAGGTGGCGGTGCCGAGCCGGTCGGACATCGATGCGTACGATGAGCTGTCGAACAAGGTCGAGCGCATGGTCTGGGAGGTCAACGACCGGTACGGGACGCTGCGGTGGCGGCCGGTGCACCTGATCAAGGAGGCGGTGCCTCCGGAGCGGCTGGCGCTCTTGTATCGGGCGGCCGACCTGTGCATCGTGAGCTCGTTGCAGGATGGGATGAACCTGGTGGCCAAAGAGTACGTGGCGTGCCAGGTCGACCACACGGGCGTATTGCTGCTCTCGACCTTTGCAGGCGCTGCCGAGGAGTTGAGCGGGGCGTTCCCCATCAACCCGTACGATCCCGAGGACATGGCGGTGCGGATCCGGTCGGCGCTCGTGCTGCCGATGCGGGAGCGGCGGGAGCGCATGCGGCAGATGCGGCGGTCCATGCGCACGATCTACGACTGGATGGCGGAAATCTTCCACGTTTGGAGCGGCACGGCGCGCGGCGGTACGGGAGCGGTCCGCTACGCGCCGAGGCCGGCGGTCTGGTCACGTGCCCGCAGCCGGGTGCGGGCAGAACTCCGTGAGGACGGGGCGTGAACCCATACGACGTGATTCGGCGGAAGCGGGATGGCCGCGAGCTGGCGGCGGAGGAGCTGGCGGGGTTCCTCCGCGCGTATGCCGAGGACCGGGTGCCCGAGTACCAGATGGCGGCGTTCCTGATGGCGGTATACTTCCGCGGCCTCTCGGCCGCGGAGCTGGACGTGATGGTCGAGGTGATGGCGCGATCGGGTCCGGGGATCGATCTGAGCGCCGTCCCGGGCGTGAAGGTGGAAAAGCACTCCACGGGCGGAGTGGGCGACAAGGTGTCCCTGGTGGTCGCTCCGCTGGTCGCGTCGTTGGGCGTGCCGGTGCCGCTGGTCAGCGGGCGGGGACTCGGGCATACGGGCGGGACGCTGGACAAGCTGGAGTCGATCCCGGGCTTCCGGACGCACCTGGATGCGGAGCAGTACCGCCGGCAGCTCGAGACGATCGGGTGCGCGCTGATCGGTCAGACGGCCGACGTGGCGCCGCTGGACGGGCGGCTTTACGCGCTCCGGGACGTGACGGCAACGGTCGAATCGATCCCGCTCGTCGCGGCGAGCATCATGAGCAAGAAGCTCGCGGGCGGCGCGGACGCTCTGGTGCTGGACATCAAGCGGGGCTCGGGCGCGTTCCTTCCGGAGCTGGATCGGGCGCTGGAGCTCGCGCGGACGATGATCGGAATCGGCGAGGCGGCCGGCATGGATGTCGTCGCCCTGGTGACGGCGATGGATCGGCCGCTCGGGTATGCGGTGGGGAACGCGCTGGAGGTGGAAGAAGCGATCCTGGCGCTACGGGGCGAGGGGCCGCCGGATCTGTGGGAGGTGACGGTGGCGCTGTCTGCGGAGATGCTGGTCCTCGGACGCGCGGCGTCGGATCTGGCGGAGGCGCGCCGGTTGGCGGAGGCCGCGCTCGACGACGGCCGTGCCCTGGAACGCATGCGCCTCGTGCTCGAAGCGCAGGGTGGCAACCCGCACGTGCTGGACGATCCGGCGCTACTGCCGCACGCGCCGGTCCGGCGGGTCTATGAGGCCGTGACGGACGGGTACGTGACGAGGGTCGAGCCGTGGCAGATCGGGAACGCGGCGGTGGAGCTGGGCGCTGGCCGGACCTCCCTGGACTCGGTCATCGACCCGGGCGTGGGGTTCCACATTACGGTGAAGCCGGGAGACCGGGTGGCGCGAGGCGAGCCGCTCGCCACGGTCTATGCGCGCACCCGGGAGGACGCCGAGGCCGCGTGCGCGACGCTGGACCGTGCCATCGCGATCGCGGACGCGCCGGGCGAAGCGCCGCTCCCCCTGATCTCCCATCGGCTGACGTCGGCGGGGCTGGAGGAGTTGTCCGTCGAACCGGGCGGCCGGAACGAGGTGGCGGCTACCAACGAATCCGCGGGATGATCCGGGCGCCGGTCGAGTCGGCGGTGCTGTCCGGGAGAGCGCCGCGCAGGCCGGTCCCGAAGATCCCCGGCCCGTGGACCTCGCACGTCTCCGTGGGCTCGGTGCCCGGGATGAAGATCTCTTCGTAGGTTTCCGATCCGAGGCACCACTCCGCGGCGAGCCGGCCGGTCTGCCGCTCCACGAGGCGGCGGATCAGCTCCTCGGGCATGACCCAGGGCTCCGGGACCGGCCGCTTCGCGCCCTCGGCCAGATACACCGCCCGGATGAAGTCCGCCCAGACCGGGGCGGCGTACCGCCCGCCGTCCGCGCCGTTCATGATCCGCTTCGGCCGGTCGAACCCGAACCAGACCGCAGCCAGGAGATCCGGCGTGAACCCGATGAACCAGACGTCCGTGGCGTCGTTCGTGGTCCCGGTCTTCCCCGCCGCCGGCAAGGTGTAGGGGATCCCGCCCCGGGCCCGGACCGCGCCGTACGCGGTGCCGTGGTCCACCACGTCCCTCAGCATGTCGAGCATCACCGAGGCGACGAGGGGGTCGAGCACGCGCGCGGTGTCCGGCCGCGTCTCCCAGAGCACGCGGCCCTCCGTGTCCTCGATCCGCAGGATCGGCCGCGGGCGGGCCCGCACGCCCTGGGTGGCGAACGCGGTGTAGGCGCTCGCGACCTGGATCGGGATCACATCCGCGGAGCCGATGGCCATGGACGGATACCGCGGGATCTCGGTTTCGATTCCCATCCGCCGCGCGTACTGGGCCACGGTCTCCAGCCCGACCTCGAGGCCGAGCTTCACCGCCGGGATGTTGATGGACCGCTTCAGCGCATCCCGCAGGTTGATCGGCCCGTTGAAGTTGCCGTCGTAGTTGCGCGGCGACCAGATCGTGCCGTCCACCTGCTCCATCATGAGCGGCGAGTCGAAGATCACGTGCGATGCCGGGATCCCGCTCGCGATCGCCGCCGTGTAGACGAACGGCTTGAAGACCGATCCGGGCTGGCGCCGCGCCTGGATGGCCCGATTGAACTTCGAGTCCTTGAAGTCCCGCCCGCCGATCAGCGCGCGCACCTCGCCGGTGAACGGGTCCATGGCCACCAACATCCCCTGGATGTACGGCGTCTCGTTCTCCGGACCGGTGCGCTCCTTCCCGATCACATCGGCATACTTCGGGTGCCGGAACCCGGGCTGCGACTCGATCCGCTCCCAGCCCGCGCGCATGGCCTCGACGGCGGCGCGCTGCATGTCGACATCCAGCGTGGTGTAGACGCGCAGCCCCTTCCGGTAGAGGTCGTAGCCGTACCGGTCGTCCAGGATGCTGCGGACCCATTCCACGAAGTAGGGGGCGAGCTCGCCCTCATCGCCGCCGTGCGGCTCCGTGGGGAGCGGCTCCTCGCGCCAGCGCGCCGCTTCCTCCTTCGTCAGGTAGCCCTGCTCGGCCATGAGGGAGAGGACCAGGTCCCGGCGCTGCTTCGCCCGCTCCGGATTGCGGAACGGCGAGTAGACCGCCGGCCGGTTGATCACGCCGGCCATCAACGCCGCTTCCGCCGGGTTGAGCTGCGAGGCGCTCTTCCCGAAGTAGCGCTGGGAGGCGGACTCGATCCCCCACCAGCCGTGGCCGTAGAGGATCTGGTTGATGTACGCCTCGAGGATCTGGTCCTTCGTATAGACGGTCTCCAGCTCGAGCGCGACCTTCAGCTCCTTGAGCTTGCGACGTATGACGAGCCACCGCCGCCGCTCGAAGCCGACCTCCTCGCGGAACATGTTCCGCGCGAGCTGCTGGGTGATCGTACTGCCGCCGCCGGGCTTGCGCCGGATGTAGTTCAGCGCGCCGCGGGCGACCCCGAGCAGGTCGAAGCCGTTGTGCTTGTAGAAACGGCGGTCCTCGACCGCGATGAACGCCTGGCCCACGTATGGAGGGAGCGACGAGAGCGGGACGGGTGTACGGCGCTCGAGGAACAGCTCGGCGATGAGCTGCCCGTCGTGGCTCAGGATCTTGGTGGCCTGGTCCGGCTCCCACACGAAGATCTGGGCGACGGAGGGGCAGTCGTGGCAGACGTTGCGCCATGCGCCCAGGGCGAGGCCGGCGCCCAGGGAGAGGAGCGCGCCGAAGGCGAGCAGCACGCCGGCGATGAGCCGCGGCCTGGCGCGGAGCCAGCCAGCCGACCCGCGAACGGCCCTACCGATCCGGCCGACCCAGGAAAAGAGTCCAGGCATTGGCGGTGATACGTTGGAGGAGACAACACGCGCCGCGCACGTGCTACCCCTGGCAACGCGAGGGGGTTTCCGGCCGCCGTACCCGGTCGGTCAACCCCCGTTGCCCAGGAGCTCGATCAAGCGTGCATGGATGGCGGGGTTCCCGGCCACGATCTCGCCCGGGCCCGGACCGAGCACATCCGGATCCCCGTTGAACCGGGTGACGAGCCCGCCCGCCTCGCGCACGATGAGGGTACCCGCAGCCACGTCCCAGGGCAATAGGGAGAGCTCCCAAAATCCGTCGAAATAGCCAGTGGCGACGTGGCAGAGGTCGATGGCCGCGGACCCCGCGCGCCGGACGCCGGACGAGTTGCGCAACACGCGGTCGAACTGCGCGAGGTACTCCGGGAGGCGGTCAATGGCCTTGAACGGGAACCCGGTCCCGATCAGCCCGCGTCGGAGGTCGGCGATCTCGGAGACGCGGATCGAGCGGCCATCCTTGAAAGCGCCGCCGCCCAGGTACGCGCACCACTCCTCGTTCGTGGCCGTGGCGACCACGGCGCCGGCCCGCAGCTCGCCCCGGTACGTCACCGCGACCGAGGCGGCGTACATCGGATAGCCGTGGAGGAAGTTCGTGGTGCCGTCGAGCGGATCGACGATCCAGACCCAGTCCGCGTCCGCGCTCGCGCCAACCTGCTCGGCCGCATCCGGGAGCGTCCCCTCCTCGGCCAGGAAGCCGTGATCGGGGAAGCGGGCGTGCACCAGTTCGACCACGGCCCGCTCGGCCTCGCGATCCACGTGCGTGACGAAGTCGGCCGTGCCCTTTTCGCTCCACTGATCCACCGCGACCCGGCCGAGGTACGCGCGATGGACCGCCGCAGCCGCGCGCGCGGCGGCCAGCGCCACCTCCATGAGCTCTCGCCCGTCCATGCCACCCTTTCGGGGCGGTACGCGACGCCGGCTCGGACCGTCCGTCGCGCCCCCCGTACGTTCACGGTTGTTGCACCCCTGGCGCGCGCGGTCAGGCCGCGGCGCCATTCCGCGACCGGGCGCCGGGCGCCGCCGGGCGCGCGTTCGTTCGCAATGCGCACGCCCCGAGCGCGCCACCGCCAGGCGACGTGGCTCTCCGACCGCGCACGGCGCGTCCACGACCGTCCGCGGTCGCCGCGCGCTTCGATCGCGGGGCGTACGGCGACCCCGCACGCGGGCGCCGCTCACGTACCGCCAGTACGCCCTTCGATCCGGTGCAGGTCCGCAGGCGCGGGGTACCGCCCGATGGCCCGCGCCCGGCCTTTCCGTGCGCGGGCGTTGCGCCTTCGGAGCGTGCATCCTCCACGGGCGCGACTGCCCGGCGGCCAGCCACGCCGCCACCGCATTGCGCCCGCAGACCGCTCGCGGTCGCTCCGCCCTCCGGACGCGTGTCGAGTGGGGACGTGGCGGCCCGGCGGCCCGCCGCGTCGCGCCCCGAGGAGCGAGCGCGGTTGCTACACCCTTCGAGCGGGTGGTAATTTAGACACATGGAACAGAAAACCAAGATTTCGGACATCCCGCCGGGCACGCGGGTCTTCAGCGGCATGCAGCCCACGGGCGAAGCGCACCTCGGCAACTACCTCGGCGCGCTGCGCCAGTGGGTGACGCTCCAGGACCGGGCGGACTGCATATACTGCATCGTCGACTACCACGCCATCACGGTTCCGTACGAGCCAGCAACGCTCCCCAAGCGGACGTTCGAGATGGCCGTCCAGTTCCTGGCCGCCGGCCTGGACCCGGACCGGTGCACGATCTTCGTGCAGTCGGACGTCCCGGAGCACACGGAGCTCGCCTGGATCCTGAACACGGTGACGCCGCTCGGTGAGCTGGAGCGGATGACCCAGTTCAAGGACAAGGCGTCGATGATGGAGTCCGTGCTCGCGGGCCTGTTGAACTATCCGGTCCTGCAGGCGGCGGACATCCTGCTCTACCGGGCCACGATGGTGCCGGTCGGCGAGGACCAGGTGCAGCACCTGGAGCTGACGCGGGAGATCGCGCGGCGGTGGAACCGGCTGTTCGGCGAGTACTTCCCGGAGCCGCAGCCGCTGATCGGGGATGCGGGCCGGATCCGCGGGCTCGACGGCGAGGCGAAGATGAGCAAGTCCCGCGGGAACACCGTGGGGATGCTCGACGATCCGGCCACGATCCACGCGCGGGTGCGGACGGCGGTGACGGATCCGCAGCGGGTCCGGCGGAACGACCCCGGGCGGCCCGAGGTGTGCAACGTCTATACGCTGCACCGGTTCTTCACGCCGGCGGAGCAGCGCGAAGCCATTGGCGCGCAGTGTCGTGCGGCGGAGATCGGGTGCGTGGAGTGCAAGCGCATTCTCGCGGAAGGGATCGCGCGGACGTTCGAGCCCATGCGGGAGCGGGCGGCGGAGTACCGGGCGCATCCCGAGCGGGTGCGTGAGATCCTGGGAGACGGCGCGGCGCGGTGTCGGCGTCTGGCGCAGGAGACGATGCGGGAGGTACGCGAGCGGATGGGCCTGGGGCAGGTGACGCTGCCGGTCCTGGCCAGCCGCTGAACCCGTCCGGCGCGGAGCGCTCCGCAGGCCGGGCCGGTCGCGGCCCTCCCGGGAGGAGGGAGAGATGGGCCAGGGGGACCGGCTTCCGAACGAGCTGCGGGGCGAGCAGCGGAGTCTGGAGGCGCTCCGGGCGAGCGAGCTCCGGGATGAGGCCGGGCGGGAGGCGCCGGGCCTCGTCGGGCGGGCGGCGGACGGCGTCCTCGTCCAGATCTGCATCGAGTGCGGGCGGGAGTACCTCTTCGACCGGGAGGATCCGCCCCGGGACCTGGCGTGCGAGAAGTGCGGCAATCGCGTGTTCCGCTCGTTCTTCTCGGTGCTGGGGCCGGACGAGGTGGAGGCCGACTTCCGCGCGTCGACGGAGCGGGACCTCGCGCCGGATGATGCGGAAACGGACGTCACGCGGGCGGACATCCTGGATCTCAACAACCCATAGGAGTGTGCATGGCGAATCCCCGTTTCAAGGGGTCCGGGGTGGCGCTGGTCACGCCGTTCGACGACACGGGCGTCAACGAGGCGGTGCTCCGTGCGCTGGTCCGGTTCCATCACGAGGCAGGCACGGCGGCGCTCGTGGTTTGCGGCTCGACGGGGGAGGCGGCCACGATGACGCCGGCGGAGCAGCGGTTCGCGGTCGAAGTCGTGGTGGACGAGAACGGCGGGCGGCTGCCGGTGATCGCGGGGTGTGGGGGGAGCGACACGGCCGTCGTGGCCCGGCTCGCGGTGCAGGCGCGAGAGGCGGGCGCGGACGCGTTGCTGGTCAGCGCGCCGCCGTACAACAAGCCCACGCAGCGCGGGCTGGTGGCGCACTACCGGGCGATCCTGGACGCGGCGGACCTTCCGCTGATCGTCTACAACGTGCCGGGTCGCTGCGGGGTCAACGTGCTGCCGCCGACCATCGCGGAGCTGGCCGAGGACGAGCGGGTCATCGGCGTCAAGGAGGCGTGCGGGGACATCACGCAGGTGGCGGAGCTGAGCCGCGTGGTGGGGGATCGGCTGGCGATCTGGAGCGGGAATGACGACCAGGTGGTGCCGATCCTCGCGCTGGGCGGTGCGGGGGTGATCAGCGTCCTGGCGAACGTGGCGCCGGCGGCGGTGCAGCGGATGGTGGAGGCGTACCTGGGAGGCGACGTCGCGACGTCGCGTTCGCTGCAACTCCACTACCTCCCCCTGATCCGCGCGCTCTTCGCGGAGCCGAACCCGATCCCGGTGAAGGCGGCGGTGGAGTGGCTGGGGTTCGAGGTGGGCGCGCCGCGGCTGCCGCTCCAGCCGCCGGAGCCGACGGTGCGGGAGCGATTGATCGGGGCGCTGGAGGAAGCCGGCGTCCGGCCGCTGCGCTGAGGCGGATGGCGCTGGCGATCGCCGTGTCCGGGATCACCGGCCGCATGGGCCGGGCGGTGGCGGCGCTGATCCGGGAGTCTCCGGACCTGCGGCTGGTCGGGGGGATCGCGCGTTCGGGCGGGGCGGACGCGTCCGGCGTGGGTGCGGACGGGCCGGTCACGCCCGAGGCGGCGGGCGGGGTGGTGGCTGCCGCGGACGCGGTCATCGATTTCTCGGCCCCGGAGCAGCTCTCCCGGCTGCTGGACGCCCAGGCGGCCGTGCTGCCGGGCAAGGCGCTGGTGGTGGGCACGACGGGGCTCGGGGAGGGGGAGCTCGACCGGCTGCGGCGGAGCGCGGAACGGTGCCCGGTGCTCGTGGCCGCGAACTTCAGCGTGGGCGTGAACGTGCTGGAGGCGCTCGTGGCCGCCGCGGCCCGGGCGCTCCCCATGGACCGCTTCGACGTGGAGATCGTGGAGGCGCACCACCGCCGGAAGCAGGATGCGCCGAGCGGCACCGCATTGATGCTCGGCCGGGCGGTGGCCGAAGCGCGCGGCCAGCGGCTGGAGGAGGTGCGGCGGGACGGGCGGTCCGGGCGCGGGGGCGAGCGGCCGGTCGGCGAGATCGGGTTCCATGCGCTCCGGGGCGGGGACGTGATCGGGGAGCACACCGTGTCCTTCCTCGGCCAGCAGGAGCGGCTGGAGCTCCGGCACGCGGCCATGGACCGCTCGCTCTTCGCCGAGGGCGCGCTCCTGGCCGCACGCTGGCTGGTCGGCCGCCAGCCCGGCTGGTACACCATGCGCGAGGTGCTGGACCTGCCCTGACCGCGACCAACGAGACCGGCGCCACGAGGAGGAGGATGTGGAGGCGCTCGACTACCAGAAGATTCGGGACCTGATCGCGAACGCCCGGAAGCGGACGCCGGTCACGGCCTGGGTGCGGCACGAGGGGCCGCTTTCCGAGCCGGAGGGAGACGACGTCATGGTCTTCCCGACGGGCGCGGGCACGACGGTGCTGATCGGGGAGTGGGATGCGATCCGCCCGGTCCTGGACCGGGACGCGGACCGGATCCGCTACGTCCACGTGGAGTCCGACCGCCGGAACTCCGCGATCCCGCTGCTCGACCTGAAGGGCGTGAACGCCCGGATCGAGCCGGGTGCGGTGATCCGGGACCAGGTCTCCATCGGTGACCGGGTCATCGTGATGATGGGCGCGGTGGTCAACATCGGCGCGGTCATCGGTCCCGGGACGATGATTGACATGAACGCCGTGGTCGGCGCCCGGGCCGTGGTCGGCCGGGACTGCCACATCGGCGCGGGCGCGGTGCTGGCGGGCGTGCTGGAACCGCCGAGCGCGGAACCGGTGGTGATCGAGGACGAGGTGCTCGTCGGCGCCAACGCGGTGATCCTGGAGGGCTGCCGGGTGGGGAAGGGGAGCGTGGTCGCGGCCGGCGCGGTGGTCACGGAGTCCATCCCGCCGGGGGTTGTCGCGGCAGGGCAGCCGGCCCGCGTGATCAAGCAGGTGGATGCCCGCACCCGCGACAAGACGGGGTTGCTCAAGGAACTCCGGCGCCTCAACGACTGAGTCCCCGACATGGAGTGGCAGACGCTGCTGGACGGCGCTCGCCCATTGGAGCTCTTGCGGGTCGATCTCCTCTTTCGCCTCGTGCTCGCGGCCGTGCTCGGCGGCATCGTCGGCATGGAGCGGGAGCTGAGCGGCAAGCCCGCCGGGCTCCGGACCAATTTGCTGATCTGTGTGGGGGCGGCGCTGTTGACGGAGCTGTCGATCGCGATCGCGCGGATGGCGGAGCCGGCGGGTTTCCGGACCGCGGATCCGGCCCGACTCGCCGCGCAGATCGTGAGCGGGATCGGCTTCCTGGGCGCGGGAACGATCATCCAGGCGCGCGGCAGCGTGGTGGGCTTGACCACGGCGGCCACGCTGTGGGTCGTGGCGGCGATCGGGATCGCGGCGGGCTCGGGCGCCTACGTGGAGGCGGTCGGCACGACGGTCCTCGTGATCATCGTCCTCATCCTCCTCGGCCGGCTCGAGGGGCGGCTCCTGGAGTGGCGGGCCGAGGCGGACGTAGCCATCGAGGTGCTGGGCGACGCCGGCCCGGACTTCGCCCGGCGAATCGATGAGGCGGTGACCCGGGCCGGCTTCCAGGCCCAACTGCTCGAACTCGAGCAAGTCGACGGACGGGTGCGCGGCACCTTCAGGGTGATCGGTCCCCGCCGGCAGCTCGAGACGATGATGCACGAGGTCCTCGAGATCCCGAACGTCAAGCGGATATCCCGCCAGTGATGGACGGACCGGAGCGGCGCGTGCGGCGTCTGGTGGTCGATTTCGCGGATCGGCGCCCGATCTGGCGGATGCCGGACTGGGTGCCGGGCCGGATCCGGGAGGCGCTCCCGTCGGAGTGGGAGGTTGCCGTGGTGACGTCGCCCACGGAGGGATCGGGCGACGGCGCGGGCGAGGCGTCCGCGGAGGCGCTGCGGGCGGCGGAAGACGCCGAGGTGTACTTCGGGTTCGGCGTCCCGGAGCAGATCCTGGAGGTGGCGCCGGGCCTCCGCTGGGCGCACACGGGCACGGCCGGGGTGGGCTCGTGGCTCTCGCGGGCGCTGATCGAGAGCGACGTCATCCTGACCAACGCCGCGGGCATCCACGCCCCTCCGATCGCGGAGACGGTCCTCGCGATGATCCTCCATTTCGCGCGCGGGCTGGACTTCGCCGTGCGCGCGCAGGCCCGGGGTGCGTGGGACCGGAGCGCGTTCGACCGTGCGAACGCGCCGCTCCGGGAGATCGGGGAGAGCACCGTCGGGATCGTGGGACTCGGCGGGATCGGGCGCGCGGTGGCCGAGCGGGCGTCCGCCCTCGGCGCGCGGGTGCTGGGGCTGCGGCGTCGCCCGTCCGATCCCCCGCCGGGCGTGGAGCTCGTCCACGGAGAGGAGGGCCTGGCCCGGATCCTCAGGGAGAGCCACTACGTGGTGCTGGCCGCGCCGCTGACCCCGCTCACGCGTCACATGATCGATCGCGCCGCGCTGCGCCTCATGCGGCCGGACGCGGTGCTCGTCAACGTCTCCCGGGGGGCGCTCGTGGACGAGGACGCACTGGTCGAGGCCCTGCGCGAGGGGCGCATCCGGGGCGCGGCGCTGGACGTGTTCGCAACGGAGCCGCTCCCCGCGGGGCACCCGCTCTGGTCGCTCCCGAACGTGCTCATCACGCCCCACGTCTCCGGCTGCACCCACCGGTTCTGGGAACGGCACGCCGCGCTCCTGGTGGAGAACATCGGCCGGTACCTGGAGGGGCGGCCGCTGAAGAACGTAGTCGACAAACGCGCCGGATACTGATATTCTACTCCCACCGCCCGCCTCGTCGGACCGGTCCCCGGAGTTCCGCACACTGTATCCCTGTGGTGGACACGAGGCATGATCGAGATCCTCAAGGTCGCCGTGCAACGCGGCGCGTCCGACCTGCATGTCAAAGCGGGAGACGTGTTCCGGGCCCGCATCAACGGGGAACTCGTGCCGTTGACGAAACAGCGGCTCTCGCCCCAGCAGACGCGGCAGATCGCGCTCCAGCTCATCCCGCCGTGGGAGCGGGACCGCATCGATGAGATCCGGGACTACGACTGCTCCTGGGGCGCTCCGGGGATCGGCCGGTTCCGGGTGAACATTCTGCGCCAGCGCGGCTCCTTCATGATCGTGATGCGCGTGATCCCGTTCGAGATCCCGACGCTCCAGGATCTCGGACTGCCGCCGGTGCTCCGGGACATCGCCCTCGCCGAGCGCGGCCTCGTGCTCGTCACGGGGGTGACCGGCTCGGGGAAGAGCACCACGCTGGCCGCCATGGTCGGCGAGATCAACCGGGCGCGGCGCAAGCACATCATCACGCTGGAGAACCCGATCGAGTTCCTGCATCGGGACATGATGAGCTCGATCACCCAGCGTGAGGTGGGGATGGACACGGACACGTTCTCCACGGGGCTGCGGGCGGCGCTGCGCGAGGACCCGGACGTGATCCTGGTCGGCGAGATGCGCGACACCGAGACGATCGACACGGCGATCAAGGCGGCGGAGACGGGGCACCTCGTGCTGTCCACGCTGCACACGCAGAACGCGGTGCAGACGATCTCCCGCATCGTGGCCGTGTTCCCGCCGCAGGAGCAGGAGATGGTGCGCGTGCGGCTCTCGGAGACGCTGGTCGCCGTGATCAGCCAGCGCCTGCTCCCGCGCAAGGACGGGAACGGCCGGGTCGCGGCATGCGAGGTCATGGTCGCCACGTCGACGATCCGGGACGCGATCCTGGATCCGGAAAAGACGGCGGAGATCTACGATCTGATCCAGGAGGGCCGGGAGCAGTACGGGAGCCAGACGTTCGACCAGCATCTCATGGATCTCCTGGCGCAGGGGCTGGTCGAATACAAGGTCGCCAAGGCGGCGGCGACGAATCCGTCGGACTTCGAACTCAAGGTGAGGACGCTTGCCTGAACAGGAGCACACTGGTCTGACCGGGATCCTGGTCCCGGTCGTCACGCCCTTCGATCCGGAGACCGGCGAATGCGCGCCGGTCTCGTTCCGGGAGAACATTCGGAAGTGGCTCGCGCGGCCCATCGACGGGATCGTGGTTTTCGGGTCCACGGGCGAGGGCGTGCTGTTGGATGACGATGAGAAGGAACGGCTGCTGGGCTATGCCCGGGAGCTGGTGCCGGCCACGAAGCCGCTGGTCGCGGGCGCGGGCGCGGATTCGACGCGCGCGACGATCCGGCAGGTGAAGCGGCTCGCGGCGGCGGGCGCGGACGCGGTGCTGGTGCACTCGCCGCCGTACTTCGCGGCGTCGCTCACACCGGCCGCGTTGCGGGAGCACTACGTGGCGATCGCGGATGCCTCGCCGATCCCGGTGATCCTCTACCATATTCCGAAGTTCATGCACCAGGTCTTCGAGCCGGGGCTGGTGGGGGAGCTGTCGAGGCACCCGAACATCGTGGGGCTCAAGGATTCGTCCGGGGATCTCAAGCGGTTCGCGGAGTATGCGGACCAGTGCGGAGAGGACTTCCGGCTGTTCATCGGGAGCGGCGCGAATCTGTACACGGCGCTGGAGCTCGGGGCGACGGGCGGGATCGTGGCGCTGGGGCTGCTGGCGCCGGAGGAGTGCTCGCAGATCGTCGAGCACTATCGGCGGGGCGAGAGCCGGAAGGCGGGGGAGATCCAGGAGCGGATCGCCCCGGTCCACCGGGAGATCGTGGCGAAGTACGGCGCTGCGGGTGTGAAGGCGGCGCTGGAGGTGCTGGGCTTCGCCGGCGGGCCGCCGCGTCGGCCGCTCCAGCCGCTGGGTCCCCGGCAGAAGGAGGAAGTGGCGCGGGTGCTGCAGGAGGCGGGACTGGTCTGACCGGTCCCCCACTGCTGAGGCACATGCGCGACTCCAAGGACGAACCCCCGGGCGGCGGCCGGCCGGCGGAGGCGGCGGAAGCGGAGCGGATCCGCGTTCGGGAGGATCTCGCCGCGCTGGCCCGGCCGCGCCGGACCGGTTCGCCGGGGGCGGCGGAAGCGGAGTCGGTGCTGAGGGCGCGCCTCGAAGCGCTCGGCTACGAGATCACGGAACATCCGTTCAGCTTTTCCGCCTGGCCGGGCCGGTTCGGCCTACCGGCCCTGGGGGCGCTGCACCTGGCGGGGGCGGTGAGCGCGGCGTGGTTCATGGCGCGCGGCTCGCCCGGGGCGGCCGCGTCGGTGCTCTTCCTCGTGGCGGCCGCGGCGTGGGTGGCGGGCGTGAACGCGCGCCGCATGATCGAACGGCTGCCTTGGGGCCGGATGACCGCCACGAACTGGCTGGCCGTGCGGCCGGGCGCGCGGCCGCGGTTCGTGGTCGTGGCGCACCGGGACACCAAGTCCCAGGTCCCGTCCACGCTGTTCCGCGGGCTCGGGCTCGCGCTCGTGATCGGGTCCTGGGTCCTCCTCTTCGTGCTCGCCCTGACCGGGGCGGTCTACGCTTTCCGGTCTCCGGCGCTCACCTCCGTAGTCGTCCTGCTCGCTCTGGTGGGCGGCGGGACGCTCCTCCTCTGCTGGGCGGGGAACCGGTCGCCGGGCGCGCTGGACAACGCGTCGGGCCTAGCGGCGTTGCTGGCGGTCGCGCGCCGGGAGCGTGCGGCGGATGACGTCGCATTCCTGATCACGGATGCAGAGGAACTCGGCCTGGCGGGGGCTTACGCGATGGCGCCGAAGCTCGCGGGGGTGAAGGCCGTCATCAACCTGGACGGGCTGGACGACCACGGCCCGTTCCGGGTGCTGGAGCGGTTCGGGCTGCCGAAGCGGGGGCTTGCGCCGTGGGTGGCGGCGGGCGTCCTGGCCGCCGCGGAGGAGCTGGGGTTCGAGGTGGAACGGCGGGACGTGCCCTTCGGCCTGAGCGTGGACCATATCGCCTTCGCGCGGGCGGGGTATCCGGCCGTGACGATCACGCGGGGCACGCTGCGCTCCCTCCTGCGCGTGCACCGTCCCGGTGATGACGTCGAGCATCTGTCGGGCGACGGCGCAGCCGCCGGCGCCGCGCTCGTGTCCCGTTCGCTGCGCGCGCTGCGATCCGGGCCGACGGTCCGTTGAGGCGGGGCGGTGCGACGTCGCCTCGGGCCCCCGTGGATTGCGCCCGGCCGCTCGCAGGGCTAGTGTACCGAACCAACGAGATCCGGGCGCGGGGGGCATCATGCCGTCCGCGCCCCGCGTGATGCCGGCCGTGCGCGCCCGCCGCGCGCCCGGCTTACGTTTCGAATCAGGGTAGCGATGAACGGATACGATTGCATCGTCGTGGTGGGTGCCCAGTGGGGCGATGAGGGCAAGGGGAAGATCGTGGACGTCCTGGCCGCGGAAGCGGACATCATCGCCAGGTACCAGGGCGGAGCGAATGCGGGGCACACGGTGCAGGTCGGGTCCGAGGAGTTCATTCTGCACCAGATCCCGTCCGGCATCCTGCATCCGGAGAAGCGCTGTCTGCTCGGCAACGGCGTGGTCGTGGACGTGGAGCAGTTCTTTGCCGAGCTGGACGCCCTGGAGGCGCGCGGGGTCGACGTGACCGGGCGCGTCGGGGTGAGCGGCCGGGCCCACCTCCTCCTCGACTACCACAAGCGCCTCGATGCGATGGCCGAGGCGCGGCGCGGCGCGGGCCGGATCGGCACGACCGGCCGGGGGATCGGTCCGGCGTACGAGGACAAGATCGCGCGCCGGGGCATCCGGGTGGCCGACCTGCGCTTCCCGGAGCGCGCCCGGGAGCTGGTCATCGCAGGGACCGAGCGGGCCAACGAGCTGCTCGTTGCGGCCGGGGAGGCGCCGCTCGATCCGGAGCAGGTGGCCGACAAAGTCCTGGGCATCCGCGACCGGCTCCTCCCGCTCATCACCGACACGGGCCTGGAGATCACGCGCGCCCNGGCGGAAGGCAGGCGAGTGCTCCTGGAGGGCGCCCAGGGTGCCCTGCTGGACGTGGACCATGGCACCTACCCGTTCGTGACCTCGTCGACGACCACGGCCGCGGGTGCCGCGACCGGCGTGGGGATCGGCCCGACCATGATCGACGCCGTGATCGGCGTGGTGAAGGCCTACACCACGCGGGTCGGCTCGGGGCCGCTCCCCACCGAGATCCCGCCGCCGCTCGGGGACCGGCTCCGGGAATTGGGCGGCGAGTTCGGCGCGACCACCGGGCGGCCTCGCCGCTGCGGCTGGTTCGACGCCGTGGTGCTCCGCTACGCCGCGCGCATCAACGGGCTCACCGGCCTGGCACTCACCAAGCTCGACGTGCTCGACACGCTCGATGAGGTGAAGATCGCCACCGCGTACGAGGTCGACGGCACGATCGTCGACCAGTTCCCCGAAGACATCGCCACCCTCGAACAGGTACGGCCGGTCTACGAGACGCTCCCCGGCTGGAAGGCGCCGACCCACCATGCCCGTTCGCCCGAGGAGCTCCCGCCTCGGGCGCGGGATTACCTCCGGCGCGTCGAGGAGCTGACCGGCGTACCGATCTGGTACATCTCCGTCGGAACGGAACGGGAGCAGATCATCCGCGTGCAGGGCTGACGGGAGGCGGGGCGGCGGTTCCCGGGAGCCATCCGGGTACCGGGCCGCCCCGCTCCCGATGCCTGCGAGACCCCTCTTCCGGGCTTCGCCCGGCCGGGCCGCGCCCGTGGGTTGCACGGCGGTCCGGTCCGTGCGTGCGGCGGCCGGCATCGCGCGAAATAGCCCTGGCACATCCTGACCCACCTGATCGAGGTGTGGGGCTGGTGTGTTGGGGGAGGGTGGGTGGGAAGCGGTTCTGGGCGGTGTGGAAGGAGT
>JGI25326J35508_1000690_pt1 | contig 26189 bp, 28 predicted proteins | sample HigsolmetaAR201D_FD_35508 | JGI IMG/M metagenome (IMG submission 35508)
CGACCTCGCCGGCTTCCACCAGCTGGTCCATGTTCGAGGTGTCGGCGGACGCGAAGACATCGACCGGCGCTCCCTCCAGGATCTGCTCCCGCAGCGACGAGCTGGACCCCAGGTTCAGCACGACGTCCACGCCGGGATGGGCGAGNTCGAANGCCGCCTCGATATCGGCGAAGGCGTCGGTTAGCGAAGCGGCTGCCGACACCACCACCTCACCCTGCGGCGCCGGCGACGCACAACCGACCAGAGCGGTCACCACCAGCGCTGCCACCCACCGAACCCTCACGATGCTCCAATATTCTCAATGTGACTACTGAGTAGCCACAGCGAGGATATTCTTCGACTCCGCCCTGCCGCAATCGATGCCTTGACAGCCCCTCACCTCTCGACCACCGAATACGCCGTGCTCGGAGTCCTGGCCGAGGGGCCCAGCCACGGTTTCGCCATCTCGAAGCTGTTCGAGCCCGACGCCGAGCTCGGGCGGGTGTTCAAGGTCCGGCGCCCGCTCGTCTACCGGGCGCTGGAGCGGCTGGTGGAGGCGGGCCATGCGGAGGAAGTCACGACGGAGAAAGGCGATGCGGGCCCGAATCGAGTCGTCCACCGCATCACCGGCTCCGGGCGACGACTGTTGCGTATTTGGCTGGCAGAGCCGGTGCGCCATGTCCGTGACCTGCGGATCGACTTCCTCCTCAAACTGGCTCTGCTCCGCCGGGCCGGGCGATCGCCGCTCGCGCTGATCAGGAAGCAGCGGCGGGTGCTCGAAGCCACACTCCAGGCCTTGTCGGAATCCGAAAGCGACGACCCCGTGGAACTGTGGCGACGCCACAGCGCCGGCGCCGCCGCTGCGTACCTGGCAGACCTGGAGGCCCGCTACTCGTAGATCCGTCATCAACGAACCGGTCCGAGCCTCGGTCTTCGCCAGACCGGTTCTGTGGGTCGGAATCGCCCGTCGCGCCGCTCATCCCGACCCACAAAACGGAAGGTCAACCCCGGGAAGGTGATGGCCGTACGGCCGACGCGGCGGATCGATTGGAGGCACAATCGGGCGATGGACTTCGTGCGGACACCCGATGAGAGGTTCGACGGCCTGGCCGACTGGCCCTACGAACCGCACTACCTGAACGTCTTGGCCGGCGACGGCTCGGAGCTACGGATGGCCTACGTCGACGAAGGCGACGGGCCGGTGATGCTTCTGATCCACGGCGAGCCCACCTGGTCGTACCTGTATCACCGCATGATCCCGCCGCTCGTCGACGCCGGCTTCCGAGTGGTTGCACCGGATCTCATCGGGTTCGGCCGTTCCGACAAACCGACCCGGCCCGAGGACTACTCGTACCAAGCCCACGTGGACTGGCTGGAGGCCTGGTTGCTGCAACTCGACCTCGGCGGCATCACCTTCTTCGGCCAGGACTGGGGAGGCCTGCTCGGCCTGCGGCTGGTGGCGGCGCACCCCGACAGGTTCGACCGGGTGGTGGCGTCCAACACGTGGCTCCCCACCGGCGACGAACGCCCCAACGAGGCGTTTCTCAAGTGGCAGAGCTACGCCGCCAATGCCCCTCGCCTGCCGATCGCCAAGATCCTCCAGAACTCGACTGTCAACGAGATCCCACCCGAGGTTCTCGCCGCCTACGAAGCGCCCTTCCCCGACGACACCCACATGGTGGGCGCCAAGGTGTTCCCGTCCCTGGTGCCGACCAGTCCCGACGACCCGGCGGCGCCGGCGAACCGGCGGGCGTGGGAGGTGCTCGCCAGATGGGAGAAGCCGTTCCTCACCGCATTCGCCGACTCCGACCCCATCACTCGAGGAGGCGACCGCGGTTTCCAGAAACGAGTTCCCGGTGCCCGTGGCCAGAATCACCGCACGATCGAAGGTGCCGGCCACTTCATCCAGGAGGACAAGGGCGAGGAGCTGGCGGATCTCCTGATCGAGTTCGCCAGCTCAGTCGGTTAGCCCGGCCCTCACCAGGAAGGCCGCCATCTGCCCCCGGGTGACGTAGTCGTCGGGACAGAAGCGGTCGTTGCGGGGCGGGTTGCAGCCTCGGGTCACCCCGGCGTTGGCGAGCGCGGCGATGTCGGCGGCGAAGACGCTGCCCGCAGTGTCGGTGAAGCGGCCTGATGCCGGCCTCAGGTCCAACGCTCGCACCAGGAAGGCGGCCATCTGGCCCCGTGTGACCGGTTGGTCGGGACAGAACTGGGTGTTGGCCGGTGGGTCGCAGCCCTTCGTGATGCCGGTGGCCGCGAGCCAAGCGATGTCGTCGGCGAACATCGAAGACACGGCATCCCCGAAGGGTGCGTTCTGGCGTCGGGCCCGCGACCACGCGGNGGCTTCCGAGGAGAACAGCCAGGCCGCTCCCCCGCCCCGCAGCCGCTCGGTGGCCGACGCCACGCCTGCGGGCACCGACGGCGACGTGAGCCGGTAGTCGACGCCGCCGGTCACGACGTCGTCCCAGGTCACCCCGACGAGTTGGGGATGCCCGGCGGCGTAGTCGGCCAGCGCCTGCAGATAGCGGAGGGGGTCGCTGTTTCGGGGAGCGGCGGTCTGGGAGATGAGGAGCGGCATGTCCGAGCCGGCGGCGGCCGCCAGGGCNTCGAGCGCCGGCCCGAAATAGGACCCNGGCGACGTGGCGCCCGACGGTGCCGTGCCCCGCACCCCGGCGAGGTCCACGACGTCGGATCCGGGGAAGTACAGGTCGGGAGCGCCGGCGGGGTGCTCGTGGCGGGCGAATCGCGCCGAGCTGATCTCCCGGTGGTTGGAGTACGCCACCTTCACCCGGTCCGGGCCGAGCGTGTCCCGAACCCGGGTGGCGATCTTGCGGAACGCCGATTTGAACCGCGTGGGGTCGTCGCCGTAGGCGATCTGCTGGCGGTTCGAGCCGGGGAGGATGTCGATGATCATCCGGTGTGACGGGTCGGCGTCCAGGTACCTCTCGAACGCTCCCAACATCCGGCCCAGTTGGCGGTCGTAGCGGCCTTCCACCAATCCGGGAAGGTCGCGGACGGAGATCTGGACGTACGGGACCGCTCCCCGGGCGGCGACGTTTCCGAGCTGGATCGGCACCCATTTGTTGGGGTTGTCGTTCTCCCCCTCCGCCAGCCAGTTCTTGTCCCCGCTGGTGTCGTCGATGTCGTAGGTGAGGACCAACACGTCGAGGGGCGCCCCGGCGGCGGAGAACGCGTCGAGGACGTCGGTGTAGAAGGCTCCCGATCTCGCTCCCCAGAAGTCCGGCGGGGAGGCGACGTCACGAAGTCCCGGGTCGGGCAGACGGCCGGACAGTGCCCGGTTGAGGAAGGCCGCCATCTGCCCGCGGGTCACCGGGTCGCCTGGACAGAACCGGTCGTTGGTGGGCGGGTTGCACCCCCGGGTGATCCCGGAGGCGGCGAGCTTTTCGATGTCGCCTTCGAAGACGTCGCCGTCGTCGTCGTGGAAGGTGCCCCGGGCGCCGGGGTTGTCGTTGCAGCCGATCCGCTCGGGCCCGGCGGCGAGGGAGTCGAAATGGATCGCGTTGTGCTGGGGCGAGGGGTCGTCGCCGCCGTGGTAGACGTCGAACCACAACGACTTCACCTCGAGACGGCTCTCCCCCGCCCGACGGAACATCACGTTCCGGGACGCGTACGCGACCTGGCCGTCGACGAAACCCTCCATCACGCCATCGGCACGGCCCGGCGTGTTCATCTTCACGTGCGCCTCGACGCAGTACCAGCGCCCGTGACGGAGGGTGGCGACGTCGGCGTTCCAGGGGATGACGTCCCCGGAGCGTCCGGTTCCGTTGCTGTTCAACGTGTAGGAGTAGAAGCCGATCCGGGTCACCTCGTCGGGATCGTGGGGCCAGGACGGGACTCCGTCGTTGGGATAGAGCGGAGAGAACATCAGCCGCGCCGACCAGCAGGGGGCGCCGGTGGTGGATGGGCGCCCGCCGTGGCAGTTGTTCGAGTAGAGACCTCCGAACCCCGGGAGCTTGCCCCGGTTGCCGTCGGCGACGCGGAAGCCTTCGGGGAAGCGAAGGTAGTAGCGGATCCACATCTCCTCCGGCTCGGAGCCGAGATGGGTGCTGGTGTTCCAATGGAGCGACGAGCCCCAGTGTTGGCCACGGGGGATGGTCGAGACGACCCCTGGGCCGACGTGACCGGGGCCGGGTGTCGGGGTCCCGAATCCGGAGTCGAACACACCTCCGGCGCCGCCGGAGAAGTCTTCGTCGAGCCACGGTTCGGCGGCGGGTGCCGCGTCCTGTCCGGCGGAGGGGAGGGGGAAGATGGTCAGGATCAGCGCCGCGAACGCCGCGGCTCGGAGACGCGCCATGGCGGCCATTCTCCCACCCGGGGCGCCGCTACCTCAGACGACGCGTCGTCCGGTCGCCAGGTCGAGCCAGAACCGCAGCTCAGCGTCGGAGCAAGGCCTCGAGAGCAGCTCGGATCGCTCCCCGATCGATGCCAGCGAGGGCCAACTGCTCCTGCGGCGTCGCCGAGGCGGGAACACCCTCCACCGCCAGATGACGGAACTCGCAGCGCACGCCGCGGGACAACAGCGCCGCAGCGACCGCCTCCCCGAGCCCACCCTGGGGGCGATGGTCCTCTACCACCACGACCGAGCCGGCGGATGCGACGGCGCCGGCGATCGACTCGGCGTCCAGCGGCTGGACGCTGTAGGCATCGATGACCGTGACCGGCGCGCCGAGGTCGTCGACCGCGGCGAGCGCCTCGTGAACTGTGATCCCCGCCGCCACCACCACAGCCTGGTCGGCGTCGCTGCGCCGGAGCGTCTTCGAGCCNCCGAGCTCGAAGNTCTCGTCGGGCTCGTAGATCACCGGGGTGTCGCCCCGGGTGGTGCGCAGGTACCCGACCCCCGNCACGTCCGCCAGGAGCTCGACCAGGGCCCGCGTCTGGTTGGCGTCGCACGGGTACAAGACGGTGGACCCGGCCACGGCGCGGAAGGCGGCGATGTCTTCCAGACCCATCTGCGACGGCCCGTCGGGGCCNATCGACACGCCGGCATGGGAGCCGACGAGCGTGATGTCGACCCCGGAGACGGGTGCCATGCGGATGAAGTCGTAGGCGCGGCTCAGGAAGGCGGCGAAGGAGCTGGCGAAGGGGTGGTATCCGCTCCGGGCGAGCCCGATGGCCATGCCGACCATGTTCTGTTCGGCGATGTAGGCCTCGACGAAACGGTCGGGGAACTCCCGGGCGAAGGCGTCGGCGCGGGTCGAATTGGACACCTCGCCGTCCAGCGCGACCACCTCGGGCCGCCTCCGCCCCAGCGCCACGAGTGCCTCCCCGTAGGCGGACCGCGTGGCGACTTCCTCCCCCACCTCCCAGCGCGCCTCGCTCGCCTCCACGTCCCCGGCCAGGCTCGCCGTCTCCGGCGACCGCGGCTCCACCTCCAGAGGCGGGGCGGGGGTGATGACGATGTCACTGGGCCCGCCGAGTCGCTCGATGGCCTCCTCGGACCGGTCGAGCGCCTTGCCGTGGTAGTCGACCTGGTCTTCGACCTCCGGCACGCCTTTGCCTTTCACTGTCCGCGCCAGGATGGCGGTCGGACGGCTCGTCTCGGCGTCGGCTTGGGACAGGGCGGCGTCGATCTGTGCGATGTCGTGGCCGTCGACCTCGCGGGTCTCCCAGCCGAAGGCGGAGAATCGTCGGGCGTACGCGTCGAGGTCCCACTCGTGGCGGGTCGGGCCGCGCTGGCCGAGACGGTTGACGTCGACGATGGCGATGAGCCGGTCGAGACGTTCGTGCCCGGCGTGCTCGATCGCCTCCCACATCGACCCCTCGGCCATCTCCGAGTCGCCGCACAGGACGAATGTGCGCCGGGGGATGCCTTCCATCCTGGCGGCGATGGCGAACCCGACTCCGATGGGCAGACCCTGGCCGAGTGATCCTGTGGCGGCTTCCACCCACGGAAGCCGCGGGGTGGGATGGCCCTCCAGGCGGCTGCCGTGCTGGCGGTAGGTGAGGAGCTCTTCCTCCTCGATGGCGCCGATCGCCCGATAGAGGGCGTAGAGCAGCGGCGTGGCGTGGCCTTTCGAGAGCACGAACCTGTCGGCTCCCGGATGGTCGGGGCGGGAGACGTCGTAGCGGAGATGGCGGGCGAACAGGACCGCCCCCAACTCGACCGCCGACAGCGACGAGGTGGGGTGGCCGGATCCTGCCTGGTGGGTGGCCCGCAGGATGTCCACTCGAATCTGCCGGCACAGATCCTCGATGCGTACGCCTTCCTCGCCCATCTCCGACTCCTTCGAACTCTCCCCGCTCCCTCCGGCCAGCGTAGGGCGACACCGAGACCAACGCCCTATGCTGGCGAACAGTGGTCGACGACGCCGAAAGGACCGGGGGTCTCGGAGCCTCGTTCCCTCGAGAGGCGGTGAGGGCGGGGCTGCGTTGCGCCGACTGGCGGGAAGCCGTGCGGGAAGCCGGCAAGCTGCTGGTGGCCACCGGAGCGGCGACCGACGACTACGTCGACGCCATCGTCCGGGCTGTCGAAGAGCTCGGTCCCTACATCGTCCTGGCGCCGGGAATCGCTCTGGCCCATGCCCGCCCCGAAGACGGCGGGGTGGCGGTCGGGTTTTCGCTCGTGACGCTCGCCGAGCCGGTCGAGTTCGGTTCCGAGCACAACGACCCGGTAGACCTGGTGTTCGCCTTCGCCTCGCCCGACAGCGAACAGCACATAACGGCGTTGGCGGCTCTGGCAGATTTCATCGAGAGCGACGACAACCTCGCACGTATTCGGGCAGCGAACGACGATGAAGAGCTCTACCGTGTGATACAGGAGGCGAACTGATGATCAGAGTGTTCGCGGTTTGCGGGATGGGCCTCGGCACCAGCGCCATCCTCAAGACCCGGCTCCGTGCCGCCCTCGACGCCACCGGCGTGGACTACATGCTGGACGTCACCGACGCCAGCGCCGCCCGGGGCCAGCAGGCGGATCTCATCTTCACGTCCGCGGAGTTGGCCGAAGGCCTGAAGGGGACCTCCGCCAAGGTGGTGGTCGTGAAGAACTTCATGGACCGTGAGGAGATCAACCAGAAGGTGAAGGAGGCGATCGAAGAGCTCCAATCGTGAGACATCCGCCGGGCGGGCGGTGATGCAGACGGTGGGAGGCGATCAGGGAGACGGATAGGAGGAGGAGATGGCCGTCCTCGAGTTTCTGCAGGAGATTCTTTCCAACGCTTCGATCCTCGTCGGCCTGTTGGCGCTGATTGGCCTGCTGGTCGCACGAGCGTCCTTGCCCGACGTGGTGACCGGGACCCTGAAGACGATCATCGGGTTCCTGATCCTCGGGGGCGGAGCGAACATCCTCATCGGCGCCCTCGACCCGCTGGGGACGATGATCTCGGAGGGGTTGGGCCTCCAGGGAGTGGTGCCCACCAACGAGGCGATCGTGGCCCTCGCCCAGGAGGACTTCGGGGCCGAGACCGCCGGCATCATGGGCCTGGCCTTCGTGGTGAACCTGGTCCTCGCCCGCCTCACCCGGCTCCGCTACGTGTTCCTCACCGGACACCACGTCTTCTTCATGGCCGCTCTGACCGCGGTGACGATCGGAGTCACCGGCATGGAGGGCTGGCAACTGCTTATCACCGGTGCGCTGATCACCGGTTCGGTCATGGTGCTGATGCCGGCGATCGCCATGCCGTTCATGCGTCGCATCACCGGCGGCGAGGAGATCGCCATGGGACATTTCGGGACCCTCGCCTACTGCGCCGCCGGCTTGGTGGGCTCGAAGGTCGGCGACCCGGAGAAGTCGACCGAGGACTTCCAGGTCCCCCGCAGCCTGAGCTTCTTCCGGGACAGCCTCGTGTCCACCGCGGTGGCGATGCTGATCGTCTACCTGATCTTCGCCATCCTCGCCGGGCCGGCTGTCGTGACCGAGCTGGCGGGCGGGGCGAACCCCTGGGTGTTCGCCATCGTCCAGGCCCTCACGTTCGCAGCCGGCGTGTGGATCATCCTCGTCGGCGTGCGGATGATCATCGGCGAGATCGTCCCGGCGTTCGAGGGCATCTCGAGCAGGCTCATCCCCAACGCGGTGCCCGCCCTCGACGTGCCGATCGTCTTTCCCTACGCCCCCACCGCCGTGATCATCGGCTTCGCCACCTCGGTGCTGGGCGGCTTGGTGTCGATGATCTTCCTCGGCCCGCTGGGGCTGGCGCTCATCATCCCCGGCATGGTCCCCCACTTCTTCACCGGCGGCGGCGCCGGCGTGTTCGGAAACGCCATGGGGGGCCGCTGGGGGGCGGCCGCCGGCGGGTTCGTCAACGGCGTGCTGATCACGTTCCTGCCTGCCTTCCTGTTGCAGTACATGGGCGAGCTGGGCTTCGCCAACACCACGTTCGGTGACGCCGACTTCGCCTGGGTGGGCATCGTCACCGGGTTCATGTCCGAGGCGGGCCCGGCCCTGGTGTGGATCTGGGCGGCGGTCCTCGTCGCCGCCACGTTCGTGTTCGGGATGGTGTTCCCCAAGCTCCGCCCCGACTACCTCACCCAACAGGGGCAGGCATCGTCCGAGGCCGAGAGCGTGGCGGGCTGATTCGGGAACGGGCCGGGTCCGGACGACCCGGCCCTCACCTCAGCGGGCGCTCCCGCGCGACGATCTCTCGGACGGCGGGGACGATGTCGGCGGCGAACCGCTTGGTGAGGTCCTGGTCGTCGCCGCCGATCATGACCGCCGAGATCCCGTGGTTCAGAGCGAGATCGGCGAGCTCGTCGATCCACTGAGAGGCGGGCCCGTTGAGCGTCCCCCGACTGTGCGGCGCGATCGACACGTTCATCACGTTGAGCAGCCGGCGGATGTCGCTCGGGTCACGACCCGCCGCGTGGGCGGCTTCGTCGATCCGGGAGTTCAGCTCGGAAAGCATGTCCACCCCTCGGGGCAGGTACTCGAGGGTGGGCACCCAGCCGTCGGCGACGGATCCGGTCAAGGCGAGCATCTTCGGTTTGTAGCCTCCGACCCAGATGGCGATGTCGTGGGCCGGGCGGGGACCTCGCTTGGCTCCGCTGATCACGTAGTACTCGCCGTCGAAGCGGAGACCGGCGGGAGCGTCGGTGTCCCACAGTCCCCGGATGATCGTGATCGCCTCCCGGAGGGCTTCCACGCTCTGCGCCGGGGTGAGACGGCGACCGCCCATGGCGGCGATGCCCTCCCAGAATGCCCCGGCGCCCAGTCCGAGCTCGAAGCGGCCGCCGCTGAGGATGTCCAGCGACGCCGCCGCCCGGGCCAACACCGCCGGGGGCCGCAACGGGAGGCTGAGGACGTTGCCGCTGATGCGAATGCGGTCCGTCTTCGCCGCCACGTAGGTCAGCAGCGTCCACGTGTCGAGCAGCCCCGGGTGGTAGGGGTGGTCCTGGTAGGTGACCAGGTCGAGCCCCGCCTGTTCGGCGGTGACGGCTAGAGCCACAGCATCCCGGGCGTTCTGCACGGATGGGGTGACGAACGTCCCGTACAACAGATCGTGCCCGTAGTCGGTCATCCAACTCCTCCGCCGAGGTCGTCGTCGGTCCCTGCGCCTCGAGTCGCCGTACCTCAACTCTAAGAGGCGGTTCCGCGAACCCAACGGGGTGGGTGTCCCGGCTAGCGGGCGGCCAGCGTGAACTCGTTCCCGCCGGGACCCACCATGCGAATGGCGCCGCCCGCCTCGCCCACCGGTTCGGCTCCCAGCCCGATGAGCCGCTGGATCTCCGCCTCCCGATCCGTGGCGACGAGATCGAACCACTGCCTCCTGCTTCCGTAGTCGGGCGGCCCGGGGCGGACGTCCCAGGAGATCTTCGTGCCGCCGGCCGGCGATTGGATCGCGGTCTGGACTCCCCGATCCCACACGAGCGGCCAGGCGAGGGCGTCCCGCCAGAAACGGCCCGACTCGCGTGGGCCTTCGCAGGTGACCTCGCCCAGGTACCCGGTGCCCCAGAGGAAATCGGCGCCGGGCTCGATGACGCAGAACTCGTTGCGGGCGGGGTCGGCCATCACGACGTGACCTTCTTCGGGGTACTCGCGGATCAGCCGCCCACCCCGCTGCATCGCCTTGGTGACGGAGCGGTGCTGGTCGTCGAGGTCCGCGCTGGTCAGGTGCAGGTGGATTCGATTGGGCCGGTTGTCGGTGGCGACATCGGCGGCCACGAAACGGAGGCCGACCTGGGTGTCGTCGCCGGGAACGAGGGCACCGCCTTCTTCCATGACCACGTCCCGGTCGAGCATTCCCGCCCAGAACGCCGCCACCGGCCCGGGGTCTTCGACTTCGAAGGAGACGGCGAGGAATGACATCACCACCGAGACGAGGCTACGGCCGCCCGAGACCCTGTGCTCGGGAGTTTCCCACCCTGGGATGGGCGGCCCGGCCCTAGCCTGAGCGCATGCCCTATCCGGAACGGATCGTGTGCCTGACCGAGGAGCCCACCGAGGTGCTCTATGCGCTGGGCGAAGAGGACCGGATCGTCGGGATCAGCAACTTCACGGTCCGCCCGGAGAGGGCCCGCAAGGAAAAGCCCCGCGTCTCGGCGTTCACGTCGGCTCACATCGACCGGATCCTCGCCCTGGAGCCCGATCTCGTCGTCGGCTTCTCCGACATCCAGGCCGACATCGCCCGGGACCTGATCCGGGAAGGCGTCGAGGTGTGGATCTCCAACCATCGCACGGTCGACGGCATCCTCGGCTACGTGCGCCGTCTCGGCGCGATGGTCGGGGCAGCCGCCGCGGCCGACGAGTTCGCCCGGGACCTCGAACGCCACGTCGCCGACGTCAGGCGCGCCGCCGACGCGCTTCCGTACCGTCCCCGGGTGTATTTCGAGGAGTGGCACGACCCGCTGATCACCGGCATCGGGTGGGTGGCCGAACTGATCCGGATCGCCGGCGGCGAAGACGTCTTCCCCGAGCTCTCTGCCCACTCGCTGGCGAAGGACCGCATCATCGCCGACCCCGCCCGGGTGGCGGAACGGTCCCCGGAGGTGATCCTGGCGTCGTGGTGCGGGAAGAAGGTCCAGTTCGATCACATATACGGGCGACCTGGCTGGGAGGAAGTGCCGGCGATCCGAAACCGCCTCGTCTTCGAGATCGACTCGTCGATCGTCCTCCAGCCGGGCCCGGCCGCCCTCACCGACGGCCTCGATGAGATCCATCGGCTCATCACGAGGTCGGTGGATGTGCTGCTCTCCTCNGTCGACTGACACCGCCGGCCGCGGTCTGGGCCGCGCCCGAACTGGTCAGTCTCGGGCGATGCGATCGAGGAAGTCGGCTGGGTCGACCGGACGAAGGCTGTGCGCCACCTCGAGCACCTCCGCCTCGTCGATGAGGTAGCCCGCCACTTCGCTCGAGATGGGACCTCCCTCGTATACGGTGACGCTGAAGTCGTAGAGGGTGGTCCCGGACGCCCGGACGACGTGGGCCGGGCGGCCGCGGATCTCGATGCGCTCGAAACCTCTGGTCCCCGGCAGAGCCGCCAGGCGTTCCTCGGCTTCGTCCATGCACGACTCGGGGTGGATACGGTCCTCGGCTTCGGCCGCCTCGGCTGCGCACGTGGACGACTCGGGGTCGGCCAGCTCGTCACGGACGAAGACCAGTAGATGCGGGTCACCGGGACCGAGCGAGCCGATCGGGCGGTATTCGAGGAGGATCCCGGCGGCGGCGTCCGGGTCGGATGTCTGCTGGCGGGCGGCGTCGGCCATCGCACCGAAGGTCAACTCGAATCCCTCGGGCACGTATTCGGGGAGCATGAAGATGCTGGCCTCGCTCTGGACAGAATCTTCTCCGCTCGATCCGGCGAGCGCCCACAGCACGGCCAGCACTGCCGCGGCCACCACCGCCGAGATCCAAAGCTTCCGCCTGGAACCCGCCGCAAGAGGTCTCGTGTCTCGGTCGTCGATGTCCACTTCGATGCTCACATTGGGATCGGAAAGAGAATCTCTCCCTCCCGCATGGTCGTAGACCGTGCGCGCCTATGCGAGCGAAGCGAACATGGAGCCCATGACTCGACCTGGCGACCTGGACGATGCGCCCGGCGACCTGCCCGCTACGACGCGGCCGCCGGCGGAGCGGCGGTCGCGGCGAAGGCGGATCCTCGTCTGGGCGGCGACCGTCCTCGGAGTGACTCTCATCGTGGGCCTGGTCGCCGGCCGCGCCCTGTTGCTTCCCCGCTATCGCTTCCCTCCGCCGAGCGGCCCTTTCGGTATCGGCACCAGCACCCTCCACCTGGTCGACACGGAGCGGGCCGAGCTACTCGGTCCCAACCTCGAGGCGCCGAGGGAGCTGATGGTCCAGTTCTGGTATCCCACCGAACGCGACACCGCCGGGCGAGGCCAGTACCTCTCGGACCCCGACGAGGTGATCCCCGCGCTCGCCCGGCTGTTCGGGCTGCCCCGCTTCGTCCTCGGCCACCTGAGGGGCGTCAGGACCAATGCGGTCGACGGCGCCCCGGTCGCCGGCACCGGGCGCTTCCCGGTGGTCCTGATGCTCAGCGGCACCGGCGGGTTCAGGCAGTCGACGACGTTTCTCGTCGAGCACCTCGTCTCTCACGGGTTCGTGGTGGCGGGGATCGATCTGCCGTACGCCTCCGCCGCGGTGGTGTTCCCCGACGGGCGGGTCGCCGAGATGTCCCCTCTCGACGAGCTTCGCCCTCTGGTGCGCCAGTCGTACATGCCGGGTGACGCGGCTCCGACTGTCGACGGTGTGGCTCTCGACGAGGGGATCGTTCCCTATTTCGGAGAGGACGTCAGCTTCGTGATCGACGAGCTCGAACGCCTCGACTCGGATGTCTCCCATCCGCTGGCCGGCCGTCTCGACCTCCAGCGGATCGGAGTCGCCGGGGTCTCGTTGGGAGGGATCGTCGTCGGCGAGGTGGCGAGGGAGGACCCGCGGGTGCGGGCGGCGGTGGCGCTGGACGCGGCGATGCCGTTGCGCACGGCCCGGGAGGGGCTCGACGTGCCGACGATGTGGATCACGCGGCCGCCGGAGACGATGCGGCTGGAGCGGGAGCGGGCTGGAGGATGGCCGGAAGAGGAGATCGAGGCGCATCACCGGACGATGCGGGCCACCTTCGATTCGATGCGGGCGCCGGGTCATTTCGTCCAGGTCCCCGGCATCTCCCACCTCGATTTCACCGACGCTCCCTCGTGGGCTCCGGCGCTGCGTTGGATGGGCCTGGCGGGACCCGAGCACGTCGCCTACGCCCACGGTGTCATCCGGGACTACACCCTGGCGTTCTTCGGTCGCTACCTCGACGGCCGCGACGTGTCGCTCGATCGTCTGGCCGACACGTACCCGGCGGCGTCGGTCGAGTCAGTGGAGCCCTGACTCGCGGAGTCGTCTCGCCACCGGGTCGACCTCGGCGAGGCGACGGAGGACCTCTTCGAACTGTGGCGCCTGGCCCAACACCGCAGCCATGGTCTCGGAGGCAGCCTCGACCTTGCCGAGCTCGAACAGCGCCAGGGCGCGCCAGAAGTCGAGCTCGACGCCGTGGGGGAGACGCTCCGCCAGCGACAGATGATGCAGGGCGAGGGCCTCCTTGCCGTCCGCCAGCGCGGTCTGCCCGCGCCGGAGTGCCCGGTAGGCCCGGTCGACGGTGATGAGCCGCCGCAGCTCGGCGATCGGGTCGGGGTGGTCGGGAACGCTGAAGTCGATACCCGCTTCGAACCCTTCCTCCAGCTCGTCGCGTCCTGGCGCGATCCGGATGGCGGCCGACTGGACACCTCTGATGTCGCCGCCGTTCTCCTGTGCCACCTCGAGTGTCGCCACCATCCGCTCGGCGAGCGTCCCTCGAGCCCGGGGGAACACCTCCGCCATGGCGTCGACGACCCGCTCCGATGCGAGCAGGTTGCCGAGGACGGCCCATCCCTCCCCCACGACGTGGCCGGCATGGGAGATGCACCGTGAGCCGGTGTGGACTGCGACCCGGCCCTCCGGGTCCACGAAGGCGACCTGGCGGCGCTCCCTGTCGGGGTCGTCGGCGAGCAGCCGGCTCAGAGCCCGATCCGCCGGGATCCCCTCGCCCATGGCGTCGAGGCCTCGCCAACCGTAGGAAGGGTCGGTCAGGGCCTGCGTGACCACGGCTCCGACCCCGAAGCGGACCCACGGAGCCGTCCGCCCGACGTTGAACCAGTGGGACTGCACCGCCACGCCGAATGCTCCGGACTCCGGGTCGAAGGCGATCACCGAATACGTCATCGCTCACCCCCTCACGCGCACACCGAGCTCGTCGTAGAGGTGACAGGCGACGAGATGCCCTTCCGCTCCCTCGAGGGCGGGGTCTTCGACCGGGCAGCGTTCGAAGGCGTATGGGCACCGCGTCCGGAAGTTGCAGCCCGAAGGTGGATCGATCGGCGAGGGCACGTCCCCCTCCAGGAGGATGCGTCGCCTGTTCCGCTCGACCTCCGGGTCGGGGATCGGCACCGCCGACAGCAGGGCCTGGGTGTATGGGTGTTTCGGGGAGGCGTACAGCTCCTCGCGGGAAGCGGTCTCGACGATCCGCCCCAGGTACATGACGGCGATGCGGTCGGAGAAGTGCTGCACTGCGGCGAGGTCGTGGGCGATGAACAGGTAGGTGAGCCCGAGCTCGTCCTGCAGGTCCTGGAGCAGGTTCATGACCTGAGCCTGGATGGAGACGTCGAGGGCGGCGATCGGCTCGTCGCACACGATGAAGTCCGGCTCGGTGGCGAGAGCCCGGGCGATGCCCACTCGCTGTCTCTGCCCGCCGGAGAACTCGTGCGGGTACCGGTTGCGGTGGTCCGGGTTGAGGCCGACGAGCTCCAGCAGCTCCCCCACCCGCCGGCGCCGCCCGGCCCGGTCGCCCGCCAGCCCGTGGACCACGAGCGGCTCCGCCACGATGTCACCGATCGACATCCTCGGGTCGAGCGACGCCATCGGGTCCTGGAAGATCATCGCCATCCTGCGCCGCAGCCGCCTCAGGTCCCGCTTCGACAGCGAACGGACGTCGATGCCGTCGAACTCGATGCGCCCGGCGGTCGCTTCGATCAGCCGAAGGATCGCCAGACCGGTCGTGGACTTGCCACAGCCCGATTCCCCCACCAACCCCAGCGTCTCGCCGCGGTAGACGGTGAGGTCCACTCCGTCGACCGCCTTCACGTCGGCGACGTGACGCCGGAGGATTCCCGAGGAACGCACTGGGAAGTGGACCTTCAACCCTTCCACCGAGACCAGGGGTTCAGGCATGGAGATCCTCGGGGTCGAAGTGACACTTGGACCGATGCCCTGGCACCGGCTCGCGCAGAGCCGGCTCCTCGCGGACACAGACGTCGGCGACGTAGGGGCAGCGTGGCGAGAACGGGCATCCTCGTGGCGGGCGCAGAGGGTCGGGCGGAAGGCCGGGAATGGCTTCGAGGCGCCGGCTGGTTCGGCCGGGCACGGGGAGGCTGGCGAGAAGACCGCGGGTGTACGGGTTGCGCCGGACCCGGAACAGGTCGTCGACGTCCGCTTCCTCCATGATGTGCCCGGCATACAGGACCACCACCCGGTCGGCGACGCCGGCCACCACCCCGAGGTCGTGGGTGATCCAGATCAGGGACATCCCGAGGCGCTCCTGCAGGCCCTTTATCTCGTCGATGATCTTCGCCTGGGTGGTGACGTCGAGGGCGGTCGTCGCCTCGTCGGCGATGAGGATGTCCGGCTCGCAGGAGATGCCCATGGCGATGACGACTCGCTGACGCATGCCCCCCGAGAACTGATGGGGGTAGTCGTCGATCCGCTCCTCCGCCGAGGGGATGCCGACGAGGTGGAGCAGTTCGATCGCCCTCTCCCGGGCGGCCCTGCCGGTCAGGCCCAGGTGCAGTTCGATCGGCTCCATGAGCTGGTGTCCGATGGTCCGGACCGGGTTCAGGGAGGTCATGGGGTCCTGGAAGATCATGGCGATCCGATTGCCACGGATCTTCTGCATCTCGGGTTCGTCGAGGGTGAGGAGGTTGCGGCCCTCGAAGATCGCCTCCCCTTCCACCACTGCCGGCGGAGTGGGCAGCAGCTGCATCAGGGCGAGCGACGAGACGGACTTGCCCGACCCCGACTCGCCGACGATCGCCAACGTTTCGCCCGGGCCGAGGTCGTAGGAGATCCGGTCGACGACCTTCGCCGGGCCTTCCCGGGTGCGGAAGGTGACCGAGAGGTCGCGCACCGACAGCACCGGCTGGGTCATGACCTGCCCCTCGATTCGATGATCGACCGCTGCTGAGGGTCGAGCGCATCCCGCAGCCCATCGCCGAGGGCGTTGAAGGCGAAGACGGTGGCGAATATCGCCAGGCCCGGGAATATCGCCATCCACGGCGCTTGCTGGAAGAAGGCGCGCCCTTCGGAGAGCATCCTCCCCCACGCCGGGTTGGGCGGCTGGACGCCCAGGCCGAGGAACGACAGGGCCGCCTCGGCGAGGATGGCGAAGGCGAGGCTCAGCGAGGTCTGCACGATGATCGGGGCGATGACGTTCGGGAAGACGTGGTTGCCGATGATGCGCAGGTCGCTGGCGCCGATCGAGCGGGCGGCCTGCACGAACACGGCGTCGCGCAGCGTCAGACCGACCCTCGGGTGATGCGGGCGAAGATCGGCGTGTAGACGACGCCGATGGCGATCATGGCGTTGACGATGTCGGGCCCCAAGGCGGCGAGGATGGCGATCGCCAGGACGATGGCGGGGATCGAAAAGAGGATGTCCATCAGCCGCATGAGGATCGAGTCGATCCTTCCGCCGTAGTAGCCGGCGATCAGCCCGACGGGAACTCCCAGGCCGAGGGCGATCCCCACCGAGACGAAGCCGACCTGCAGCGAGACCCGGGAGGCGATGATGACGCGGCTGAACACGTCCCGGCCCAGTTCGTCGGTGCCGAACCAGTGCTGCGACGACGGCCCCTGGAGTCGGTTGGCGACGTCGACCTGGTTGATCGTGTAGGGGGCGATGAGCGGCGCCGCCAGCGCCACGAGGACCAGCAGGACGAGGATCACCAGGCCGAAGACGGCGAGGCGGTTGCGCAGGACCGTCTCCGCCGTGGTGCGGAGTCGGGACCGGTGGGCGACCACCCCCACCGTCGTCTCTGCGGCGGGCTCAGTCATATCGGACTCTCGGGTCGAGCCAGGCGTACAACAAGTCGACGACCAGGTTGATCACGAGAAACATCGTGGCGATGTAGAGCACCGATCCCTGGAGGACGGTGAAGTCCCGGTCCCCCACTGCCAGGTAGGCGAGCCGCCCGATGCCGGGCCAGGCGAAGATGATCTCCACCACCACCACGCCGCCGAGGAGGAAACCGAGCTGGAGGCCGACGACGGTGACGATGGGGATCCAGGCGTTGGGGAGGACGTGGTCGAAGAGCACGGCGCGGCGGCTCAGCCCTTTGGCTCGGGCCATCCGCACGTAGTCCTGGTTCAACGCCTCGAGGACTGCCGAGCGGACGAACCGGAAGATGATCGACCCCGACACCAACCCGACCGCCAGCGCCGGCAGCACGAGGTGCCTCAGCCAGCCGGTGAAGTCGACGAGAGGCGACACGTACCCGGACGGCGGCAACCAGCCGAGCGTCAACGAGAACAGCAGGATGTACATGATCCCGGCCCAAAAATCCGGGACCGAAACCCCCACCTGCGAGACCGCCGAGGCGATGTAGTCCAGCTTCGAGCCGGATCGGACGGCGGAGACGACACCGAGGGGGACCCCGACGACGAGCGCCACGGCCAGGGCGGCGCCGGCGAGCGTGAGCGTCGCCGGCAGGCGCTCCAGCACCAGTCCCGTGACCGGCTGGCCGCTCCTGAAGCTGACCCCGAGATCGCCTTGGAGGGCGGAGCCGAGCCAGGAGAAGTACTGGATCACGAGCGGCCGGTCGAGGCCGTGGCGCCGCACCAGCGCTTCGTAGACGTCGGGATCGAATCTCGTGCCCAGGGCGGTACGGACCGGGTCCCCGGGCACGAAGTGGATCAGGGCGAAGACGATGACACTGACCCCCAGGAGGGCCAGTGCCATCTGTCCTATCCGGCGAACCACGAACCCGGTCAACGAAGCTCTCCTCCGCGGACCGGGTCAGCCGGTGGGGTCAAGAACCGAGGCTCGCTTCCACGAAACGGACAGCATTGTCACCCCGCACGTGGTAGCCGTCGAGCGCCGTGGTCCAGGCGCCGATGTTCTCCGGGTTGTACAGGTAGATGTACGAGGCCTCGTCGACGATGATCTCGACCGCCTGGTCGTAGAGAGCCTTGCGGGCTTCCTGGTCAGTCTCGACCCTCGCCTGGTCCAGGAGATCGTCGACCTCCGGGTTGGAGTAACCCTGGAAGTTGAAGCCGCCTTCGCTGTGGTGCTGGGCGTAGTAGAAGTCGTCGGGGTCGATGTTGCCGATCCAGCTCAACATGAATGCATCGAAATCTCCCTGACCTTGACGGTCCAGCCACGTGGAGAAGTCGACATCGTCGATCTCCACCGTGATACCGAGGGGCTCCAGCTGGCTGGCGATCACCTGCGCCTGGGTCACCGTCTCGGGGAACTCCGAGCTCACCATGAAACTGATCGTCAGGTCGGACACGCCCGCCTCATCGAGCAGGGCCTGGGCCCCATCGATGTCCCCGGGTGTGAACGGCGCGTAGTCGTGGTGCCAGAAGTTGCCTTCGGGGATGGCGGTCTGGTTGGCGGTGGCTGCCCCGAACTGGGCCGCCTCGGCGATCTCCTCGCGGTCGATCGCCATGGCGATGGCGCGCCTCACCCGGACGTCGTCGAAAGGCTCTCTGGCGTGGTTCAGCGCGAAGTAGTGGTAGTCGCCTCCGGGCACCCGTTCGAGCGCGATCGAGTCGTCGCCGGCGAGCGCCTCCAGCTCTTGGGGCGGGACGCTGTCGACCCAGTGCACCTCACCGGTGCGCAGGTTCGTGAGCTTCACCGTGGGGTCGGGGATCTGGACGAAGCGGATCTGCTCGAGCCGGGGCAGTCCTTCCTGCCAGTAGTCGGGGTTGCGCTCCAGGAGGATGCCCTGGTCGGGGCTCGACGACACGAAACGGAAGGGGCCGGTGCCGATCGGATGGGTGTCGATGGTGCCGTCTTCGACGATCTCGCGGGGGACGATCGCCATGCCCTTGAATCCGCCGATGTTCACCAGGAGGTTCGGGGTCGGGCGGGTCAGGCGGATCTCGACGGTCCGCTCGTCGACCGCGTCGACCGATTCGACCGACTCGAACCGGTAGGCGTTGGCCGCCCCCGTTTCGGGATCCATGATCCGCTCGAAGGAGTAGACGACGTCTTCGGCGGTCAGGTCCCGGCCGTTGTGGAACTTCACTCCTTCGCGCAGGTGGAAGGTCCAGGTGAGCTGATCGTCGGAGATGTCCCAGCTCTCGGCGAGGGCCGGCTCCATCGTCAGGTCGTCGCCGGGCTGGACGAGAGTGTCGTAGACGTTCTCGAGGATCTGGAAGCTGGCGTAGGCGGAAGTGAGGTGCGGGTCCAGCCGGTCGGGCTCTGCGCCCTGGGCGGCGATGAGGGTCCCGCCCGCTGTCTCGTCTCCGCCGCCGGTGTCGGGTGGTGACGTGCCGACGGTTCCGCCGTCGGCTGCCTGGGTCGTGCCGGGATCACCGACGTCGACGCTTTCGCCCTGCTGGCACGCGACGAGGACCACCACCAGGATGGCCATCGAGGCCAGGGTCCGCAGAGTCTGCCTTAGTTCCATGTCTATGTCCCTTTCTCGATCTAGAAGCTGGGAGGAGTCACCGCTCCCACCACGGTCGCTTCCCGGTCTGTCTCGTTCGCCCACCAGTGGGGCAGAGCGGGGTCGTAGGTGATGGCGTCACCGGCCTGTAAGTGGTGCTCGGTGTCACCGACGCAGACCCGGAGATCGCCTTCCAGCACGAGGACGCATTCTTCGCCCTCGTGGCGGAACGGGTTGGACTGGTTGGAAAACCGGGGGGTATCCGTGTCTGGAGCATCTCCAGGGACCCCCGCAGGTTCGGTGTCAGCAGCTCGTAGATCAGGCCGTCGTAGCCGACCTGCAGCCGAGCCCGCTCGTGTCGGCGGACGACCATCGGGCCCCGTGTCGTCGAGGTGGCGGCCTCGACCAGGTCGCCGATGCGCAGTCCCAGGGCGTCGGCGATCTTCTGCAGGGTGCGGAACGACGGGTTGCCTTTTCCCCGTTCGATCTGGGACAGGGAACCGGCGGCGATGCCGGCTCGCCGGGCCAGCTCCTGGACGGTGAATCGCCCGCTCCTCGCACGGCGAATCATCTCCCCGAGCCGCCGCGCGGCCGCCTCTTCAGCCTCGTACCCGTCGTTCATCTGACCAGCGATGGCGTTCAATATAGTGAACGCCATCGCCGCGTGTCCACGGCTGCGGGCAATNGCCTTTCAGCGACGCTTGGGNGCCCGGANNGGGCGCCTCGGGCGGGCGGGCGGGCGAGCNGCGGCGTCAGCGTCGAGCTCGGGGCGGCCGCGCCACCAATAGAGGGCCGCCCCGAGGACCGGGACACACAAGATGGCNGNCCATTTCCAGACCAGGACNCGGCGGACCCCCTCTCGGTTCTGCAGGTCGTGCAGACACANGAAGGTGGGGATCCACCAGGCCCCGGCGAGCGCCGCCAGAANCGCCAGCTCGCCGGGGTCTGTCATGGTGGCTTCCCTCCTCTGCGCTCAGGTGGCGGGGACAGCCTCGGCCGTGCCGGAGGCTGTGGTGCGGCCCGGAGTCGGCAGGTCCATCGTCCGGATCAGGACGCTGAACAACAGGAAGTAGACGACGGCGTACACCAAGCCGACCGGGATCAGCAGCCAGCCGTTGGTGGCCAGGTGCATGTTCACCAGGAAGTCGATCAGCCCGGCGGAGAAGCCGAAGCCGTGCTTGATGTTGAGCAGGTCGGCCACCACCAGCGCCGATCCCGANAGCAGCGCATGGACGCCGTACAGCGCCGGGGCGAGGAACATGAAGCTGAACTCGATCGGCTCGGTTATCCCCGTCAGGAACGAGGCGAAGCCCGCCGATCCCATCACCGAGCCGGTGGCCGCCCGCTCGTCTGCGTCGGCCGCCCGGTACATCGCGTAGGCCGCGGCGGGAAGGCCGAACATCATCACGATGAACCATCCGGCCATGAACAGGCCCGCGTCCGGGTCGCCGGCGAAGAACCGGTTCAGGTCGCCGGTGACGACCTCGCCGGTGGCGGTCTCGNANGTGCCGAACTGGAACCACACCAGCGTGTTGATGATGTGGTGCAGGCCGAACGGGATNAGCGCCCGGTTGGCGACGCCGTAGAGGAACGCGCCGAGGGCTCCGGCACCNACGATCCAGTTGCCGAACGCCTCGATCGCACCTCCGATGGGCGGCCAGATGAAGTAGGCGAGGGCACCGACGACGATCGCCGCGAAGGCGGTGATGATCGGCACGAAGCGCCGTCCGCCGAAGAAGGCGAGATAGTCCGGCAGCTTCACGGTGTGGTACCGGTTGTACAGCCAGGCGGCGAGCAGCCCGATGATGATGCCGCCGAGCACGCCCATGTTGACGGTCACGGCCTCCTGGACCACTTCACCGTTCTCGACCACTTCCGGCTCGACGATGCTGATGTCGTTGATCGCCTTCAGCACCAGGTAGCCGACGCCCGCCGACAGGCCCGCCACCCCCTGGCCGCCGCTGAACCCGATCGCCACCCCGATNGCGAAGATCAGCGGCAGNTTGCCGAGGATGGCCTCCCCGCCTGCGGTCATGATCTCCCAGATGGTCTGACCCCACGAGAGCCACGACACGCTCTGGAAGTAGACGCCGAGACCCAGCAGCAGAGCCGCCGCCGGGAGCACGGCGATGGGCATCATCAACGAACGCCCGATCTTCTGGAGCTGACCCATCATTCCATGGACCTCCCCTCTCTGGAGTGACAGCGCGCCGAATGCGATCGCTGTCGACGACGAAAGGCCCCANCGAAGCCACCGAAGCTTGCGATGAGACCTCCTTGGAACCCCCAAACAGCCACCGGGTGTGTCCGGGCACTCATCGGTGCTGGCATGTGGCCGTCCCCTCCTCTCTGGTTTCTGACGCTAACTTCGCCAAAACCTGACCTCAAGCATCGCGGTCCTCCGGCGTCGCCTCGAACAGGGGGGCGCCGGCCGAAACGGTGTCTCTCGCCAACGGCGAGACCCTCTCCCCGGAGAGGACGACCACCGGCGAGTCCATGTCGACTCCTCGCTCGTCCATGAACTGCAGGTCGACACTCACCAGCTTCTGGCCGACGGTCACCTCGTCGCCCTCCTCGACGAAGGTGGTGAACCCCTCCCCTCTCAGGTGGACGGTCTCGAGACCGACGTGGATCAGGACCTGGAGACCGGCGGCAGTCTCGATGGCGATGCCGTGGCCGCCGGGAAAGAGCTTCTCGATGCGCCCGTCCACCGGGGCGACCACGTCCGGTTCGGTGGGGTGCACCGCCAGCCCGTCCCCCAGCACCTTCTCGGCGAAGACCGCGTCGTTGACCATCTCGAGGGGGACGACCCTGCCGGTGAACGGGCTGGCGACGGTGGTCACGACCCCTCCATGATCTTCCTTATCTCGGCTTCGATGTTGTCGGCCTGGGGCCCGAGGATCACCTGTATGGCCTTGCCCATGCGCATCACACCGAACGCTCCCGCCTGGCGCAGCGCGGCGTCGTCGACCTTGCTGTCGTCGGAGACCTCCACCCGGATGCGGGTGACGCACGGCTCCATCTCGGTGATGTTCTCCTTGCCACCGAGTCCCGCCAGCACCTGCTCGGCTTGCTCCCGAAAGCTCATCTACGTCTTCCCTCCCTTCCAGTTGGCCCGCACGTTGCGGGCCATGCGGTTCCAAGTGTGGCGGACGCCGCGGACAGCGACCGCATAGGCGTATACGTTCTCCGGGTGGGCGANGCCGGTGTATCCGGCGTCGCCGATGTGATGCACGTCGACACCGATGCGTTTCGCCATGAGAGCCAGTGACCTGAGCGTGTCACGGTCGGCACCCTCCTGGGAAGTGCCGATGGTCCCAACGGCGAGACCTCCGCGCCCGCGGACGGCTCGGACCATCGCCGCCGCGATGTCCTCGGAGAGGCCCGGGACGGTCCCCGGCAGCGGCACCAGCACCCCGTGGGCCCCGGCGTCGACGAGGGCCGACGCCAGGTCGGGACCCAGAGGCTCCTCGGCGCCCGCCTGATGCATCTTTCCCGCCAGGCACACGAGACCCGGTGCCGCCTCCCGAACCGTGGCCACCGCCGCCGCCAGCTCTCGTACGGTGACGCGCCGTCCCGGGTTGGCGGTGACGACGACGAACGCCGCCCCCGCCTCGGCGGCTGCGCGAGCCCTCGAGCCGGAGGCGCGCACCGGCTCCGGCACGGTGTCGACGTCGGGCTCGAGGTTCAGGCCGACGGGCCGGCCCAGCAGGCGTGACAGCCCGGCGAAGCCGACCGGTGGCGGGTCGAGAGCCTCCAGGCCGGCCATCATCACGCGGTCGGCCTCGGTGGGATCGACGAGGTTCAGGCACACCAGGTCGGCGCCGAAGGCCGACACCAACTCGGCGTTGCTGGTGCCCGCCAGCAACGGTGGCGCCGCCGCCACGACCTCGGCGAGGATCGTTCGGCCCTCCGCGGCCCGGATCGCCGCGACGAGATCGTCGCCGCGTAGGTCGGCGAGGTCGGCTCCGAAGCGGTCGAGGATGCGTGTCACGGCCCGGCCTCACCCAGCCCGCGACGACAGCGAGTCACCACTGCGGCCACCGCCGATGCGACGGTCTCTCCACCCTCGATCCCTCCGATCATCGGGAGCGGCCAATATAGAGAAGGAGCCTTCGGCGCGCCGTCAGTCGCCCGGTGTCAGGTCGGCCCACCAGAAGCCGTCCCGTTCGATGACCGCTCCCCGGGACACGGGGATGGGGCGGGCGAACACCGGGCCCGCCCAGCAGAAGGTGTGGAACTCGCCTCTCTCGCCCACGGGGTCGACACCGGCCGGCAGTTCGCGCGGGTCCCAGGGACGCCCCGCGTAGCGGGGGTCCATCTGGTTGGCATCGACGCATGTGATGGTGGCCCGGACCCCGGCCGCCGACATCTCTTCGGCCAGGCCGGTCGTGTCTTCGCTGCCGAGCCAGATCGGAAACAGGGGATCGAGTCCCGTGGGCCGCAGCATTTCCTCCCGGTATGCCCGGACGTCCTCCAAGAAGACGTCGCCGAAGGCGACGTGGGTCACCCCTGCCTCTTCCGCCCGCTCGACCGCCTGCAGCATCCGCCGCTCGTACTCGTCGTTCGGACATGGATCGGGCAGGTTCACCTCCCACACCGGCAGGCCGACGGCTGCAGCCTGTGCCTGGAGGAGCTCCCGGCGGGTGCCGTGCATGGCCACCCGGCCGTTCGTCTCGTTGATCGTGCTCAGGAGGGCGACTACTTCCACCCCCTGGGCGCGCAGCGAGTGGAGAGCCCAGGCGGAGTCCTTCCCCGTCGACCAGGACAGCAGCACCCTCACCGGGCGGAGCGTAGGCCGCCCCGAGGCTCTCCGGAGGAGCATTCGGGAGGTGACGCCCTCTCGGATCTCAACGCGGGTAGCGAACCAGCAGAGTCGCCGCTACCCCGCCGTCGCCGACGACCCGGTACGAGTGCGGCACATCGGCGGTGAAGCTCGTGCTCTCGCCCGGCCCGAGGCGGACGAGTGCTCCACGCGGCCCGAGCTCGACAACACCGGCGTAGACGATCCAGTGCTCGGTGACGCCTGATGAATGGGGCTCGGAGCGCTGCTCACGGCCCGGACGGATCGTCACCCGGTACAGCTCGGTGACAGCCGACAGGTCGTCGAAGCGATCGACGAGAGTGGCCTCGATGGCGTCGCCTCGTATCGGTTCGGCCCGAGCCGAGGCGGGTTCGCCGGCAGGCAGGGCGGCGCTGATGGGCACACCCAGCGCCGTCGTGATCGCAAACAGCGTCGCCAGCGTCGGGTTCCTCCGCCCCGACTCCAGCTCGGAGAGCGTGCCCTTGCCGACCCCGGTCGCCTTCGCCAGCGCACCGAGCGACATGCCGCGCGCCTTGCGGAGATCGCGAACGCGGGCGCCCACGATGGCAGCGAACTCTGCGGCGGTGTTGTCGGATGAGGTCATAATTCGTTCTGTTTACAGAACACCGTGCGATATGCTGTTCCGTAAACGGAACACTCTAGGAGGCCAGCATGAAGATCGTGGTCACCACCCCGACGGGGAACGTCGGCTCGCATTTGACCCGGATGCTGATCCAGGCTGGCTTGCGGCCGACACTCCTCGTGCGCGACCCCGCCCGCCTCGACGCTGCGGTCCGCGAGCGAGCGGACGTCGTGGTGGGGGACCAACTCCGAGCCGACGACGTGCTCCGCGCCACCGAAGGAGCCGACGCCCTCTACTGGGTCAACCCGCCAACGGGGGCTCCCGACCCGATCGCCGCCCACACCCAACTGGGCGCGATCGTCGCCGAAGCCGTCAGGGAGAACTCGATACCTCGGGTCGTCTTCCAGAGCAGCGTCGGTGCCGAGCTGCGTCGCGGCGCCGGCGAGATCGACGGCCTGGCGGCGACAGAGCAGGCCCTGGACGGGACCGGCGCCGACGTGCTCCATCTTCGCTGCGGCTTGTTCTTCACGAACTTGCTGCTCGACCCGGCGGGGCTGGAGGAGGGGGTGTTGCGTGTCACGTGGCCGGTGGATCGTCCGCTTCCGTGGGTCGACCCCCGCGACATCGCAGAGGTCGCCGCGGTCCGCCTGCTGGCAGGCGGGTGGTCGGACCGCGAGGTGCAGGCGGTGCACGGGCCCGAGGATCTGACCTACGAGCAGGTGGCGACGATCATCGCCGAAGTGACCGGGCGCCCGATGCGGGCCGAGCAGATCCCCGACGACGCCATGCGCGAGGGACTGCGCGCCGTGGGGCTGACCGACGCCCAGATCGAGGCGCTGATCGGCATGTCGATCGGCCTCCGCCAGGGCTTCGTTCCCGAGAATCCGCGGACGTTCACGACCACGACCCCCACCACATTGGGCGCATGGGCGTTCGCCAACCTCCGGCAGGCAGGGCGAAACCTGAGCCGATGAAGCGCCGACCCAGATAGCGCCCTTCACACGATCCCGCGGTCGGCGGCCCAGCGAGCCAACTGGTGACGGTTGGACAACTGCAGCTTGCGAAGGACGGCCGAGACGTGCCTCTCCATCGTCTTGACGGAGATGTCGAGGCGTTGGGCGGCCTCCTTGTAGGTGTGGCCGAGGGCGATGAGCCTCATCACCTCCCGTTCCCTCGCCGTGAGCTGGTTCAGCTCTGGGTCCTCGCCGATCGGGAGAGCTCCGGCGAA
>JGI25326J35508_1000702_pt1 | contig 25969 bp, 22 predicted proteins | sample HigsolmetaAR201D_FD_35508 | JGI IMG/M metagenome (IMG submission 35508)
GTGGCACGGCTGAGGGACGGCGTTGCCGCCCGGCGCAAGTCGCTGCTGATCGGCCTGGCAGCCATCGTCATCGCCGTCGGCGCCGCGCAGGTGCTGAGCGGCCTCGCCGGCAAGTCGCCATCCACGGGGGAGACCGAGCCGGCTGCCCACGACACCGTCGCCCCCGCGACGCGGGAGGAAGCGGCAGCGCCTTCGGCCCCACCCGCCGAGGCCGCAGCCGAAACGGCGGACCTGTTCAATCCCTTCGCCGCCACCCCCCTCCCGCTCGACAATGATCCGCCGACGACCGGCTCGATCCCGTCCTCACCGCCGGCCCCGGCGGTTCCGGACAGTCCCCCGGCGGCCCCCGAGCCGGAACGGGATTCGCAGGTTAAGGAAAGCCTGCACACCCCCCTATTCATCCCGCCGACCTACGTCGCCGACCTGCCGGCGGAGGGTCTGCCCGCACCGCTGCGCAAGGCCGCCGCTGCCGGCGATGCTGCCGCCGTCTACGAGGTCGCGAGCCGCCTCGCCGAAGGCCGTGGCGTGCCCCGCGACATGGCCAGGGCTGCACGCCTGTTCGAGGCGGCAGCGACGGGCGGCCTCGTGCCGGCGCAGTACCGCATCGCCAGCCACTACGAGAAGGGCATCGGCGTCACCCGCGACGTTGCTACGGCGCGCATGTGGTACGAGAAGGCCGCCGAAGCCGGCAATGCCAAGGCCATGCATAACCTCGGTGTCCTCTATGCCGAGGGCATCACCGGCAAGCCGGACTACGAGACGGCCATAAAGTGGTTCCGCAAGGCAGCCGAGCTCGGCGTGCGCGACAGCCAGTTCAACCTCGCCGTGCTGCTGGCGCGCGGCCTCGGCACCGAGCGTGACCTCGTTGCCGCCTATACCTGGCTGTCGGTGCTCGCCCGCGACGGCGACAAGGATGCGGCCGCCAAACGCGACGAGCTGGCCCGCAGCCTGACGGCGAGCGAACTGGCCGTCGGCAAGGAGGCGGTCGCCCGCTGGAAGCCCAAGATGCAGGACCCGGCCGCCAACGAGGTGCCCACGGGCGGCTGGGAAGAAAGCGCCAGCGCGCCCGCGCCGGCACCGCAACAGCCGTCCGGCAAGGTCTCGCACCTCTGACGGCGCCGCGCGGCAGCGGCGCAGCGCACGGCACAACGGCGCCCCTGTCATGCCTTGGTTTTGACCCCACGTTAAGGGACGCTCCCCTAGACTGACGCAGCAGCCGCGTGCCGACGGCCCGCGGCCGCTGTCGCATTCGACGAGCGCCGAGTCCCGTGCCGTGCACATCTACCTGCCCATCGCCGAAATGTCGGTCAACATGTTCACCCTCCTCGCCATGGGGGCGGCGGTAGGCTTCATCTCGGGCATGTTCGGCGTCGGCGGCGGCTTCCTGATGACGCCGCTCCTGATCTTTCTCGGCATTCCGCCGGCGATCGCGGTCGCCACGCAGACGGCACAGATCACAGCCTCCTCCGTCACCGGCACCCTCGGCTACTGGCGGCGCAAGGCGCTCGACTTCAAGCTGGGCGGCGTGCTGGTGGCGGGCGGCTTCGTCGGCACCCTGCTCGGCGTGTGGTTCTTCAATGTCATGAGCCGCCTCGGGCAGCTCGAGTTCATCATCGTCATCAGCTACGTGACGCTCTTCGGCATCATCGGCTCGCTGATGCTGGCCGAGAGCCTCAAGGCCATCTGGGCCACGCGCCGTGGCGTTGTACCGCGCTCGCGCCGCTCGGGCGAACATCCCTGGTATCTCGGCCTGCCGTGGAAGATGCGGTTTCACCGCTCGCAGCTCTACGGCAGCGTCATTCCCATCGTCACGCTCGCGATGCTCATCGGCTTCGCGGGTGCGGTGCTCGGCATCGGCGGCGGCTTCATCCTCGTTCCGGCGCTCATCTATCTCTTCCGCATCCCCGCCGCCGTGGTGGTCGGCACGTCACTGTTCCAGATCCTCTTCACGATGATGGCGGCGACGCTGCTGCACGCCATCACCAACCAGTCGGTCGACGTGGTGCTGGCGATGCTGCTCATCATCGGCGGCGTCATGGGCGCGCAGTTCGGCGCCCGGGCGGGGCAGAACCTCAAGGGCGAATCGTTCCGCCTGCTGCTCGCCATCCTCGTCCTCGGCGTCGGCATCCGCTTCGCCATCGACATCGTGGTGGAACCGCAGGATCCCTTCTCGCTCGTCACCGTGGGAGCACGGCCATGACGGCGATGCGGCTCCCGCAGATGGCATCGTCCTGGCTGCTCGTCGGCGCGGCCGCCGCGCTCGCGGGGCTCCTCGCCTCGCTCGCTCCGGCTGCGGCGGAGACGCTCATCCTGTCCCTCTCGACGCACCGTGTCGCCATCACCTCCACCTATACGGGCTCGTCCATCGTCGTCTTCGGCGCCATCGAGCGGGACGAGCGCACGGTTGCGCGGGCGGCGCCCTACGACATCGTCATCACCGTGCGCGGGCCGCGCCGCACCACGATCGTGCGCGAGAAGGAGAAGGTGGGGCCCCTCTGGCTCAACACGTCGCAGCGGCGCTTCGTGGACCTGCCGACCTATCTCGCCGTCCTCTCCTCGCGGCCCATCGGCGAGATCGCCGGCGGGCCCTTCCTCACGCGCTACCGCCTGGGCCTCGCCATGCAGATCACGGCGCCGGGCATGGAACAGATCGTGAGCGAGGAGCCGTTCCGCGACGCGCTGCTCAGGCTCAAGAAGGAGCAGCGGCTATTCGCCGAGGATCCGCGCGGCGTCACCTTTCTCACGCCAACGATCTTTCGTGCGCCCATCACGCTGCCCGCCGTCGCCCCCACGGGCAACTACGACGTCGAGGTGGCGCTTTTCGTGGACGGCGCGCAGCTCGCCCGCCAGACCACCAACTTCGAGGTGGTGAAGACGGGNTTCGAGCAGGCAACGGTCACGCTCGCCCACGACCACGCCATCCTCTACGGCCTCGGCGTCGTCATCATGGCCGTCGTCTTCGGCTGGCTGGCGACAGTCATTTTCCGCCGGGACTGACGCTCAGTCCGGCAGCAGCAGGGGCCAGCCGATGGCGTAGAGCCGCTGGCCCAGCACAAGCGCCGTCACGCCGTCGGGAAAGAGCGGCCGGAAGGCCGCGTCACGCAGGTTGAGCCCGCCCGTCAGCGCGCCAAGCGCCGGCATGACGATGCGACGCGCCCCGGCAGCGAAGCAGCGCCGGCGCACGGAGCGGCCAGTGAGCCGGACCCTGGCAGCCGGATGCAGGTGGCCGACGATCTCCGCCGTGCCGTTGTCCCCGGGCGCGTGCCGCAGCACCACGTCGGCAAGGCGCAGCTCCGCCGCACGCTCCCCGCCGGCGTCGCGCGGCACCTCGGGGTCGTGGTTGCCCGTCACCCACAGCCAGTCGCGCCCGCTCTGCAGCGCCGCAAGCGCCTCGCGATCGCGCACCTCGAGGCGGGCATGGGCACCGGCATCGTGAAAGCTGTCGCCGAGCGCGACGACGGCGCGCGGCGCGTAGCGGGCGACGAGGCGCGCCACGACGGCAAGCGTGGCGCGCGTGTCGTATGGCGGCAGGAAAACGCCACGCCCCGCAAAGGAGGAGGCCTTCTCCAGGTGCAGGTCGGCGACGACGAGCATCCCCTCGTCCGGGATGAAGAGCGCGCCGGCAGGGTCGGCGACGAGATCGAGGCGCCCGAGGCGCAGCACCTGCGCCTCGCCCGCCGGGATAGCCTCGCCACCCATCGCGTTCACCGCATCGCCTCTTCCATCATCGCCGCCTCGGCCTCGGCCAGCATATGCTCGGCCGCCTCGCCGTAGACCATCTCGCGGCCAATCTCCAGCATCACCGCCACCGACAGCGGCGAGAGGTGATCGAGCGGCGCATGCACGATTCGCCCGGCCACGCGCACCAGCATATCGCCGAGCCTCCGCACGTCGAGCAGCCCCGTTGCGGCATCGGCGCGCGCCGCACGCAGGAGGACGTGGTCGGGCTCGTGCCGGCGCAGCACGTCGTAGACGAGATCGGTCGACATGGTGACCTGCCGGCCGGTCTTCTCCTGCCCCGGAAAGCGCCGCTCGATCATGCCCGCGATGATGGCGCAATGGCGGAAGGTGCGCTTCATCAGCGCCGATTCCGCCAGCCAGTCCTCCAGGTCGTCGCCGAGCATGTCGGGGGCGAAGAGATCGGCGAGCGACAGCCGCCCCTGGGTGACGGCGAGGCCGATGTCCGCGGTGCCCCAGGCGGCGAGGCCATAGTCGTTGGCAACGAAGCCGAGTGGCCTCAGCCGCGCCCGCTCCAGGCGGCGCGTCAGCAGCATGCCGAGTGTCTGGTGCGCGAGCCGCCCCTCGAAGGGATAGGTGACGAGATAGTAGCGCCCGCCGCGCGGAAAGGTCTCGACCAGCAGCTCCCCCGGTCGCGGCAGGCGCGACTTCGTCTTCTGCGCCATCAGCCAGTTGGCCACGGGCTTCGGCAGACGGTGCCAGTCGTCGGGGTTGGCGATCATGTGGCGCACGCGGCTGGCCAGGAAGCTCGACAGGGGAAACTTGCCGCCGGCATAGGAGGGAACCTTCGGGTCCGTGCCCGCCGCCGTGCGCGAGGCGATGACCTCGTTCTCGTGGATGCCCTCGAAGCGCAGCACCTCGCCGGCGAAGACAAAGGTATCGCCCGGCGTCAGCCCCTCCGCGAAATATTCCTCGACCTCGCCCAGCACGCGCCCGCCGCGCACCACGGTCATGCCGCCTGCCCGGCGCGGGCGGGCGAGGCGCACGCGCAGCATCGGCTCGTCGACGATGGTGCCCACGTTGAGCCGGTACTGCTGGGCGACACGCGGGTTGGCGACGCGCCACAGCCCATCCTTGCCCCGCACGATCCGCGCGAAACGCTCGTAGCTCCTCAACGCGTAGCCGCCGGTGGCGACGAAGGCCACGACGTCGTCGAAATCCCGCCGCGACAGGCCGGCATAGGGCGCTGCGCCGCGTACCTCCTCGTAGAACGCATCGGCGTCGAACGGCCCGGCGCAGGCCCGGCCCAACACGTGCTGGGCGAGCACGTCGAGGGCGCCGGTGCGCGCATCCGGCGTGTCCTGTGCCGCCTCGGCGACGGCATCGAGCGCCGCCCGGCATTCCAGCACCTCGAAGCGATTGGCCGGAACGAGGAAGGCCTTCGACGGCTCGTCGAGGCGGTGGTTGGCGCGGCCGATGCGCTGCATCAGCCGGCTCGCCCCCTTGGGCGCACCAACATTGATGACGAGATCCACGTCGCCCCAGTCGATGCCGAGGTCCAGCGTGGACGTGCAGACGACGGCCTTGAGCCGCCCCTCGGCCATCGCTGCCTCGACGCGCCGCCGCTGGCCCGCATCGAGCGAGCCGTGGTGCAGCGCGATGGCGAGGCCGTCGTCGTTCAGCCGCCACAGCTCCTGGAAGACGAACTCGGCCTGCATGCGCGTGTTGACGAAGACGAGCGACAGGCGATGGTCGCGGATCGCCCGGTAGATCTCTTCCATCGCGTGCAGCGCCGTGTGGCCGGCGAGCGGCGGGGCGAGACGACTCTCGAGGATGCCGATGTGCGGACGCGCGCCCTCCTTCACGGCAATGATGTCCGGCGCGGCAACGCCCGCGCGCTGCGGGACGAGATAGCGCGCCAGCACCTCCGGCTCGCGCACCGTGGCCGAGAGGCCGACCGTCGTCACCTGCGGCGCGAGCGCGAACAGCCGCATGAGGCCGAGCGACAGCAGGTCGCCGCGCTTGGAGGTGACGAGCGCATGCAGCTCGTCCAGCACCACCCGTCGCAGGCNGGCGAAGAACGTCTCGGCCTCCCGATGGGCCAGGAGCAGCGCGAGCTGCTCGGGCGTCGTCAGGAGGATGTGGGGCGGGCGGGCAATCTGCCGTGCGCGCTTGTGGGCCGGCGTGTCGCCAGTGCGCGTCTCGATCTTCACCGGCAGCCCCATCTCCGTCACCGGCGCCTCGAGGTTGCGCGCGATGTCGACGGCGAGCGCCTTGAGCGGCGAGATATAGAGCGTGTGGAGGCCGGCCCGGTCCGGCGCCTGCGCAAGCTCGACGAGGCTCGGCAGGAAGCCCGCGAGCGTCTTGCCGGCGCCGGTCGGCGCCACGAGCAGGGCAGAGCGGCCCGCCCGTGCGCTCGCCAGCAGGTCGAGCTGGTGCCGGCGCACGTGCCAGCCACGCCCGGCGAACCAGGCGGTGAAGGCAGGCGGCAGGGCAGCCGCAGTGGGCACAGAAGCAGGCTCGGTCACGCCCAAGAGGTAGCGAGTCGCGGGCGATCCGTCACCTCGCCATCAGGCGCCTTCGCCGGGCTTCGCTGCGGCGAGGACCACACCCTCGACTGGCTTGCCGGCGTCGTGCCGCAAGACGGCGGGCTGGCACCGGACGGTCTCGAGGCCGGCATCGGCGAGCAGCCCCTGCAGGTGCCCGGTGCCGTGCGCGAAGCGCATGTCCTCGCCGAGCACACAATCCACCGACTCATCGGCGGCGGCCTGGGTGGTGAAGAGGAAAAGGCCACCGGGAGCGAGCACCCGGGCCGTGGCGGCCATCACGGGGGCGAGGTCGCCGATGTAGATCACGACGTCGGCCGCAAGCACCAGATCGGCGCTGCCCGGCGCCTCCGCCTCCAGAAATGCGGTGAGCTCGGCCACCACCAGCCGGTCGTAGCAGCCGCGCCGGCGTGCCCGGTCCAGCATGCGCGGAGAAAGGTCGCAGCCGGCGAAAACGTCGACGTGAGGACGCACCACCTCGCCCATCAGCCCCGTGCCGCAGCCGAGGTCGAGCCCGTGGCGGAAGCGCGGCTCGCGGCCGCGCTCGCGGCACAGGTCGAGGAGCGTCTCGAGGAGAAGCTCCGGCCCACGGTAGGCCAGCTTCTCGCGCAGGTGGGCGTCGAACTGCCCGGCATATTCGTCGAACAGCGCCCGCACATAACCGACGGACATGGCGTTTTCCGCCGGCAGGGCCCCGAGGCGGGCGAGACGAAGCCCCGCCCCCAGCTCGTCGTCGGGAGAAAGCTTCAGGGCCGTCGCGAAGGCCTCACGCGCCTCGTCGGTGCGGCCAAGCGCAGCGAGCGCGTCGCCGAAGCCGACCCAGGCCGGCGCCCACTCCGGCACCTGGCGAACCGTGTCGGCAAGGAGATCGGCCGCGGCCTGCCAGTCCTTCTCCTCCATCAGCGTCCTGGCAAAGGTATAGCGTCTGTCGACGATGAGATCGCCGGAAGTGGTCAGCTTCGTTAGCTGCATGGATGGCGAGAAACGTGATGAGGAAGGCGCGGGAAAAAAAGCCTGCGCCCGGCTTCCGTCAAGAGGAAAGTGAGGGCCTCGGGAGCCGCCGGCTTAAAGAGCGCGCGGCGAGCGACTATCTTCGTTTTATGCAGGCGCGCGACATCCTCTCACTGACCCCGGCCGGGCTCTATTGTCCTCTCGCGGATGTCCACATCGACCCGCTGCGCCCGGTGCCGCGCGCGCTGATCACGCACGGACATTCCGACCATGCCCGTGCCGGACACGGCGCCGTGCTGGCGACGGCCGAGACGCTCGCCATCATGGCCGCGCGCTACGGCGAAAACTTCTGCGGCTCGGCGCAGGCGGTACGCTATGGCGAACGGGTGACGCTCGGCCCGGTGGGCGTCACCTTCCTGCCGGCGGGCCACGTGCTCGGGTCGGCGCAGATCCTTCTCGAGGCGGGCGGCCTGCGCGTCGTCGTCTCGGGCGACTACAAGCGCGCCGGCGATCCGACCTGCCCCCCTTTCGAGCCCGTGCGCTGCGACGTCTTCATCACCGAGGCGACCTTCGGCCTGCCCGTCTTCCGCCATCCAGACGCCGGCGGCGAGATCGACAAGCTGCTGCGCTCGCTCGCGCTCTTTCCCGAACGGGCGCATCTCCTCGGCGCCTACCCGCTCGGCAAGGCGCAGCGGCTCGTCGCCCTCATGCGCCAGCGCGGCTACGACCGGCCGGTTTATCTGCACGGGGCCATGGAGCGCCTGATGCAGCTCTACGAAGCCTTTGGCATCCCTCTCGGCGACCTGCGGCGGGTCGAGCCCGGCACCCGCGAGAGCCTCGCTGGCGCGGTCGTGCTGTGCCCGCCGGGCGCGCTGCAGGACCTGTGGGCGCGGCGCTTCCCCGACCCCGTTACCGCCTTCGCCTCGGGCTGGATGCGCGTGCGCGCCCGCGCCCGCCAGCGCGGCGTCGAGCTGCCGCTCGTCGTCTCGGACCACGCCGGCTGGGATGAACTGTGCAGCACGATCCGCGAGACCGGCGCATCCGAGGTCTGGGTGACGCACGGGGCGGAGGAGGCGCTGGTGCACTGGTGCACGCGGGAGGGGCTCGCGGCACGCCCCCTCCACATGCTCGGCTACGGCGACGACGAGGCAGAGGCGGAAGCCGTCGCGGAGACGGCCGGCGCGGAGCCTGCGGCATGAACCACTTCGCCGAGCTGCTCGACCGGCTTGCCTTCGAGCCACGCCGCAACGCCAAGCTGCGGCTGATGGAGGACTTCTTCCATACCACGCCGGACCCGGAGCGCGGCTATGCGCTCGCCGCCCTCACCGGCGGCCTGTCCTTCCGCAACGCCAAGCCCGGCCTCGTGCGCGCGCTCATCGCAGAGCGGACCGACCCGGTGCTCTTCGCCCTTTCCTATGACTATGTCGGCGACCTGTCGGAGACCGTCGCCCTCATGTGGCCCGCGCCCGCACCCGGCGGCGCCGGGCACAACGCTGCGCCGCCGCGCCTCTCTGACGTGGTCGAGGGCCTGTCCCAGACGGCGAAGACGGAGCTGCCCGGCCTCATGGCGCGCTGGCTTGACGCGCTCGACGAAACCGGGCGATGGGCGCTGCTCAAGCTCATCACGGGCTCGCTGCGCATCGGGGTCTCGGCCCGCCTGGCCAAGACAGCCGTCGCGGCCCTTGGCGGCGTCGATCCCAACGCGGTGGAAGAGCTGTGGCACGGGCTCTCCCCGCCCTACGAACCGCTCTTCGCCTGGCTCGAAGGCCGGGCGGAACGACCGGAAAGCCTCGTCGTCGCGCCCTTTCGCCCGCCGATGCTGTCACACCCGCTCGACGAGGGGGAATTCTCCCGCCTCGACCCGGCCGATTTCTGCGCGGAGTGGAAATGGGACGGCATCCGCATCCAGGCCGTGCGCGAGCTGACGGCCGACGGGCGGCGCGTGGTGCGCCTCTATTCCCGCACCGGCGAGGACATCACCGCTTCATTCCCCGACCTGTGCGAGGACCTCCTGGCGCAGGAGGCCTTCGTCGGCACCATCGACGGGGAGCTCCTCGTCCTGCGCGCCGGGCGCGTCGAGAGCTTCAACGTCCTGCAGCAGCGCCTGAACCGCAAGGCGATCACCCCGCGCCTGATGCAGGAATTTCCGGCGCATATCCGCGCCTACGACCTGCTTGCCGAAGGCGGGGAGGATCTGCGCCCCCTGCCCTTCGTCGAGCGGCGCCGGCGGCTCGAGGCGCTCGTCGCCCGCCTCGCCGGCCGGCGCGTGGACATCTCACCGCTGGTGCCCTTCGCAAGCTGGGAGGAGCTGGCCATGGCGCGCGCCCGTCCGGGCGAGGCGGGCGCCGGCATCGACGCCGAGGCCGTCGAGGGTGTCATGCTCAAGCGCCGCGACAGCCCCTACGTGCCGGGCCGGCCCAAGGGCCTGTGGTACAAGTGGAAGCACGATCCGCACCTCGTCGACGCGGTGCTGATGTATGCCCAGCGCGGCCACGGCAGGCGCTCCTCCTACTATTCCGACTACACCTTCGGCCTGTGGCGCAGCGGGCGCGAAGGGGACGAGCTGGTGCCCGTCGGCAAGGCTTATTTCGGCTTCACCGACGAGGAGCTGAAGGAGCTCGACCGCTTCGTGCGGCGCGAGACGGTCAACCGCTTCGGCCCGGTGCGGGAGGTGATCCACACGGGCGAGCGTGGCCTGGTGCTCGAGGTCGCCTTCGAGGGGGTGCAGCAGTCAACGCGCCATAAATCCGGCATCGCCATGCGTTTTCCCCGCATCAACCGCATCCGCTGGGACAAACCGCCGCGCGAGGCCGATCGTCTCGACACTCTCGCCCGCCTCCTGCCGCGCGGGGAACGGGCGACGACGAAGGCAGGGAAGACATGACGCAACGCGAAGCCATTGAAACGACGCCCCTCTTCGCCGGCCCCGTGACGCGCCACGCCAGCGCGCGCCTTCTGGTGCGCACGCGCGGGCCCGGCTTCACCGACATCACCCAGGCGATCCGGCGCTGGCTGGCCACGAGCGGGATCGCGGACGGCCTCCTCACCGTCTTCTGCCGCCACACCTCCGCCTCGCTGACCATCCAGGAGAACGCCGACCCGGACGTGCGCACTGATCTTGCGGCAGCGCTCGAGCGCCTCGCACCGCGCGGGGAAAGCTACGTGCATGCCATCGAGGGGCCGGATGACATGCCCGCCCATATCCGCACCATGCTGACCGACACCGCGCTTGCCGTGCCCATCGTCGCCGGGCGGCTCGCGCTCGGCACGTGGCAGGGCATCTATCTCATCGAGCACCGCGACCGGCCGCATGCGCGGGAGGTGATCGTCACGGCGTCCGGCGCGGCTCAGGACGACGCGAGCGCCTGACCGGCGGCGGCACCCCGCGCGCGCGACAGCGCAAGGCCGAGCGCCATCACCACAACCGCCCACGCCGCCGCCCACAGGGGTGCCGCATCGCCCAGCGCCCCTACAGCGCGGGCGAGCGCCGGCGAACCCGCAACGAGCGAGGGCAACAGCGCAGGCAACTCAGCCACGGCCACGATCGCCGCCGCGCCGAGGATGGCGAGCGCGGCCGTCCATCCCCGCCCGCCGGGCAGCAGCGCAAAGGCAAGCCCCGGCAGAAGGGCCGCCGCCGAGACGCCGAGAAGCAGGTTTACGGCCACGGCCGGGGCGATGCCCCCCGCCAGCGGAATGGCGGCCGCGGCGCCCCCCAGGGCGGCGAGGACAGCGAGCCGCGCGATGATGGTCTTGCGCGCCGTGGAGGCGCGCGGTGCGACGACCCGGTAGACATCGCGCGACAGGACGAGACCGAGATTGAGGCCGAGCGCGGCGACTCCCGCCAGCATCGTCGCCAGATGCGCGACCGACGACATCTGCCGCAGCAGCCACGAGCCCNCGAGCAGGGACTGCGNCAGATAGACCTCGGCGGTATCGGCGACGAGGACAACTGCGGCGAGCACCACAGCCGCCCGCAGCGACACACGGCCGGCNAGGCCCCTGCCCGGCACAGCGGCGGACAGGCCCGTCACGAGAGGCAGGGCGGCGACGCCGAACATGACGACGAGGAAGGCCGTCACGCCGCTCTCCTGCGCCGGTCCGCCGGCGAGCCAGGCGAACCGTGCCGCGCCCGCCGCTGCAACGGGCAGCACCGTGTCCNCCCCCGAGCGGACGCTCTCGACGAANGCGTGCCACCAGGTGGCAAGGAGCGTCGCGGCCAGAAGTCCGGCGAGGCCGGCGAGAAAGCCGCCNTGCACGGCCAGCNCCGCCGCGACCGCCCGCANCCCGCCCACCATGGCTACCAGGGCGCAGAGCGCCAGGACGAGGCGCAGCGCGGCGGGATAGCCAAGGCCGAGCGACTGGGCGAGCACGAAGGCCGCGTCCTGCAGCATCAGGACGAGCGCGACGAAGAGGACGGGCACGAGGACGACGACGGCGGCAGCACGCGCCGGCCAGCCGAAACGCCCGGCAAGGGTGCCGGCAGGCGTCGGNGCCGCGGTGCGATGGAGNAAGGGCGCGAGGGCCGCATGCAGCACAAGCCCCGCGACAGCCCCCCAGCGCAGGGCGGGCGCATTGCCGGCCAGCACGACGAGTGCCAGCACCACGACCGGCAGCGCGAGCGTGGCCACGGCCGCCGGCAGGCTGCGGTCGGCGGCATCGAAGGTGGCGAGGCTCATCGTCCGCGCCGAGAGCCCGACGAGAAGGGACAGCACGAGCGGCAGGCAGAGCAGCACGGGCGTCAGCAGCGCACCAGGCACGCCGACCCGCTCCAGCAGCCACATGAGGCCGACGAGGGAGGCCACCGCCGCCGCCAGCAAGAGGCGCTGTGCCTGACCGTCCGGTCTGCCGCCTGCCGTCATGCCGCGCCTCCCGCTTCAGCCCTCGTCTGCTGCATCTTCGTGTGACACGACCCAAGACCCATGGCAAACTTCCGTGTAACTCCGTGCCACGAGGCGCGGCGACTGCACGGATTGCCTCAGCAGGTGCGGAACCGACGAAGGCAGGACTTGCCGACCCGTCGTTTCCCGGCGAAAAATGGCCCGGCAAAGCATGGGGTGGGCCGTGAGCGATTCCGCAGCACGCATCATCATAGCAGACGACCATCCGCTGTTCCGCGGCGCCTTGCGCCAGGCTCTGGCGGGTGTCGTTGCCGGCGCGACCATCGTCGAAGCCGGCTCATTCGATGAGATGTGCGCCGCCCTCGGCGCCGATGTCTCTGCCGACCTCGTGCTGCTCGACCTTGCCATCCCCGGCGTGCAGGGTTTCTCAGGCCTGATGTACCTGCGCGCCCAGCATCCCGACATTCCGGTCGTCATCGTCTCTGCCAACGACGACCCGTCCGTGATCCGCCGCTGCATCGATTTCGGCGCCGCCGGCTTCATTCCCAAGGCGCTCGATGCCGAGGAGATGCGCACCGCGATCCGCACCGTGCTCGCCGGCGACCACTGGACACCGGCCGACATCGACCTCTCCGCNCCCGTGGACCGGGAGACGAGCGAACTCGTCAAGCGGCTTGCCAGTCTCACGCCGCAGCAGGTGCGCGTGCTGATGATGCTGTCCGAGGGCTTGCTCAACAAGCAGATCGCCTACGAGCTGTCCGTCTCCGAGGCCACCGTGAAGGCCCACGTCTCGGCCATCCTGCAGAAGCTCGGCGTCGAGAGCCGCACGCAGGCCGTGATCGCCGCCGCGAGGATCGNCGCGGCGGGGCAGGTGCCCACGCCGAGCGCCGCCTGACAGCCTAGAGCGAGGCGACNAACGCCTCCATGCGCGCCAGCGCCTGCTGCGTCAGGCCGATGTCGAAACGCGTGAAGACGTGGCAGCCGCCCGGCCAGACCGCGAGCTCGCTGCGGTTGCCCGCGGCCGCCCAGCGCGCCGCCATGAAGAGCGAATCATCGAGGAGCGGGTCGCGCGTGCCGATGGTGAACAGCGCCGGCGGCAGGCCCGCGAGATCGGCATGGATCGGCGAGACGTCGGGCGAGCGCACGTCNCCCTCCCGGCGCAGGAAGCCCTGCACGAACAGGAAGATGTCCCGCGTGTTGAGGATGAGCTTCTCATCGCCCCAGCGCCGGACGCTCGGCGTCAGCGCAAGATCGTAGACACCCGCGATGAGATTGGCGNCGGCGAAGGGCAGCAGGCCATGCCGGTCCCTGAGGCGCAGCAGCGTCACCACCGATAGATGCGCCCCGGCCGAATCGCCGCCGATGATGAAGCGCCCGGTGCCGAAACGCTCGCGCCCCTCGCGCACCAGCCACAGCGCCGCNGCCTCGCAGTCGTCCGGTCCGGCCGGATAGGGATGCTCCGGCGCCAGGCGGTAATCGACCGACACGGCGGCGAAGCCGAGCCGCTCGGCAAAGAACTCGAGGAAGGGGTCCTGCTCGTCGGGAGCGCCCAGCATCCAGCCGCCGCCGTGGATGTGGAGGAAGACGCCGCGCGGCTCCTCGGGCGCGATGATGCGCAGGGCGAGCGGCCCGCCCGGCCCCTCGATGGTGATGGTCCGGGCCCGCGGGCTCTTCGGCGCCGGCGGAAAGGGGCCGAGCCCCTTGGCGCGGTTCTCGCGCACCACGGCGGGTGGGGCGCTCCACTGGTCGGGCGCGCCAGTGAGCCGGGCGAGAATGTCGGCGTTGAGGGCCGCCGTCTCTGGGTCGACGGCATCGGGATGGAAGAGGCGAGGATCGAGCATCGGGATCTTGCGCGCGAGGAAGGGATCGTCCATGTGGTGAAAGGCGCGGCGGCATGACCGCACACGCACAACGCCGGCAGGTGCCGGTGCGAGGAAACCACGCGAGGCCGGCCTTGGTCCAGAGCGAAGGACGGCCACGGCAGACGAAGGATCGGACCATGGCGAACGGCTCGCTTCAGCGCTTTCTCGGCGGCTCGCCCCTGTCCGTCCTCGTCAAGCTGATCTTCCTGTCGATTCTTGTCGGCGCCATCATGGCCTTCCTCGGCATCACGCCGCTCGGCCTCGTCGACGGCATCGTCGATTTCATCCGTCGCGTCATCGGACGCGGCTTCGAGGCCGTGCGCGAGGTCGGCCAATGGCTGCTTTACGGTGCCGTCATCGTCGTGCCCGTCTGGCTGATCGTGCGCCTGTTCGGCCGCCGGTAGCCGCCATGGCCACTGCCATCGCCGATCCGGCAGGCGCCCCTCGCCGCATCGAGGCGACCCATCGGCGCATCGTCCTGCTGGCGCTGCCGATGACGCTGTCGCATGTGACGACGCCGCTGCTCGGCCTCGTCGATGCGACGGTGATCGGACGGCTGGGCGAGGCGCACCTGCTCGGCGCCGTCGCCATCGGCGGCGTCATCTTCGATTTCCTGTTCTGGAGCTTCGCCGCACTGCGCATGGGCACGGCCGGCCTCACGGCCCAGGCCTACGGACGGGGCGACGACCGGGAGCTCGATCGCGTGCTCGCCCGCGCCCTGGCTATCGCGGCCGTGGCGGGCGCCATCCTTGTGCTCCTCAAATGGCCGATCGGCCTTGCCGCCTTCGCGCTGGTGGGGGCGAGTGACGCCGTGACCCAGGCCGCCTGGGCCTACTATGACGTGCGTATCTGGTCGGCGCCCTTCGCCTTCGCCAACTTCAGCATCCTCGGCAGCGTCATCGGCCGCGGCCGCACCGACCTCGGCCTGCTGCTGCAGGTGACCATAAACCTCCTCAACATCGTCCTCACGCTCATCTTCGTCGGGCTCGGCCTCGGCGTCACGGGCGCTGCCCTCGGGACGCTGCTGGCTGAGGCGGCGGGAGCAGGACTTGGCCTCCTGCTGCTGGCGCGGCTCGGCTCCCGCCCCTTCGCGGTGTCGCGGGCAGACCTCCTTGAGCGGGACAAACTGCTCGCGATGCTCGGCCTCAACGCCGACATCGTGGTGCGCACCGTCGCCCTGCTGCTCGCCTTCGGCATCTTCTCGGCCTACGGCGCCCGCCAGGGCGACGTGACGCTGGCGGCGAANGCCGTGCTCTACAACATGTTCCTGATCGGCGGCTATTTCCTCGACGGCTTCGCCACCGCCGCCGAACAGCTGTGCGGCCAGGCGCTCGGCAGCCGAGACGCGCACGGCTTCCGGCGGGCGACAGGGCTCGCCCTGTTCTGGTGCCTCGTTTTCGGCGCCGGCAGCTCGCTCGCCTTCTTCGCCTTCGGCCACAGCTTCATCGACTTCGTCTCAACGAATGCCGAGGTCCGCGCCATGGCGCGCGATTTCCTCGCCTTCGCCGCCCTCACGCCCGTCGCCGGGGCGGCGGCCTTCACCTTCGACGGTGTCTATATCGGCGCNACATGGGGGCGGGCGATGCGCAACCTGATGATCGCCGCGTTNGCGATCTTCCTCGCGACCTTCCTTGCCCTGCTGCCGCTCGGCAACGCCGGCCTGTGGACGGCGCTCCTCGTGTTCCTCGCCGTGCGCGGCATCGGCCAGGGCCTCTTCTTCCCGCGCCTCGCCCGTGCGGCCTTCACCCCCGCGGCCGGCTGAAGGCTCAGGCCTTGAGGGCAAGGTCCGCCGCGTTGCGGCCGACGACGGGCAACAGGCTGTCGAGCCCCTCGCGCGCGAGCCGCTCGCACAGCCCCGCCTTGATGTCATGCACCAGGTTCGGCCCCTTGTAGACGAGGCCCGTGTAGAGCTGTAGCAGCGTGGCCCCGGCGGTGATCTTAGTCCAGGCCGCCTCGGCCGAATCGATGCCTCCGCCGCCGATGAGCGGGAAGGCGCCCTCCACCCGCTGGTAGGTGGCCGCGAGCATCGCCGTGGCAAGGGGAAAGAGCGGCTTGCCGGAGAGGCCGCCGGCCTCCTGGCCGACATCCGTCTCCACGAGACCGGGCGGGCGCGTCACCGTCGTGTTCGACACGATCAGCCCGTCGATGCCGCGCCGGCGCGTCACCGCCACCAGCGCATCGAGCTCCGGCAGCGTCAGGTCCGGCGCGATCTTGAGGAGCACCGGCCGGCGCCCGTGCGCCTCGGCCACGCTGTCGCGCATCTCGATGACGCGGGCCAGAAGCTCATCAAGCGCGGCAGCATGCTGCAGGTCGCGCAGGCCGGGCGTATTGGGCGAGGAAACGTTGACGGTGAAATAGGCGGCATAGGGTGCGAAGGCGCGGATGCCGGCCACATAGTCCGCCACCCGGTCCTTCGTATCCTTGTTGGCGCCGATGTTGACGCCGACGAGGCCGGGACGATTGCCACGGCGGGCGAGCCGCGCAACCCCGGCCGCATGCCCCTCGTTGTTGAANCCGAAACGGTTGATCACCGCCTCATCGCGCACGAGGCGGAAGAGCCGCGGCCGGCGGTTTCCGGGCTGCGGGCGCGGCGTCATCGTCCCCACCTCGACGAAACCGAAACCGAGGCCGAAAGCCCCGTCGACGGCCTCGGCATTCTTGTCGAAACCCGCAGCAAGGCCGATGGGGTTGGGAAAGTCGAGGCCGAAGGCCCTGACGGCGAGGACGGGCGCATCCGNCNCCGGCGCCGCGACGGGCATCATCGAAAGANCACGNACGGCGAGGCGGTGGCTGGTTTCGGGATCGAGGGCGAACAGCGCGGGCCGCGCGACGGTTGCGAGAAACGACAACATCACAGGCCGTCCGGAAACTGATGGCGTCCGTCCGCGCCCAGCGGCAGCGGCACGACCGAACGAACNGCCGAAAGGGCGAGNGGACCGTAAAGGTGCGGAAAGAGCGCTCCGCCACGCGACGGCTCCCAGCGCAGCGCCTCACCCANGNCGGCAGCCTCGACGGCCACGAGGACAAGGTCGTCCTGGCCGGTGAAATGCTTCTCCGCCGTCTCGCGGACCTGCTCGGCCGTCGAGAAATGAATGAAGCCATCCGCGACATCGACCGGGGCGCCGGCGAACACGCCGGCAGCCTCCGCCTCGGCCCACATCTGCCGCGGACAAATCTTGTACACCAACGCCACTACAAAACTCCTGCGCGCACGTCTCGCTGTAGGGGCTCGCGCGGCGAAGATCAATCTGCACAAAACGGTATTCAAAGGTTGTTGCGGCAAGATTTCGCACGAGACAATGAGGGCAATAAGTCCTATAGTTAGACTGTCATCCTAACGCGGCGGAGTGCCCCGCTGCGCGATGCACCATTTCCGCGAAGTGGGAGGTGGGCATGCTGTCGCACGAATCGATCTGGAACGCGATCGACGCTCTGGCGTCNCGTTATGGTCTCAGCGCCTCGGGGCTGGCGCGCAAGGCCGGCCTCGATCCGACAGCCTTCAACCGCTCCAAGCGCATTGGTGCGGACGGGCGCCCGCGCTGGCCCTCGACCGANTCCATCGCCAAGGTGCTCGATGCCACCGGCGCAACGATCGACGACTTCCTGTCGGTGGTCCGNCAGCAGGAGCAGGTGCCTCACCGGACGATACCGCTCATCGGTTTTGCCCAGGCCGGGCGCGGCGGCTTCTTCGATGACGGCGGCTTTCCGGTCGGCACAGGCTGGGACGAGGTGTCCTTCCCCGACGGCATCGACGAGAGGGTCTATGCACTCGAGATCTCCGGCGACTCGATGATGCCGCTCTATCGCGACGGCGACATCATCATCGTCTCGCCGACATCAAGCGTGCGGCGCGGGGACCGGGTCGTGGTCAAGACCACTGACGGCGAGTTCATGGCCAAGGAGCTGAAGCGCCGGACGGCCCGCACNGTGGAGCTGCGCTCGCTCAACCCCGAGCACGAGGANCGCATCCTNCCCGTCAGCGANATCGCCTGGATGGCGCGCATCATCTGGGCGAGCCAGTAGGGACCACGCAAGCGAAAGCCGCCGGATTGCTCCGGCGGCCCCTGTCGTCCGACCGGCCGGGCAGCACCCGGCCGGTTTTTCGGCCAGCCTTACTCGGCCACCTTCTCGGCGTCCGAATTCGAGTCCGCCTTGGCCTTGGCCTCGAGGTCCTCGCCGGTCTCCTGGTCGACGGCCTTCATCGACAGGCGCACCTTGCCGCGCTCGTCGAAGCCGAGCAGCTTGACCTTGACCTTCTGGCCTTCCTTGACGACATCNGTCACCTTCTGCACCCGCTGGGCCGCGAGCTGCGAGATGTGGACGAGGCCGTCGCGCGAGCCGAAGAAGTTGACGAAGGCGCCGAAGTCCGTGGTCTTCACCACCGTGCCCTCGTAGATCACGCCGACTTCCGGCTCGGCCGCGATGCTCTTGATCCAGTTGATCGCCGCCGTGATCGACTTGAGGTCGGACGAGGCCACCTTGACCGTGCCGTCGTCGGAGATGTCGATCTTGGCGCCGGTCTTCTCCACGATCTCGCGGATGACCTTGCCGCCCGAGCCGATGACCTCGCGGATCTTGTCCTGNGGGATCTTGATGGTCTCGATGCGCGGCGCGTACTGGCCGAGCTCGGCNCGGGCGCCGGAGAGGGCCTTCGACATCTCGCCGAGGATGTGCATGCGCCCGGCCTTCGCCTGCTCGAGGGCGACACGCATGATCTCCTCGGTGATGCCGGCGATCTTGATGTCCATCTGCAGCGCGGTCACGCCCTGGTCGGTGCCCGCGACCTTGAAGTCCATGTCGCCAAGATGGTCCTCGTCGCCGAGGATGTCCGTCAGCACCGCATAGCGGTCACCCTCGAGGATGAGGCCCATGGCGATGCCGGCCACCGGGCGGCGCAGCGGCACGCCCGCGTCCATCAGCGACAGGGAGGCGCCGCACACCGTCGCCATCGACGAGGAACCGTTCGACTCGGTGATCTCGGAAACCACGCGGATCGTGTAGGGGAACTCGTGATGGGGCGGCAGCATCGGGTGGATGGCGCGCCAGGCGAGCTTGCCGTGGCCGATCTCGCGGCGGCCGGGCGAACCCATGCGGCCNGTCTCGCCCACCGAATACGGCGGGAAGTTGTAGTGCAGCAGGAAGGTTTCCTTGTAGGTGCCTTCCAGCGAGTCGACGAACTGCTCGTCGTCACCCGTGCCGAGCGTCGCGACGACCAGCGCCTGCGTCTCGCCGCGGGTGAAGAGCGCCGAGCCGTGCGTGCGCGGCAGGAAGCCCACTTCCGCCTGGATGGGACGCACGGTCTTGACGTCGCGCCCGTCGATGCGCGTGCCGGTGTCGAGGATGTTCCAGCGCACGATCTTGGCCTGGACGTCCTTGAAGACGGCCTTGACCTGCTCGGCGTCGAAGCGGGCCTCGCCCTCCTCCGGGCAGAGCGCTGCCAGCACCTTGGCCTTGGCGGCGTCCACCGCGGCATANCGCTCCTGCTTCTCGACGATCTTGTAGGCGTCGCGCAGGTCCGCCTCGGCGATCTCGAGNACNGCCTTCTCCACCTCGGAAAGGTCCGCGATCTCGAGCTGGCGCGGCTCCTTCGCCGCCTTCTCGGCCAGGCTGATGATGGCGTCAATGACCGGCTGGAAGTGCTTGTGGCCGTACATCACGGCGCCGAGCATCACGTCTTCCGGCAGCTCCTTGGCCTCCGATTCCACCATCAGCACCGCATCGGCCGTGCCGGCGACGACGAGGTCAAGGTCCGAGCTCTCCATCTCGGCGAGCGTCGGATTGATCTTGTACTCGCCGCCGATGTAGCCGACCCGCGCCGCGCCGATGGGGCCGGTGAAGGGCACACCCGACAGGGTCAGGGCCGCCGAGGCCGCCACCATCGAGACGATGTCAGGATCATTCTCGAGGTCATGGCTCACCACCGTGACAATGACCTGGGTGTCGCAACGCCAACCCTCGACGAACAGCGGNCGGATCGGGCGGTCGATGAGGCGGGAGACCAACGTCTCGCGCTCGCTCGGCCGGCCCTCGCGCTTGAANTAGCCACCCGGNATGCGGCCGGCCGCGTAGGCCTTCTCCTGATAGTTCACGGTNAGCGGCATGAAGTCGACGCCGGGCTTCGGCTCCTTCGCCGCCACCACGGTGGCGAGCACGGTCGTCTCGCCATAGGTCGCGAGCACGGCGCCGTCCGCCTGGCGGGCGATGCGACCGGTCTCGAGGGTGAGCTTCCTGCCGGCCCAGTCCAGTTCCACGCGTTGGATGTCAAACATGTCTTTTCTCTCATGGTCGGGCCATGTGGTCGACGCCATGAGCAAGACGGCGAGAAGCTACCCGGCCCGCCGGCCCTGGGGGGCGCGAACGGCGGGAAGCGTCTGGCGATCCTGCCATGGTCGTCAGCCTGGCCGGTTCGCGGCCCCTCCCCGTGGAAGGGCCTGACGCAGAGCCGGGGGAATGCATCGACATGCAGCTGTCCTCCCGGCTCGAGGTGCCGCGCCCCGGGGGCGCCGCACCGGTCTTGGGCCGCGTCGCCCAGGACGCGGCGGCAAAATGCCCGGAGCGCGGACGCTCCGGGCAGAGCCTTCAGCGACGAAGGCCGAGACGCTCGATGAGAGCGCGGTAGCGGGCCTCGTCCTTCCTCTTCAGGTAGTCGAGCAGCGAACGGCGCTGCGAAACGAGCTTGAGAAGGCCACGCCGGGAATGGTTGTCCTTGGTGTGGACCTTGAAGTGCTCGGTCAGGTTGACGATGCGCTCCGTGAGGATCGCAATCTGCACTTCCGGAGAGCCCGTATCGTTCGGTTCGCGGGCATATTCCTTGAGGAGCGCCTGCTTGCGCTCGGCCGTGATCGACATCGGTTCGTCCTTTCGCTTGAGGTTATCGATACCACCGCCGCTCACGCGGGAGGCGGCTTGCCGCCGGCCGGGCCGGGATGTCGTCCAGCGCGGTCGGGTCGGCATGCTGCGCGCGGGGCATGCCCCACGCGAAGCGGTCTCTATATACCGATTGTCACGCCAACACCAGAGCGGCCGTCAGCGCGCCTGCGGCAGGTTGAAGATGCGGCGCGGATGCAGCTCGCCATGTTCGACGTCTCCGAGCGCCACGAGCGTGCCGTGGGCGAACACCGCCACGCAGCCCTCGTCGAGCGGCGCATCGCGGCCGCGCAGCAGCACGGACTGGCCGCGCACAAGCCGTCCGGCGTCCGAGCGTGAGACGGCGACCTGCGGCAGCGCGGCGAGGCCGACTGCCACGGGCTTCAGTCCCTTCTGCGCCCGCGTCACCTCGTCGAGTTCCTCGAGCTCGCGCAGCGCCTCGATGGAAATACCGTCCGCCTCCTCGAAGGGACCGACGCGCGTGCGCCGCAGCGTCGCCACATGACCGAGGCAGCCGAGCGCCCGGCCGAGGTCGCGCGCGATGGCCCGAACATAGGTGCCCTTGCCGCACTCGGCGGCGAAGACGCTGGTCTGACCGTCGTGGGACACGAGGCTCAGGCGGTCGATCTGCACAGGGCGCGCCTGCAGCTCCACCACCTCGCCGTCGCGGGCGAGGTCATAGGCGCGCTCGCCGTCGATCTTGATGGCCGAGAAGCGCGGCGGCACCTGCATGATGGTGCCCGTGAAGCGCGGCAGCAGCGCCTCGATGGCCGCCCGGTCGGGCCGCACATCGCTGGTGGCCACCACGTTGCCCTCGGCGTCGTCGGTGTCGGTCTCGGCACCCCAGCTCACGGTGAACGAATAGGCCTTGCGCCCGTCCATGACGAAAGGGACGGTCTTCGTCGCCTCGCCCAATGCCACGGGCAGGATGCCCGAGGCGAGCGGGTCGAGCGTGCCGGCGTGGCCCGCCTTCTTGGCGTTGAAGATGCGCTTGATGACGGCGACGGCATGGGTCGAGGTCATGCCGACGGGCTTGTCGAGCACCACCCATCCGTGAACGTCGCGCTTCTTCGGGCGCGGCGGCCGCGGCCCCCGCTGGCCCTCGCGCGCCTGTAGGCTGCCTTCCCCTGCGCCCTGCGCCGTGCCGACGCCACGCTGTTCCTTGTCCTGGCTCATCGAGAGGTGATCCGTTGCCGTCAGGCTTCTTCGTCATTGTCGCCCGCACCTTCGGGACGGGCGAGGTCCCTGCGGACCTTCTCGCTCTGCAGGAGCGTGTCGATCCGCTGCGCCTCGTCGAAGCTCTCGTCGAGACGAAAGCGCACGTCGGGCGCGAACTTGAGGTTGACGCGGCGCGCCAGCTCCCCGCGCAGGAAGCGCCGGTTNCGGTCGAGCGCGGCCAGCACCTCCTTGGCGTCCTGCCCGCCCAGCGGCATCACGAAGATCGTCGCTAGCCTGAGGTCGGGGCTCATGCGCACTTCCGGCACGGTGATGACGTGCGAGGTCAGCACCTCGTCCATCACCTCGCCGCGGGCGAGGATGTCGGCAAGGGCGTGACGCACCGCCTCGCCGACACGCAACTGGCGCTGGGACGGCCCGGCGCCCTTGTCGAAACGTGATTTGGCCATGTCTTCTTCCCGGGATCGGACCGGGTCCTGCGGCCTTGCGGCCGATTGCAACGACACGCCCGCACCGCGACCGGGAAGGCCGCGGGGCGTGCGCCGGCATGCGCCGGCCGGGACGGGCCCGGCCTGCAAACATGCCTCCTACGCAGCCCTCAGAGCGTGCGCTTCACTTCCTCGACGCGGTAGCACTCGATGATGTCGCCGACGCGCATGTCCTGGTAGTTCTCGAAGGCCATGCCGCATTCCTGACCGGCGACAACCTCCTTCACGTCGTCCTTGAAGCGCTTGAGCTGGCTGAGCTTGCCCTCGTGNATGACGACGTTGTCGCGGATGAGGCGCACGTTGGCCCCGCGCTGGACGACACCATCCGTGACGCGGCAGCCCGCGATCTTGCCGACCTTCGTGATGTTGAAGATCTCGAGGATCTGCGCATTGCCCAGCATGTGCTCGCGCAGCGTGGGCGCCAGCATGCCCGACATCGCCTGCTTCACGTCATCCACGAGGTCGTAGATGATGTTGTAGTAGCGGATCTCGATGCCGAGTCGCTCGGAGGCCTCGCGCGCCTCCTTGTGGGCACGGACGTTGAAGCCGATCACGGCCGCGCCGGAGGCTTCCGCCAGCGTCACGTCGCTCTCGGTAATGCCGCCGACACCCGCGTGGATGACACGCGCCTGCACCTCGTCGTTGCCGATCTTCTCGAGCGCACCGACGATGGCCTCGACCGAGCCCTGCACGTCGGCCTTGACGACAAGCGGGAACTCCTTGCGGCCGGCACCCTCCTTGAGATCGCGCATCATGTCGGCGAGCGAGCGGGCCTGGCTGGCGCCGCGGGCCGCCAGACGATCGCGCTTCACGCGCTCGCGGTAGCCGGTGATCTCGCGGGCGCGGGCCTCGGAGTCGACCACCGCGACGCGGTCGCCCGCCTCGGGCGTGCCGTTGAAGCCGAGCACCTCGACCGGCACCGACGGGCCGGCCTCCTTGAGCTGCCCGCCGTTGTCGGCCACGAGCGCGCGCACCTTGCCCCATTCGGAGCCGGCAACGACGATGTCGCCGACGCGCAGCGTGCCGCGCTGCACGAGCACGGTGGCGACCGGACCACGGCCGCGGTCGAGCTTCGCCTCGATGACGGTGCCTTCGGCGGCGCGGTTGGGGTTGGCCTTGAGCTCGAGGATCTCGGCCTGGAGCTGCAGGCTCTCGAGCAGCTTGTCGAGATTGGCGCCCGTCTTGGCCGACACCTCAACCTCGAGCGTCTCGCCGCCCATCGATTCCACCACCACCTCGTGCTGGAGCAGCTCCGTTCGCACGCGCTGGGGATTGGNCTCGGGCTTATCGATCTTGTTGATCGCCACGATCATCGGCACGCCGGCGGCCCTGGCGTGGTTAATGGCCTCGATCGTCTGCGGCATGACGCCGTCATCGGCCGCCACGACGAGCACGACGATGTCCGTCACCTTGGCGCCGCGGGCACGCATGGCCGTGAAAGCGGCGTGGCCGGGCGTGTCGATGAAGGTGATCTTGCCGCCGAGCGGCGAGGTCACCTGGTAGGCACCGATGTGCTGCGTGATGCCGCCAGCCTCGCCGGAGACGACGTTGGTCTTGCGGATGGCGTCGAGCAGCGAGGTCTTGCCGTGGTCGACGTGACCCATGATGGTCACGACCGGCGGGCGCGGCTCGAGCGTGCCCTCCGGATCCGGCTCGTCGAACAGCCCCTCCTCGACGTCCGCCTCGGAAACACGCTTGACGGTGTGGCCCATCTCCTCGGCGATGAGCTGCGCCGTATCGGCGTCGATCACATCCGTGATCTTCATCATCTGCCCCTGCTTCATCAGCAGGCGGATGACGTCCACGGCCCGCTCCGACATGCGGTTGGCGAGCTCCTGGATGGTGATCGTCTCCGGGAGGATGACCTCGCGGCTGATCTTCTCCTTCGGCTCGTTGTGGCTGTGGCCCTTCATGCGCTGCAGGCGGCGGCGGAAGGCAGCGGCCGAATGGGTGCGCTCCTCGTCTCCGGCCGTCAGGGCAGCAGTCACCGTCAGGCGCCCGCGGCGACGCTCCTCGCCTCCGCCACGGCTCGGCTTGGGAGCCGGCGCAGCGGCCGGACGCGGCGCAGCCCCGGGGGAGCGGCGCGGCGCGCGGCCGTCGTCGTCGTCCGCAACGGCACGGCCCGCCGGCCCACCGGCGGGACGGCGCGCCTCGGCCGGGGTCGCGGGACGCATCTCGCCGCGCGGCGCAGCGGCGGCGGCACCCGACGCCTCGGCGGCAGCCGGACGCTCCTCCGTCCCCAGGCGGCGAGCCGCCTCTTCCTCGGCCTTGCGCTTGCGCTCCTCGTCGAGGCGGCGACGCTCCTCTTCCTCGCGCTTGCGGGCTTCGGCAGCCTCGCGCTCGCGGCGTTCCTGCTCCTCACGCTCGGCGCGGCGGCGCGCCTCTTCCTCGGCGCGCTTGCGCTCCTCGATCTCGCGGCGCTTTGCATCCTGCAGGGCCTGCAGGCGCGCATCGCGCTCTTCCTCGGTGAGCGAGCGCAGGACGACGCCGGACGGACGCGGCGCAGACTGCCCACGGCCCTGCGCCGGACGGCCACCCTGCGGCGCGGGCGCAGCCGGCCGCTGAGCCGGCGCGGCGGGCGCCGCGGCCTGCGGCTGCGCCGGAGCCGGCTGCTCGCCACCGGGCCCGATGACGCGACGCTTCACCTTCTCGACCACCACGGCCTTCGAACGGCCGTGGGAGAAGCTCTGGCGCACCACGCCCTGTTCGACGGGGCGCTTCAGCGTGAGCGTCTTCGACGGCGTCACGCTCAGCGTCTTGTCGGTCGGGTTTTTCGTGTCACTCATTCGGCTCGAATCCTGCGCCTACGTGTTTGTCCAAATCTCGCTCGTGCGGCACGCCCGGGGCCTCGTCCCCCGGCGGTGTGCCGCCTTCTCCATTGCGGTAGCGCGCCAGCCGGCGCCACCGCGCAAGAAATCCCTCGCTGCCCGGCCCGGCGATCAGGGCAGCATGTATCACATGTGAGCGCCCCAATGCCAAATCCAAATCGTGGCCCGCAAAAACTTCGACCACGTCGACCTCCGCGGCGCGCTCGCCGAACCCGCGGAAAAGCGCCTGCGCGATCTTGCGCCGCCCGTCAGCCGCGGCCTCCGCGGCGTGGATGACGGCCCTGACGCGCCCGGCTGCCGCCGCCTCTTCCACCTTGCCGAAGCCGGTCACCACGAGGCCCGCCTTGTTGGCGAGGGCAAGCGCCTGCACGCTGTCGCGCCGCAGAAGCTCCTCCACGTCATCGGCCAGGGTCGCGGGNACCGTGACCTGCGCCTTGAGCCCCCGGGCGAAAGCCTTGCGGCGGACGGCCTCGGCCACCAGTGCACGGCTGNCGCCGACCCAAACGCCACGCCCGGGCAGCTTACGGCGCAAATCGGGCACGATCGTGCCGTCCGGCGCCGCGACGAAGCGGATCATCTCGTCCGGGTCGCGCTCGGCCCGCGTCACGATGCAGCGCCGGTGCGGCCCTTCGTCCCTCCTACGCGGCACGTCCCACTCCTCGAGCGACCGGCCCGCACCTGCCCGGCGTCAGCCTTCCTGCGCCGGCGCGTCAGCCTCAACTTCGTCCTCGTCCT
>JGI25326J35508_1000710_pt1 | contig 25871 bp, 18 predicted proteins | sample HigsolmetaAR201D_FD_35508 | JGI IMG/M metagenome (IMG submission 35508)
CAGGTACGGCNCGNCCGCCGAGGCCGCCCGCCGCGAGGCCGAGGAGGCGATCGCCGAACGCGACGCCGCCCTCGCCGACGCCGAGACCGCCCGCGAGCAGGCGCTGGCCGCGCTGCGCGAGGCCGCCGCCACCGAACGCCGGGCCCAGGCCGCCGCCGACCAGGCGCTGCGCCGCGCCGTGCTCGCCGAGCAGGCCCGCGACCAGGCGGTACGCGAGCTCGCCGACCGCGTGGACGCGGCGATCGCCCAGGTCCGCGCCGCCGAGGAGCGCGCCCGCCGCGCGATCGAGGCCGCCGAGCAGGCCCGCTCGCAGTCCGGCCGCGCCCACGACGGCGCCGAGCACGCCCGCCGCGCCGCCGAGAAGGCCGCCCGGGCCGGCGCCGCCGCCCAGGCCCGCGCCGAGACCGCCGAGGCCGAACGGCAGAAGGCGGTCGCCCGCGCGGAGGCCGCCGAGCAGGCCCGAGCCGAGGCCCTCGCCGACGCCGCCGCGGCCCGCGCCCGCGCCGAGATGGCCGAGGCGCAGGCGGCCAAGGCCGAGCGGGAGGCCGCCGCCCGCGTCGCCGACGCCGAACGACGCGCCCGTGAGGCCGAGGCCGAACGCGACCGGCTGCGCCAGGAGCTGTCGGTCCACCAGGCCCTCGTCCGCGACCTGCGCGAACAGCTCAAGGCCGCCCGCGCCGAGGCCGCCGAGCTGCGCGAGCGCGCCGTCGCCGCCGAGCTGCGCGCCGGCCGGTCGTGACCGCCGCCCCCGCGCCACCCGTGGGCCGGGCTTCTTTCCCGGGTTTTTCTGCTGGATTTTCGATAGGCGGGGTTCCCGCCCGTGCGGCTCCCCGGCCACGGACGACGGGCTGAGCCGGCGCCCCCGGTGTGCTGCCGATGGGCGTGGCATCAGGAGTCGCTTCCGGGCGGCTCATCGTGCCCGAGGTTCTCGATCGGCCACCCCGTTGCCCGCGCTGCGGCCGGCCTCGCTCGCATGAAACCCTCAACTCGAGGAACCGCACACTCGCGATCGCCTGCCAGACGCGGCGCGAGCCGGACGCCTGTCCCGGCTCCTGCAGGCCACGCCCCTTCCGGCATTCGCCGTGCCCGCGCCCGTCGCCGCGGTGGCGAGCGGCCGCACCGCCTGGCCGTACGGAAACCCGGGCTGAATGCGCCGCGCGCACACGCGCGTCGGTGTCGTCACCGCCCCGCCCGCGCGTCGCGGGCGGGCAGACCCGCGCGTCCCTGCGGCCGGAGTCCGGGCGGAGCCGGCGGGTCAGGCCGGGGTGCCGCTGAGGGGTGCGCCCAGGTCGACCGGCTGGAGCCTGCCGGTGCGCACGTCGTAGACGGCGCCGCCGACCGGCATGCCCGGGGGCAGGAACGGGCTGCTGCGGATCTTGGTCAGGTCGTGGCGCAGCGCTTTCTCCTGGTCGGGGATGGTGTGGAAGTCGATGCTGCGGGTGTCCACCCCCTGGCGGCCGGTGAGCTCGTGCACGTCCGCGTCGGTCACCTTCGTCATGCCGCAGTCGGTGTGCGGCATCACCAGCACCCGTTCGACGCCCAGCAGGAACACCGCCAGCACCAGGGTGCGCAGCACGTCGTCGGTGACGCGGGCGCCCGCGTTGCGCAGGATCTTGGCGTCGCCCGGCCGCAGCCCCAGCAGGCCCAGCGGGTCGATGCGCGAGTCCATGCAGGTGACCACCGCGAGCCCGCGGGCGGCCTTGCCGGTCAGCCCGGAGTGCTCGAAGGCGGCGGCGTACTCGGCGTTGGCGGCAAGCAGGTCATCGAACGCATTCACGCATGCGAGGACAGCGCACCACGCCACCCGATGTCAAAGATTTCGCGATGGCCGATGCCCGAACCCCCGGCGATCTCGGGCCCCCGGACCTCCCGGCGCGTCTCACCGCCGGGCCGGCGGCGAAGTGCGCCGAAGACCGGGGGTGCCTGCCGGGGCGCGGACGGGCCGGGAAATCATGAAGCATGAGCTTTGACGTCGCCCGGGTACGTGCCCTTTATCCCGCGCTGTCCGACGGCTGGGCCTGGCTGGACGCCGCCGCCGGGACCCAGATGCCGCAGCCGGTCATCGACGCCATCGTCGCCGCCTACACCGCCGGCATCGGCAACGCCCACGGGGCGTTCGCCGCGAGCGCCCGATCCGACGCGATCGTCGCCGAGGCCCGCCGCGCCGTCGCCGACCTGGTCGGCGGCGACCCCGACGGGGTGGTGTTCGGCCCCAACATGACCACCCTCACCTACCGGTTCGCGGGCACCCTCGCCCGGCAGTGGCGCCCCGGGGACGAGATCATCGTCTCCCGCCTCGACCACGACGCCAACGTGCGCCCCTGGGTGCAGGCCGCCAAGGCCGCCGGGGCCGTGGTCCGCTGGGCCGAGGTGGAGGTCCCCTCCGGCGAGCTGCCCGCCGCCCAGTACGACGAGCTGCTCACCGAACGCACCCGCCTGGTCGCCGTCACCGCCGCCAGCAACGTGCTCGGCACCATGCCCGACGTGCCGCGCATCGCCCGCAAGGCCCACGACGCCGGGGCGCTGGTGTACGTCGACGGCGTGCACGCCACCCCGCACACCCCGATCGACGTCCTCGCGCTCGGCGCCGACTTCTACGCCACCAGCGCCTACAAGTGGTGCGGCCCGCACGTGGGCGCGGTGATCGCCGCCCCGGCCCTGCTGGAGCGGCTGCGGCCGGACAAGCTCGCCTCCGCGCCCGACAACATCCCCGACCGGTTCGAGACCGGCACGCTGCCGTTCGCCGACCTGGCCGGGGTGGCCGCGGCCGTCGACCACCTCGCCGGGCTCGACCCGCACGCCACCGGGTCGCGCCGCCGCCGCGTGCTGGCCTCGATGGCCGCGGTCGAGGCCTACGAGCAGGCCGAGCTCGCCTACCTGGTCGAGCGCCTGGCCGCCCTGCCGCACGTGCGGCTCATCGGCTCCCCGGCCCGCCGTACCGCGACGGTCTACTTCACCGTGGACGGCCACAGCCCGCGCCGGGTCGCCGAGCACCTGGCCGCCCGCAAGATCAACGTGTGGGACGGGCACTGCTACGCGTGGGAGGTCACCGGCGCGTTCGGCATCCGCGACCACGGCTCGGCCGTACGGGCGGGGCTGGTGCACTACAACGACCGCTCCGACGTCGACCGGCTGCTCGCCGCCCTGGAGGAGCTGGCGCCCTGACCCGCCCGCGGGTCCACAGGTCCGGTACGGCGAGCCTGACGCGGGCGGCGGACCGTGACGCCCGGCTCTCGCCGTACCGGACCGGGCGCCCAACCCGACGCCGGGGGACGGCCGGCGACCCGGCCGCGGCCGATGCCGCGCGGGATGGCGACGACGACCGGCCGCTGCGCGCCGTCGGGGGCTGAGCCACCATTTGCCCGCCATCCCCGCCACCTCACAGCACCGGCTCCGGCGGCCGTACGGCACGGCGGACAGGCCCGCGGATCGTGCCCGTGGCGCGGCTCACCACACCCGAAGTTGCATGATCATGCATTGGTGTGCATATACTTTGGACCGTGTCCAAGGTCCTTACCTCCCTGCCTGTCGGTGAACGTGTCGGCATCGCCTTCTCCGGCGGCCTCGACACCTCTGTAGCGGTCGCGTGGATGCGCGAGAAGGGGGCGGTGCCCTGCGCATACACCGCGGACGTCGGCCAGTACGACGAGCCCGACATCGCCTCGGTGCCGGGGCGCGCCACCGCCTACGGGGCGGAGGTGGCCCGGCTCGTCGACTGCAAGGCGGCCCTGGTGGAGGAAGGGCTGGCCGCCCTCGCCTGCGGGGCCTTCCACATCCGCTCCGGTGGCCGCGTCTACTTCAACACCACGCCGCTCGGCCGCGCCGTGACCGGCACCCTGCTGGTGCGCGCCATGCTCGAGGACGGCGTGCAGATCTGGGGCGACGGCTCCACCTTCAAGGGCAACGACATCGAGCGGTTCTACCGCTACGGCCTGCTCGCCAACCCGTCGCTGCGCATCTACAAGCCCTGGCTCGACCCGGCGTTCGTCGCCGAGCTGGGCGGCCGCACCGAGATGTCCAAGTGGCTCGCCGAGCGCGGACTGCCGTACCGGGACAGCGTGGAGAAGGCCTACTCCACCGACGCCAACATCTGGGGCGCGACCCACGAGGCCAAGGCGCTGGAGCACCTCGACAACGGCATCGAGATCGTCGAGCCGATCATGGGCGTGCGGTTCTGGGACCCCAAGGTCGAGATCGAGCCCGAGGACGTCACGATCGGCTTCCAGCAGGGCCGGCCGGTCACCATCAACGGCAAGGAGTTCGCCTCGGCCGTCGACCTGGTCCTGGAGGCCAACGCCATCGGCGGCCGCCACGGCCTTGGCATGTCCGACCAGATCGAGAACCGCATCATCGAGGCCAAGAGCCGCGGCATCTACGAGGCCCCGGGGATGGCGCTGCTGCACATCGCCTACGAGCGGCTGGTCAACGCCATCCACAACGAGGACACCATCACCGCCTACCACGTCGAGGGCCGCCGCCTGGGCCGGCTGCTGTACGAGGGCCGCTGGCTGGACCCGCAGGCGCTCATGCTGCGGGAGGCGCTGCAGCGCTGGGTCGGCGCCGCGATCACCGGTGAGGTCACGTTGCGGCTGCGCCGCGGCGACGACTACTCGATCCTCGACACCCAGGGCGAGGGCTTCAGCTACCACCCGGACAAGCTGTCGATGGAGCGCGTCGAGGACGCCGCGTTCGGCCCGCTCGACCGCATCGGCCAGCTCACCATGCGTAACCTCGACATCGCCGACTCCCGCGCCAAGCTCGAGCGCTACGCCGAGCTCGGCATGGTCGGCAGCCCGCACCCGGCCCTGGTCGGGGCCGCGCCGGTCACCGCGAGCAAGCTGATCGGCACCATGCCCGCGGGCGGCGCCGAGGCGATCGCCTCCGGCGGCCCCACCGAGACCGGTGACGAGCTGCTCGACAGCGCCGCGATGGAGTCCGGCACCGACTGACCGACCGCACCACATCGCACCACGCCATCGCGCCCCGGGGCCTGACCACCCCCGGGGCGCGACGCGTTCCGCCGTCCTGACCCACCCGGCCTGGCGGGCTGCCCGGCTCCGGTGAGCACGGCTCGGCGGTGCGGCGGCATGCCCGGCCCGATCGCGTCCCGGGCCGGGCCCGTGCGTCAGGGCGTCGCCGTACGGCTCGCCGTGCCTCAGCGCCGGATCGCGGCGGGCTCCTTGACCCTGTTCACGCAGCCGGGGACCGGGGACGGGCCCGCGCAGTTGTTGGGGACGTTGCCGGTGACCTTGCTCCTCTCGAGGTTGACGGTCGCCTCGTTGAAGATCCCGCCGCCCGTGGTCCTGGCCTTGTTGGCGGTGACGTGGCTCCTGAGGAGATCGGCGGTGCCCTGGTTGACGTACAGGCCGCCGCCGAGGTTGGACGCGTTGCGGGTGATCTTGCTGTCCCGGATCTGCAGGGTCCCGTTGCTGAGGATCCCGCCTCCCAAGCCGAATGCCCGGTTGTGGGTGACGACGCTGCCGACCAGCCTGCCCGCCCCGATCAGGCGCAGCGCACCGCCGTTCAGGGCCGCGTTGCCCTTGAAGAGGGTGGCGATCGCCCGGAGGGTGCCCCCGTTCACCGATCCGCCGCCGCCGGTGGCGGCGTAGTTGTTGCTGATCGTGGTGCGGTAGAGCAGCGTCAGCGAGCCGGTGGTCGCGGCGAAGCCGCCGCCGCTGCCGCTGAGGGCGGTGTTGCCGGTGAGGGTGGTGAACTTCAGGGAGAGGGTGCCCCGGTTGAGGATGCCCGCGCCGTCGCCGGTGGTGAGGGAGCCGCCCCTGATGGTCACCCCGGTCAGCGAGAGGAAGCCGCTGGGGGCCACCTCGGCGATCCGGAACGCGGTGGTGGCGCTGGCGGAGCGGGCGATCACCGCGTTCTTGCCGGTTATCGCGATCCTGCCGGTGATGACGGGGAGGGCGTTCGAGGTCAGGGGCCGGGCAGCGGTGAAGGTGTAGGTGCAGCCCGTCTCGAGCTGGATGAGACCGGAGCCGCCGCCGGCCTGCACCTGCTCGATCGCCTCGACGAGTCCGTCCGGCCCGCCGCCGGTACCGCTGCAGGGCACGAACCGCGAGGCCTGCGCGTGGCCGGGCACGGTCGCCGCCGCCAGGGTCGTGGCCAGGGCAACGCCACTCAGGCCAAAGGCCAGCAGAGAAGGTGAGCGCATGAAAATCCCCCGTATTAAATATCAATTTCCCCCGTGCGCCAATATCCTCCCGCACCGCGCCGCCGATTAAACACCGCAGGAAATGTGCCTGTATGGAATTTTCGCGCCGTTAAGCGTGTATCAATATCAATCAGCGCGTAAGGGGTTCAGCGGGATTAAGGTGACATCTCGGGCGCGGGGTGTGCGTGCCTTCCTGGGGTGACTTCGCCCAGGTGGGGGAGCCTGGCGCGGTCGGCCAGGGGACGGCGGCCGGTCGGCGCCGTGGGCACGCGGATCCACCGGCCACACCTTTGGCCGTATCGCCGGAGATGTCATGCGGCCGACAGGCCGATGGTGACCGCTACGACGGCTCGCCTGACGCAAATGCACCAAGGACGGCGAAAACGGGACACCGAGGGTGCCGGGAAACGCGGTATACCGCGCCGCGAGCCGCCCGATATCCCCCCATGCCGCCCTCGCGCGGCGCCCACCCACCTCAGGCGGTGGTCCGGTGCCCTGGGCCTGCGCGCGTACGGCCGGGCCGTACCTGCGGCGGTGCGCCGCGGCCGTGAACGCAGGCGCCTCCTCGGGTGGGGGCGTGGCCGAGCGGCTCGGCGGGCCCGGCCATCAGGCGGTCCGCGTCCGGCTCGCCGCCGACACCCGGAGAGCGGGCGGTGGCCGCCGGGCGGGCCGCGGCGGCCCTTCGCAGCCGCTGGGGGAGGCACCCGGAACCGGACGGGCTCGATGATGCCGGCCACCTTCTGGGACATCCGGCCTCCCGCTCGTCCGCGGCGGGCTCAACCGAGCCTAGGCCACCCAACGTGACGGTCAAGATCCGCCGCGTACGCGTGCCGGTGCGGGCTGATCTCGCGGATCGGCCGGCCCCGGGCATGCCGGATGTCCCGCCCCGGCAAGGGGCAGCCGGCACGTGGGCCGCGGCAGGAGCCGTGCCCGCGCACCGCTCAGCCGACGCGCCCGAGAGCAGGGGACTCGCCGTGCGAGACCCGGGCTCTCGAGAGCGCCCGAGAGGCGGGCCCGGGGCCTGGTCAGTCGCGGCGCAGGCGGTGGGTGAGGCCGGTGTGGCGGCGGCCCGCGCCGCGGGTGCGCACCGCGTGCGCCAGCGCCCGCCGCGACCCGACGATCACCACCAGCCGCTTGGCCCGGGTGATCGCCGTGTACAGCAGGTTGCGCTGCAGCATCATCCACGCGCTGGTGGCGAGCGGGATCACCACCGCCGGGTACTCGCTGCCCTGCGAACGGTGGATGGACACCGCATACGCGTGGGCGAGCTCGTCCAGCTCGTCGAAGGAGTAGTCGACGCTCTCGTCCTCGTCGGTGAGCACGGTCAGCGTGTGCTCCTCGGGGTTGATCGCGGTCACCACCCCGACCGTGCCGTTGAACACCCCGGCGGCGCCCTTCTCGTAGTTGTTGCGCAGCTGGGTGACCTTGTCGCCGACCCGGAACACCCGCCCGCCGTACCGGCGCTCGGGCACCCCCTCGCGGGCGGGGGTGAGCGCCTCCTGCAGCGCGGCGTTGAGCGCGGCCGCGCCCGCCACCCCGCGGTGCATGGGCACCAGCACCTGCACGTCCCGCCGCGGGTCCAGGCCGAAGCGGCGCGGGATGCGGTTGGCNACCACGTCCACGGTCAGCTCGGCGATCCGCTCCGGCTCCTCGCAGGGGAACAGGAAGAAGTCCGGGTAGCCCTTGGTGTAGGGGTGCAGGCCCTGGTTGACCCGGTGGGCGTTGACCACCACGCCCGACTGCTGGGCCTGCCGGAAGATCTGCGTCAGCCGTACCCGGGGGATCTCGGGGGAGGCGAGCAGGTCGCGCAGCACCTCCCCGGCGCCGACCGAGGGAAGCTGGTCCACGTCGCCGACGAACAGCAGGTGGGTGCCCGGCGCGATCGCCTTGACCAGCTTGTTGGCGAGCAGCAGGTCGAGCATCGAGGCCTCGTCGACCACCACCAGGTCCGCATCCAGCGGGTTGTCCCGGTCGTAGGCGGCGTCCCCGCCGGGCCTCAGCTGCAGCAGCCGGTGCACCGTGGTGGCCTCGTGCCCGGTCAGCTCGGCAAGGCGCTTGGCCGCGCGGCCGGTGGGGGCGGCGAGGATCACCTTGGCCTTCTTGGCCCGGGCGAGGGTGACGATCGACTTGACGGTGAAGCTCTTGCCGCAGCCGGGGCCGCCGGTGAGCACCGCCACCTTGCCGGTGAGCGCGAGGCGGACCGCCTCGGCCTGCTCGGGCGCCAGGCGCGCCCCGGTACGGCCCGCCACCCACGACAGCGCCGCGTCCCAGTCGACGCCGGCGAACGCGGCCAGCCGGTCGCGGGAGGNGGCCATCAGCGCGCGCAGCGACGCGGCGAGCGACACCTCGGCCCGGTGGAACGGGGTCAGGTACACCGCCGGGATACGGCCCTCCCCGCCGGCGGGGGCGGGGATGTCCTCGCACACCACGCCGCTGCCGTTCGACCCCGGCCCCTGCGCCTGCGGCTCCTGCTGCTCGGCCATCTCGCGCAGGCAGGCGGCGACCAGCTCCGCGGGCACCTGGAGGATCTTGACCGCGTCGGCGACCAGGTTGGGGGCGGGCAGGAAGCAGTGGCCGTCGTCGGCGGCCTGCGACAGGGTGTAGCGCAGCCCGGCCTTGACCCGGTCGGGGCTGTCGTGCGGGATGCCGACGGCCTGGGCGATGGTGTCGGCGGTCTTGAACCCGATGCCCCACACGTCCTCGNCGAGCCGGTAGGGCTGGTTGCGCACCACCGAGANCGACGCCTCGCCGTACTGCTTGAAGATCCGCACCGCGATCGAGGTGGACACCCCCACGCCCTGGAGGAAGACCATCACCTCCTTGATGATCTTCTGCTCCTCCCAGGCGTCGGCGATCATCTTCTGCCGCTTGGGTCCCAGGCCCGGCACCTCGACGAGCCGCTCGGGGGTCTTCTCGATCACCTCGAGGGTGTCGGTGCCGAAGTGGGCGACGATCCGCTCGGCCATCTTCGGCCCGATCCCCTTGATCAGTCCCGAGCCGAGGTAGCGCTGGATGCCCTGGATGGTGGCCGGCAGCACCGTGGTGTACGACCACACCTCGAACTGGCGGCCGTAGCGGGGGTGCGAGGTCCACCGCCCGGTCAGCCGCAGGCTCTCGCCGACCTGCGCCCCCAGCAGCGGCCCGACCACGGTGGTCAGCTCGTCGCCGCCGCGCTCGGTGGCCACGCGCGCGATCGTGTAGCCGGTCTCCTCGTTGACGTAGGTGATGCGTTCCAGCACGGCCTGCAGGACCACCCCGGGCGGCCGGGCCGCCGGGCCGCCGGTCTCGGTGCGCTCACCCACGAGCCGCATTCTGCCGTAAACCCCGCCCCGGCCGCCCTTCGCGGCCGCATCACCCCGCCCCCGGGTGACCTTCGGTTGCGTCCCTGGCCCCCGCGACGGGGCGGGTGTGTCGGGTTTCTGCGGTGAAGGTCGATAAATAGCGACGAAACCGTAATCTCACCACCGGCTGAACGTTCCAATGCGCCGTTGTTACCCCTATTAGGGTTTTGAACGTGGTGTTGACCTTGGTCGGGAGAGTGCAGTGCCGTCCGTTGCCAAACGCCGAAGGATGCCGATCGCGGCCCTAGCCGCCGCAGCCGCCCTACTGGTGGGCTCCTGCTCCGGCGGCGGCGAGCCTGTGGCCAGCGGCTTCCAGGGACACAAGCAGGAAAAGCCGGCACCCCCCACCATCTCCGTCGCCCCGGCCGAGGGCGCCAAGCGGGTACGCCCCGACAAGCGGGTGGTCGTGGCCGCCTCCGGCGGACGGCTCGAAAAAGTCGTCGTCCGCGCCGGCGGCAAGGTCGTCGACGGCCGCCTCGACGCGTCCGGAACCCGCTGGCGCTCCACCGAACGCCTCCGCCCCGGCACCACCTACACCGTGGAGGCCCAGGCCACCGGGGACGGCGGCCCCACCCAGATCACCAGCAAGTTCACCACGCTCAAGCCCCAGAACGAGCTCGCCGTCGTCGACGTCACCCCCGCCATCAAGGGGGAGATCCTCGGTGTCGGCGCGCCGATCATCGTCACCTTCAACCGGCCGGTCGAGGACAAGGCCGCCGTCGAGCGCGCCCTGGAGGTCGAGGCCGAAAAACCCGTCCCCGGCGCCTGGCGGTGGGTCAGCGACCGGCAGGTGATCTACCGCACCGCCCGCTTCTGGCCCGCCCACCAGAAGGTGCGCTTCACCGCCCGCATCGCCGGGGTGCGCTCCGGCCCCGGCACCTGGGGGGTGAGGAACGTCAGCCACACCCTGCGCATCGGCGCCGCCTGGATCAGCACGGTCAACGTCAAGACCCACACCATGGTCGTCCGCAAGGACGGCAAGGTGATGCGGACCATGCCGATCAGCGCGGGCAAGGCCACCACCCGCGAGTACACCACGACCAGCGGCATCCACCTCACCATGGAGCGCGGCAACCCGGTCGTGATGATCTCGCCGGGCCGCAAGGAGGGCGACCCCGGCTACTACCGCGAGGTCGTCAACCACGCGGTACGGATCTCCAGCAGCGGCGAGTACGTGCACGCCGCCCCCTGGTCGATCCACGCCCAGGGCCGCGCCAACGTCAGCCACGGCTGCATCAACGCCCACCCGCGCGACGCCAAGTGGTTCTACGACAACTTCCACCGCGGCGACGTCGTCAAGATCGTAGGCACCGACCGGCCGCTGGAGTGGAACAACGGCTGGGGGTTCTGGCAGCTGTCCTTCAAGGAGTGGAAGAAGGGCAGCGCCCTGGGCACCTGACGTACGGGACTTGAGCGGTACGGCACCGCGCCGGGGCCCGCGCCACCACCCCCTCGACGGCGGCGCGGGCCCCGGCGCGCCCCCTTTCTCAGGCCGCCTGCAGCACGCGGCGCAGCACCGCGGCGAACCCGTCCGGATCCCCCTGCATGCCGTACTCGCCGCCGAGGAACCCCGCGTGCCCGCCCGGGAACTCCACCGGCTCGGCGCCCAGCCGCTCGGCGGCCGCCACCGCCGCCCGGTAGGTGAGCTGACCGGCCGACTCCACCCCCACCGCGAACACCACCCGCGCCGGCGCCGCCCGCAGCGCCTCGAAGTCCGGCTCGTAGTGGGTGCAGGTGATCAGGTTCTGGCCGAGCAGCGGGTCGTCGCGCGAGCCGTCGTCCCCCGGCGGGAACCCGAACGCGGCCGGATCCGGCATCGGCAGCTCGGCGAAGTTCGCCGGGATCTCGCCCTGGATCGAGGTGAGCGCGATGAAACACGCCATGCCCGCGCCCAGCCCGTCCCGCTCGTAGACGCGGCGGATGTGCCCGATCGCGGCCAGCGCCTGCTCACGGTCGGGCAGCAGCGTGACCAGCGGCGGCTCGTGCGCCACCAGCGTGCGCACCGCCCCGGGGTGGTGGGCGGCCAGCGCCAGCGCGTTCACCGCCCCGCCGCTGGAGGCGAACACGTCCACCGGCCCGCCGCCCACCGCCGCGATCACCCGGCTCAGGTCGTCGGCGTGGATCGGCGGCGACGGCACCGTGGCGTCGGTCCGCACGCTGCGGCCCGTCCCGCGCGGGTCGTAGGTCACCACCGTGCGCTCGGGGAACCGGGCCGCCAGGCTGACGAACCCGGCCGCGTCCATCGGCGAACCGATCATCAGCAGCGGCGGCTCCCCGGCCCCCGCGCCCTCACGCACGTCGTACCGCAACACGGCCCCCGGCACCTCAAGGGTGTGGGTCTTCGGCTCGGTCATCGCTCGCTCCTTCGTCGCACGACCTCTGCCCGTAAAGACCCAAACAAGCGGCACAACTCATCGCCGCCGAAGACCCCGGTACGGCGCCGCGTGGCGCGGCCGTGCCGTACCGGCGGGGTCACAGCAGGGCGAGCTGGCGGGCGGGGGAGCGGCGCCGCCGCCACCGCCGCGCCGAACGCCCCACCCCGTACACCTCGGCCAGCCGCGCCACCTCCGCTGTGATCCGCTCCCGATACCCCGCCGCCGCAAGCGGGCCCGACGCGTACAGCTCGCCGTACCGGCGCACCAGGCCCGGATGCTCCTCCGCCAGCCACGCCAAATACCACTCCCGCGCCCCGGGCGGCAGCGTCAGCACCACCGGCGTCACCTCCACCGCCCCGGCCTCGGCCGCGCGCCGCACCGCCGCCCGCAGCTGGTCGAACGAGTCGGTCAGGCACGGCAGCACCGGCGCCAGAAGCACCCCGCACGGCACCCCCGCCTCGTTCAGCGCCGCGCACACCTCCAGCCGCTTCTGCGGGGAGACCGCGCCCGGCTCCACCATGCGCCGCAGCCGGTCGTCGACGAACCCCACCGACACCATCACCCGAACCGGCACATACCGGGCCGCGTCGGCCAGCAGCTGCNCGTCCCGCAGCACCAGAGGGCTCTTGGTCACCACCGTGAACGGGTTCCCGGCGTCCCGCAGCGCCGCCACCACCCGCGGCATCAGCCGGTAGATCTCCTCGGCGCCCTGGTAGCAGTCCCCGGCAACCCCCACCGCCACCGGATCACCCGGCCACGACGGCCGGGCCAGCTCCGCCCGCAGCCGCCGCGCCGCGTTCACCCGCACCACGATCGCCTCGCCGTACCCCGCTCCCGCGTCCAGCCCCAGACGGCGATGCGACCCCCGACCCGGGCAGTACCGGCACGCCGCCGCGCACCCCCGGTACGGGTTCACCGACCAGCGGTAGGGCAGCCCGGTGGCCCGCGGCACCGCCTCGATCACCGACCGGGCCTGCACCTCGTAGAAGACGGTGGCGCCATGCGACCGCCGTACGGCACGGCGCTCGATCCGCGGCCTGGCGGGACCGGCGTCCACCAGCGAAGTCGCCTCCCACCGCATGCGCTTCAGTAGAACACGCATTCGACCCGGCTGCCAAGCCACCCCCAAGACCGTGAAACCCGTCGTTGCCCGGCGCGACAAACCCGTCGCCCGCCGCAACAAAATCTGGCCACCCACCCACGCCCCGGATACCCTCGCCACGTGCCGCGAGCCTGCGGCACCGCACCGGAGCCGGCCACACCCGCGGGAGACGGGCCCGCACGTGACCGGTCCGCACCGGCACGGGCACGCAGGCGGCCACCCCGCACGAGCCGTCGGCGGCCCGCCGCCGCAACCCCGCACCGAGCCGACCGGAACACCCGATGCCCATCGCCTCCGCACCACCCGCCACCCCCACCCGGCGGCTGCGCCTGGCCCGCGCCGCCGTCGCCGCGCTGTTCCTCACCAACGGCGCGGTGTTCTTCAACGTCGTCCCCCGCTACCCACAGATCAAGGACGAGCTCGGCGTGGGCAACGCCGTCTTCGGCACCGCCCTCGCCGCACACCCGGCCGGCGCCCTCCTCGCCGGGCTGCTCGCCGGGGTCGCCATCCGCCGCCTGCGCTCGGCACGCGTGGCGGCCTTCGGCATCGTCGCCACCGCCGCGGCCACGCTCGCCATCCCGTTCGCCCCGAACTGGGCCGTCTTCGGCGCCGCGCTGTTCGCCGTCGGCGCCCTGGACGCGGTCGTCGACGTCGCCCAGAACGCCCACGGCCTGCGCGTCCAGCGCCGGTATGGGCGCTCCATCGTCAACTCGCTGCACGGGGTGTGGAGCATCGGCGCGGTCCTGGGCGGCCTCATGGGCTCGGCCGCGGCCGGGCTCGGCCTGCCACTCACCGTCCACCTGGGCGTCTCCGCCGCCCTGTTCAGCCTCCTCGCCCTGGCCGCCTACCGGTTTCTGCTGCCCGGCCCCGACGACGCCGAACGCCCCGCCCACTCCGGCCGCGACGGCGACGCACCCGCCCGCACCCCCGGGCGACGCGCCGTGACCCGGGCCGCGGTGCGGGCGCTCGCCGCGCTCGGCGTGCTCGCCGCCTGCGGCGCGCTGGTGGAGGACGCCGGCGCCTCCTGGGGCGCCCTCTACCTCAGCGGCCTCGGCGCCGACGCCGCCACCGCCGGGCTCGCCGTGGTCGCCTTCCAGACCGCCATGACCGCGGGCCGCCTCACCGGCGACCGCGTCGTCGACCGCTTCGGCCAGCGCACCGTNACCCGCGCCGGGGGCGTCCTCACCGCCGCCGGCATGGGCGCCGCCCTCGCCCTGCCGTCCACCCCNGCCACCCTCGCCGGNTTCNCCCTCGCCGGGCTCGGCGTCGCCGTCCTCGTCCCCGCCGCCATGCACACCGCCGACGAGCTCCCCGGCCTGCCGCCGGGCACCGGGCTCACCGTGGTCAGCTGGCTGCTGCGCGGCGGCTTCCTGATCTCCCCGCTGCTGGTCGGGGTCGTCGCCGATCTCGCCGGCCTGCGCGTCGGCCTGCTGTCGGTCGTCGCGGCCGGGATCGTCACCGCCGCCCTCGCCCGGGCACCGGCCGACCGCGTCCNCGGCTGAACCCCAGCCCACGCGCGGCTACAGGCCCCGGGCCGACCGGCCTACGGCGAGCCCGGGCCGCAGGGGCGGGAACGCTCACCACCGCCGCCCGGGCCACCCGCGGCGCGCGCCGGCCCGGGCCGGCACGGACGGCCGTGCGGTACGCGGGACCCACGTCACCCGTGCGGGCTTCGCGCGAACGGGACAGCGACCCCACACCCCACACCTCGGGGGCCAAAGGTGTGAAAGCACAAGATCGTGGTGGCTAGGCTGACGTCATGGAACTGGCCGAAGCACTCCAGTACTGGGAGCCCGACCCGGGCTACCTCAACACCGCGACCCACGGCCTGGCCCCCAAGCCCGCCGTCGACGCCCTGCGGACGGCGATCGACGAGTGGCGGCACGGCCCGGCCGGATGGGAGGCATGGGACGTGGCGACCCCACGCGCCCGCGCCGCCTTCGCCCGGCTCGTGGGCGCCGACCCCGGCGACATCGCCATCGGAGCCGCGGCATCCCAGCTCGTCTCGATCGTGGCCGCCTCGCTCCCGCCCGGCAGCCGCGTCCTCGTCCCCGAGGGCGAGTTCACCTCCAACCTGTTCCCGTGGGTGGTCGCCGACGCCAAGGTGGAGACCGTCCCGCTCGACCGGCTCGCCGACGCGATCGGCCCGCACACCGACGTGGTCGCCTTCAGCGTCGTCCAATCCGCCAACGGCCACATCGCGGCCGTCGACGACATCGTCACCGCCGCCCGCGACCACGACGCGCTCATCCTCGCCGACGCCACCCAGGCCTGCGGCTGGCTGCCCGTCGACGCCACCCGCTTCGACGTGCTGGTCTGCGCCGCCTACAAATGGCTCACCTGCCCGCGCGGCACCGCCTTCGCCTACCTCGCCCCGCACATCCGGGACCGGCTGCGCCCGTACTGCGCGAGCTGGTACGCGGGCGCCGACCGCGCCGCCTCCTACTACGGCCTGCCCATGCGCCTGGCCGAGAACGCCCGCGCCTTCGACGTCTCCCCGGCGTTCTTCAGCTACCTCGCCGCCGCCCCCGCCCTCGAACTGCTCAACGAGATCGGTATCGAGCGGATCCACCGGCACAACGTCGCCCTCGCCGACCGCTTCCTGGCCGCCCTCGGCCTGCCGCCCCGCGGCAGCGCCATCGTCTCCATCGAGGTGCCCGACGCCGAGCGCAGGCTCGCCGCGGCCGGGGTGCGCGCCGCCGCCCGCGGCGGCAGGACCCGGCTGTCGTTCCACCTCTACACCGGCGAGGCCGACCTGGAACGGGCCATCACCGCCCTCACCTGAAACGACCGGCGCCCGCCGGGCAGGACCGTGACCCTCGGTGCGCGCCCCGGGCCCCGGCCCGGGGCGCGCCATCCGCCGCCCCGCGCCGCGGCCGCGCCGTACCCGCGCGGAAGCGGGTGGTCACCGGGCACCCGCTAGGCGGAGGGCGGGACCGGCGGCCGGAAAGCCGGACCGCATGCGGGGGCGACGTCACCAAGGAGCGGGGGAGCGCGGCAACGTTGACGCCGGACGGCACGCCGACGCGCGGCACCTCGATGCGGGCATGCGGCGGCGCAGATGACGTACGGCGCCACCACGCCGGCCACGGCGGGCCGCCGGCCACGCCGCGTCGGCGGTGTCAGAGCAGGTGCGTGATGCGTGGACTCACGACGCACACCCCGGCTGTTCCGGTGCCTCCATGCCGCCGCCGTCAACCCGGCCACCCGCCCGGGCGGCTCTCGAAAAGGCCGTCCGCGCAGGCCTTTGTCTAGGCTGTACGGGTGCTCAAACCCGACTATCCGCTACGTACCGAGCGCCTGATCATCCGGCCGTTCAACCTCGGGGACCTGTACGACCTGCACGCCTTCCACTCCCTGCCCGAGGTCGCCCGGTACCTGTACTGGGAGGCACGCGACCTCGACCAGACCCGCCAGGCCCTGGAGGACAAGATCCTCCGCTCCGCCCTCTACGACGAAGGGCAGGCGCTCAGCCTCGCCGCCGAGCTCGCCGACAGCGGCGTCCTCGTCGGCGACCTCACCCTCTTCTGGCACAGCCGCACCCACCGCCACGGCGAGATCGGGTTCGTGTTCAACCCCGCCTACCACGGCCGCGGCCTGGCCACCGAGGCCGCCCGGGAACTGCTCCGCCTCGGCTTCGAGGAGCTCGGCCTGCACCGCGTCACCGGCCGCTGCGACGCCCGCAACATCCGCTCCGCCCGCGTCATGGAACGCCTGGGCATGCGCCGCGAGGCCCACTTCGTCGAGAACGAGTTCGTCAAGGGCGAGTGGACCGACGAGTACGTCTACGCCATCCTGCGCCGCGAGTGGCTGCGGCAGCGCGAGCCGGGAGCCTGAGCACCGCCGATCCGCGTCCTCGTCCTCGCCCCGGCGTGCGGGTGTTCCGCCCCGGCACGGCCGCACGGTCCGCTCAACCGCCGGGCCGCGTTCCGGCCGGAGGGCGGCGGGCCGCGGCCGGGGCGCGCTCGGGGCGGACACCCACCCCGATCATCCGGGCCGGCACCACCGAAAGCCCCGGCACCAGCCGGAGCAGCGGAGCCGCCACCGGCGCCACGCGAGGAAGCCGACCGGCCAGCAGCGGCCGGAACACCAGCCGATGCAACACCCGCTGCACCATCTGGGTGACCACGGTCGGCAGCAGCCGCCTGCGCCGTACCGCCGCGAGATCCCGCTCGGTGACCCGGCCGCGCAGCAGCGGACCGGCCAGCAGCCGCGCCGCCGCGACCGCGTCCTGCACGGCCAGGTTGATGCCCACCCCGCCCGCGGGGGACATGGCGTGGGCCGCATCCCCGATGCACAGCAGCCCGGGCAGATGCCAGCGGCGCAGCCGGTTGAGCCGCACGTCCAGCACGCGCACCTCGTCCCAGCCGCGGATCGTGCCGGCGACGCCCGCCGCCTCCGGGACCGCCGCGGCCAGATCCCGGCGGAAGGCATCCAGGCCACGGGCCCGCAGCCGGGCGTCGGCGCCCTTGGGAATGAGGCGGGCGACCTGCACGTACCCCTCGCGCGGGATCAGCCCGAACACCGCACCGTCCCGCACCCGCGGCACCAGCGCGCCGCTCACCCCCGGCAGCGGCGGCAGCCGGAACCACCACACATCCAGCGGCACCGGGAACTCCCTCGGCCGCAGCCCTGCCTCGCGGCGCACCAGCGACCAGCGGCCGTCGCAGGCCACGGTCAGGTCGGCCCGCAGCTCGCCCGGCCCGTCACGGTCCCGGTACCGCACCCCCGCCACCCGGCCGTTCTCCCAAAGCAGCCCGGTCACCTCGGTGCTCATCCGCAGCGTGAAGCACGGCTCCTGTCCGGCCGCCTCGGCGAGCAGGCTGAGCAGGTCCCACTGCGGCACCATCGCCACATACCGGTACGGCGTCCGCAGCCGCCGGAAGTCGACCGCGGTCACCTCGCCACCGCCCGGCAGCGGAAACGCCAGCCGCTCCACCCGGGTGTGGGGGAGGGCGGCGAACCGCTCCCCGAGACCGAGCTCGTCGAGCAGCTCCAGCGTGCTGGGGTGCACGGTGTCACCGCGGAAGTCGCGCAGGAAGTCGGCGTGCTTCTCCAGTACGGTCACCCGCACACCCTGGCGGGCGAGCAGCAGCCCCAGCACCATCCCGGCCGGGCCGCCGCCGACGATCGCGCACGTCGTGGCCTGGCTCCGCATCGCGCCTCCTCCGGCCCCAATAGGACTTCATGACCGGTCGGCGGCGCCGTACACCCTCATGGCCCGGACCGGCCACACCCGGGGGAGAAGAGCCCTCCACAGGGCTCGGCCGATCGGCACCGGCCACCGACAAGGCCGGGCGGCGCCGGCGCGGGCCTCCCGGCTCGGCACGGGCCGGGGCGGTCACGGGCACATGTACCGGCCCAGCCGCCGGGACGCGACCCACAGCCCGCCCAGCACCATCACCAGCAGGTACGCCCCCGACACCAGCAGGTCCCACTCCAGCCGCCACAGCGCGAGCCCGCGCAGCAGCTCCACCGCGTGATACAGCGGCGTGAGCGTGACCACCACCTCCAGCACCGCCGGATAGTCCCGCACCGGGACGAACGTGCCGGAGAACAGAAACAGCGCGAACTGCCCCGTGGTGACCAGGTCGAAGTCCTCCCAGCCGCGCATGAACGTCGCCACCGCCGCGCCGAACCCGCCGAACGCCAGCCCCACCAGCAGCGTCGCCGGGAACGCCGCCACCGCACCGACCGCGGGCACCAGCCCCAGCGCCACCATCACGGTCAGGAAGATCCCCGAGTACAGCGCGCCGCGGATCATCGCCCAGGTCAGCTCGCCCAGCACCAGCTCGAACGGCCCCACCGGCGTCGCCAGCACCGCGTCGTAGATCCGCGCGTACTTCATCTTGTGGAAGAAATTGAAGGCGGTTTCCGCCAGCGCGCCCGACATCGCCGACACCGCCAGCATCGCCGGCGCCACGAACACCGCGTACGGCACCCGCGACCCGTCGTCCAGCTCCATCGTGCCGATCAGCGCCCCCACGCCCACACCGATCGACAGCAGGTACAGCAGCGGCTCCACCAGCCCGGACAGCAGGACCAGCAGGTACGAGGGGCCCGAGCGCATCGCCCCGATGTTGCGGCCCACCACCGCACCCACCCGGCCGGCCGACCGCCGCGCCGCCAGCAGCGCGATCACCACACACCCCTCACCCGTACAACCGCCTGCGGAAGACCACCGCCGCCAGCAGGCAGCCCGCCACGCCCCACACCGCCAGGTAGGCCAGGTGCGCCGCCACCGGCCACGCCGGCGGGACCCCCAGCGTCGCCGCCCGGTTCAGCTCCACCGCGTGCCACAGCGGCGTCGCCCGGGCCGCGGCCTGCGCCGCCGCCGGAAGCCGCTCCACCGGGAAGAACACCCCGGAGAACAGCGACGACGGCACCATCGCGAACCGGAACAGCAGCGCGAAGTAGGAGTCGTTGTCCACCGCGGCCGCCAGCGCCGTCACCGGCGCGGCCACCGCGACCGTGAGCACCAGGCACACCAGCGGCGTGACCACCGCCCACGCCGAGACCAGCCCGCCGAAGGCCGCCGCGACCACCAGGAACACCGCCACGGCGAAGACCACCCGCAGGATCAGGTACAGCAGCCAGCCCTGCAGGATCCCGGCCACCCCCACCGGAGTCACCGCGATCGCGTGATAGGCCCGCGTCCACTTGAAGTCGCTCATCACCGGGTAGGTCGACTCCACCAGCGCGATCTCGAACGCGCTCATCGACAGCAGCCCCGGCACGATCCACTGCAGGTACGGCACGCCCTCGAGCTCGCCGACATACCCGCCGACGCCGATCCCCATGCTCAGCAGGAACAGCACCGGCAGGATCAGCGACGAGAACGCCGAACCGCGCCACACCCGCCGGTACAGCGCAAGCTGCCGCTCCAGCACGGCCAGCGTCTGGCCGAGCAGCCCGATGGCCGCGCCCCGCACCGGCGGCCGTGCGGCCACCGCCGTCACCGCCCCGCCGTACGGCTCGGCGGCGGGGGAGCGGTCGCCGGCCTGTGCTCCTTCGCGCCGCACCCGTGACATCCCTTCGTCGCCCCTCGGCCGCGCGCCCACGTCACTCCACCAGGGTCCGGCCGGTCAGGTGCAGGAACACGTCCTCCAGCGTCGCCCGCCGCACCAGCGTCGCCGACGGGATCAGGCCGCGGCGCTGCACCTCGGCCAGCGCCGCGTCCCCGTCGCCGGTGTACACCAGCAGCCGGTCCGGCAGCGGGTCGAGCCGCTCGCCCACGCCCGCGAGCTTGTCGGCGTACTCCTCCGGGGTGCCGTCGGCGAACCGCAGCTCCAGCACCTCGGCCGGGCAGTACGTCTCGATCAGCGTCCTGGGGGAGCCCTCGGCAACGATCCGCCCGCCGTCCATCACCACCAGCCGGTCGCACAGCTGCTCGGCCTCGTCCATGTAGTGGGTGGTCAGCACCAGCGTCGTGCCCTGGCGTTTGAGCTGGAACAGCCGCTCCCACACCAGGTGCCGGGCCTGCGGGTCGAGCCCCGTGGTCGGCTCGTCCAGCAGCACGATGTCCGGCTCGTTCACCAGCGCCCGGGCGATGGTGAGGCGGCGCTTCATGCCGCCCGACAGCGGCTCCACCTTGCCACCCGCCCGGTCGGCGAGCTGCACGAACTCCAGCAGCGCGTCCGCCCGCCGCCGGGCCTCCCGCCGGGGGATCCCGAAGTAGCGGGCGTAGGTGATCAGGTTCTCGCGTACCGTCAGATCCTGGTCGAGGGTGTCGAGCTGCGGGCACACCCCGAGGCGGGCCCGGATCTGCGCGCCCTGCCGTACCGGGTCCATGCCGAGGATGCGCAGCACCCCGCCCGACGGGGGCGACACGCAGCCGATCATCCGCATCGTCGAGGATTTCCCGGCGCCGTTCGGCCCGAGGAACCCGAACGCCTCACCGGCCCGAACCTGGAAGTCGATGCCGTCGACCGCGACGAAGTCCCCGAACCTCTTGACCAGCCCTTCGGCATAGATCAACGGCTGCTCACCAACCACCCCGCGACCATAACCCACGGCTGCGACACTTTCGCAAAGGGTTTTTGAGCACGTGGAACGCTTTTCGCCACGTACGGCCGAGAGCGGCCGGTACGGCCCGGCCGGGCTTCTTCCCGGCCGCGTCACGACGGCATGCTCGCCCTCGGGGCGGCCTCGCCGCGGCGCGCGGCGATGCGCCGCGGTCGGCGCGGCTGGGTGTCGACGTTTGGCCGGGGCGGCGCTGCGGACGCCTGGATGGTGGCGCGACAGGGTAAGTCGTCGGCGGGCGCGGCGGCCGTGCCGGGCCGGGGGAGAGGCCTGCGGTTCGCGGGAGGTCAGTCACCGCCGGAAGAGAGGCGGTCCAGCACCGGATAGATCGGGTTGGCGCGGGCGGCGGCGCGTACCTGGCGGGCGGTGGATGCGATGTAGTTCTGCCCGGTCACGATCGACGCGTGGCCCAGCAGCTCCATCAGCTCGTGCGCCGAGGCGCCGCGCTCGGCCAGGCGGGTGGCGAACTCGTGCCGCAGCGCGTGCACCAGCGTGCCTTTCTGCACCCGGTCACTGATGCCCGCGTACCGGTAGCACTGCCGCACCAGATACTGAAGGCCACCACGCTGCAGCGGACGGTTACGGGTGTCGACCAGCAGCGGCGCCGAGCGGGGGAGAGAGGCCAGGTTGAATCGCCGCATGCGGCTGTCGAGATAGGCGTCGATCAGCCGCTCCAGGCCCGGCTCGATCGGCAGCGAGCGGGTCTTGCCGCCCTTGCCGACCACCTGGATACGGCGGTCGCCGGGGAAGCCGCCGATCGAGCCGATCGTCAGGCCGAGCAGCTCGGCCGAGCGCATGCCGGTCAGCAGCCCCAGCGCCAGCACCACCAGATCCCGCTCCACCCACGGGTCCCGCGCCTTACGCGCGCCCGCGGCGATCCGCTCCAGCAGCGTCACCGCCGCATCACCCTCGCCGAGCAGCGGCTTCGGCGCCCGAGCGGGCTGCCGCGGCCGGGGGACCGCCGCCATCGGATTGCCCTCCAGCAGCCCCTCGGCCACACAGAACGTCAAGAACCGGTTCCACGCGCTCCACGCCCGGTTGACGCTCGCCGCCGACCGCGGCGCCGAGAACTCGGCGAACGCCGCCCGCATCAACCGGCCGCCGAGCGCCTGCACCTCGAGGTCGCTCAGCGGGACACCGGCCCGCGCGGCGGCCACCTCCGCCACCGTACGCAGATCACGCTCGTACCCGGCGATCGTGTGCGGCGACATCTTCCTCGCCTGCAGCGACCGCACGAACTCGCCGATCGCCTCCAACACCCGCCCNTCCGCGGGCTGCCCGAGCCCGGCCATCAGGCCGCCCCGGCCACGGAGGGGAGCCCAGATGTTTGATGCATAATAAAGATTATGCATGAATCATGCCGGTGAGCGCCCGGAAGAGGGCCCTCGGCGTGCCTTCGGTACGCGCGCGCCTCGCACCACCGGTACCCGCGTCGGCGCGGCGACGCACATCTCGGTCGGCCGATCCGTGGCGGCGGGACATCGGACTCGGTCCGCGATTCGCGGGAGCGTCGTCGCGCTGTATCGGATCGCGCAGGCACCGCGTGGAGCGACGCGACCGTACGAGTCGCATCAGACAGGTCAGGTAGCGCGCCATCGGCGAGAACCGAGCGCCCGCGGATGACGCATCCTTCGTGGGCCGAGGAAGGCCGGCGACGAGTGCCGCGACGCCTCGCACCGTCGCGCCCGGGCCCGGCGGCTCTCGCGCCACGGCCCGTGATGATCTCGCGGTGCGGCATGCCGGGTGAGGCGGCACCCGAAGCCGGCGGGCCGCCGAGGGCCGAGTACGCGCCGGCCGACGTCTCCCCGTTTCGCCTACCGTCCCGGTTGCGGTACCGAAGCCACGCCATGGCTCGGCCCGCCGCCCGGAGTGTTTTGTCTAATTTATGGGGCTAAGAGACTTAGACCATACAGAAGGTGAATTCTGTATGGTTTAACGATTAACGGACGAATGCGTCTTATATATGGCGGTCCCGGCGGATGACCGCGTCCGGCGGCCCATGTGCCTCTCCCCCTCCGGCCCGAGCACCATCAGCGCGGACCGAACGTCGATCACGTCGGCACAACGCTGTCCCGCGGCCCACGAGGCCGGGCAACCGCTCCCCCGCACGCCGATAGGATCAAACGATCATGAAAGAGCCGACCCCGGGCCGGGTCCTGCGCTGGGTGCGCAGGCTGCTCGCCGTACTGATCAGCCTGTGCGCGCTGACGGGGATGCTGCGGCTGGTCCTGCCCGCCACGGCCGCCACCGGCGAGCCGCCCGGCGTGTACCGGCAGCTCGCCTTCATCCGTGCGGCGCTCGAGGACGGCGCGGCCGAGGAGGCGCAGCGCCTGTTCCCCGAGGGCTACTTCTTCTCCCACGTCCTGTACGGCCTGGCCTGGATCGAGCTGGGCGAACGCGAGCCCGGCCACCGGCGCGAGGCGCCGGCCTCCGCCCGGTGGGCGCTGGACCGCCTGGAGTCGCCGGCCGGGCGCGAGCCGTTCGACCCCGCCCTCACCCCGGCCCACGGCGTCTTCTACCGCGGCTGGATCAACTGGCTGCGCGGCGGCCTGCTCAAGCTGCAGCAGCCGCAGGAGCGGGACCCGGACCAGGTGCGGCGGTTCGCCGCCGACTCCGCCGAGATCGCCCAGGCCTTCCGCGCCTCGGCCACGCCGTACCTGGAGGCCTACCCGGGCCAGGCCTGGCCGGTCGACTCCACCGTGGCGATCGCGTCGCTGCGGCTGCACGACAGCCTGCTCACCCCGCGCTTCGGCGACACCGTGGCCCGCTGGCTCGGCCAGGTGCGGCGCGGGCTCGACCCGGCCACCGGGCTGATCCCCCACCGGGTCGACGCCGCCACCGGCGAGGCCCTCGAGGGCGCCCGGGGCAGCTCGCAGGCCCTCATCAACCGGTTCCTCATCGACGTCGACCCGGCCTTCGCCCGCGAGCAGTACCTGCGGTTCCGCGACCGTTTCCTCGCCTTCCCGCTCGGCCTCGGCCCCGCCGTGCGCGAGTACCCGCACGGCACCGACGGCCCCGGCGACGTCGATTCCGGGCCGCTGCTGCTCGGCGTGAGCCTGTCGGCCACCGTGGTCACCCTCGGCGCCGCCCAGGCGCACGGCGACCACACGCTCGCCGCGGCCCTGGCCAACTACGGCGAGCTGGCGGGCCTGCCCGTCGACACCCCGTCGACCAAGCGGTACGCCTTCGGCCTGCTGCCCATCGGCGACGCGTTCCTGGCGTGGTCGAAGACGGCACAGCCGTGGGTCGCCGAGGCGCCGTCCTCGCCGCCGGAGGCGGTCTCGTCGTGGTGGCGGGTGCCGCTGCTCGTGCTCCTGGCCGTCATCGGTGCCGCGCCGTGGGTGCCGGCGATGCTGCGGCTCCGGTCGCGAGGCCGGGCGGCGGTACGGACGGTGCCGGACACCGCTTGACGGACGAGCGGGACGGCCGTGGGCCGGGCGGGATCCTGCCCAGCCGCCGCATCAGCGCCGGCTCCGGCGAGGCCGGGAGCGGTCGCCGCCCGATGACCGGGTGCCGCCCGTGGAAGCCCTGGTGCCTCCGCCTGCCTCCGCCGGCCCCGCATACGAAGCCGGTGGCGCCGGTCACGGCGCTCGATCACCGCCTGCGGCCCCATGCCCTCATGCTCGCGAGCCGGGCCGGGCAACGCGATCACGGAACGCCGTGAGCGCGGGCTCAAGGCCCCCTCTCCCCCATCGCCGTCGGGCGGGGCGCGCGGTGTCGGTGGGGAGCTGTAGCGTTAGGGATCATGCGTCCCGCGGAGCTGCAGCGCCTCACCGTGCAGGAGGCTGTCGATCGTTACGTGGAGCTGGTCCGGGCCAGGACGGTGACGGGAGGTCTGTCCCCGGCGACCGCGGAGGTGTACGTGCGCGACGTGCGCACGTTCGCCGAGCTGGCGGGGGCCGACCGGGTGCTCGACGATCTGACGGGCGAGGACGTGGACGCGGTGCTGCTGGCGTTCGCGCGAAAGCCGGACGGCAGGCGCGCCCGGCCGGTGCCGGGGGTGCAGAGCGCGGCGTCGCAGGCGCGGTTCCGGCGATCGGTGTCGGCGTTGTTCAAGCACGCGGTGCTGGCGGGCTGGGTGCAGATCAATCCGATGACGGCCTCGACGGTGACGGCCCGGGAACGCGGGGGTCTGCGACCCGAGCGGCGGGCGTTGACGCGTGAGCAGGCGCGCGGGCTGATCGGGGCGGCGAAGGCGCTCGCCGGTGCGGCCGCCGACGGCTCGGGCCCGGCCGGGCCGGTCCCCGGCGGGGCGAAGGGTCCTCGAGGGCGGCGGCCGCGGCGGGACCAGCGGGTGGAGGTCCGTGACGCCCTGATCGTGCTGCTGCTGACGACGGTCGGGCCGCGGGTGTCGGAGCTGGTGCGGGCGAACGTGGAGGACTTCTACGTCAACGACGGGGTGCGGTACTGGCGGATCTTCGGCAAGGGCGGGCGCACCCGTGACGTGCCTCTCCCCCACGATGTGGCGCGGGTGCTCGACGCCTATCTCGAGCATGCGCGGCCGCGCAGCGAGGAGAAGGCGCTGCTGTTGTCGTGGCGGGGGCGGCGGCTGGCCCGGGGCGACGTGCAGGCGGTGATCGACCGGGTGCAGCGGCACGTGGACCCGGCGCGGCGGCGTTCGGTGACCCCGCACGGGCTGCGGCACACGACCGCGACGCATCTGCTCGCGGACGCGGTGGACATGGACGTGGTACGGCGGGTGCTGGGGCACGGTGACCTGTCGACGCTGGGCCGCTACCGCGATGAGCTGCCGGGCGAGCTGGAGGTGGCGATGCGCTCCCATCCCCTGCTCAAGGGCGACGGCCCGTCCGCGACGGCGGCGGGGAACTGAGCTCGCCGAGGTCCCGCACGGGATTCGGCCGATCACA
>JGI25326J35508_1000729_pt1 | contig 25484 bp, 19 predicted proteins | sample HigsolmetaAR201D_FD_35508 | JGI IMG/M metagenome (IMG submission 35508)
CCGACAATCAATGGAACGAAGCGGCTCGCTCGGTCACAGCGAGCGAGCCGCCGGCACGGCCGCGCGTCGACAATGCCGCGATCGTCGCGGCGGCGAATGCGTTACGAGCCGCCGGCAAGTCGGGCATGTTGTTGCTCGGCGGTGCGGCGCTGACGGGACGCAGTCTCGAGCTCGCGGGGCGAATTGCGGCGAAGACCGGTTGTGCGTTGTCCTCGGAATACGCCAACGCGCGTCACGAGCGTGGCGCCGGCCGCGTGAATCTGCCGCGCATTCCGTACGTCGTCGACGTCGCCATGAAAATGCTCAAAGACGTGCGGCAGCTCGTGCTCGTCGGCGCGACGGTGCCGGTCGCGTTCTTTGCGTATCCCGGCAAACCGAGCGTGCTGATTCCGCCTGAGTGTGCGGTGACGCAGCTCGCCTCGGTAGAGCAGGACTTGGAACATGCGCTCGAATCGCTCGCGGCCGAGCTCGATGCGTTCAATACGCCGCCTGCGCACGTTGCATCGCCGATGCGACCCGAAGTGCCGCGCGGGCCGATCACCCAAGAAGGCATTGCGGCGATTCTCGGCGCCTACATGCCCGAGAATGCCATCGTCGTCGACGAAGCGATCACGACCGGCCGCGGCTTCGCAAGCCTCACAGCAGGTGCAGCCCCGCACGATTGGCTCAGCATCATGGGCGGCTCGATCGGGTTCGGGTTGCCGTGCTCCGTCGGCGCGGCAATCGCGGCGCCCGACCGCAAAGTGATCACGCTCGAAGGCGACGGCAGCGCCATGTACACGCAGCAGGCGTTGTGGACGATGGCACGCGAGTCGCTCGACGTGACCATTCTCATCTTCGCCAACCGCTCGTATCAGATCCTGCGCGGCGAGCTCGCCGGTGTCGGCGCCGGCGAACCCGGCAAGCGCGCCATCGACATGCTGACCATCGATCGCCCGGATCTCGACTGGGTCGGCCTGGCAAAGGCGCAAGGCGTCGAAGCGGGTAGGGCCGCGACGCTCGAAGAGCTCGAACAGCAGTTCAAGCGCGGTTTGGCGAGCAGCGGACCGTATCTGATCGAAGTCGTCTTATAGTTGATAGTTGAAAGCGATGCGGCGTCGCTAGGCGACGCCTTTGTGTTGATGGCGCTGCGTACTTACCCCGCGATCAGTTGTTCAGGGCTTTCAACCTCTTCGCTATCAACTGTCAACTATCAACGATCAGCTAACTGAGGAAACTCCTCAGCTCTTCATACACCTCATTCGGCACTTCCTCAGGTAACCAGTGTCCGCCCGGAAGCGCTTTACCGCTGACGTTCGTGGCGCGTTCGCGCCAAGTCGCTAATACATCGTAGAGCTGCTGCATCGCGCCTTTGGCGCCCCAGAGGGCGAGCAGCGGGCATTCGATTTTCTTCGCCATGTCGGCTTCGTCGTGCTCGAGGTCGATGGTCGCGGCGGCGCGATAGTCTTCGCACATCGCGTGCAGCGTCGCGGGATTTTTGAATGCACGCAGATACTCATCGAAGATCTCTGCAGGCATCGTGCGCACTGCACCGAACAAGCGGCGCAGGAAGAACTCGGCATTGTTTGCGAGCAGCGTTTCTGGTAGAGGTGCGGGCTGGATCAGAAAGAACCAGTGGTAGTACGCCGTCGCGAGCTGCTTGGTGACGGTCGAATAGATTTTATGGGTCGGCACGATATCGAGCACGGCAACGCGCGACACGCGTTCTGGGTGGTCGAGCACGAGCCGATGTGCGACGCGGCCGCCGCGATCGTGACCGACGAGTGCGAACCGTTTGTAGCCGAGCTTCTCCATGACTTCGACTTGGTCGCGTGCCATCTCGCGTTTGGAGTAGCCCGAATGGTTCGTGCCGTCCCCAGGTTTGCTGCTGTCGCCGTAACCGCGCAAGTCTGTTGCAACGACGGTGAAATCCTTAGCCAGCATCGGCGCGACGATGTGCCATTCCGCCAATGTTTGCGGCCAGCCGTGCAACAGCAGGACCGGCGGTCCGTTGCCGCCTTTGACGCCATTGATGACAGCGCCCGAGGTTTCGATGCGAATCGGGTCGAAGCCGGGAAAGTGTCGAACCACTGCTGGCGCCTCCGCAGCTGTTGCAGATCCCGAGACAGCGCTCGAGGCGAGCGCAAAGGTGAGCGCTTCGATGAAAGTACGGCGATCGGGATTGGCGCTCGTCTCGTCGTGTGGAGTCATGCGAATGCCCTCTGCGAGCTGCGCCCCCCAATCGCGATTCAAAGGCGCGCCTGTTGCGCTTGCTGCGGACGGCGTTGCGGCGTCTGACCTTCCTTCTTTTCTTCGGGAAGCGCCAAGGCAACGAGCTCGCCAGGCGACTTGCCGTCGCCGACGAACATAACGATGTATTGCTTACCCTTGTGCATATAAGTAATCGGCTGCCCAGCCTGAGTTGCCGGTAATTTGATCTCCGCAACGATCTGGCCGGTTTTCTTGTCGTGTGCACGGAAAACAGGGCTGCCGCCCCAACCTTCGCCGGCGAACAGCAATGTCTTCGTCAGCAGCAATCCGGCTCGAGTCGGAATTCCGGTGCGGGGCAGCGTGACACCCTTCAGCTTCGGATGCTCGGCAATCTCTTTCGGCGTATCCGCGTTCGGAATCCACCACAAGTGATCGCCGGTGTTCATGTCGATTGCGGTAATGCGGCCGTATGGCGGCTTCACGAGCGGCAACGTGTCGAACACGCGCGGCGGCCGAGCGGCGCCTTGGATGTACTTCACGCTCGACACTTTCGGGTCGCTCACGAGCGCGAGCACTTCGACAGCGGTGCGCGACGGCACGTACAAGATTCCGGTTTCAGGATCGAGCGCGCCGCCTTCCCAATTCGCGCCGCCCGTCGCGGACGGGAGGCTCAGCGTGCCTTTCGTGCCGTCCTTCGCATCCATGAGCGATGCAGGCGTGAAGAGCGGGCCAAGCCGATACGGCTTGATCGCTTCCTTGGCGGCCGCGAGCACTTCCGGCGTGAAATCGATCAAATCCTTCTCGCTGATGCCTTGTACGTCGAACGGCGCGGGTTTGGTCGGGAAGGGTTGAGTCGGCGACGTCCATTCGCCGGGCACATCGGATTGCGGAACTCTACGTTCGCGAATCGGCCAGATCGGTTTACCGGTCGTGCGATCGAACGTGTACGCGAAGGCCTGTTTCGTGAGCTGAACGACGATCTTCTTGCCGTTCGGCAGATCCGCAAGGATCGGCGCGGCCGGATTGTCCCAATCCCAGATATCGTGATGGATGATCTGGTACTGCCATTTCATCTTGCCCGTCTTGATGTCGACGGCGACGAGGCTGTTCGCGAACAGATTGGCGCCCGGACGATCGCCGCCGTAGCGATCGCCGGTTGCAGCCTCAACCGGGAGATAGACGAGCCCAAGTTCCGGATCGCCGGACATCGCGGTCCATACGCCGGCATTTCCCGTGAACGAGTTCGAGCCGTTGAGCCAGGTTTCGGAGCCGGGCTCGCCGTCGTCCGGAATGGTCTTGAAGGTCCACAGTAGCTTGCCGGTGTGCGCATCGAAGGCGCGCACATCGCCTTTGACGTTCGACTTGGATGGCGGACGGAAGGCCACGCGCATCGCTGCGCCGACGACGATCACATCGTTCATGATGAACGGCGGGAACGAGAAGCCGATGTCGAGATCTTCGCGATCCTTCGCGCGCCGCAAGCCTTGCTGTAGATCGATCATGCCGTTGTCGCCGAAGCGCGGATCGGGACGACCGGTGTCCGCATCGAGCGCAACGAGCGTGTAGCCGGGGGTGATCGTGAACACACGTTTGACGGAGCCGCTCCGCCAATAAGCGACGCCTCGGCCCGATCCCTTGCGCGCGGCATTGTCGTAACGCTCGCCCTCATCGGCACGCCACATCCAGAGCAGTTGTCCGGTTGCAGGATCGATGCCGACGACGTCGCGCGTCGTGCCGACGGTGGCGAACATCTTTCCGTCCGCGACGATTGGCGATGAGACATTCTTCAATTCAGGGGAGGGGCCGAACATGCCTGCAGGCCAGCGCCATGCGACGGCGAGCTTGCTCACGTTGTCGGCGTTGATCTGGTCGAGCGGCGAGTAACGTTGTGCGGCGAGATTGCCGTTGAACTCAGTCCAACCGACGTCGGGTTGTACAGGTGCTTTCGCCTTCGTCGGTGGGGAAATCGTGATCTTCGCGAGCGTCTGCGCTTGGATCGGCGCCGACGGCGCCATCTCGGCCATGGCGAGGATGTGCGCCGTGACCGCCAGGTAGTCGTCGTCGCGAAGAGAGCCGGGCGACTCGGCTGGCATCGTCGTCTTGGTGCGCTGGAAGAGCTCCTCGGCGGTGCGTCCGATCCACGATGCCGTGAGCCTGCCGGTCATTTCTGCAGGCGCGTGGCAACGTACGCAGTGGCTCTGGAAGACTTCTTCGCCTCGGTTCGTGTCGGCCAGCGCCGTCGATGCGCTTGCGAGTAGAGCCAGTGCCCCCGTCACCGACAATCGTGCTGGATGATGCACGTGATTGCTCCTGATGTTCTGCGCGGACTCTGCGATCCGCTGCTCGCCACTATGTACCAAGCGCAGCATGCCTCGCCAATAGTCGTGACAGATCTTGGCTTGAAGCTGCGTTCATTTGTCGGCGCACAAAAGAAGAGGGCTACCCGAAGGTAGCCCTCTTGGAGCATCGAATCGCTCGCGCGATCAGCGTGCGGATGCCTGCCTGGCGTTGTAGTCCTTGTTCGGCAGCGTGTACGTGATGTAGCCGATGAACATTTCATCCCAGCTCTGCGGTCCGCCTTTCGCCATGACCGTCGGGTCCGGGTTCCAGGAGTTCCACTGCGAGTTGTCGAACACGCCATCCGTGATGATTCGCGAGCCGGCCGGCAGGAACTTCGGCTCGGTCAGCCGATAGGTCGGCTGCCATGCGAAGTTGTAGTTCGGCACGTTCATCAGCACTTCGCGCGTGCCGTCGGGATAGACGACCGAGAAGCGGAAGGCTTTGCCGCGATAGTGCATGTGCGGACGCATCGCATACAGCATCGTGTCCTCTTGCAGAACGTACGAGCTGTTCATCCTGTAGTTCTGCTCTCCCGGCGGGATCTGCAGCGCTTGACCGCCGTGCGAGATCGGATACGTCAGGTACTTGTACTTCGGCGGCGTTTTGTGGAAGTACAGGCCGACGCGCGTGCGGTCGACGACTTCCTTGCCCATCGTCGTATAGTGCATCTGCATCACGAGCTTGAAGCCTTTGGGCACGAACACGCCGGTGTCCTTTGGGAACTGCGTCGCGTCGGTCTTGCCCGGCGCGTAGCCCTCGAGGAAGTCGCGCACGTTCTCTTCCGAGATCACTTCGTTGCGGTTGTAGTTCGGCGAGGACATGTAGGCGAGCAGGTGGTGCAGTACGCGGGTATCGCCCGGGATGAACTGCACGGCACGCACGTACTTGTCTTCATCGAACGGCAGGTCGATCACGTGGTTGAAGTAATCGATCACGCCGGTGGCCGGAACCGTGAAGGCCGGCACTTCGACGATGTAATCCGGCGGACCGAGCTGCCACTCATCCGTCAGCGGCTTGATTTCGGTCATCGGATCCTTCTTCGACTTGCCGCGCGGCGCGCCCGCATCGATCCAGTGAACGAGCGTCTGCAGCTCCTCAGCCGAAATGTAGTTCGCGTTCTGGAAGCGATTGACGTGCGGGTCGACCTGGGCCGGAGGCATGCGCTTGGTCAGCAGCACCTCTTTGATCATCGGTGCGAAGCCGCGGACCATGTTGTAGCTGTCCATCGCGAACGGAGCGATGCCGCCCTGCACGTGGCAGCGGGTGCACTTGTCTTTCAGGATCGGCGCCACGTCCTTTGCATAGTCGGGCACGGCTTTCGCGTGCATTTCCTTGGCCGGGAACTCGTACGCGCAGCCGCCCTTGTGCTCGACAGTGACGGTCTCCTTGATTTCCTCGCCGGCGACGACTTTCTGCAGCACGCCTGCGAGAACTTGCGGTGCCGGCGCTCTGCGCGGTGCGCCGCCTTCGCCGCCATCGCCTCCTGGCGCGGACGCTCTGTCGAGCGGCCCGCGATACAGCACGCGGAGCGTCGTCGGGTTCACCACGACGATTTCGCCGGCCTTCGTGAGGTTGAGGTTTTCGGCCACGAGCTGTGCGTCGTCCTTCAGGATCGGGAAGTCGATGTCATAAACCGAAGCAACGCGGCGGATGGCATCCAGGCTGTCCTTTTGATCGGCGTTGATCATCAGGAACTGGACGCCCTTCTTCTCCCACAGCGTGCGCAGCAACTTGTATTTCGGGAGCTGATCGATGTTCTCTTGGCAGCTGTTGGCTTGCCCGATGAATGCGACGGCCTTGTTGTTGCCGAGGCGCGTGAGCTGATGCTGCACGCCTTGATGATCGATGAGCCCAAAGTCGGTAACGGATGCGAGTTCTCCTTGCGGCGTGCTCGCATGAGCCTGCGCCGCCAACACGGCTGACACAGCGGCCAGCAGTGCCGAACGCATCAAGGTACTTCCGGAAGCTTTTCGGTTCATGACGGACGGTCCTCCGAGGGAGTCGAACCAGTGCGAGAGCAATGCTTATTGTTTGCCGGTAGTTTCGCGACGCGATGCATGAGAAGCCGAGCGAATTCGAGTCGGTTGGCTGCCAAAACGAAACCCCCAAGTCGCCGGCTAGTATAGATATTCACAGTCTTGTCGCGCGTACCCAAGCGCCTGCTTTAACTAAACTTCTCAATTGCATTGCAGTGCAAAACCGGCGCTTGCCGGACCCGTTGATCAATCACCTTCGCAGAATGCGGATGAGCGTTGCTTGATCTACGGATGTGACAGAAGCAGTTGGATTGCAGAGCGGAACGTTAGGTCCATGATTCGTGGTCCGAGCGCGCTGGGCGCAACTTCCCGAGTCACCATCTGTGAGTCGGGAACGGCTGGAACACAGGGATTGGCCGTTGGGGGCGAGGCTATGGGCTGTGAAGCGAGGCGGAAGGTTAAACAGGTCGCTGCGAATCACGAATTACGGATCACGAATCGCGACCCAGGTTGAATCGCTTGAACACCTCATGCATGGCCCACAACACGCCGCCGCTTGCGATGGCGAGCATTGCCCAGCGCATCGCGGCGGCGAGGAAGGCGGCATCGAGCGTGGGCCATTCCCAGCGATATTGCAGCAACTCGCTGCCGCGTTCGGTCAGCCAATGCCAGGCGCTGTGCGCAGGGATGACGGAGAACATGATCAGGCCGACTTTCTTGCTGGGCAAGCGCGCGAAGGCGAAGCGTAGCAGCGGTACCACGATCACGAGCACTAGCAGCTGACCGAGCTCGACACCGACGTTGAAGGCGAGCAGCGCGCTCAACAAATGGTTGCCCGCGAACTGCATGCGATCGGCCAGAATGAACGAGAAGCCGAATCCATGCACGAGGCCGAAGCAGAACACGATCCACCAGCGCCGATGCAATTTGGCCCCGAGCATGTTCTCGACCGCCATGTACACGATCGAGAGGGCGATGAGGGTCTCGATCAGGCTGGGAAACCACAGCGCCGACGGCGTGAATCCGAACGCCGAGCTGATGAGCGTGATCGAGTGAGCGATCGTGAATGCCGTGATCACGGGAATGAGGGATCGCACGCTGCGCGCCGGTATCACTAGGCAGAATAAGAACAGAAGGTGATCGATGCCTTCGAGAATGTGCTCGAAGCCGAGCACGACGAAGCGCGAGAACGCATACCACCAGCTCGGTTCGAGTTGGATGACTCCAGGATCGCCGATGTAATTGAATGCCCGCTCGGGCTGATTCGGAGGCACAAAACGCAGGACCGTGTGGGTCTCGATGCCGAGCCGCTCCAGATTCGGATCGACAGCCAGCTTGGCGTCCGCGGGCACGCCTTCATACGTCAGGAGCACATCGAGGAACGCCTGTTTCCAGTAAATATCTTCCGAGCTGGCCGGGCGAGGACCGTTGATGTGCGCCAGCGCGGTGTCGAATTCCTGAAACGACTTGTCGCCCGCATGCGCCACTTGGAGCCTCGTGTGGCGCGGTCGACCGAGCTCGACCCCATTGGCGAAGAACCGCATGTTGTCGAGGATGTAGACCTTCGCGGCATCGTCGAGCGCCGGGTCGATGCGCTCGAAGTCGAGATAGCCTTGCCCGCGCAATGGAAACTCGATTTCGCTCAGGCCCTCCATCGGCACGCGCAGCAGCACGGTGAGCTGCGTGTCCTGAGGCTTTACGTACATGAGGATCGTGAGCTTGCCGGGCAGATCGTGCGCGGCCAGTCGAGGCGAGGCACAGAGCGAGGCAACAGCGATCAAGAAGACGAGTGCGATTCGAGTCGGCAGGTTGGGCATCGACGATTCCTGTGGGCAGGTTTCGGCAGGCCTGTGTCGCGCGGGCGGCTCACTCAATTTGTGAAGAAGCGTTGGGCCTGTCGGGAGCGAGGTACTGCGGCCCATTTGAAGTGAGTATAGTGCCGAGCGCTTGCCTGGTGCGGCTCCACCGCAGTCAGGGAGCTCAAAAAAGATCGTGCTGCTCGCACGTGGCTTGACCGGTTCAAGTCAACACTATCGGCAGGGGGAAGCAATGCCAGCCAACAAGGTCAAGGTTGCAGTGGCTACTGCGCTTGCGCTTGGATTCGTCGGCCTAGGGGTCGGGCAGTTCAAACTGCAGCAGCAAGCCGAAGCCGCTTCGATCAAAGCGCCGGTTTTCGAGGTCGATCCGTTCTGGCCCAAGCCCCTCCCGAATCATTGGATCCTCGGCAACGTGATCGGCGTGGCCGTGGACGAGCGCGATCACGTGTACATCGTGCATCGCGATTCCGACAGCATGTTCCGCGGCGCTACCGAGATCGGCTTGAAGCTCGGGGTGAGCGAGTGCTGCACGCCGGCACCGCCGGTGCTCGAGTTCGATCCCGACGGCAATCTCGTCAACGCGTGGGGCGGCCCAGGCGAAGGTTACACTTGGCCGAGCTCCAATCACGGCATGGAAGTCGACAGCAAGGGCAACATCTGGATCGGCGGCAATGGCGGTCGCCCGGGCACTGCCGACCGCGAAGGCGAGCCGTGGGATTCGCACATCCTGAAATTCACGCGCGACGGCAAGTTCCTGCAGCAGATCGGCGAACCCGGTCATCCTGCCGATAGCAACAGCACGACGCATTTCGGCCGTGTCGCCGAGATCGCGATCGATCACAAAGCGAACGAGGCTTATATCGCGGACGGCTACGGCAACAAGCGCGTCGTCGTGCTCGACGTCGATACCGGCGCGTTCAAGCGGTACTGGGGCGCCTATGGCAACAAGCCCGTCGACGGACGCGTCGACTACACGCCGGGCGGCGAGCTGCCGAAACAATTTCGCGGCCCGGTGCACTGCGCGATTCCGTCGAACGACGGGTTGATCTATGTCTGCGATCGCGGTGCAAATCGCATTCAGGTGTTCAAGACGGACGGCACCTTCGTGAAAGAGAAGGCAATCGCGCCGAACACCCGGGCGCAGGGCTCGACGTGGGATATCGCATTCTCGCGCGATCCGAAGCAGACCTACATGTACGTCGCGGACGGCCAGAACATGAAGGTGTATGTCATCGAGCGCGAATCGCTCGAAGTGCTGTACTCGTTCGGCGATGGCGGCCGTCAGCCCGGTCTGTTCTACGCACCGCACAGCATCGCGACGGATTCCAAGGGCAACATCTACACGACAGAGACGTACGAAGGTAAGCGCATCCAGAAGTTCGTCTACAAAGGCATCAAGCCGGTGCCGAAACAGAACATGGGTCCGGCTTGGCCGGCGAAGGCGCTCTGAGCACTCCGTGCTTGCGACAGACTGCAGGCGACGGGCAACTGCGAAGGCTGTAGCTGTGGCAAGCTCGCGTTGCGCGCACCTTGTTCGTTCCCGCGTGGGAGCCGCGGAAGATCGGATACGTGACGGCGAGCGCTGAGCGCCGTGCGCTCAGCGCGGGCTAGCTGACCAGTGACAGGGGCGCACGACTGCGCCTCTACCTTCAGTCTACGGCCTTCAGCCTACAGCCTAAGCATGGGCGCTTCGCGCCCCTTTATTGCACTGGCCCCACCGCGATCGCATCCATGTTGTCCGTGGTGAGCTCTTCGTCGCCTGCAGGCGATCCGGTGATCGAAAAGATGTAGGCGATCACGTCGATGTATTCGCTCGTCAACAACCCGCCGACGTTGTCTGCCGGCATCGACGTGGAGAGGGATTCGAATAGTTCGCCGACCGTCTTGTTCTCCCAGCGCGCAAGGCGTTCGCGATAGAAATCCACTTGATGACAGTTGACGCAAGACTTGTCGTACACGGCTTTGCCGCGCTCGGCTTGCTCGGCCGTGAATGCGCCGTCCTTCGTCGAGCGTCCGTTTGCAAGCGCCGCTGACAACGCCACCAAGCCAAGCATGCTGAAGATCGTCAACAGCAAGCGCGGCAGGAATCTCATCGACATCGAATCACTCCATTCCCAGCGAAGGCGATGCAGCAAAAGTAGCGGAGCCCGTGCCGATCGGCAAAAAAGGTTTGTGCAGAGTGGGGAATCGGGAAAAGGGAAAAGGGAAAAGGAAAAAGGGAAGAAGGGAAGAAGGGAAGAAGGGAAGGGCGCTGGGCGCCCTTCCACTCACTACTCACTACTCACGAGCACGTCGCTTGTCGTCAGCGCTGAGCGCGCATAGCGCTCAGCGCTCGAGCCCTCAGCCCTCGCCGCCTCCGGCGCGTTGCTGTGTCTTGATCGCCGACGGCAATGCCATCGCGATCAGCTTCGGGCCCGCTTGCAGCACGATGTACTGATTGCCTTCGTGCACGTAGGTCATCATGCCGTAGCGAGTGACTGCGTCGACCTTTACCTTCGCAAGCGTCTTGCCGGTCTTCTTGTCGAGGGCAAATAGATGCGGCGTGCCGTCGCTCGTTTCGCCCTGGTAGATCAACAACGTGTCCGTGACAGTCATCGGTGCAACGCGGCCGGTGCCCGTTTCTCCCACGTCGATGCCTTGGAGTTTCGGATGGTTCTTGATGCGATTGGGCGTCTCGCCGACCGGCACCCACCACAAATGCTCACCGGTATTCATGTCGATGGCCGTGATGCGGCTGTAAGGCGGCTTGTAGAGCGGCAGATCGTCCGGGCCGCGCACGCCTTGCGGTCGCAGAACGGCGTACTCGGCCACGGTCTTGCCCGTCGGTTCGGCCTCGATGGCGTCGCGCTCTTTACCCGGCGCGATCACACGCGATGAGCAGCCCTTGCGCGAAGTCACATAGAGAATGCCGGTCGTCGGATCGGCCGCAGCCGGACCGTCGATGTTCACGCCGCCGACGTCGCCTGGACACCAGAGCGCGCCTTTCTTGCCCAGCGGGTTGTCGCGGTGCAGAGGCGGATTGAACAACGGTCCGATCTGATACTCGGACACGGCCTTGATCGCTTTTTCTCGTAGCTCCGGCGTGAAGTCGATGAGGTCGTCGTGGGTGAGCCCCTGCATGTCGTACGGCTTCGGCTTCGTCGGGAAGGGCTGCGTCTTCGACAGCTTCTCGCCGGGAATGAGCGACGCGGGCACCTTTCGTTCGACGATCGGCCACAGCGGCTTACCCGTCTCGCGATTGAAGGCGTACGCGAACGCTTGCTTCGTGACTTGCACGACGGCCGGAATCGTCTTGCCGTTCTGTTTCACGTCGAGCAACACGGGAGCCGTCGGCGTGTCGTAGTTCCAGATGTCGTGATGAACGAGTTGGAAATGCCAGATGCGCTTGCCCGTCTTGACGTCCAGCGCGATCAAGCTCGTGCTGAACAGGTTGTCGCCGGGACGGAAGCCGCCGTAGAAGTCCATGGTCGCGCCGTTCGTCGGGATGTACACGATCCCGCGCTCCGGATCGGCAGACATCGGCGCCCATGACGACACATCGCCGGTCCATTTCCAGGCATCGTTCTCCCACGTCTCATGACCGAACTCGCCTGGACGCGGAATGACGTTGAACTTCCAAAGGAACTTACCGGTGCGCGCGTCGTACGCGAGGATGTCGCCCGGCACGTTCTCGATGCGCGATTGGTTGTAGCCCTGTTCGGCGGAGTTGCCGACGATGACGACGCCGTTGACGACGATCGGCGGCGAGGATGACGTGATGTAGCCCCGCTCGAGCGGAATGCCTTTCTCCGGATCGTACGGGTGACCGAGATCGGCGAGCAGGTCGACGACACCGGTCTTGGGGAAACCTTTGATCGGCACCGGTTTGCCGAAGCCTTCGAGCGGCTGCCCGGTTTCGGCGTCGAGTGCGGTCAGGAAGAATGCAGGGCTGACGATGTAAACGACGCCGCGACCGTCGATCTTCGCGTAAGCGACGCCCTTACCGTAGTCCTTGCGCATGGAATATTCCCAGCGCCGGGTTTTTGGTTCGACGTATGACCAGATCGTCTCGCCCGTCGCAGGGTCGATCGCGACGACATACCGGCGATCGCCGGCAACCGTGAACAACTTGCCGTCGACGTAGGACGGCGTCGAACGCCCGCTGCGCGCATTGAAGCTCGCACCGTCCCAAACCCATGCCGTCTTCAACTGCGAAAAGTTCTCGGCGTTGATCTGACTGACCGGGGCATAGCGCGTGTGCGCATAGTCGCTGCCGAGCGTTACCCACTCGACCGTCGATGCATTTCCGACCGGAGGCGCCGAAGGCGATGCGCCCGCGGATTCGCCGATCGTATGCGTCATTGCGCAAGCAAGCGCAATCGCACCCGCCGAGACATTCCTCCACAGCGACGAAACCGGCGCATCGCTGGCGCCAGCGGCTGTATCTTTGACTGTCATTCTCGAACTCCTCGCTGCCGATCAGTGATTACGCAACACGATGTTGCGCATCGAGCCCTGGCGTGCGAGTCGTCGGCACGCCAGGGCCCATCCCCCTGCCATCAATTCTGTTGCTTCTGTGCCTGCTGCTCAGCCGCGCGCCGTTCCTGCTCGCGCGCACCGGCCAAGATGCCCGGCAACGCGTAATTGCCTTCGTGGCAAGCATATTCGTAAACGCGCCCGTTCGTCGCGATGAAGCTCATTTCGCCGCGCCACGGCAGCGTATAACGCTGCGGATCGTCCACGATGAATTCGTAGACGATTTGATTGTCGGCCTCCCGTGTGAAGCGCTCGATCACTTTGGCGGTTTCGCTCAGGCCGACCATCGTTCTGGCGTGATGCTGGCTGAAGTGTGTTGTTTCCGCAACGAGCGTGTCGCCTTCCCACCAGCCGATCGAATCGCCATGGATCATGCGGATGTTCGGATGCACGTGCTTGCCGCCGATGCGGATGATGCGGGTGTAATTGTTCATCTCGACACGGATCGCCAAGTGATCCGGAGTCTGTGCGATCTCGTAATTGTTGTTGTAGAGGTAGGTGAGCATCGGCGGGCCGGCATTGCCGCTCGTCAGGAAGCAGCGCTCGCCGAGCGGGCGCGCCTCCGGTCCGTCGAAATTGCCTCGCATCGTGCGGCGCGGGTCCTCGTTCTCGCCTTCATCTAGGCGCGCTGCGGTCGCGCGGTCTTTGAACGGGATCTGGCCGTTCGGCGGATCGACGATGAACGAGCTGCGATACGTGCCGCGAATGCGCGCGAACGCCATGCCCGGATCGATCCAAAAAGCGTTGTATCCGCGGCCGCCCTGCAGGTCTTTGCCGTCGAACTTCGTTTCCGGGTTCAGGTTGTCGTCGTTGAGCTGACGAACGAATTGCGGATGCGACCGCGTGACCTCTTCGATCTCGCTGTCGGGAATCACGAGATCCTTGAAACGGGCAGGGCGTTGCAGGGAAGTGAGGGAGGCGTTCGTCCAGGCACCCTCGAAGCTTGGTTTGCCGTCCGGCATCCGCGGAGGCTCGTAGCGCTTCGTCTCCGCGCTTGCCGGCTGAGCGAATGCGATGACGCTCAAGCCTGCAGCTATGGCGAAGCAGACGACTCCTCGCATCTTTTCGTCCCCCGTCGATTTTGCGTGGCGGTCTCTCACGGGACCGCTCACCGCAAACAACGCTACCACCTCGAGGGGGAAGGTGGCGTCAAAAACTGTCGTCTCAGGCGCCGGGCTACAGGCGGCAGGGAGGGGGAACTGGAATGGGGAAAGGGGAAAAGGGGAAAAAGGGAAAGGGCAGCGGCTGCCGCGCCACTCACCACTCACGAGGGAGTGGGGCACACCGCCTTGACTCGGAGAGACCGAGCGTCAACCCTCCGAATCACGAGTAGCGAGTCACGAGTCACGATGCCCGTCCTCATCGAACGTTTACGCCGTGCGAGCGATCGGCGAGGTTATGTTTTCGAGCCGCTGGATGAGAGCCTGCTTCGCGAGCAGCGCAATGTCCATGTCGTGTTGACGAATCCGGGCGAGATTCGCGGGAATCATTTCCATCCGACCGGTACCGAGATCACCGCGGTTTGCGGCCCGGCTCGCGTGCGAATCAAGGAGGGCGGGACCATCGTCACGCACGATGTCCCGGACGGCGAGACTTGGCGGTTCACGTTTCCGCCTGGGGTTACGCACGCATTCCAGAACACCGGAACGGCCCCGCTCGTGATCGTCTCGTTCAATACGTTGCCTCACGATCCCGCGAACCCCAACACGGAGCGCGATCTCATCCTTTGATCCGCCCTGGGCCGGACTGCATGGCGGTTCGCGGTTTGTGAGTTCTTGTCAACCGGCTTGTAGATTTTTCGGCATACTCGGCCGCCGACAAGATGGCCCTCAAGGCCCCAAGACTCAATCAAGACAAGGTCGATGCCCATGCTCGATATCCGATCGCAGGTGCTCAAGGCCGGCGCGCTCGCAGGCATGTTTGTGTGGATTGCGGGTTCTGCCGTCGCCGGTACGCCGGTCGACGCCAAGCGTCTCCTCAACGCAGCCAGCAACAACAGCGAGTGGCTGATGTACAGCCGCACGTACGACGAGCAGCGTTTCAGTCCGCTCACGAAGATCAACAAGGACAATGTCGAGCAGCTCGGGCTCGCCTGGTATTTCGATTTCGATACGAGCCGCGGTCAGGAAGCGACGCCCGTGGTCGTCGACGGCACCATGTACGTGACGTCGGCATGGAGCAAGGTGTTTGCGCTCGATGCGCGCACCGGCAAAGAGAAATGGCGTTTCGATCCGCAAGTGCCAGGCTCCAAAGCGGTCGATGCGTGTTGCGATGTCGTGAATCGCGGCGTCGGCGTGTGGGGCAACAAGGTGTACGTCGGCACGCTCGACGGCCGCTTGATCGCTCTCGACATGGAGACCGGGAAGCCGGTGTGGAGCGTGCAGACGACCGATCCGACGAAGCGCTACACGATCACCGGCGCGCCTCGCGTCATCAATGGCAAGGTCATTATCGGCAACGGCGGCGGCGAGATGGGCGTGCGCGGCTATGTGACCGCGTACGACGCCGAGACCGGCAAGCAAGTGTGGCGCTTCTACACCGTGCCTGGCGATCCGAGTCAGCCGTTCGAGAACAAGGCGATGGAAATGGCGGCCAAGACCTGGTCGGGTCAGTGGTGGAAGTACGGCGGCGGCGGCACGGTGTGGGATGCCATGGCGTACGACCCGGAGCTCGGACTGCTTTACATTGGCGTCGGCAACGGCAGCCCCTGGAATCATCAGATTCGTTCGGAGGGCAAGGGCGACAATCTGTTCTTGTCTTCGATCGTTGCGCTCAAGGCCGAGACCGGCGAGTACGTGTGGCATTTCCAATCGACGCCCGCCGAATCGTGGGACTTCACCGCGACTCAACACATCATCCTTGCGGACCTCACGATCAACGGAAAGAAGCGCAAGGTGCTCATGCAGGCGCCGAAGAACGGCTTCTTCTATGTCATCGACCGTACGAACGGCGAGTTCATCCACGCCAAGAACTACGTGAACGTGACGTGGACGACGGGCCTCGATCCGAAGACCGGTCGGCCGGAGATGGTGCCCGAGGCGCGCTACCTGCGTGAGCCTGCGATGGTGTCTCCGGGTCCGCTCGGCGCGCACAACTGGTATCCGATGTCGTTCAATCCGAACACGGGTCTCGTGTACTTCCCGATCCTCGAGACCTCGAGTCGCTACGAGCACGACACGAAGTTCGAATTCCGCGAGCGAAGCTGGAACACGGGTATTACGCGTACGAGCGCGCAACCGAACCCGGCTACGGTCGAGGCCGCTGCAAAGAGCACCGGCGGAGCGGCGTTGCTCGCGTGGGATCCGGTCAATCAGCGCGAGGCATGGCGCGTCAAGTACGAACGCGCGGGCAATGGCGGTACGCTCTCGACCGCATCGAACCTCGTGTTCCAGGGCTCGGTCGACGGCTACTTCAATGCTTACGACGCCGAGAATGGCGAGCGTCTGTGGTCGTACGACGTGCAGAACGCCATCATGGGCGGCCCCTCGACGTTCGAGCTCGATGGTGAACAGTACGTCGCGGCGCTCGCGGGCATCGGCGGCGTCGCGATGGGCGGCGGTCTCGGCGGCGGCGCCAAGCGCAGCGAATTCGGCCGTGTCGTCGTGTTCAAGCTCGGCGGGACCGCGAAGTTGCCGCCGATCGGCCAGCAGATCGTGCGCAAGGTGCCGGATCTCACGAATGCGAATGCGAACGGCGATCCCGCGCTCGGCGAAAAGCATTACGACCAGATCTGCTCGGTCTGCCACGGCGCGCGCGCGCGCAGCATGACGTCCGTGCCCGACCTGCGTTACTCGCCGACGATCGTCGACCGCGACGAGTTCAAGAAGATCGTGCTCGACGGCGTACGCGCCGAGAAGGGCATGGTCGGTTTCTCGTCGCTGCTCAAGCCCGAAGATGCCGAAGCGATTCGCGCGTACTTGGTGAAGCAGGCAAGGGATAGCGGGGATAAATAGGCTGTGGAGACTGTAGGCTGTAGCGAGCGGCGCGCCGTCTGTTTCCTCCCCCGCGTCAGCGGGGGAGGGAAAGTGCAATCAAGGATGAAGGAGAATTGAGAATGGAGAATTGAAAATCGCAGCGCCTGCTCGTGCTGCATTTTTCGATGGCGCTTTGCTCTGCCGCTGGAGCTCGCCATCCTCCTTGCCCGAGCCCCAAGCCCAGGCTGTATCCCGTCGCCTGTCGCCTATCTCAAAATTCCGCTTCCCTCTCCAACAACTCTTCCAGCTTCACTCCCACTTCCGGCACGCCGCCGAAAACAGTGCCGAAGCGGCGGTTGTGGAAGTGGGCGAGGGCGGCTTGGATTGCGTGTTCAGGTAGCGCGATGAAGCCGACTTCGTTCACGTACTGCGACCCTTCGCGCAAGTAGTACTCGACGAAGGTTTGAACTTCGGGTCGTTCGAGCGAACGGCTGCTCACGTAAATGAACAGCGGCCGCGACAGCGGTTGATACGTACCGTCGACGACGGTTTCGACGGTCGGCGAGACGGCGTCGCCTGTCGGCGAGACGATCGGCACGGCGCGCATCTTGTCCTTGTGGGCGCTGTAGTACGCGAAGCCGAAATAGCCCAGTGCGTTCTTGTTGTTCTCGACGCCCTGCACGAGCACGTTGTCGTCCTCGCTCGCCGTGTAGTCGCCGCGGCTGGCCTTGGCTCTGTGAGCGACCGCTTCGGTGAAGTAATCGAATGTGCCCGAGTCTGCGCCCGGTCCGAACAGCATCAGCCGTGCTTCCGGCCACTCGGGGCGGACTTGATTCCAAGTGAGCACTTTGCCCTGTGCGGCGGGCTCCCACATCTTTTTCAAGTCATCGATGGTGAGCGAGCTCACCCAATCGTTCTGCGGATTGACGACGACCGTGATGGCATCGAAGGCGACCGGCAGCTCGAGGAAGGAGATTCCCGCGGCCCGGCACTTTTCCATCTCTTCGGCGAGAATCGGCCGCGAGGCGTTGGCCACATCGATTTCGCCGCGGCAGAGTTTCTTGAATCCGCCGCCGGTGCCGGACAGGCCGACCGTCACACGTACTCGATGGCCGGCGCGTTGAAATTCCTCGGCGACGGCTTCGGCAATCGGGAAGACAGTGCTCGATCCGTCCATCTTGACGACGGGGGCGTTGCGGATCTCGCTGGCATTGCGGGCCGCTTCGCCGCACGCAGCCAGTGCCAAGGCCGCCACCGCGATCGAAGCAGCTCGTTTCAGATCGATACTCACGGGAACCTCATCGAACAAAGCCGGGCACAACCTTAGAGAACCCGGCTTCGCCAGTCCACCCCGAGCGCTGCTCACGAAATGCCCGGGCAGCCTTTGGTAGCCTTCTCGCCATGTCCGGCGATTCGCAACACTTGCAGCGACAGGAGGCAATGTGGGTGCGATCTTCTACATCGTCGCCATCGCGCTTGCGATGATCGTCCGTGCGGTGAGGGCGCTGAAGCCCGAGCTGATGCAGGAGCTTGCTCGTTGTTTTGCCGAGCTGATGCTGGGACAGCCGATTCCGGCCGCTACCGCCAAGTGACCGCCGCCGCCCGAGTGTCGACCTTTGGTGGGTTCGCACGTCTTCTAGGAGTCAGACGTCTGGAGGAGCCGATGCAATACGCCATTCTTTGTTATGACTCTGAGAGCCTCGTCGGCAGCTGGAGCAAGGAGCATGACGACGAGGTCATGGCGAACAGCTTGAAAGTGAAAACCGAGCTTGCCGAACGAGGCAAGATGGGGCCGACTGTGCGCCTCATGCCGACGACGACGGCAACGACGGTGCGGCTCGGCGCCGTGATCGACGGGCCGTTCGCCGAGACGAAGGAGCAGCTACTGGGTTTTTATGTCGTGGAATGCAACGACTTGAACGAAGCGATCGAAATCGCGCAAAGGCTTCATCACGGATCGGGCTCGATGGAAATTCGCCCGATTCGAGCATTGTGGAATCCCCCTAAGCACGACCAATCGCCGTGACAGTGACCGACAACAGCTGGATTGCCTCTGTCCTCACGTCTGTGAGGCCGCAGGTCATGGGCGCGTTGCTGCGTTATTTTCGCGATCTCGACACGGCGGAAGAGGCCTTTCAAGAAGCGAGTCTGCGTGCGTTGAAGAACTGGTCCGTGAATGGTCCGCCGCGCGATCCGGCTGCTTGGCTGATTCTGGTCGGGCGCAATTCGGCGTTGGACGAAGCGCGGCGTAAGAGTCGGATGCAAGCGTTTCCCGACGAGGATGCGGTTGCGAACATCGAGGACCCCGAGCCCGACCTCGCTGATCGGCTCGACGACTCGCATTACCGCGACGATGTGTTGCGGTTGATGTTCATCTGCTGTCATCCGGAGTTGCCGGCGACCCAGCAGATTGCGCTGGCGTTGCGCATGGTGTCGGGACTCACGGTGAAGGAGATCGCGCGCGCATTTCTCGTGAGCGAGACGGCGATGGAGCAGCGCATTACGCGTGCAAAGCGGCGTGTGATGGCGGCGAACGTGCCGTTCGAGACGCCCGGTCCGGTCGAGCGAGCCGAGCGCGTATCGGCGGTCGCGGCGATGATCTACCTGCTGTTCAACGAGGGTTATGCGGCAAGCGGCGGGGAGGCTCACGTACGCATCTCCCTATGCGAGGAAGCGATTCGTCTGGCGCGGCTTCTCTTGCGGTTATTCCAAGGCGAGCCCGAGATCATGGGATTGCTCGCGCTGTTGTTGCTTCAGCATGCGCGCGCGCCTGCAAGACTCGATGCCGACGGCAACATCGTGCTGCTCGAAGATCAGGATCGCAGTCTTTGGGATCGCGATCTGATTGCGGAAGGTCTCGTGCTCGTCGACAAGGCGTTGCGTCATCGACGGCCCGGGCCGTATCAGATTCAAGCAGCGATCGCCGCCGTGCACGCGCATGCTGCACGCGCAGAGGATACGGATTGGGCGGAGATCAACGCGCTCTACAAGATCCTCGAACAATTTCAGCCATCGCCGGTCGTGACGCTGAATCGCGCGGTGGCGGTTTCGAAGGTCGAGGGCCCGGCCGCCGCGCTCGAGCTCATCGAACCTCTCGGCGAGAAGCTCTCGGGGTACTTCCATTTCTTCGGCGTGAAGGGTGCGCTGCTCATGCAGCTCGGTCGGCATCGCGAGGCAAGAGAAGCCTTCGATCGCGCGATTGCGCTCGCCAACACCCCCGCGGAAGCAGCGCACATTCGGATGCATCTAGATCGATTGATGCGGCAGGAAGACAAAGCGGTGTGAAGCGGCTCTTGCCTCCTTCCTGCCCCCTTTCCTCTTTGGACACCCATCGATTTCTCGACCGCCCGCCGCCATCCATCCACCTCAATCCCCCCGACCACCATTCACCACCACCATTGGACACCACCATTGGACATCCACACCCCGCCGTTGGACATCCGCTTGTCTCCGCTTCCGCACCACCATTGGACATCCACGTTTCTCGTTGTACGACCAATCCTCCTTGGACAATCCACCTTGGTCCACCTTGGACACCCATCCACTTGTCTCCGCGCTTCGGGGGATTGATGAGGATTGATACGCGGGCGTGCCGCGTTTCCGTCCGCTTCGTCCCTTCGCCCGCTTTGCCCGCTTGGACATCCACGTAATGTGTCATGAATTGTCTTGGGCACCCACACCCATAACGCGGGTGGCATAGCGAGACTCAAAGGGCGATGAGTCAACGGCTTAGATCAATCGTCGGTCAGCTGCGTATCCGACCGGATGATGCGGTGCTCGAAATGGGCTGCGGTCATGGCGTGGCGGCGAGCTATGTGTGAGCTCTTGCAAAGCGGCCCACTCGTTGCGATAGACAAGTCGGCGAAGATGATTTCCGCGTCAATTCGGCGCAACCGGCAGTCACATCGAGTCTGGTAGGGTTGCACGTTGCCGATGTGCTGCGTTTCGATCCTGGCCCGCTGAAGTTTGACAAGATCTTTGCAGTCCGCGTCGGGCTGTTTCATCGATAGCCAGAATTGATCGACAAGCTTCTCAAGAAGTGGTGTACGCCTCGCGGCAACGTTCCTGTCGTCTACGATGAACCGTAGCGCATGTCGACTCCGCGCGGAGGCAGGGTCGGTCCTTTGGTCGGCTTGCGCGCGATGAAGTTGAAGCGCCCTGCTTGATCTTGGCGAAGCGATTCTTGCAGGCTCCTGTGCGAGCTGAATTATCCGGTTCCATATAGTCGCTGTGCGTGCGTGATGCCTTTGATCCGTTTCTGGCCGAGTGCTCGCGCATGCAGGCGTAGGCGGTCGAGTCTACCCATGGCGCGCCCGAATACATTGCCGCGCACGTTCATTGCCTGCTTCCAGACCTCGGCGTCGATGCTGAGCCGGTTGAGTAGGGGAGGCGCTCGGTTATCGATGACGCCCTGCCCGTCTTTTCGCTTGCAGCGACCGGACCAGTCGAGCAACNCAANGTACTCGTGAAAACTCATCGGAATTGCTGGGGCGTTTTCGGGTGCCTGGTCGCGAAAAGGAAGCAATCGATACGAACGGGTTCGCGATGAAGACTTAGACGCTGATGCAACTCGGTGCATTTCCCGGATACGGGTGTAGATGGACGTGAACTCTGCTTCATCTGGCGAATCAGCGATGCCTGCTCGAACGGGATTCAGATCGACGTAGGCCATGGCAGTGAGCAAACCGGCCTCATCGAGCAGTGCCTGAGAATGGAATCGCCCCTGCCAGAATCGGCCAGTGCATTCGTCCTCTGCATTTGCTCGCCGTGCCAGATACTCGTTCATGCATCTCATGAACCAACTGACATCGGTCAGGCGGTTACGCCAGCGCGCGACGACTTGTAGGGCGGCTTCTGTTTCGGCTTCGTTCGCTATGCCTTCCTGCCAGCGCTGGACGACTAACGGCACACGAAAAAGACGCGACCAGCGTTCCACAACTCCGATATCAGTCAAGCTCTGTGCACGATTGCGATCTACATGCAGCACGATGTGATAGTGGTTCGACATCACTGCGTACGCACAGACGTCTATCGCGAAGATGTCTGCCAAGAGCTCGAGCCGGTCGACAACCCAGGCTTTGCGATGCGAGTAATCGCGTCCGGTGTAGTCGTCGTATCCGCAGAGCCACGAGCGCCGTACGCATCGCGAGACCACGTGGTAGTACGGTGTGTCATTTAGACAAATGAGATGCTTGCGCGGGTATCCCATTGCTGTGCAGTTCGATCCTTCGTGCGCCCCACCGTATCTCAACGAATGAGGTACGAGATGGCGATTTACTGGTTGGATCGCATAGAAATGCAGGTGGATGCAGGCGCGAACGCTGCCGAACACCGTCTGGAAGTCTGCGTATGGAAGTCTGGACACCCATTGATGTCGTTGGAAGACCGGGTGGAAGACTGGACACCCACCATTGGAAGACTGGACATCCACTGACGTGACTGGACACGTCGGCGAGCGTCCTTAATAGGTGGGTGTCCAAGAGGAGCAGGAACGGTATCAAAAGGTGGATCAGTGGGTGTCCAAAGCAAAAGGGGCTGCTGGGCGGCGGCGCTGCCGCACAGCAGAGGTACGTGATGCGCTGGGCCTAGACGCCAGCGACGGAAACGCCGTCGAATACGAGCGATGGTGTGCGCAATGCGCTGTACGGGAATGGGTCGTTGCCGACGGCCGAGAGACGTTTCCAAAAGTCCAAGTTATTTCCCGAGAGGTTCATTTCGGAAACCGGTTCCGCGATCGCGCCGTCACGAATTCGAAAGCCGATGATCCCGAGCGAAAAATCACCCGTGCCGGCGTTGGCGTTTCCGCCGATGAAGCCGGTGACCAGGAGTCCCTCCTTGATGTCGGCGAGCAGCTGGTGCTGAGACTTCGAACCGAGCTGCCAGGCGAGATTCGACGGCGAACCACTCGTTGGCGTCATCTGCAGTTTGCGGCCGTAGTAGTTGTCGATGTAGTACGACTTGAGCACGCCAGATTCGAAGATTGGACGTGGTTTCGCCGCAATGCCTTCGTTGTCGAAGAGTCGTGAGCCGAACCCTCGCGGAATCCACGGATCGTCGCGTAACGTCAGCAGCGGACTGAAAAGCTCTTGCCCAAGCTTGTTTTCCAGGAATGAGCGCCTTTGTTGGATCGCTGAGCCTTGCAGCGGCCCGAGCAGCATGTTGACTAAGCGCCCTGCAGCACGATTGTCGACGAGGACCGTCATCGAGGCGCTCGGCGATTTCTTCGAACCGAGACGCGAAAGTGTACGTTCGGCGGCACTGCGCCCGACAATCTGCGCCTCCGGCAATGCGTTCCAAAAGCGCGAGGTTGCGTAGTCGTACTCTTCAGGTCTTCGACCGTCGGCATCTTTGGCGCTTACTTGCGCACCGACCGAATACGACGTGCTGCGAGTCGAGCCGCTGAATCCATTCGAAGTCACGAGCCACGACTCATTCAGCGTCGTGCCCGCCCACGTCGATACGGACAATATGGACTCGTTGCCTTTGACGCTGCGCGCAGCCTCGTAAATCGCTTCCGCATAACGCTCGGCCTTCTGCGCGTCGACCGACTCGTACTGCGAATCCGCGAGCTGCAGATCCAGCTTTGCCTGGCCCTTGTACAGCGCCGGATCGGGCAGAGCGCGAAACGGATCGGGTGACAAAGCCTTTGCGACAGCGACCGAATCTGCGATCAAGGTACGCAGCGCATCGGGTCGCAAGTCGCTCGTCGAGACCACCGAGTAGCGATCGTCGACGAACAGCTCGATTGCGATGCCGCGTTTCGTCGCTTCAGAGATCTTCTCGACTTTGCCGTCGCGGTACTCGAGCGAGACATCGCGCGTGCGATAACCGCGCGCCGCACATTCGCGGGCGCCTGCTTGTTTGGCCAAGTCGATACAGCGAGAGACGATCTCGGCCATTTCCTCAGTAGGATGTTTCGTGCTCATCGCTTTTCTCACGCCTTCTTGTCAGCCCGACCGCCGACGGTGAGCGAGGAGACCCGAACCGTCGGGATGCCTTGCGAAACCGGAACGCTCTGACCGTCCTTGCCGCACGTCCAACCGCCTTCGTCGATTTTCAAGTCATCCCCCACCATGTCGATGAGTTCGAGCACCTTCGGGCCGTTGCCGATGATGTTCACGTCCTTGATCGGGCGCGTTAGCTTGCCGTTTTCGATCATGTAGCCGTTTTTCACGTAGAACGTGAAATCTCCGGCCCCGATGTACACCTGCCCGTTGCTGAAGTGATCGCAATAAATGCCCTTCTTCACGGACGCGATGATTTCGTCGCGTTTGTGCGGCCCGGGAAGCATGTAGGTCGACCGCATGCGCGGCATCGGCGGGAATTCGTAGCCCTGCCGACGTCCGTTTCCGGTCGGCTTCACGCCGTAGTGCTTGGCCGAAATCGAATCGTGGAGATAGCTCGTTAGTGTGCCGTTCTCCACGAGCATCGTGCTGCCGACCGGATTGCCTTCATCGTCTACGTTGAGCGCGCCTCGTGCAGCTTGCTGCGTGCCTTCGTCGACGATGCTGACGAATGGCTTTGCAACGGGTTTGCCTAATTTGTCCGAGTAGATGGAAATGTTCTTGCGGTTGAAGTCCGCTTCCATGCCGTGACCGATTGCTTCGTGCAGTAAGATGCCCGAGCCACCTGCGCCCATGACGACCGGCATCTCTCCGGCAGGTGGCTGATCGGATTCGAACAGAATCATCGTTCGCGCGAGTACATCCGCCACGAGGCGGTCCAAACGTTCGCTGGTGTACCAGTTGATATCGGCGCGCGCGGCACGGTTCGCGGAGTTGTTCTCGCGTCGACCATTGTGCTCGGCAACGATCGAGAGACTCAACGTGGTCATCGGCTGCGAATCCTCCACGATTCGTCCCAGCGAATCGGCCACGAGGATCACGCTGCCTTGATTCATGAAACTCAGATTGACTTTCTTGACGCGCGGATCGGCGCTGAATGTTCGCTCATTGAGTCCCATCAATAGCTCGAGTTTCTGCTGTGGGCGTACATCTTCCCAACTCACGCGTATTGGGTAGCGATTCGGTCTCTCGTCCATTGCGTGGAACGATGTAGGCGCGGCTCGGCTCGGACCTTGCGCGATTGCTGCAGCAGTCAATGCTGCACGTCGCAGACCCTCGGGCGTCAGATCCTCGGTGAAGCCGTATCCGGTCTGGTCGCCCTTGACGACGCGGACACCCACGCCGAGAGCAACATTTGCGACTGCGCGATTCACAGCACCGTCTTCGAGCGCCATGCTGTTCGTAACGCGGTGCTGGAAGAACACATCGGCGTACTCGCCGCCTTTCGACAGCGCCACCGAAATCGCATCGCGAATCAGCTTTTCGGTCACCCCGAACCGGGCGAAGTATTCGATGCCGCCGCGAGGGCCAGTCGTTGCAAGTGCCTCCGCAGTCATGAAGAGGTCAGCCACCGCAATACTGCCGACTGTTGCAGCGCCCGCACATACCACGGCGCGGCGAGTGAGTGTCAGTTCTTGAGCCATGCTGAGCTCCTGGGCAAGAGAAGAGCTGTGCTTGGGATACGAGTAACGGGCAAAAGGTTTACTGGCACGTCGAGTATCGAATTTTTTTCTCAGCGCTCGCAATGCCGATGTAGCGAGGAATGTCCGCAGGCCAGTTGCATACAAGACTGCTTTTGGACACCCACTTTCTTGGTGGCTGGTTTGGATACCCACGCTTGCGAGGGGGGTAGATGGGTAAATGGACACCCACCTTGTCGGTGCGTCT
>JGI25326J35508_1000741_pt1 | contig 25313 bp, 30 predicted proteins | sample HigsolmetaAR201D_FD_35508 | JGI IMG/M metagenome (IMG submission 35508)
CTGTCCTATGATGCCTCCCGACGAATTGGGAGGCGATAATGAAAAATCCGATCGTCGCATTGCTCTTCATCCTTGCCGGCACCCTGGCGTCGGGCGGCGCTTCGGCCTATGGGGCGCGGCCGCACCCGACACCGGCGGCGACGGCGCACGGTCTTGCCCGTGCCCCGTCGGGCTGGCTGCAGTTCTGCAGCGCGCGGCCGGCCGATTGCGCCGTCGACCCTCAGGAAGAGGCGCTGATCCGGCTTGACGCCCGCCGCTGGCGGCTGCTCACCGCCATCAACCGCAAGGTCAACAGCGCCATCGTGCCGCAGACCGACGAGGAACAGTGGGGCGTCATCGAAAGCTGGGACTATCCGGACAGCGGCAAGGGCGATTGCGAGGACTACGCCCTGCTCAAGCGCCGCCTGCTGGTTGAGGCCGGGCTGCCCCGGCGGGCGTTNCGCCTCGCCGTCGTCCTCGACGAGAACGGCGAGGGCCATGCCGTCCTCATGGTGCGCACGGACCGGGGCGACCTCATCCTCGACAACAAGCGCGATGCCNTCCTGCCCTGGCTCGCCACGGGCTACGTCTTCGTGAAACGGGAGAGCCAGGACTTCGCCGGCTGGGTCTCCCTCGGCCACCGCGGCGGCGACATGACGGCGAGCCCNCACTGAGCGGGCCGCCGGCAACGNTTGCCCGCAGACCACAATCATGAACAAACGTTAACCTTGTCGCGACGTTGACGCGCGCGCCGCCTTGCGGCATGACCCCCGCCTGTGAAAAGGTAAACGAAATCTTAACGGGTTTGGGGCGGTCGATGGGTTCGCGTACCTCCGTCATTCTGGCGCTTGCAGGCCTGTGCCTCGCTTCGATGGCCACGGTGGCTGAGGCCGANACGCGCAAGACGGCTTCCGTCTCCGCCGCGCGCAGGCTCGAGGTCAACCTGCCCGACGCTTCCTCCGCCATCGAGCGCGCCGCGGCCCGCCCGCCGGTCGGCTGGCTCGCCTTCTGCCGCACGAACTGGAGTGAATGCACCGACGACGGCAAGGGCCCCAGCGTCATCGACCTCGACAGGGCGGGCTGGCACGACATTGTCCGCATCAACCTCGACGTGAACCGCTCCATCACGCCCGTCACCGACATGGAGCACTGGGGCGTCGAGGAATCCTGGGACCTGCCGTCCGATGGCAAGGGCGACTGCGAGGACTACGTGCTGCTGAAGCGCAAGCTCCTCATCGAGCGGGGTTTCCCTGCCCGGGCCCTGCTGATCACCGTCGTGCGCGACGAGGCGGGCGACGGCCATGCCGTGCTCACGGTCCGCACCACCCGCGGCGACTTCATCCTCGACAACAAGCGCGACACCATCCTCTCGTGGACGGCGACGGGCTATCGCTTCATCAAGCGGCAGTCGCAGCAAGACACGATGCAGTGGGTCGCCCTCGGCCAGCCCGACGCCGGCACGGTCACGGCCGCGGCGCGCTGACGCGGCCGAAGCTCCGGCGGCGACGTGCGCCGCCGGGCAAAATGGGCTAGCAAGGCACTCCCNTTCGCACCAGCGACTCGCGCCTTGTCAGCCCATCCGCTCGATATTCTCAGGACAGTCTACGGCTATGGNGCCTTCCGCGGGCGCCAGGCGGAGATCATCGACCACGTGATCGCCGGCCGGCACGCCTTTGTCCTGATGCCGACGGGGGGCGGCAAGTCGCTGTGCTACCAGATCCCGGCGCTGGTCCGCCCCGGCACCGGCCTCGTTGTGTCACCCCTCATCGCCCTGATGGAGGACCAGGTGGCGACGCTGCGCCAGGCCGGCNTGCGCGCAGCCGCGCTCAACTCCCGCATCGGAGGCGCCGAGCGGGACGAGATCTGGCGGCAGATGCGGCGCGGCGAGATCGACCTCGTCTACATGGCGCCGGAAACCCTGCTCAGACCCGAGACGCTGGAGCGGCTGAAATCCGTCCGCCTCTCCGTCATCGCCATCGACGAGGCCCACTGCCTGTCCCANTGGGGGCACGACTTCCGGCCCGAGTACCGGGGGCTCGACGTGCTCGTCGAACTCTTCCCGGACGTGCCGCGCATGGCGCTGACCGCGACGGCGGATGCGCCGACGCGCGAGGAGATCGTNGCCCATCTCGCCATCGGCGCCGAAAACAGCTTCATCGCCGGGTTCGACCGGCCCAATATCCGCTACGGCGTCGCCGANAAGCAGAGCCAGACCCAGCAGATGCTGCGCTTCCTCAACGCCCGCAAGGGCGAGAGCGGCATTGTCTACTGCCTGTCAAAACGCAAGACGGAGGAAGTGGCCGCGACGCTCAACGCCCACGGCTTTTCCGCCCTCGCCTACCACGCCGGCATGGACATGGCGGCGCGGGAGGCGAACCAGCGCCGCTTCCAGCACGGCGAGGGCCTGGTCATGGTCGCCACCATCGCCTTCGGCATGGGCATCGACAAGCCGGACGTGCGCTTCGTGCTGCATGTCGACCTGCCGGCCAGCATCGAGGCCTATTACCAGGAGACCGGCCGCGCCGGCCGCGACGGCCTGCCGGCCGAGACACTGATGCTCTATGGCGCCGAGGACATCGCGCTGCGCCGCCGCTTCATCGACGAATCCGATGCTCCCGCGGAGCGCAAGCGCATGGAGCACCGCAAGCTCGATGCGCTGCTGGGCTTCGCCGAATCCTGCCAGTGCCGCCGCCAGGTNCTGCTGCGCTACTTCGGCGACGATTGCCCGCCCTGTGGCAATTGCGACGTCTGCCTCGACCCGCCGGAGACCTTCGACGGCACCATCGCCGCCCAGAAACTGCTCTCATGCATCCATCGCACGGGCGGTCGCTACGGCCAGGGCCATGTGATCTCCGTGCTCCTGGGCGAGGAAGACGAGCGCATCGCGCAGCTCGGACACGACAAGCTCTCCACCTACGGCATCGGCCGGGAGTTCGACCGCGCCCAGTGGCGCTCCATCGTCCGTCAGCTCGTCGCCCACGGGCTCGTNACGGTGGATGTCGCCGGGCACGGCGGCCTGTCCATCTCCGCCAAGGGGGCGAGCTTTCTGCGCGAGCGCTCCTCCATCATGCTGCGGGCGCTGAAGAAGCCGGCGCACGGCGGCCGCAGGGCGGCGCGCCGGCAGGCGGCGGAGGCGCTGCCGAAGGGGGACCGGGAGCTCTTCGAGAAGCTGCGCGCGCGGCGCCTCGAGCTGGCGAAAGAGCAGAATGTGCCGCCCTACGTCATCTTCCACGACCGCACGCTGCAGGAAATGGCGGCCCGCGCTCCGCGCACCCGCCGGGATCTCGCGGCCATCTCCGGCGTCGGCGAGTCCAAGCTCGCCCGCTATGCCGAGGCCTTTCTCGCGGTCATTGCGGCGCATGCGGACGGCGCGCGCTGAAGACTCAGTCGATCCGCTTCAGCCCCGCGGCGAAGCGGCGCCAGTTGCCGACATAGCCCATGGCCGACAGCTTGAGCCCGGCGAGCGCCTTCTCGTCGAGGGCGCGTACCGCGCGGGCCGGCGCCCCGACGATGAGCGAGCCGTCGGGAAACTCCTTACCTTCAGTGACGAGCGCATTGGCGCCCACGAGGCAGTTGTTGCCGATGCGCGCGCCGTTGAGCACGGTGGCGCCCATGCCATGAGGGTCGAGGCGCCGATCTGGCAGCCGTGCAGGATGGCATGGTGGCCGATGGTGCAGTCCGGCCCCACGGTGAGCGGAAAGCCCATGTCCGTGTGCAGCATGGCGCCTTCCTGGATGTTGGTGCGGTCGCCGATGTCGATAAGCTCGTTGTCGCCGCGCAGCACGGCGCCGAACCAGACGCCAACCTCGTCACCCAGCCGCACGCGGCCGATGACATGCGCGTCAGGCGCAATCCAGTAGCGGTCGGCAGGGGGCAGTTCGGGCCTGAGGTCACCAAGGGCATAGACGGGCATCGGGATCTCCACGGGTCGATCGCGCCCCAAGGAGGGCGCGCCGCAGGCCGTCCGTCAAGCCCGTCCGTGACGCCCGGAGGGGGCCCCGTCCCCTTGCGTGGTTTACGCGGCCTTAGCCAAGATAATGCAATTTGCCTCGCACCGCGTCCGGCGGTTTGGAGTCCACGTCGATCATGGTCTTTGCAGCGGAAAGGCTCTTTTCTGTCGCCCGGCGCCCTCCGGTCCTGCTGCGGCTGTCGCTCGCCGCGGCCGCTGCCGGTGCCGCTGTTCTGGCCGGCNTCTCCCTNCTGCGCCCCGCCGCTTCGCCGCACAAGCCCACGCCCGCGCGCATCGACTATGAGCTTGCCGGTCACATCCTGAGGGTGCCGGCAGCCTGGCTGCGCGAGACGATGGACCCGGCAGGTGGCCCGGTGCAGCGACTCGACCTCGCCATTCCCTGGCCGCACGCGGCAGGTGGCAGCGAGAAAGAGATCGTGGCCGTCACGCTCGTTCCGGCAGATGCGGCACTCGACCCGGTCGAGCGCCCGGCGAAGCTCTACATGCGCTTCCTCGCGCCCGAGAGCTGGCCTGCGCCTGGCGGCCTCGTGCTGCGTCGCTTCCGCGCCGGCTCGCCCTATGAGGGCGAGGAGCTCTATCTCACCCCGCCCGACGGGCGGCGCTTCTTTGCCCGCTGCGCGCGTCCGGCCGCTAGCGATGTCGTGGCGCCGCTATGCACGACGGTGATGCGCCTATCGGGCATCGATGTCGTGCTGCGCTTCGGCCCGGAGCGGCTCGCGGACTGGCCGCGCCTGCGCTCGGGCGCGGAACGGCTCATGCAGCTCATGGCCCCGCCGGACGAGCCGACGCAGGCGCAGTGACGGCACACAACGAAAAGGGCGCGCCTGTTTCCGGGCGCGCCCTCGCCAATCCCTGGCTCGCCGGCTCAGTCCTCGAGATCGGAGTCGAGGATCGCCATCTGGAAGCTGTAGGACTTGTCGCCGTCCTCGTCGTCCAGGAAGAGCACACCGATGAACTCTTCCCCGATGTANACCTCCGCCGAGTCCGTCTTGCGCGGGCGCGCGACGACACGGATGCTGGCATTGGCGAAGGTGCGGCGCAGAAACCGCTCGACTTTGGCAAGTTCGTTCTTGTCCATGGCGCCGCCTCTCTTTTCGGGTCCGTCAGAAGGGCCCCTCGCTTGCCACGGAACACGGCCCACGGGCAAGAGCGAACCCCCTCAATCCCCCAACTTCTCCGCGAGGAGCTGGTCCATGGTGCGCGCCGGCTCCGCACAGCCGGCCGTGCCGACCACCCGCGCCGGCACGCCCGCGACCGTGGAGTTGCGCGGCACCGGGTGCAGCACGACCGAGCCAGCCGCCACGCGGGCGCACNGCCCGACCTCAATGTTGCCGAGGATCTTGGCGCCGGCGCCGATCAGCACCCCCTGGCGAATCTTGGGATGCCTGTCGCCGCGCTCCTTGCCCGTGCCGCCCAGGGTAACCCCCTGGAGAATCGAGACGTTGTCCTCGATCACGGCCGTCTGGCCCACGACGAGCCCCGTCGCGTGGTCGAGAAAGATGCCCTTGCCGATGCGCGCCGCCGGGTTGATGTCCGTCTGGAACACCTCGGACGAGCGGCTCTGCAGATAAAGCGCGAAGTCGCGCCGGCCCTGCTGCCACAGCCAGTGGGCGAGACGATGCGTCTGGATGGCGTGGAAGCCCTTGAAATAGAGCACCGGCTCGATGAGTCGCGTGCAAGCCGGGTCGCGATCGGCTACGGCCACGATGTCGGCCCGGAAGGCCTCGCCAATCTCGGGCGAATGGGCGATGGCCGCATTGAACGCCTGGCGGATCAGTTCGCTCGAGACCACGTCNTGGTCGAGCCGCGAGGCGACGCGATGGATGATGGCGGACTCGAGCGTGTCATGGTTGAGGATGGTGGCGATGACGAAACCGGCGAGCTCCGGCTCGCGCGCCACCACCGCCTCGGCCTCCTCGCGCACGCGCGTCCACACGGGGTCGACCGCCTCGAGCCCGTGGCGCCTGCGTTCGCTCACTTTCGTCTGACCGGGGGCCATCGATCGTCTCCTCGTGCTGTGCGCCCACGGCGGACATTCGGCCCCACCGCAAGGTGCGCCTAAGTTAGGGCGCGATGGCCTGCACGCCAAGAGGGCACACGAAAAGATGCCGAGGCAAGCGCCCCCCAGGCAACTGCCGCCGTCGGGGGCGGGTCGCAGGGCGCGGGAAAGGCCGTATATGATCGCCCAGTCGCGCCGAGTCGGNGCGATCCGCGAGCCGGGACCCGCCGATGCCCTCCTCTTCCGCNGCCCACAGTCTGCGCCTTTCCGTCGCCTCCGGCGTCGCGACGCTGACCATCGACAACGAGGCGCGCCGCAACGCCATCGATTTCGCGACCTGGCGTGCCTTTCCCGAGGTCATGGCAGCCCTCGGCGCCGACGAAAAGGTGCGCGTCGTCGTCATCCGCGGCGCAGGCGATGTCGCCTTCACGGCCGGTGCCGACATCGGCGAGTTCGGCTCGCTCCGGGCGAGCCCCGAGGGCGGGCGGGCCTACGAGGCGGCCAACCTCGCCGCCTTCGAGGCCGTCGCCGCCTGCCCGAAGCCGGTCCTCGCCATGATCCGGGGCTTCTGCCTCGGCGGCGGGCTCGGCATCGCCCTCGCCTGCGACCTGCGCATCGCCGCCGACGACGCCGTCTTCGCCATTCCCGCCGCGCGCCTCGGCGTCGGCTATCCGCCGGCGGGCATGGCCATGATCGTGGCCGCCATCGGCGCGGCCGCCGCCAAGGACCTCATCTTCACCGCCCGTCGTGTCGATGCNGCCGAGGCGCTCGCCCTCGGCCTCGTGCAGCAGGTGGTACCGGCCGCAGACCTCCAGCGCGCCACGGCCGACCTGGCCGCCACCATTGCCGCCAATGCGCCGCTGACCATCCGCGCCGCCAAGGCGGCCATCGCCACTGCCGCCGGCCTGCCCGGCGCGGCCGACCCGGACGAGCTTCAGGCCCTCGCCGATGCCTGCTTCGCCAGCGCAGACTATGCGGAAGGCTGCGCCGCCTTTCTCGGCAAGCGCCAGCCCCGCTTCACGGGACGGTGAGGAGCGGACGATGACGGAGCGCAGGCGTCTCACGATCGCCGTTGCGGCAATTCAGGACGAAAAGGGTCGCCTCCTCGTGGTGCGCAAGCACGGCAGCGACACCTTTATCCAGCCCGGGGGCAAGATCGAGGAAGGAGAGGCGCCCGAGGCCGCCCTCGCGCGGGAGCTCACAGAAGAGCTCGGCGTCGCACCCGAGGCCGGCACGCTGCGCCCGCTCGGCGTCTTCACCGCCCCCGCCGCCAACGAGCCCGACACCGACGTGCTCGCCCATCTCTTCACCGCACGCCTCGCCGGTACGCCCCGCGCAGCGGCCGAGATCGCCGAACTGGCGTGGCTGCCCCTGCACGAGGCCGACCGCTGGCGCCTCGCCAGGCTCATCCGCGACGCGGTGCTGCCGCTGCTGGCGAAAACGATTCCGGCACAAGGCCTTGGCACCGCCCGCTGAATCACTTTCGCAGCGGCGGGAGGGCCAGTTGAATCGGTTTCTCAACCGACGGAATCGTCAGGCAGATTCGCTGAATCGATTTCTCAAGGACCGGAATCGCCGCCTGAACTTCCACCGCCAAGCGATTCTGGCGACTCGGCTTTCCCCTCACGCCCCGTCCTGCTCGGCCAGGAAGGCGACGACCCCCTGCTTGTGCACCTTGTCCCCCACGGCGAGGTTGTGGTCGCGGCCGGGAATGTCGAGCGCCCGCCCCCGCGGCAGGAGCGCGGCGAGCTCGTGCGGCGAGCCAGCGATGGGATCGTNCGTGCCGACGGCGACGAGCACGGGCAGGGTGATGGACATTACCTCCTCCCGGGTCAGTGTCTGCCGCGAGCCACGGATGCAGGCGGCGAGCGCCCTGAGGTCGCTCTTCGTCTGCTCGGCAAAGGCGCGGAACATGCGCTGCATCGGGTCCGTCAGCACATCGAGAGACGGGGCCTCCATCGCATCGGCGATGCCGAGCGGCAGCCCGACGCCTTCGACGAGATGGATGCCGAGACCGCCGAGAACGGCCGAGCGCACGCGCTCCGGATGGCGCAGGGCAAGATGGGCGGTGATGCGGGCGCCCATCGAATAGCCGATGACATCCGCCTCGGCGAGGTCGAGGTGATCCATCAGCCGCCGCACATCCTCGGCCATGACATGCGAGTGGTAAGCCTCGGGCTCATAAAGCTTCTCGCTCTGCCCGTGGCCGCGGTTGTCGAGCGCAATGACGCGCCGCCCGGCGCGCGCCAGNGTNGTCGTCCACAGCGTGTTCGCCCAGTTGACCGCATGGTTNGAGGCGAAGCCGTGCACCAGGATGACGGGGCGCCCCTCCCCCTCGTGCGCGGGAATATCGACATAGGCGAGGCGGACGCCGTCGGANCTGAAGAAGTGCATGTCTNTCTCGCTCGTGCGGCCCAACGGGTAAGGGCTGCGGGTTTCCATCGGGTGAACGCATGCCGCCGCCGGCCGCAGGCGCGCCTNCGCCGGATGCGTCACAGGTTATTCATTTGTCGCAGGCTGCAAGCGAAAAACCGGTCTCCACTTTTTCGCGCCATGGTCTATGGTGCGCCCCAAATCGCTGATCCGCCAAGATGAGGTCAACGGCAATGGCCGCGAAATCCGTCCCGCACTTCCACAACGACACGGGCGTCGACGTCATCAACGTGGGCGTGCACGAGTTCATGTGCATCGGGGCCAAGCCGCCCTTCGACCATCCCCACGTCTTCCTCGACATGGGCGACGAGAGCGAGATCATTTGCCCCTACTGCTCCACGCTCTACCGCTACAAGCCGACGCTCGCGGCCGACGAGAGCGAGCCCGCCGACTGCCTGTGGCATGCGGAGGCCGCAACGGCCGCGTGAGGCCGGCGGAGTTCCACCATGCCTGATAGCGNGCCATCGGCCGTCGTCGTCGGCGCCGGTATCGGCGGTCTGACCACGGCACTCCTTCTCGCCCGTCAGGGCCGGTCCGTTACGCTTTTCGAACGGCGCACTGCCCTCGACGAGGCCGGCGCAGGCATCCAGCTTTCACCCAACGCGAGCCGCGTGCTCGTGGCGNTCGGCCTCGGTCCGGCACTCGCGCGCCATGCGGTGACGCCGGACGAGCTCGTCGTCCGCTCGCTGTCGTCCGGCCGCCGGCTTGCGGGGATGCCGCTCGGCGAGACCATGCGAGCACGGTTCGGGGCGCCCTACTGGGTGATCCACCGGGCCGACCTGCACACGTTGCTGCTGGACGCGGCCAGGGCAGAGCCCAACATCCGCATTTCCATCGGGCGCAAGGTCACCGCCGTCGCGGTCGAGGGCGCCCGGGCCCGGCTCAGCGTCGAGACCGCCGGCGGCGCCACCGAGGAGCGCGAGGCAGGCCTCGTCGTGGGTGCGGACGGCCTCTGGTCCGCCCTGCGCCCGGCGCTCGGCGATGCCCGCAAGCCCGTCTACCGAGGCTATGCCGCCTGGCGCACGACCNTNCCGGCCGCCGAGGTGCCGGACGAGATGGCCGGCAACATCACGGGCCTGTGGCTCGGGCGCGGCATGCACCTCGTNCACTATCCGGTCTGCCGCGGTCGCCTCGTCAACATTGTCCTCGTCGCGCGGGCGGAAGGCTCGGTGAATGTCTGGAACAGCAAGGCCGAGCAGGCGGATGTCGCGCGGCATCTCGCCCTGGCCCTGCCCGCGCTGCGCACGCTGGCCGACAGGCCGCTCGACTGGCGCGTGTGGTCGCTGTTCGACCTGCCGCCGCCGCGCCCGTGGGGGCGCGGGCCGGTGACGCTTCTCGGCGACGCCGCCCATCCGGTGCTGCCCTTCCTCGCCCAGGGCGGCGCGCTCGCCATCGAGGATGCGGCGGTCCTCGCCGATGCGCTGGCCGGCGAGCCGCATGACGTGCCTTCTGCCCTGCGCGCCTACGAGGCAGCGCGGAGGCCGCGGGCCTTGCGCGTGCAGCAGGCGGCGCGGGAGAACGGCCGCATCTACCACATGGCCGCCCCCTTCTCGCTGGTGCGCAACCTCGTCATGGCGCGTACGAGCGGCGAGGCGATGCTGGCGCGATATGCCTGGCTTTACGGCTGGCAGCCGCCACAGCACGAGGCAAGGCGCAACGCGGCCTGACCCATCAGGAGGCCGGGCCCCAAACCTCCTCGAGGCGCCGGTCGCGGCCGCAGGCGAAGCGGTAGTATTTATACTTCGCCGGGTTCTTGCGGTAATAGTTCTGGTGATAGTCCTCGGCCGGATAGAAGGTCGCGGCCGGCAGGATCTCGGTGACGACGCGCTGCTTCAGCCGAGCGCTAACCGCCTTGAGTGAGGCCTCGGCCGCCTGGCGCTGCTCGGGCGTGGCCACGAAGATGGCCGACGTGTACTGNTCGCCCTTGTCGCAGAACTGGCCCCGGGCGTCGTGCGGATCGATGTTGCGCCAGAAGATGGCAAGCAGCTGCTCGTAGGTGACGCGCGCGGGGTCGTAGACCACCTTCACCGCCTCCTTGTGGCCGGTCCGCCCGGAGGAAACCTCGTTGTAGGTGGGATTCTGGGTCCGCCCGCCCGTATAGCCGGAGATGGTTGCAATCACGCCCGGCACAGCGTCGAAGGGCGGCTCCATGCACCAGAAGCAGCCACCGGCGAAAATCGCGCTCGCCTTGCCCTCCCCCTCCTGGGCGCCGACCGGCGCCCCGCCGCCGAGGACGAGAACGCAGCCGAGGAGCAAGGAGCCGAGGGTGAAGGCGCGCATGGTGGGTCTCCGCCGCATCGGGAACGCTCGAGCCTATGACGGCGTGAACGTCATGGCGACGCCATTCATGCAATAACGCAGGCCCGTCGGGAGCGGGCCGTCGTCAAAGACGTGGCCGAGATGGCCGCCGCAGCGGCTGCAATGGACTTCGGTGCGCGTCATGAAGAAGCTGCGATCCTCCGACGTGCCGACGGCCCCGGCGATGGGGGCATAGAAGCTCGGCCAGCCCGTGCCGCTATCGAACTTCGTCGAGGACGAGAAAACCGGCTGGCCGCAGCCTGCGCAATGATAGATGCCGGCGCGCTTCTCGCTGTTGAGGGGGCTCGTCCCGGCCCGCTCCGTGCCGTGCTTGCGCAGGACGTTGTACTGGGCCTGCGTGAGCGCCGCCCGCCACTCCTCGTCGCTCTTCTCGACAGGAAAGCGCCCCGCCGCCTTCGCCTCCTGCCGGGAGCCGAACAGGCGGCCAACTGCAGCCGCGCCCGCGGCCAGCGCGCCGCCTCCCAGAATGGTCCTGCGGCTCATCATCGTCCTCGCCCAGGTTCCGGCCGGCCCGCGCAGAGCAAGGCAGCCGCTGTCGGATCGCTCGGCAGCAGGATAGGCCGGCGGGCACGGGCCGGGTGTCACGAAGGCGCGATGTCACGCCCGTGTGAGGCCGGGCATTCGCGCGACGTCAGGGAAACAGCTCCGCGCGATTGCATTTTGCGAGACGATCGGTCTAAAAAATATNCATGGGAGAGGAAACGCACAGCACTGGCACGCCGCGCAGGCGCGGCCGCCCGCGGAAGGACCAGAGCCTTCCCGGCTCCCCGCGCATGCTCCTCATCCGGGCCGGCCTTGCGGTGCTGACGGAGAAGGGCTTCAGCGCGGCCGGCCTCGACGAGATCGTTGCCGCCGCCGGCGTGCCGAAGGGCTCCTTCTATCACTACTTCGACAGCAAGGACGCTTTCGGGCTGGCGCTGATCGACGCCTACGCCGACTATTTCGTACGCAAGCTCGACCGCTGCTTCGAGAACGAGGCACGCCCGCCGCTGATGCGGCTCAGGGACTTCTTGGACGATGCCACGGCGGGCATGGCGCGCCACGGCTATCGCAGGGGGTGCCTCATCGGCAATCTCGGCCAGGAGATGAACGTGCTGCCGGAGCCGTTCCGCGAGCGGCTCGCCGCCGTGTTCCGGGACTGGGAGGCGCGCACCGCCCGGTGCCTGCTGGCCGCGCGGGCCGCAGGCGAGATCGCGGCGGACCTCGACTGCGACCGNATCGCGAAATTCTTCTGGATCGGCTGGGAAGGCGCGGTGCTGCGTGCCAAGCTGGAGCGCAGTCCGGCTCCGCTCGACGCGTTTTTCGAGGGCTTCCTCGCCCTCCTGCATATGGGATCCACAGTTTCCGGGAGGCAGCCGGCATGTTCAGGGCAATTCTGATCGACAAGGACGACAACGGCCAGCGCGTCGCGCTCACCACGCTCGACGAGGGCCAGCTCCCGGAGGGCGATGTCACCGTCCGCATCGCGTGCTCGACGCTGAACTACAAGGATGCGCTCGCCATCACCGGCAAGGCGCCGGTCGTGAGGAAATTCCCCATGGTGCCGGGCATCGACTTCGCCGGTGTCGTGGAGCGCTCCGACCACCCCGGCTTCCGGGCGGGTGACAAGGTCGTGCTGAACGGCTGGGGCGTGGGCGAGGTCCACTGGGGCGGGCTCGCGGAGCTCGCGCGGGTGAAGGGCGAATGGCTCCTCCCGCTCGAGCCGGCCTTCACCATGCAGCAGGCCATGAGCATCGGTACCGCTGGCTACACCGCCATGCTGTGTGTGATGGCGCTGGAGCGTCACGGCGTGCGGCCCGAGAGCGGCGAGGTTCTGGTAACCGGCGCCGCCGGCGGCGTGGGGAGCGTCGCGGTCGCGGTGCTCGCCAGGCTGGGCTACGAGGTGGCCGCCGTGACCGGTCGTGTCGAGGAGGCGGACTATCTTACCCGGCTGGGCGCGCGGCGCATCCTGCCGCGGTCGGAGTTCAGCGAGCCGGGCAAGCCGCTCGCCAAGGAGCGCTGGGCTGGCGCCGTCGACGTCGTGGGCGGGCAGGTGCTCGCCAACGTCTGTGCGTCGGTGAAGTACCGGGGCGTCGTCGCGGCCTGCGGCCTCGCCGGCGGCTTGGCCTTTCCCGCCACGGTGGCGCCGTTCATCCTGCGTGGCGTCACCCTCGCCGGCATCGACAGCGTCATGTGCCCGCTGGAGGAGCGGCGCGAGGCGTGGCGGCGCCTCGGGCAGCATCTCGATCCCGCCCTCCTCGGCGAGATGACGCAGCGCATCGCGCTCGAGGACGCCATCACCGTTTCGGAGCGGCTGATCGCCGGCGCGGTGCGCGGCCGCGTCATCGTACCGATCGACCTGTGACCTGCGGGGAGAACGACGTGAGCAAGAACCAGCCCGCCATCGGCCGCTTCCCCGTCCCCGACATCNCGACCCTGCCGGACGATATCCGCGCACGCATCCTCGCCGTGCAGGAAAAGGCCGGCTTCGTCCCCAACGTCTTTCTGGTGCTGGCGCACCGGCCCGACGAGTTCCGCGCCTTCTTCGCCTATCACGACGCGCTGATGGAGAAGCCCGGCAACCTGACNAAGGCCGAGCGCGAGATGATCGTGGTGGCAACGAGCAGCCTCAACCAGTGCCAGTACTGCGTCATCGCCCACGGGGCCATCCTGCGGATCCGGGCNAAGAATCCGCTGATCGCCGACCAGGTCGCCGTCAACTACCGCAAGGCCGATATCACGCCGCGCCAGAAGGCAATGCTCGATTTCGCGGTCAAGGTGTCGCAACAGGCCCATGCCGTCGGCGAGAGCGACTTCGAGACGCTGAAGGAGCACGGCTTCACCGAGGAGGACGCCTGGGACATCGCGGCCATCTCCGCCTTTTTCGGGATGTCCAACCGCCTCGCCAACGTGACGAACATGCGCCCCAACGACGAGTTCTACACGATGGGGCGGTGAACGGCCGGCCTCGGGCCTGTCTGCGGTCCCGAGGCCGCTCTGGCACTCCCGGCGAGCCGCGGGTCATGGTGCGGACGACGGGACTCGAACCCGTACTCTCGATGAGAAGCAGATTTTCGTACCACTTCGGCTTTCGCCGCCGCCGCCCGGCGTTCGTGGTCTGGACTGTCCCTTCGCCCTGGCCCGAAGGCTTTAGGCGCCGCCCGTCCAGTCTCTACACCTTCCCCACGCGGGGCTTGGCTCGGGATTGGCCTGGGGCCTTCGCCCGTTAGCGTTCCCCGACTTTGAGCGGTTCTACTCCGCGGGTTTCCCCGCAGGCACTCCAATTGCAAAGTCTGCTGCGTCTACCGATTTCGCCACGTCCGCATGCCATGAGGGTTAGCGTCCGCCGCAGGCACGTGCAAGCCTGGGTCACGGCCGCTGTGCAGCTCTTCGCTGCGGAAACTGTGCAAGGGCGGTGGCGAGGCGCGCCCAGGCCGCCTCGCTCCCCGGCAGGCCGAAGCGCAGGCGCCGCGGCGCATCGTCAAAGCGGCGGACATAGATGCCCCGCGCGCCGAGATGCTCGAACAGCGCCGCGGCACGGCTCGTCTCCACCAGCCTGAAGAGCGGCGTGCCGCCGACCACGGTGAGCTCCGGGCCGGCGAGCAGCACGTCGAGCCGCGCGGCATCACTGGAGAGCCGGTGCCGCATGGCGTCGATCCAGACCCGGTCGCCGAGCGCGGCGATGCCCACGGCGAGCGTGGGCCCCGGCACGGCCCAGGGGCCGAGCTCCTGCCGGATGCGTCCCGCCAGCGTCTCGTCAGCCGTGAGGGCGAAGCCGAGGCGTATGCCCGCAAGGCCGTAGATCTTGCCGAAGGAGCGCAGCACGAGGATCGGCGTACCGCTGTCGAGGAGGCCGACGCAGCTGACTTCGGGCATCACGTCGGCGAAGGCCTCGTCGACGATGACGAGCCCGTCCCAGTGGTGCATGCGCCGGGCGAGGGCGAGGATGTCGGCCGATGCCAGCGTGCGCCCGTCCGGGTTGTTGGGATTGACGATGACGGCCACATCCGAGGCCGCAAGATCCTCCACATTCGCAGTCACGCGCACGTCGTGCCCGGCCGCCTGCCACACGGTGACATGCTCTCCGTAGGTCGGGCCGAGGACAGCGACGCGCCCGCGCGGGCGAAGCCGCGGCAAGAGCTGGATGAGCGCCTGGGTGCCGGGCGCCGCGACGCAATGGGCCTGTGGCCGGGCGCCATAGGCCCGTGCCGCCTGCGCCTCGAGGCGCCGCCGCTCGCCCTCGTCCGGCAGACGCGTCCAGCACTCCGGCGGAATCGCCGGCAGCGGGAAAGAATGCGGATTGATGCCCGTCGACAGGTCGAGCCATGGCTCAGGCGCGCCCGGGAAAAACCGGCGCGCCGCGCCAAGGTCCCCGCCGTGCACGATGCCGTCTCGGCCCGCAGGCCGAGCCATGCTATCGGCATGCTCCGTCATGGATCTCACGTTCGCCCTTCCCCTCGCCGCGCTGGCCGTCGCTCTCGAGGCGATTGCCGGCTATCCGCGCGCCGTCTTCCAGGTGGCCGGCCACCCCGTGACCTGGATCGGACTGCTCATCGCACGGCTCGACCGGCATCTCAACAAGGAGCACGAATCATTCACCGCGCGCCGGGTTTGCGGGGTCGCGGCCGTCGTCATCATCATAGCAGCCGCCGTCGTTCCTGCCCTCCTCCTGCAGGATGGACTGCGGAACCTTCCCGCGCCGCTCGCGCTCGTGGCAGTGGCCATCCCGGCCTCGAGCCTCATTGCGCAGCGCAGCCTGCACGANCACGTCCTCGCCGTCGCCGAGGCGCTGGAGAGCGAGGGACTTTCCGCCGGACGCCGCGCCGTGGCCATGATCGTCGGCCGCAACCCCGAGACGCTCGACGAGGCAGGCGTCTGCCGCGCCGCCATCGAGAGCCTCGCCGAGAACTTTTCCGACGGCATCGTCGCCCCCGTCTTCTGGCTGGCGGTCGCGGGACTGCCCGGAGCGGCGGCCTACAAGGCCGTCAACACCGCCGACAGCATGATCGGCCATCGCACNCCGCGGCACGCCGCCTTCGGCTGGGCCGCGGCCCGCCTCGACGATCTCGTCAACCTGCCGGCCTCACGGCTGTCGGCCTTGCTTCTCGTCGCCGCAGCCGCACTGATGCGAGGAGCCGANGCGAAGGCAGCCGTCGCTTCCGTGTGCCGCGATGCCCACCGCCATCGCTCGCCCAACGCCGGCTGGCCGGAAGCCGCCATGGCGGGGGCACTCGGCCTCAGACTCGCCGGCCCACGCGTCTACGGCACGACGCGCGTCGACGACGCCTTCATGGGCAACGGCCGGGCCGAGGCAACCGCCGCCGACATCCGCCGCGCGCTCGCGCTCTTCCGGCGTGCGGCGCTGTTGCAGTGGCTCGTCCTCGTCGCCCTTGCCGCGCTCGTCCTCGCCTGAGGCTCAGCGCGGCGCGCCGTTGCGGATCGGCGGCTGGAAAGTGAGCCCCATGTCCCAGGGGAAGTAGATCCAGGTGTCCTGCGACACTTCGGTGACGAAGGTGTCGACCATCGGCCGCCCCTGCGGCTTGGCATAGACGGTGGCAAAATGCGCCTTGGGCAGCATCTGGCGCACCATGCGCGCCGTCTTGCCCGTGTCGACGAGGTCGTCCACCACCAGCACGCCCGCCCCGCTGCCTTCACCGAGGGCACGGATCTTGGGGTCGATCTCCTTGAGGACCATCAGCTCGCCCTGGTTCTGATAGTCGTGATAGCTCGCGATGCAGACCGTCTCGATGAGGCGGATCTCCAGCTCGCGCGCCACCACCGCGGCCGGCACCAGCCCGCCGCGGGTGATGCAGACGATGGCCTCGAACGGCCCCGCGCCATGCAGACGCCAGGCGAGCGCCCGCGCATCGCGGTGAAACTGGTCCCAGGAAACAGGAAAGGCTTTTTCGGAGGTGGGCGACATGGGCTTTGCCTCGGATCAGGAGTGTCAGGACGTCGTGCGCAGGCGNGCGACCATCTCGGCCACGGCGGCCCGGACGGTCTCGAGGCGCTCGGGATCGNGGCTGCGTACGACGATGTTNGTGTTGAAGCGGCCATCCTCCGAAAAGGGATAGCTGCCGATGGAGACGTCGGGGTGGGCCTCNGCGATCGCCTTGAGCGGCGCAGCGATGTCGCCCTCCTTCGCGTCGGCGCGGATGGTGGCCGACAGCATGCGCTTGCCGGTCTTGAGCGTGGGTGCCACCTCGTCCAGCATCGCCTGCATGATGGCGGGCACGCCCGCCATGACGATGACGTTGCCGATGCGGAAGCCCGGCGCCTTGGACACGGGGTTGGGGATGAGGTCCGCCCCGTGCGGGATACGCGCCATGCGCCGGCGCGCCTCGTTGAGGTCTTCCGGCTTGATGCGCTCCAGCAGCATGGCGATGGCGCGCGGGTCCTCGCTGATGCCGACGCCGAANGCCTTGGCCACGCTGTCCGCCGTAATGTCGTCATGCGTCGGCCCGATGCCGCCGGTGGTGAAGAGATAGTCGTAACGGCTGCGCAGCGCGTTGACCGCGGCCACGATCTCCTCCTCGACATCGGGCACGATGCGGACCTCGCGCAAATCGATGCCGATGGCGGTGAGGTAGTCGGCGATATAGCCGATGTTCTTGTCCTTGGTCCGGCCGGACAGGATCTCGTCACCGATGACGAGGACCGCCGCGGTCACCCGCCCCTGCGCTTCTGCCGTCATGCGTCTCTCCCTCGCCCGGCTTTACGGCATCACCGGCCGCCGTTGAAAGGGGTTTTCGCGGCATGGCCGGGCAAGATCAAGAGCAAAGCTGCCGGAAGCGCGAGGCTTGCGGCCGCCGCGCGGCGCTGCTACNTGCCGGCCGCTAGCCGGAGAGGTCGATGGAGTTTCCCAGCCCGCTCGCCGAAGGGCGCCTTCTGCGCCGCTACAAGCGCTTTCTCGCCGACGTGGAGACGGCGGACGGTGAGATCGTCACGGTCCATTGCGCCAATCCCGGCGCNATGCTCGGTCTCCTCGCCCCCGGAAGCCGCGTCTTCCTCTCGCGCTCGGCCAACCCTGCCCGCAAGCTGCCGCTGTCGTGGGAGCTGGTGGAGGTCGACTTCGGCTGGCGCGGACCGCAGCTCGTCGGCATCAACACCGGTCATCCGAATCTCATTGCGGCCGAGGCGATCACGGCCGGTCTCGTGCCGGAGCTCGCCGGCTACGCGCGCCTGCGGCGCGAGGTGAAGTACGGCCGCGCGAGCCGCGTCGACATCCTGCTCGAGGCGGANGGGCGCCCGCCCTGCTATGTCGAGGTCAAGAACGTCCACCTGATGCGCCGGCCCGGCCTCGCCGAATTTCCCGACTGCGTCACGGCCCGCGGAGCCAGGCATCTCGAGGAGCTCGGGGACATGGTGGAAGCCGGGGCGCGCGCCGCGATGCTGTTCATCGTGCAGATGGAAGCCGAGGCATTCACCCTCGCGGCTGACCTCGACCCGGCCTATGCGCGTGCCTTCGCGCGCGCCNGCTCCCGCGGCGTCGAGGCCTATGCCCTCGCCTGCCGCGTGACGCCCGCNGGCATCACGGCCGAGACGCGCCTGCCTGTCGCCGTCTGATCGCACGCACTAACGGCCGCGANGCGCGTTGCGCTATGCTGGGCGCGTCCAGGCCGTCGTCCTGCGCCGGCGCAGACTCGCGAGGTCCAACGATGCCGTTTTCCCGTCCTGCACTCCTTGCCGCTTCCTTCCTCGTCCTCGGCCTGACGCAGGGCCTCGCCGCGGAGGGGCCGCCGGCGCTCGACGTCGAGCGCAGCTGCCGCGATGCCGCCACCATCAACGTGCTCGGCCAGAACCAGCAGTTCGACAAGGCCGCCTTCGACGGCTGNATGGCCCAGGAGAACGCGACGCGCGGCACGCTGGAGACGGAATGGGCAGGCTTCCCCGCCGCCCGGCGCGACGAGTGCCTCGCCGAGACGCGCGAGGACAACCTGCCGAGCTACGTCGAGCTCTATGAATGCCTGAAGCTCGACCAGGAGACGCGCAGCAAGAAGTAGGGGCTCACGTCCGTTCGAAGACGAAGTTCATGCGCGTCTTGGCGAGNTGCTGGTAGCCCTTTTCGCGCATGAGCGCCGGCAGGTCGATCTGCCAGCGGCCGCTGCCGTCCTCCAGGATGACGAGGCGCGGAAAGAGCGACGGCGGCGCATGCGTCAGGAACGGCTCGAGGATCAGGTCCTCCGCCCCTTCCACATCGAGCTTGATGGCGTCGATGCGCTCGAAGCCCTCCTCCCGGGCGAGATCGGCCAGCGTCGTCGCCGGCACGCGGACGGACTTGGCCGTGCCGGAGCCGACGATCTTGACGCTCGACTCGCCCCGGTTCTCATGGTCGAGGAAGAGGGTCAGCTCTCCGGCCCGGTCGGCGACGGCGCAGGCCACGGCCTTGATGGTTCCGAAGGGNTTGAGGCTGATGTTGAAGACGAGCCGCTCGAAGACTTCGGGCTGCGGCTCGACGGCCAGGATGCGCGCCCGCGGCCCTGCAAGCGCCGCCACGAAGAGCGAATAGGCGCCGACGTTCGCCCCCACGTCCATGAAGATAAAGCCGTCGGTGATGCGCTCGGCGAGCAGCTCCCGCTCCTGCCGGTCGAAGAACTGGGGGGTGAAGAGGATCTTCTTTTCGCAGACGTTGTCGTAAGGGTAGAGGCGCATGCGCGCCCCCAGTGTTTCCACGTCAACCGGCGCCCCGTCGAGACGGTTGATCACGAGCCGTCTGAGACCGTAGGCGGCGCGCTTGCCGAGCCAGCTGTCCGGCAGGCTGCGCGTCATCTCGATCATCGTCCGGGCGAGTGCCCCGGGCGCGAAGCGGCCGAAGGGTTCGGTATCGTTGAAGGAGTTGATCGTCATCGTCCTGGGGTCGCAGCGTCGGCCCGAAGGGCCCCGCCCGTTTGGTGTCGTCCTTGCCATACACGTCACCGTCCGCCAGCGCCAGCGCCCTGATCACGGAGCACCATCCGCAGCATCACTTGCGTCGGCGGCTTTGATCAATAGATTGGGGCAGTGATCGGGCGCGGGGGCGCCCCGGACGAGCGAAATGGCAGATCTCGACAGCGAACTTGCGCCGCGCCGCGCCAACAACATCATCTACTATGGCCCCGAAGGGTTCGAGGGCATGCGCAAGGCCGGCCGCCTCGTCGCCGAATGCCTTGACATGCTCGTCGACGTCGTCGCCCCCGGCGTCACCACCGCCGAGATCGACCGCCTGGTCTTCCAGTTCGCCATGGATCACGGCGCCCTCTCGGCGACACTGATGTATCGCGGCTACCGCCACGCGTGCTGCACCTCGATCAACCACGTGGTGTGCCACGGCCAGCCGGACGAGAAGCCGCTGCGCGAGGGCGACATTGTCAACATCGACGTGACCTTCATCGTCGACGGCTGGTACGGCGATTCGAGTCGCATGTATCCGGTCGGCGAGGTGCCGCGCCGGGCCCAGCGCCTCATGGAGGTCACCTACGAAGCCATGATGCGCGGCATCGCCGNGGTGCGCCCGGGTGCGACGACGGGCGACATCGGCGCCGTCATCCAGGAATATGCCGAGNGTGAGCGCTGCTCGGTGGTGCGCGACTTCTGCGGCCACGGCGTCGGCCGCTCCTTCCACGAGCAGCCTAGNATCCTGCACTTCGGCCGGCGCGGCGAGGGCGTGCCGCTGAAGCCAGGCATGATCTTCACCATCGAGCCGATGATCAATCTCGGCCGCCCGCACGTAAAGGTTCTCTCCGACGGATGGACCGCGGTGACGCGCGATCGCTCGCTGTCGGCCCAGTTCGAGCACACGGTCGGCGTCACCGAGACGGGAGTCGAGATCTTCACGCTTTCGCCCAAGGGATATCACCATCCACCCTACAAGACGCCTGCCCCTGCATGAGCCCAGTCGGCGACGCCGAGGACACGCCCCACTACCACGGCCACCGCGAACGGCTGCGAAACCGTTTCCGGGAAGCCGGAGAGGCTTCGCTCGCCGATTATGAGCTGCTTGAGCTCGTCCTGTTCCGGTCGATCCCGCGGCGCGACGTGAAGGCCCTGGCGAAGGAGCTGATCCGGCGCTTCGGGTCCTTCGCCGAGGTAATCGCAGCGCCGCCTTCCCGCCTTCGCGAGGTGGAGGGCGTCGGCGAGAGCGTCGTCACGGACATCAAGATCGTCGAGGCGGCGGCCCGGCGCATCGCGCGCGGCGCCGTGGCCAAGCGCCCCGTACTGTCGTCGTGGAGCGCCGTCATCGACNATTGCCGCACCGCCATGGCCTTCGCGGACAAGGAGCATTTCCGCGTCCTCTTCCTCGACAAGCGCAACGGCCNGATCGCCGACGAACTCCAGCAGACGGGCACCGTCGACCATACGCCGGTCTATCCTCGCGAGGTCGTGAAGCGGGCGCTCGAACTGTCGGCAACGGCCATCATCCTCGTTCACAACCATCCCTCCGGCGATCCGACCCCCTCTTCCGCCGACATCAAGATGACAAGGACGATCGGCGAGATCGCCAAGGCGCTCGGCGTCACAGTGCACGACCACATCATCGTCGGCCGCGACGGCCACGCGAGCTTCCGCGGGCTCGGGCTGCTCGAATGAGAGAACCNTGCGGAACGACAAGGGCGGACACTAACTTCATTTAAAGGTTCGTGGGGCAGNGTGTGGTGTCCGCATGGAGCGCGAGGATCTGCACGCTTGCCGGTGAAAGGCTTCCCCTCCCCCACGACCGTCGCCACACGCCTCGTGTGGCCGATGGCGGCACTGATCCTCCTGGTCCTGCTGCTCGCCGGTAGCGTGGTCTGGTGGATGACCCGCACGCTCGACCANGCCGCCATGCAGGACGAACGGGCGCGTGTCGCCCTCGCCCTCAACGACCTGCGGCAGCACGCACTCGAGAACATACGCTCCTATGCCACGACCCTGAGCAGCGACAAGATGGGCCGTCATCCCGTCGACCCTGTCGGCACGGCCGCCATCCTCACCTCGGAAGGCAAGGGCCCGTCCCGGCAATGGGCCATCTTCCTGCTCGACACGGACGATTCGGTTCTCTTCGGCAGCGTCGGCGGCGAGGTGGCCGGCCAGCNGCAGTTCGACGGACGGCGCCGGATCTTCGACGCCGTCATCCGTGACGTGCGGCAGAAGGAGGCCAGCGACCCTCACCTGCACACCGGCAAGAGCGNCATGATCGGCGCCACGCGGATCGTGCATGACGGCTGGAGCGCCTATGTGGCCGCCGCGACGACCATCAGCAGCGACAGCCCACACATCGTCGTCGGCGCCAGCGAGCTCGACGCGCGGGCCCTGTCGGAGATCGCTGGCCCGCTCGGCCTGCAGGAGCTGCACCTGTCGACGAACAGCAATATCCGCCACAGCGGCGCCGTCGCCATCGACGACGCCACGGATCGCGGGCCTGCCTTCCTCGTCTGGCAATCGTCGCTGCCGAGCGCCCTCGTCAACGACCAGGCGCTGACNGCCATCGCCGCCATCGCCCTGCTGACCGTCGCCTTCGCCGCCGGCATCCTGCTGCACGTGCGCGGACAGCTCATCGAGCTCAGCCGTCGGCAGGAGCAGGTGCAGAGGCTCGCGGCGCACGACTCCCTCTCCGGCCTGCCCAACCGCCTGCTCTTCGGCATGCGGCTCGACCAGGAGCTGGCGCGCATCAAGCGCTCCGACGAGGGCCTGGCGGTGATGTTCCTCGACCTCGACCGGTTCAAGGATGTCAACGACACCTACGGCCACGAGGCGGGCGACATGCTCATCCGCATCGTCGCGCGGCGCCTGTCCAACCTCCTGCGCGGCGCCGATACCCTCGCTCGCTTCGGCGGAGACGAGTTCGCCATCATCCAGACGGACGTCAAAGATCCGCGCGACGCCGAGGCGCTGGCGCGGCGCATTCTCGATGCCCTGACCATGCCCTGCGAGGTGCCCGGCGGNTCCGTCACAATCGGCGTATCGATCGGTGTGGCGCTCAGCCCGCGCAACGGGACCGACCGCGAGACCCTGATGCGCCTCGCCGACACCGCGCTTTACCAGGCCAAGAACGGCGGCCGCAACCGCTACAGCTTCTTCGAGCGCCAGATGGACGAGGCGCTGCGCCTGCGCAAGGTGGTGGAAGACGATCTGCGTGCAGCCATCCTCGCCGACGAGCTCCAGTTGCACTATCAGCCCCAGTACAAGGCCAACGGCGAGGAGATCGTCGGCGTCGAGGCGCTGGTGCGCTGGCCGCATCCCCAGCACGGCTGGATATCGCCGCAGCAGTTCATCGCTATCGCAGAGGAGCGCGGCCTCATCATCCCCCTCGGCGAATGGGTGCTGCGCAAGGCCTGCGAGGATGCCAAGCGCTGGCCCGGCCTGCGCATCGCCGTCAACGTCTCGCCCATCCAGTTCCGCCAGCGGGATTTCGTCTCCAGCGTGATGAACATCATCGAGGAGGCCGACATCGACCCCACGCGCGTCGAGCTGGANGTGACGGAAGGCGTCGTCATGGACGATGCCGACGCGGCCGAGGAGGCCATGATGGAGCTGAGGGCCCGCGGCGTGCGCCTCGCCCTCGACGATTTCGGCACCGGCTATTCAAGCTTGATCTATCTGCGGCGTTTCGCCTTCGACAAGATCAAGATCGACCGCTCCTTCCTCGAGAGCATGGAAACGACCGGTGAATCGGCCATTCTCGTGCACTCCGTCGTCCACCTCGGCCGCGCGCTCGGCCTCACCGTGACGGCAGAAGGCGTGGAGACGAGCGAGCAGCACCGCTTCCTGCAGGCGCTCGGCTGCCACGAGCTTCAGGGCTACCTGTTCTCGAAGCCCGTGCCTGCCCACGAGATCGACAAGATGCTCGGCATCGCGCCGGACGAGAGCCGCAGCGGCGCTGTGGCCTGAGGACGGCCGGCGCTCTGCCCGTCCGGCTCACGCGTAGCCGAGAAGGGCGAAGATGCCGCTGACGATCGCGACGATGAAGCCCAGGCTGAGGCCNATGCCCAGCGCACCCGCGATCATGCCGAGAATGATGACGATGCCGTCGCGCTCCACGAGGCCGAGGCCGATGAGGCAGGCGGCGAGGCCGAGCGGGATCTGGCCGATGAAGGGCGCGGAGACCAGCAGCCCGAGNGCCACGACGAGCAGCACGATTCCCATGGCCTGCATGCCGGGCGCCGTGGCGAAGAACTGCAGGCGCGGCCGCGACATGCGTTCCAGCCGGTAGAGGACGGGCAGGGCCCGCTCGACGGCCCGCGTCACGTCGGCCCGCGAGATGGACTTGCTGAGAAGGCGGCGCGGCAGCCACGGCGCCTGNCGGCCGAGCGCCATCTGCAATGCGACGAAGGCGAGCACGAAACCGCAGATGAGCGGGATCGGCGGCGGCATNGGCAGGCAGTTTGGCAGGCCAAGCACCACCACGAGCAGNGCAAAGGCCTGCTGGCGCAAGGTCTGCAAGATCTCGTCGACGGTGAGGTAGTCGCCCTCGCCCACCGTGAGTGCATTGAGAACGGCGGAGGTGCGGGGCAGCGTCGACACGAAGTTGGACCGGGCCTCTGTTTGCGAGGCCGCATTCCTAACTCACCNCCGNCCGCCGGCCAAGAGGGCCAGCAGGGAAGCCCGGTCTGCAACCATGCAGCCCGCGCAGCCGCCCTCGCCTCAGTGCAGGCTCACCATGCCATTCACGAGCCTGAGCTCGGCAGGCCTGATGAGCCGGCTGTGCGCCACGGTCACCGAATGGAGTGGCCCCTCCAGCTTCTTCTGCCAGAACTCGAGGAAGCGCTGCAGCTCCGGAAAGCGCGGCGCCATGTCGTAGTCCTGCCAGACGTAGGTCTGNAGCAGGCCCGGATGATCCGGCATGCGGTAGAGGATGGTNGCGGTGGTCAGGCCATAGCCGCCCAGCTGCTTAACGAAGTCGCTCGAAACCATGGCACCTCCTTCGTCTCGCGTTGGCCATATGGTGAACGAAAGGAGGGGACGTTTCAAGCATAGATTTCNGATTATTCGTTTATTTTCAATGNATTAGCAGCAATCTCGGATGACTGCTGACAGGCCCCGGANCGGCGTTTTGGCACTCTCNAGTGGAGACTGCCAAAAATTTGCGGAGAGGCTCTTGCGGGCCTGNGACGCCGCACCTATCTCGCCAGTGCGCCGGGTGGCTGCCATCGGGGCCGGCCGGCGACATCGTAAAATGAATCAGCCATTTCAGGAGGTTCGCGATGAAATTCCGTCCGCTGCACGACCGCGTGGTCGTCCGTCGTCTCGAGAGCGAAGAGAAGACAAAGGGCGGTATCATCATCCCCGACACGGCCAAGGAGAAGCCGCAGGAGGGTGAGGTCGTCGCCGTCGGCCCCGGCGCGCGCGACGACAGCGGCAAGGTCATCCCGCCGGACGTCAAGGTCGGCGACCGGGTGCTCTTCGGCAAGTGGTCGGGCACCGAGGTGAAGATTGATGGTCAGGAACTCCTCATCATGAAGGAGTCCGACATCATGGGCGTCATCGAGACGAGCGCGCAGGACAAGAAGGCTGCCTGAACGGGGCCGTTTCGCAACCCATTGATGCCTGAAGTCATGTCTATCAGGGAGTGACGATTATGGCTGCCAAGGACGTTAAATTTTCGGCTGACGCGCGCGAGAAGATGCTGCGCGGCGTGGACATCCTCGCCAATGCGGTGAAGGTGACGCTGGGCCCGAA
>JGI25326J35508_1000795_pt1 | contig 24480 bp, 27 predicted proteins | sample HigsolmetaAR201D_FD_35508 | JGI IMG/M metagenome (IMG submission 35508)
TGAATTGCCCGGGCCACGTGCAGATCTTCAACCAGGGCCTGCACAGCTACCGCGACCTGCCGATCCGCTACGGCGAGTTCGGCTCCTGCCACCGTAACGAGCCCTCCGGCGCGCTGCATGGCATCCTGCGCGTGCGCGGCTTCACCCAGGACGACGGCCACATCTTCTGCACCGAGGACCAGATCGAATCCGAGGTCCGTGCCTTCCATCAGCAGGCCCTGAAGGTCTACCGCGACTTCGGCTTCGACGAGATCCAGGTCAAGATCGCCCTGCGCCCGGACAACCGCCTGGGCGACGACGCCACCTGGGACAAGGCCGAGGAGGCCCTGCGCAACGCCCTGCGGGCCTCGGGCGTGGACTGGCAGGAGCTGCCGGGCGAGGGCGCGTTCTATGGCCCCAAGATCGAGTACCACCTGAAGGATGCCCTGGGCCGCACCTGGCAGCTGGGCACCATGCAGGTGGACTTCATGATGCCGGTCCGCTTGGGCGCCGAGTACGTGGACGAGCACAGCCAGCGCCGCCATCCGGTCATGCTGCACCGCGCCATCGTGGGCTCCATGGAACGTTTCATCGGCATCCTGATCGAGCACCACGCCGGCGCCTTCCCGGTCTGGCTGGCCCCGGTCCAGGCCGTGGTCATGAACATCACCGACGCCCAGGCCGGGTACGTCGAGGAGGTCCGAAAAATCCTTGCAAATCAAGGATTCAGGGTCCAGGCCGATTTGCGGAACGAGAAAATCGGCTTTAAGATTCGCGAGCACACCCTGCAACGGGTGCCGTACCTGCTGGTGGTCGGGGACCGCGAGAAGGAGAACGGCACCGTGGCGGTGCGCACGCGTTCGGGCGAAGATAAGGGCTCCATGCCGGTGGCCGACTTCGCCGCGATGCTGCGCGAACAGCAGATGGCGTAGGCCGGATCCCCGGCCTCGCTGCCCAGTCCACCCCGGGAGACCGCAATATCAGCACCCTCGAGAAGCAAAACCGAAAGAACCACGAGATCCGGGTCCCGCGCGTGCGCGTGATCGGGTCCGATGGCGAGATGATCGGCGTCCTGTCGCGCGACGAGGCGTTGCGTCTTGCCGAGGACGAGGGTCTTGATCTGGTCGAGATCCAGCCGAACGCCGATCCGCCGGTCTGCAAGATCATGGACTACGGCAAGTTCCGCTTCGAACAGCAGAAGCGGGCCGCCGAGGCCAAGAAGAAGCAGAAGCAGGTCGAGATCAAGGAACTGAAGTTCCGGCCGGTGACCGACGAGGGCGACTACCAGATCAAGCTGCGGAACATCCGCCGCTTCCTGGAGGACGGCGACAAGGTCAAGATCAACATCCGCTTCCGTGGCCGCGAGATGAGCCACCAGGAGCTGGGCCGGCAGATGGCCGCCCGGATCGAGGCCGACCTGGGCGACGACATCGTCATCGAGTCCCGGCCGCGCCTGGAAGGCCGGCAGATGGTCATGATGATCGCGCCGAAGAAGAAGTGATCCCCGGGACCGGGCCCCAGGCCCGGCCGGCGGGAAGGGCGTCCCCGGGGGCGCCCTTCGCCGTTTCCGGGCGTCCAGGTGCCGGGCGAACCTGCTGAATTGCAAGGCAAAGCGCCAGCAGGCATAATGCGCGGCTCCGGTTCGCCGGGTGGCTGGCAACAGCCGCAGGACCGGCCGCCGCTTCCCCCGGGAGGCTGGCGGCTTTCGGACCGGCATGGGCAAGGATGGAAAGCGCGTCCCCGTGGCGCCGCCCGTGCCAGTGACAGTTCCCAACAAGGACATCGCAATGCCCAAGATCAAGACCAACCGGGCGGCGGCCAAGCGTTTCCGCAAGACCGCCTCCGGCAAGTACAAGGCCGGCCACGCCAACCGTAGCCACATCCTCACCAAGAAGGCGACCAAGCGGAAGCGCAATCTGCGGCAGACGAACCACGTCCGCGCCGAGGACGCCGGCCGCCTGGACCGCATGCTGCCGTATCTCTGAGGAGGACTAGGAAATGGCACGAGTCAAGCGTGGCGTCCAGGCGCGCCGCCGCCACAAGAAGGTCCTCAGCCAGGCCAAGGGCTACTACAACGCCCGGCGCAAGGTCTTCCGCGTCGCCAAGCAGGCGGTCATCAAGGCCCAGCAGTACGCCTACATCGGCCGCAAGCAGAAGAAGCGCAACTTCCGCGCGCTGTGGATCACCCGCATCAACGCGGCGGCCCGCATCAACGGCCTGAGCTACAGCCGCTTCATGAACGGCCTGCAGAAGGCCGGCATCACCCTGGACCGCAAGGTGCTGGCGGACATCGCCGTCAACGACCCGGCCGGGTTCACGGCGCTGGCCGAAAAGGCGAAGGGCGCTCTGGCGGCCTGAGGCCGCCTCCCACCGTAAAGCAACAATGGGCGGGCTTCCCGCCCGACACGTGGGGAAGGGCGCAAGTCCTTCCCCATTTGTTTTTCCAGCCACGGAAATCCCATGAGCGAAATCGAGTCCCTGGCCGCCCGCGCGCTGGCCGACATCGCCGCCGCGCAGGACCTGGAGGCGCTGGAGGCGCTGCGCGTCGGCCTGCTGGGCAAGCAGGGCGCCATCACCGCCCAGCTCAAGCAGCTGGGCACGCTGCCGCCGGAGCAGCGCAAGGCCGCCGGCGAGGCGATCAACCGGGTCCGCGACCAGGTGGGCCAGGCCCTGGCCAGCCGCCGCGCGGTGCTGGAGGAGGCGGCGCTGGACGCGCGCCTGGCCGGCGAGGCGGTGGACGTCACCCTGCCGGGCCGCCAGGGCGGCCGTGGCGGCCTGCACCCGATCTCGCGCACCCTCGAGCGCATCGCCGACATCTTCGGCCGGCTGGGCTACGAGCTGGCCGACGGCCCGGAGATCGAGGACGACTGGCACAACTTCGAGGCGCTCAACTTCCCGCCGCACCACCCGGCGCGGGCCATGCACGACACCTTCTACTTCGGCGACGGGCGCCTGCTGCGCACCCACACCTCCGGCGTGCAGGTGCGCTACATGGGCGACCACAAGCCGCCGCTGCGCATGATCGCCGCCGGCAAGGTGTACCGCAGCGACTCCGACCAGACCCACTCGCCGATGTTCCACCAGGTCGAGGGACTGCTGGTGGACGAGCACGCCACCTTCGCCGACCTGAAGGGCACCCTGGCCGAGTTCGTGCGCGCCTTCTTCGAGCGTGACTTCCAGATGCGCTTCCGCCCCAGCTACTTCCCGTTCGTGGAGCCGGGCGCGGAGGTGGACATCGCCTGGCAGCAGCCGGACGGCAGCGTGCGCTGGCTGGAGGTGCTGGGCTGCGGCATGGTCCACCCGAACGTGCTGCGCAACTGCGGCATCGACCCGGAGCGCTACACCGGCTTCGCCTTCGGCCTGGGCGTGGAGCGCTTCGCCATGCTGCGCTACGGCGTCAACGACCTGCGCGCCTTCTTCGAGAACGACGTGCGCTTCCTGCGCCAGTTCGCGTAAAGGCCTTCCCGCGTCGACCCATGCAACGGCGGGCCGCGGCCCGCCCCACGGAACACGAAGATGAAATTCTCCGAAAACTGGCTGCGCAGCCACGTGCCCACCCCGGCCACCCGCGACGAGCTGGCCGCCATGCTGACCGCCATCGGCCTGGAGGTCGAGGAGGTCAAGGCGCTGGGCGACGGCCTGGCGGGCGTGGTGGTGGCGCGGATCCTCGAGGCCGAGCGCCATCCCCAGGCCGACCGCCTGCAGGTGTGCAAGGTGGACATCGGCCGGGGCGAGCCGCTGCAGATCGTCTGCGGCGCGCCCAACGCGCGCGCCGGGCTGGTCGCGCCGTTGGCGACCATCGGCGCCAACGTCGGCGGCATGGCCATCCGCGCGGCCAGGCTGCGCGGCGTGGAGTCCAACGGCATGCTCTGCTCGGCCAGGGAGCTGGGCCTGGACGAGGATGCCTCCGGCCTGCTGGAGCTGCCGNACGACGCCCCGGTCGGCACCCCGCTGGCCGAGTACCTGGGCCTGCCGGACGCCAGCATCGAGATCAAGCTGACCCCCAACCGCGCCGACTGCTTCGGCGTGCGCGGCATCGCCTACGACGTGGCCGCCGCCTTCGCCAGCGAGGTGGCGCCGCTGGACGTGGCGCCGGTGCCGGCCACCGGCACGCGCGCGCTGGAGGTGCGCCTGCAGGCCGGCGCCGACGCGCCGCGCTTCGTCGGCCGCGTGGTCGAGAACGTGAACGCCAGCGCGCCCACCCCNGTGTGGATGGCCGAGCGCCTGCGCCGCAGCGGCGTGCGCCCGGTGTCGCTGCTGGTGGACATCACCCAGTACGTGATGCTGGAGCTGGGCCAGCCCATGCACGCCTACGACCTGGACAGGCTGGCCGGCCCGGTGGGCGTGCGCCACTCGCGCCCGGGCGAGACCCTGGAGCTGCTCAACGGCCAGACCGCCGACCTGGGCCAGGACGGCGCCTTCCTGGTGATCTGCGACGGCGAGGACGGCGGCCGCGCCATCGGCCTGGCCGGCATCATGGGCGGGCAGTCCACCAAGGTGGGCGAGGGCACCCGCAACGTGTTCCTGGAGGCGGCGCACTTCGCCCCGGCCGCGATCATGGGCCGCGGCCGCCGCCTGGGCCTGCACACCGACGCCAGCCACCGCTTCGAGCGCGGCGTGGACCCGGAGCTGCCGCGCCTGGCCATCGAGTACGCCACCGCGCTCGTGCTGAAGCTGGCCGGCGGCACCCCCGGCCCGGTGACCGAGGCGGTGCGCGAGGCCGACCTGCCGAAGCCGGCGAACATCACCCTGCGCCGGGCGCGCATCGCCCGCGTGCTGGGCATCGCCATCCCCGATGCCGAGGTCGAGCGCATCCTGCGCGCCCTGGGCATGCAGGTGGCCGCCACCGCCGAGGGCTGGCAGGTGGTGCCGCCCAGCCGCCGCTTCGACATCGCCATCGAGGAGGACCTGATCGAGGAGCTGGCGCGCATCCACGGCTACGACCGCGTGCCGACCACCCTGCCGGGCGGCCCGGCGCCGATCACCGCCCCCGGCGAGGGCGTGCTGGGCGAGGCCGAGCTGCGTCGCCAGCTGGTGGCGCGCGACTACCTGGAGGCGGTCAGCTTCGCCTTCGTCGACGGTGCGCTGCTGCGCGCCTGGAACCTGGAGCAGGGCACCGTGCCGNTGGCCAACCCGCTCAGCGCCGAGCTGGCGGTGATGCGGCCCTCGCTGCTGCCGGGCCTGGTGGACGCGCTGGCGCGCAACCGCGCCCGCCAGGCCGGGCGCGTGCGCCTGTTCGAGCTGGGCCGGGTGTTCACCCGGGCCGGCCAGGCCGGTGCCGCGCCGCTGGAAACCCGCCGGATCGCCGCGGTGGCCTGCGGCCCGGCCGCGGCCGAGCAGTGGGGCCTGCCGGCGCGTGCGGTGGACTTCCACGACCTGAAGGGCGACCTGGAGTCGCTGGCGGCGGCCGCCGGCGCGGCGCTGGAGTTCCGTCCGTCCACCCGCCCGTACGGCCATCCGGGCCGCAGCGCCGAGGTGCTGCGCACCGACCTGGAGGGCGGNCCGGTGACCCTGGGCTGGATCGGCCAGCTGCACCCGCGCCTGCAGAAGGCGCTGGACCTGGAGGGCGAGGTGCTGGCGTTCGAGCTGGACCTGGAGCCGCTGTGCCGCCGCGCCCTGCCGCGCGCCGAGGCGCTCTCGCGCTTCCCGGCCGTGCGNCGCGACCTGGCCTTCGTGGTTGCCGAGGACGTCACCTGGGCGGCGCTGGCCGCCAGCGTGCGCCAGGCCGCCGGCCCGGTGCTGCGCGACCTGGTGCTGTTCGACCGCTACCAGGGGCCGGGCGTGGAAAGCGGATGCAAGAGTCTGGCTATGGGCTTGATTTTGCAGGACAACACGCGCACTCTCACCGACCAGGACGCCGAATCGGCGGTGGAGCGTGTGGTGTCCGCGCTGGCGCGCGAACACGGCGCCCGCATCCGCGGCTGATGAACAGGGGACGAGGATGNCATTGACCAAGGCGGAGATGGCCGAACGGCTGTTCGAGGAAGTCGGCCTGAACAAGCGGGAGGCGAAGGAGTTCGTCGACGCGTTCTTCGACGTGCTGCGCGAGGCGCTGCAGAGCGGCCGCCAGGTGAAGCTGTCGGGCTTCGGCAACTTCGATCTGCGCCGCAAGAACCAGCGCCCGGGCCGCAATCCGAAGACCGGCGAGGAGATCCCGATCTCCGCCCGCACCGTGGTCACGTTCCGCCCCGGGCAGAAGCTGAAGGAACGCGTGGAGGCCTACGCGGGGACGGCGCCGCATGCTTGATCCGGGCAGCAACCGCGAGCTTCCGCCGATTCCGGCCAAGCGCTACTTCACCATCGGTGAGGTGGCCGAGCTGTGCGACGTCAAGCCGCACGTGCTGCGCTACTGGGAGACCGAGTTCCCCAGCCTCAGCCCGGTCAAGCGCCGCGGCAACCGCCGCTACTACCAGCGCCACGACGTGCTGATGGTGCGGCAGATCCGCGCCCTGCTGTACGAACAGGGTTACACCATCGGCGGCGCGCGCCTGCGTCTGGAAGGCGAGGGCGCCAGGCGCGAGGCCTCGCTCAGCACCCAGATCGTGCGCCAGGTGCGCATGGAGCTGGAGGAAGTGCTGCAGCTGCTCAAGCGCTGAAGCCGGCACGCCGGCCCACACGCGGCGCCGCGGACCGGGTATAATGGGCAGCCCGCCTCGGCGGGACGGCTTACCTCGGGGTATAGCGCAGCCTGGTAGCGCACCAGTCTGGGGGACTGGTGGTCGTCGGTTCGAATCCGGCTACCCCGACCAATTTCCCTTTCGGGGCAGCGGCTTGCGATCGCATCGCAGGCCGCTTTTTCGTTCAGCACNCCATCTGCACCCATCGCCTCGACCGGGTGACACCTCCCGCCACGGTGCGTCATGGTTCTCCGGCGTGGTGCTGGTCATTTCCGGTTGCCCAGCTCGAACATCTGCCAGCCGTCGTAGAAGAACGTCCGGTCGAAGGGGGACTCGATCGTGGACGGGNTGAAGTTCCGGCCATCTTCAAACCTGCAGGCCGGATTTTCAGGGGGAGCGCAGATCAGCAGCCAGTATTTGTCGAAGCCTTTGTTCCGGTATGCGGGAAGACGCTCGGTTTTCCTGGCTANCGCGGCAGCAGGAACCTCGTCGGTCAACGCTTCGACCGGCCCCGCCTGGATGCATTGCCAAGGTCCCGGGTCCGGTTCGGACCAGAACTGCAACTGGAGGACATGGCCGGACAGCGGGCCCGGGATGTTGCGCGGCTCCACGGAGCTGATCCCGGAGTGCACGCTTCCAGGTGGATCCAGCAGGAATTGCGCCAGGGAACGGCCGGCCTCGCGCCTGTCCACTCCGCGGAGGTTGGTCCCCGGCAGGAAGGACAACTGGACCCGGACGGGTGGGCCGCCTGCATCGAGGTAGGCGCGTTCGGCGCGGCGGACTATCTCTTCCATCCAGGAGTACGACTCCCGCTCTTCGGGGGGCGTCTGGATCTGGGTGACTTCCACGCCTATGGAGCACCCATGCGCCGTGATGAGCACGTCGGGGCCGTCGTGGGGGTCTTTCAATGGCGCGACGGTGTCGTGTGGGAAGCCGAGCCGGCGGAGGAGCCCGGCGACCATGCGCAATTCGAACGCTTTCTTGGCTGCCGTGGAGATGCTCCTGCTCCTTGCGCTGCGGGAGGCGTATGAGCAACCGGACGCAATGTCAAGGCCGGGACCGGGGCGTCGGAGGGCAGGACTTTCATCCCTGTCGGGTGCAGGGCTCGCCCTCCGGCGCCAGCCCGGCCTCGGCCAGCATGCAGTTCAGGCGCTGGTGGATGTAGGCCTCCAGTTCCGCCGGGGGATCGGCGGTCAGCGGCCTGGCCTCGCGGGCGAAGGCTTCCAGCGCCAGGTCAGGTTCGCACTGGCCGGTGAGGACGGGCAGGCGGCGTTCCAGGCGGGCCAGTTCGGCTTCGATGTGGGGGCGGGCGTCCATGGCCCCATCCTCGGCCCGGGGCCGTCAACCGCCCGTGTCGCGGACGTGGCCGTGGCGTGAGGCGTGCGGGCTGGTGGTGCCGCATGCCGGCTGCCTATCCTGTGCGGGGTTTGTGACGGGGGAGCGCGATGCGCGAGGCATCCTTCGCGGCGATGCTCGGGTTGGCGGCGGTGCTGGCGGCCGGCGTCGCGCGGGCCGACGGCCCGCGGCCCCGCCGCCCGGCGCCGGGGCGGTGGTGGAAATGGCGCCGGTGGTGGTCACCGGGGCGCAGCCGGGGCCGGGCCTGTGGCGGGTCAGCCGCGACGGCCACGTGCTCCACATCCTCGGCACGCAGTCGCCGCTGCCGGGCGACATCCAGTGGCAGGCCGACGAGGTGCGCCAGGTGCTGGCCGAGGCCGGCNCGGTGCTGCAGGCGCCGGAGGTGGGCGTCAAGGCCGACGTGGGCCTGCTGCGCGGCCTGGTGCTGGTGCCGGCGGCTTACCGGGCCNTGCGCAATCCCGGCGGCAGGAGCCTGCAGCAGGTGCTGCCGCCGGACCTGTACGCGCGCTGGAGCCGGCTGAAGGCGCGCTACCTGGGCCGCGAGCGCGGCATCGGGAAGCGCCGTCCGGCGATCGCCGCCTACCAGCTGTACCGGGCCGCGCGGGAGGAGCACGGCCTGCGCGCCGACGGCGACCGGGTGGTCTGGCCGCTGATCGCCTCGGTGGTGGACACGCGCGGCCTGCAGCCGGTGGCCACCGGGGTGGAGATAAAGGTGGAGGATCCGCGCCGGGCGCTGGCCGAGTTCCGCGCCGAGCCGCTGTGGCCGCAGGACCTGGAGTGCTTCCGCCGCACCCTGGACCTGGTCGAACACCAGCTGCCGCAAGCGGTGCGCCGCGCCAACGCCTGGGCCACCGGCGACATCGCCGCCCTGCGCGCGATGCCCGACGACGGCGGCCAGGCCTCCGCCTGCCTCGCCGCCTGGATGGCCTCCGACACCGCGCGCCGGCGCGGGCTGGACGACATCGAGGCACGGGTGCGCGGGCGCTGGGTGGAGGCGGCGCTGGCGGCGCTGGAGGCACTGGAGGCACATCCGGTCTCCTTCGCCGTGCTGCCGGTCGGCCACCTGCTGCACGACCGGCACGGCTTCATCGCGGCGCTGCGGGCGCGCGGCTGCCGGGTGCAGGCGCCGGACGGGGAGGACGCGGAAACCGGGGTGGAGGCGGACGCCGCGCCGCCGGAAGCGGCGCGGCCTTAGCGGCCGTGGCCGGCTTCAGGCGCCGGCCGCGTGGGGCAGGGTGGCGTCGGCCAGCCGGGGCCAACGCTTGAGCACCGCCGCGCGGATGCCGGCCGCGTCGATGCCGGCCTCGGCCAGCAGGTCCTCGCGGCTGGCGTGGTGCTGGAAGGCGTCGGGCAGCCCCAGGTGCAGCACCGGCAGCACCACGCCCTCGGCGGCCAGCAGCTCGGACACGCCCGAGCCGGCGCCGCCGGCCACCACGTTGTCCTCGATGGTGACGAAGCCCTCGTGGGTGCGCGCCAGCTCCAGGATGAGGGCGCGGTCCAGCGGCTTGACGAAGCGCATGTTGACCACGGTCAGGCCCAGCTCGGCGCCGACCTCCTCGGCCGCGGCGACGGTGGCGCCGAAGGCCAGCAGGGCGATCGGGCCGCCGCTGCGGCGCAGCTGCGCNCTGCCGATGGGCAGGGTCTCCAGGGCCGGATCCACGGCCACGCCGGGGCCGGTGCCGCGCGGGTAGCGCACCGCGGCCGGGCCGGGGTGGCGCAGGCCGGTGGTGAGCATCTGCCGGCACTCGTTCTCGTCGGCCGGCGCCATCACCGTCATGTTGGGCACGCAGCGCAGGTAGCTGAGGTCCAGGTTGCCGGCATGGGTGGCGCCGTCGGGGCCGACCACGCCGCCGCGGTCGATGGCGAACAGTACGTCCAGGTTCTGGGTGGCCACGTCGTGGACCAGCTGGTCGTAGCCGCGCTGCAGGAAGGTGGAGTAGATCGCCACCACCGGCTTGGCGCCCTGGGTGGCCATGCCCGCGGCCAGGGTCACCGCGTGCTGCTCGGCGATGGCCACGTCGAAGTAGCGCTCCGGGTATTCCCTGCTGAAGCGCACCAGGCCCGAGCCCTCGCGCATGGCCGGGGTGATGGCCAGCAGGCGCGGCTCGGCCGCGGCCATGTCGCACAGCCAGTCGCTGAAGATGTCGGTGTAGGTGGGCTTCCTGGCGCCGGGCTTGGCCACCACGCCCTTGGCCGGGTCGAACGGGCCGACGGCGTGGTAGCCGATCTGGTCGTCCTCGGCCAGGTGGTAGCCCTTGCCCTTGGTGGTGATCACGTGCAGCAGCTGCGGGCCCTTGAGGGTGCGCAGGGTGCGCAGTGCCCCCAGCAGCGCCGGCAGGTCATGGCCGTCGATCGGGCCGGTGTAGTGGAAGCCCATCTCCTCGAACAGCGTGGAGGGCACGAACATGCCCTTCCAGTGTTCCTCCCAGCGCTTGACGAAGCGCGCCGGCGGCTTGTTCTTGTCGCCCAGCAGCTTCTTCCCGCCCTCGCGGATCCGGTTGAGGGTCTGGCTGCTGGACAGCCGGCCCAGCATCTTGGTCAGTCCGCCCACGTTCTCGGAGATGGACATCCGGTTGTCGTTGAGGATGACCAGCAGGTCCGGCTCCGGTTCCATGCCGCCGGCGTGGTTCAGGGCCTCGTAGGCCATGCCGGCGGTCATCGCGCCGTCGCCGATCACCGCCACCACCTTGCGCGGGTCGCCGGCGCGCTGCAGGGCCACGGCCATGCCCAGCGCGGCGGAGATGGAGGTGGAGGAGTGGCCGACGCCGAAGGTGTCGTACTCGCTCTCCTCGCGCTTGGGGAAGGGGGCGATGCCGCCCTTCTGCTTGACCGTGTGGATGCGGTCGCGGCGGCCGGTGAGGATCTTGTGCGGGTAGGTCTGGTGCCCCACGTCCCACACCAGCAGATCCTTCGGCGTCTCGTACAGGTAGTGCAGGGCGACGGTCAGCTCGATCACGCCCAGGCCGGCGGCGAAGTGGCCGCCGCTGCGCCCGACCGATTCGATCAGGAAGGCGCGCAGCTCCTCCGCCACCGCCGGCAGCTCGGCCTCGTCGAACTTGCGCAGGTCGGCCGGCGAGTCGATGCGCGAAAGGCGCGGGTAACGGGAGGAGTCGATGCTCATCGGGAGGGAATCGTGGGGATCACCCATTTTCCTCCCGGTTCATGGCGGGGGGCAAGCAAGCCCGTTCAGGAGGCGCTCCGGGGCGGGCCCGCCTCAGGCGCAGAGCTTGGAGCGGCTGGGCAGCTGCGCCTTCAGGAAGGCCATCTGGTCGGCCAGGATGTTGCGGTTGGAGAGGATCAGGTGTTCGATCCAGCTGGGCCGGTACGGCACCGCCAGCAGCGGCATGTTGGCCTGGGCCGGGGTGCGGTTGCCCTTGCGCGAGTTGCACTGGAAGCAGGCGGTGACCACGTTCTCCCACACGTCCCTGCCGCCGCGGGACAGGGGCAGGACGTGGTCGCGGGTCAGGTACGGGCGCGGGAACTGCCCGCCGCAGTACATGCACAGGTAGGCATCGCGGGCGAACAGGGCGGAGTTGGTCAGCGCCGGGGTCGGGTCCAGGGCGCGGTTCCGCGGGTGGCCGCGGGTGGCGATGATCGGGTGCAGCTCGATGACGCTGCGGTCGCCGGTGAGGCGGTTGGTGCCGCCGTGCACGCGCATGCAGGGTTCGCCGAGGGTCCAGGCCACCGCGTCGCGCGCGTACAGGCAGGTGGCTTCCTGCCAGTGGATCCAGCTCATGGCGCGGCCATGGGAATCCAGGGACAGGACCCGCAGGTTGGGCGAGAAGGGCCGCCCCGCGACCGGGGACGCGCGCGGCGCCTCCGTTCCGGCGTAGATCAGACCTGTCCTGGCAGCGTCCGTCTCCATCGGGAATCGAGCTTATACCCGATCGGAGACGGTTTGTGTACCGCGTTCAGCGCAGCACGCCTTCCAGCCCCGGGGCGGGGTTGAGCGCGCTCTGGCCGTCCACCTTGAATTCCCGGGCCTTGCCGGCCTCGTCGGGCGTGGCCCGGACCGTGCCCTCCAGCCGGTAGGAGAGGGCGCGCCGGGAGGCCAGCGCGTCGGCCACCGCCAGCCGCGCCATCGGCTGCGGGCGCAGGGTCACCTGGACCACGTCGGCCGCGGTCGGGCCGATGGACAGGGCGGGCGAGGCCTCCAGGGTGCCGGCCGGGTGCTCGTCCACGCTCAGCTCCAGGCGGACGTGGTCGAAGCGCATGGACACGCTGCTGTAGTTGTGCAGGCGCACGTCCACGGTCCAGCTGCCGTCGGCCTGGACCTGCAGCTGCTGGACCATGGCCGCCGGCGGCGAGACGCGCTTGGCGCCGCCGGCGCAGCCGGCGCCCAGGGCCGCCGCCGCCAGCAGGGCCAGGGTGGCGAGGATGTGCAGGATCCGCTTCATGCCGCCTCCGAGAACCGCGAGGGCGGCAGGATACTACGGCTCGGGCGGCGGCTCGCGCAGCGGGGCGGCGAGCACCAGCGGCGCAAGGTCGTAGCCCATGGCTTCGGCGCGGCCGCGCAGCTGCTCGAACAGGGTGCGGTCCATCGCCGGTTCGCGCGAGAGGATCCAAAGGTAGTCGCGGTCCGGGTCGCCCACCACCGCCCACTGGTAGTCCGGGTCCAGGGCGATCACCCAGTAGTCGGCCCACACGAACGGAACCCACGCCAGCCAGTCCGGGGCGAAGCGCACGCGCAGCCGGCCCGGGTGGCCGGGCACCGGGCGGGCCACGCCGTCGACCTCGATACGGTTGCCGTCGTGGGTGCGGCAGGCGTTGTGGACGCTGATGGTGCCGTCGCTGCGCAGCGCGTACTGGGCGGTGATGTCGCCGGCACAGCGCCGCTGGAAGGACAGCGGCAGGTGCGCGATCTCGTACCAGAGGCCGGCATAGCGCGACAGGTCCAGCTCGGGCACCGAGGCGACCGGGCCGGCGGCCCGGGCGGGGGCGGGGAACAGCGCCAGGCACAGCAGCAGCGGGATCAGCGCACGCATGGAGCCTCCTCCGGGCGACCTGCGGCCGATCCTAGCATCCAGGATGGTGGCCCCCGCGTCCACGCGGGGCGCGCGGGTCAGCAGGACAGGCGGCGGGGCGGCTGGCCGTAGCGGGAGACCTGCACCAGCACGGGGTGGTTGCGCAGGCGGGTGGCGTCGGCCAGCAGCAGCGCCAGGTCCAGCGCCGATTCCTCGTCCGGATACACCGCCAGGGCGCGCCCGTTGTCGAACACGGTGCAGCCTCGGTGGTCCTTGGCGACAGTCAGCACTCGATGTTCCATGGCCTTGCGTGTGGGCGGGGCTTCGGGTGGCCGCCATCATGCACGTCGCGCCTGGTGCCACCATCGGCTGGTGGCGCAGTGAGGTGTAGGAAAATTCCGCTCAGATGGGCCGGATGCCACGCAGGCAGGCGCCGTTGCACGGCACCGCTGCAACGGAAAAGGGCCTGCTTCGCAGCAGGCCCTTTTTCGAATCCGATGGTGGCCGGGGAGGGAATCGAACCCCCGACACGGGGATTTTCAATCCCCTGCTCTACCAACTGAGCTACCCGGCCGGTGTTCCGTGGCGGCGGTGCCGCGACGAGGAGCGGCATGATAGCGGGGACGGAACGTCCCGACAAGCCTCATCCACGCTGAACATCCTTCGCCGGGCACGTTGGCGGGCGAGGGGTGGCGCGGGATGATCGCCGCAGTCGTCCGTACGGGAGCATTCGCGATGAGGAAGAGCCTGACCATGCTTGCGCTGGCGGCCGTGCTNGGCGGTTGCGCCGGCATGCCGCGGATGAGCGATGCCGAGCGCCTGGCGCTGTACCGCTCGCACGCCGGCGAGGAGGTGCGCAGCTTCACCCTGTTCGGCCGCCCGAGCGGCTGGACCCCGCTGGGCGAGGAGGCGCTGGTGGTGTGGACGCGGCCGCGCGAGGCCTGGCTGCTGGAGCTGGCCGGGCGCTGCCAGGACCTGGACCACGCCCCGGGCATGACCCTCACCAGCACCGGCAGCCAGGTGCAGGCGCGCTTCGACGAGGTGATCCCGCTGGGGCCGGGGGTGAGCGAGGTGGGGCGGATTCCCTGCCGCATCCAGAGCATCCGCCGGGTGGATGTGGCCGGCCTGCGCCAGGCCCAGCAGGAACTGCGCGAGGCCGCGGTGAAGCAGCGCGAGGCGGAAGCCACGCCGTAGGGCCGGCGCGGCAGGGCGCCCGGGCGCGTGCCGGCGCGGGACGCGCAGTCAGTCCGCGGTCGGTGGCACGTAGCCGGCCGGCTTCTCCGCACCGCCGCCGAACAGGAACTTCTCCATCTCCGCCTCGAGGAAGGCGCGGTGCTTCGGGTCGCGCGGGGACAGGCGGTTCTCGTTGATCAGCATGGTCTGGTGCGCCAGCCAGGCGTTCCAGGCGTTCTTGCCGATGTGGGCGTGGATGCGCCGGCCCAGTTCGCCCGGCCAGGGGACGAAGTCCAGGCCTTCGGTTTCNCGCTTTTCGTACTGGCAGTAGACGGTGCGGGGCATCTTCAGGGTCCGGTGAGCTTGCGGATCGGGGCGGGCAGGGCGAGGGCGTGCAGTTCCGCGCGTGCCACCCAGCGCAGGTCGGGATTGTCGCCCGCCGCCGGCCGCGGNGCGACCCGGCGCAGGCGCAGCGGGCGCAGGCGCAGGCGGTAGTGGCTGAAGGCGTGCGGCAGCTCGGGCAGCGGCTCGGGCGCCCAGCGGCCCTGCAGGTGGCGCCTGAACCAGGCGCGCGCGGCGGCCTCGTCCTCGGCCTCCGGCAGCGACCACAGCGTGGCCCACACGCCGGTGGGCGGGCGCCGCTGCAGCAGCAGGCGGCCCTCCGCATCCTCGGCCAGCAGCACCACCGCGCTGCGCTCGGGCAACACCCTGGCCGGGCGCGGTGCGGGCAGTTCCCCGGTGCGGCCCGCGNGCAGGGCCACGCAGGCGTCGTTGAGCGGGCACAGCACGCAGGCCGGCTGCGCGCGCGTGCACAGGGTGGCGCCGAAATCCATCTGCGCCTGGGTGTAGTCGGCCAGGCGTGCGTGCGGCAGGTGCGATTCGGCCAACGCCCACAGGCGCTTCTCCACCGCCGGCAGGCCGGGCCAGCCCTCGACGCCGTGGTAGCGGGCCAGCACACGCTTGACGTTGCCGTCCAGGATCGGGAAGCGGTCGCCCCAGGCCTGGGCCAGGATCGCGCCGGCGGTGCTGCGGCCGATGCCCGGCAGCGCGGTCAGTGCCTCCAGGTCGCGCGGCAGCTCGCCGCCGTGGCGCTCCACGCACAGCCTGGCCGCCGCGTGCAGGTTGCGGGCGCGCGAGTAGTAGCCCAGCCCGGCCCAGTGCGCCATCACCGCGTCGGCCGGCGCCGCGGCCAGCGCCGGCAGGTCGGGGAAAGCGCGCACGAAGCGCTCGAAGTAGGGGATGACCGTGGCCACCTGGGTCTGCTGCAGCATCACCTCCGACAGCCACACCCGGTAGGGCGTGCGCGGATGCTGCCAGGGCAGGTCGTGGCGGCCGTGGCGGTCGAACCAGGCCAGCAGGCGCGCGGCAAAGCCGTCGTCGCCGGCCGCGGCCGGTGGCACCGCGGCGGGGGCGGTGCGGCGCGCGCGCGGCATCAGGCGTTGCCCAGGGTTTCCGGCAGCAGGGCGTCCACGAAGGCTTCCGGGTCGAACACGCGCAGGTCCTCNGGGCGCTCGCCGATGCCGGCGAAACGGATCGGGATGCCGAACTCGCGCGCCAGGGCGAACACCACGCCGCCCTTGGCGGTGCCGTCCAGCTTGGTCACCACCAGTCCAGTCACGCCCACCGCGGCGTGGAACTGGCGCAGCTGGCTGAGCGCGTTCTGGCCGGTCGTGCCGTCGATCACCATCAGCACCTCGTGCGGCGCGGCCGGGTCCAGCTTCTGCAGCACGCGCTTGATCTTGCCCAGCTCGTTCATCAGGCCGACCTGGGTGTGCAGGCGGCCGGCCGTGTCGGCGATCAGGACCTGGATGCCGCGGGCCCTGGCCGCCTGCAGGGCGTCGTAGGCCACCGAAGCCGGATCGGCGTTCTGGCCCTGGGCGATCACGGTCACCCCGTTGCGTTCGCCCCAAGCCTGCAGCTGCGCCACCGCGGCGGCGCGGAAGGTGTCGCCGGCGGCCAGCATCAGGCTGTGGCCCTCCTCGCGGAAGCGGCGGGCCAGCTTGCCGATGGTCGTGGTCTTGCCCACGCCGTTGACGCCCACGGTCAGCAGCACGAACGGCCTGGCCGCGGGGTCGATGCGCAGTGGCCGCGACACCGGGCGCAGCATCTCCACCAGGTCGGCGCGCAGGGCGGCGAGCAGGGCGCGGGCGTCGGCGAACTCGCGTGCCTTCATGCGCTTGCGCAGCGACTCCACCAGGGCGGTGGTGGCCGGCACGCCGACGTCGGCGGTCAGCAGGGCGGTCTCGATCTCCTCCAGCAGCGCCTCGTCCAGCTTCGGGTTGCGCGAGAACAGGCCGCCCAGGCCCAGCGCGGCGCTGGTGCGGCGCAGGCGCTCGAGCCAGCCGCGCCTGCCGGCCGGCGCGGCCGGCGGCTCGGCGGCTGGCTCGGCCTCGGCCGGTCCGGCGGGCGTGGGCGTGGGCGTGGGCGTGGGCGTGGCGCCGGTCTCGGGCGCCTGCGCGGCGGTTTCCGGCGCCGGCTGCGGCGCGGCCGCATCGGCCGCCGTCGGCTCCGCCGCTGCCCCGGCCGGCGCCTCGCCGGCGGGCGCCTGCGGGAACGCGGCGGCCAGCTCCTCCGCGCTGAAGCGGCTGCCGGAGGACGGCGGCGCGGGCGGAGTTTCGGGCTTCTTGCGGCGGAAGAAACTGATCATTGCGCGGGAATGTCGGAAAATGCCGCACATGCTAGCAAAGCCGACGTGTATGCCCCCTGCGGCGATCCCTTCGCGGAGCGGCCGATGAGCCGCCGTCCCCCGGCCCGTGGCGCCGCCCCGCGCCAGCCCGGCGTGGTGCGCATCATCGGCGGCCGCTGGCGCGGCACCCGCCTGCCGGTGGCCGATGCCCCCGGCCTGCGTCCGACCTCCGACCGCGTGCGCGAGACCCTGTTCAACTGGCTGATGCCGGCGCTGCCGGGCGCGCGCGTGCTGGACCTGTTCGCCGGCACCGGCGCGCTGGGGCTGGAGGCGGTCTCGCGCGGGGCCGCGCACGCCACCCTGGTGGAACGCGATCCGGCCCTGGCCGCCGCCCTGGCCGGCCACGTGGAGCGGTTGCGCGCGCACGACCGGGTGCGGGTGGTGCGCGAGGACGCGCTGCGCTGGCTGGCTGCGGCCACGCCGGAGCCGTTCGACATCGTGTTCCTCGATCCCCCGTTCGCCGCCGCACTGTGGGAGCCGGCGCTGCGCGCGCTGGCGCCGTGGCTGGCGCCGGGCGGCTGGCTGTACGTGGAGTCGCCGCCGGAGGCGGCGCCCGCGCCGCCTCCGGGCTGGCTGCCGCACCGCGAGCTGCGCACCGCGCAGGCGCGTGCTGCACTGTACCGTGGCCCCGGGAACACGCGCGCTGATACACTCGCCGGCGCCCACCCAGCCCCCTGAGTGAACGCCTGTGGCCAACAGCCGCACCGCCGTCTATCCCGGTACCTTCGACCCGATCACCAACGGTCACATCGACCTGGTGGCGCGCGCGGCGCCGCTGTTCGACCGCATCGTCGTGGGCGTGGCCGCCAGCCCGACCAAGGGCCCGACCCTGCCGCTGGAGCTGCGCGTGCGCCTGGCCCGCGAGGCCCTGGCCGGCCATCCCAACGTGGAGGTGCGCGGCTTCGACACGCTGCTGGCGCACTTCGTGCGCGAGGTGGGGGCCGGGGTGCTGCTGCGCGGCCTGCGCGCGGTGTCCGACTTCGAGTACGAGTTCCAGATGGCGAGCATGAACCGCCGCCTGATCCCGGAGGTCGAGACCCTGTTCCTGACCCCGGCCGAACAGTACAGCTTCATCTCATCCTCGCTGGTGCGCGAGATCGCCCGACTGGGAGGCGACGTCTCGGGCTTCGTGACGCCGGCGGTGGCCGCGGCCCTGCAGGCGGCATGGCGGGGCGAGGCGAATTCCGACTGATCTCTCAATCCAAGTACCCCAAGGGAGGTTTCCCATGAACCGCAATACCCGCGTGCTGCTGGCCGTCTGCCTGGCCTCGACCCTGGCGCTGTCCGGCTGCAATAAGGACGAGGCGCAGGTGGCCAACGAGGCCGCCGAGGCCAAGGTGCTGACCGCTCCGCCGCGCGACGACGACGCCGCGTGGAAGGCCTACCTGCCGCAGGTGGTGCAGGAGAACATGGGCACCATCACCAACAACCCGTTCCTGTACTACCTGCCGCCGGAGTCGGACCCGGAGTTCGAGGCCAAGTACCAGCGCCAGGTCGAGNNGGNCACCACCGNCATGGCCCGCGGCATCCAGAAGGGCAACCTGCTGGCCTTCGGCTCGCCGGCGTCCGCGCGCATGGCCGACCTGATCGAGGTGGCGTTCAAGGACGTGCCGGCCGACACCATGAAGGGCGTGCGCATCCTGTTCATCGGCGACGCGGCCGACAACCCGCGCGTCGAGGCGGCGATCGCCCCAACCGGCGCCGAGTACGTGTTCATCGAAGCCAAGTAAGGAGAATCGCACCGGTGGCGCCCGCGGGTGCCGCCGGTGCGGACGCCCGTCGTGTCGCTGCGCATCAACGAGACCTGCGTCAACTGCGACGTCTGCGAGCCGGCCTGTCCGAACCAGGCCATCTCGATGGGCGAGACCATCTACGTGATCGATCCGGCGCGCTGCACCGAATGCGTCGGCCACTTCGACGAGCCGCAGTGCGTGGCCGTCTGCCCGGTGGAATGCATCGATCCGGACCCCGAGCATCCCGAGAGCAGGGAGGCGCTGCTGGAGAAGCTTCGCCGACTGCAGCGGGAGCACTCTGAGCTCTATCCGCACGAGGCCGCTCCATGACCCTTGTCCGTCGCGTCCTGCTGGCACTGGCCCTGCTGGTGCCGGCCGCGCTCCCCGTCCACGCCGAAGCGCCCGCGCGCGGGCAGGCCGGCGCCACCGCGCATCCGCCGGGTGCGGCCATCGCCAGCGCCCATCCGGCCGCCACCGAGGCCGGCTTCGAGGTCCTGGCCAAGGGCGGCAACGCCTTCGACGCCGCCGTGGCGGTCTCGGCCGCGCTGTCGGTGGTCGAGCCGATCAGCTCCGGCCTGGGCGGCGGCGGCTTCTTCCTGCTGCACGACGCGGCCAGCGGCCGCGACGTGTTCGTGGACGCACGCGAGACCGCGCCGGCCGCGGTGACTTCCGAGCGCTACCGCGGCGCCGACGGCAAGCTGGACAGCGACCGCGCCCAGAACGGCCCGTGGGCGGCCGCCATCCCCGGCCTGCCGGCGGCACTGGTGCACGTGGCCGAGCGCTACGGCCGCCTGCCGCTGTCCGAGAGCCTGGCCCCGGCCATCCGCCTGGCGCGCGACGGCTTCCCGGTCTACGGCCGCCTGGAGCGCGGCTACGCGGCCCGGCGCGAGGTCATGGAGCGCTACCCCGGCACCCGCCAGGCCTTCCTGATCGACGGCAAGCCGATGCGCGAGGGGCAGATCCTGCGCCAGCCCGACCTGGCGCGGACCCTGGAGGCGATCGCCGAGCGCGGCTTCGACGGCTTCTACCGCGGCCCGGTGGCGAAGAAGCTGGTGGCCGGCGTGCGCGCCGCCGGCGGGCAGTGGACCGCCGAGGACCTGGCCGCGTACCGGGTCAAGGAGCGCGAGCCGCTGCGCTTCCGCTACCGCGACTGGGAGATCGTCACCGCGCCGCCGCCGTCCTCGGGCGGCGTGGCCCTGGCGCAGATGCTCAACATCCTCTCCGCCTGGGACCTGCGCGGGCTGGATCCGGCCGCGCGCGCGCACCTGACCATCGAGGCGATGCGCCGCGCCTACCGCGACCGCACCTTCTACCTGGGCGACCCGGACTTCGTGCACGTGCCGGTGGACGTGCTGACCAGCCCGTACTACGCGGCCGGCCTGCGCGCGACCATCCACCCGGAGAAGGCCACCCCCAGCGACGCGCTGTCGGGCCTGCCCACGCCGCTGGAGGACGAGGAGACCACCCACTTCTCGATCATCGACGCCGAGGGCAACCGCGCCGCAGTCACCCAGACGGTGAACCTGCTGTTCGGCTCGGGCCTGGTGCCGCCGGGCACCGGCGTGCTGCTGAACAACGAGATGGACGACTTCGCCCTGCTGCCGGGCCAGCCCAACGCCTTCGGCGTGATGGGTTACGAGGCCAACGCGCCGCAGCCGGGCAAGCGCCCGCTCAGCTCGATGACCCCGACCTTCATGCTCTCGCCGGACCGCATCGCGGTGCTGGGCACCCCGGGCGGCAGCCGCATCATCACCATGGTGCTGCTGGGCGTGCTGGGCTACGACGATGGCCTGGGCGCGCAGGAGGTGGCGGCGCTGCCGCGCTTCCACCACCAGTGGTGGCCGGACGTGGTGCTGGCCGAGCGCGGCGCGTTCGACGCGGCCACCGCGCAGCGTCTGCGCGCCATGGGCCACACCCTGGACCTGCCCGAGGACAACGTCAGCGGCCGGGCCTCCAGCCACGTGTGGGGCAACCTGCAGACCGTGATGTGGGACCTGCGCAGCGGCACCCTGCAGGCCGGCGGCGATCCGCGCTACCGCGAAAGCTCCGCGCAGGTGCGGCAGATGGAGGCGGCGGCCGCGCCCTGAGCGCGGCCGGCTTGCGGATTCTTAACCGGCACGCGGCTAGCATTCGCGCATGAAACTCTGGTCCATCCGCGGCAACTCGCAGAAGCTCGACGGCGGGGCGATGTTCGGCAACGCGCCCCGCGCCCTCTGGGAGAAGTGGGTCAGCCCCGACGAGCACAACCGCATCGACCTGGCCTGCCGCGCGCTGCTGGCCAGCCCGCTCAACGGCAAGACCGTCCTGTTCGAGACCGGCATCGGCGCGTTCTTCGAGCCGAAGCTGCGCGAACGCTACGGGGTGCAGGAGGACCGCCACGTGCTGGTGGACTCGCTGCGCGCGGCCGGCTTCGAGCACGAGGACATCGACGTGGTGGTGCTCAGCCACCTGCACTTCGACCATGCCGGCGGATTGCTGGCGCCGTGGGCCGAGGGCAGGGCGCCCGAGCTGCTGTTCCCCAACGCGACCTACCTGGTTGGCGCCCGCCACTGGGAGCGCGCGCGCCATCCGCACCCGCGCGACCGTGCCAGCTTCATCCCGGAACTGCCCGGCCTGTTGGAGGCCAGCGGCCGCCTGGAGATCGTGGACGGCCCGTACTCGCGGGCGCTGGGCGAGGCGGTGCGCTTCCACTACAGCGACGGCCACACCCCCGGCCTGATGATGGCCGAGATCGTCGGCCCAAGGATGGTGGACGGCCAGCCGCACGGCGGCGTGGTGTTCTGCGCCGACCTGATCCCGGGCCGGTTCTGGGTGCACCTGCCCATCACCATGGGTTACGACCGCAACGCCGAGCTGCTCATCGACGAGAAGCGCGCCTTCCTCGAGGACAAGCTGGCACGCGGCGTGCGCCTGTTCTTCACCCACGACACCGGCTGCGCCCTGGCGGAAGTGGTCCGCGACGGGAAGGGGCGCTACGGCACCACCGGCGAACTGGCCGAGCTGCAGGCGATGCCGCTGGTCGGCTGAGCGGCCGCGGCGCCGGTGTTCCCGCGGAGCCGCTCCTGCTGCGGCGCGGCTTGCCGCGGCCCGGCGACGGCCGGAGGATGGCGCGGCCCTTCGACCGGGGAGGTCCCGCATGCGAGTCCGCCGCCTGCCGCCGTTCCTGTCCGTTCCCCTGCTGGCCGCGCTGCTGGGCGCGGCCGTGCCCGCCGCCCGCGCCGCGCCCGGCGTGCAGGTGCGCATGGACCAGCTGGGCTTCCTGCCCGGCGCGCGCAAACTGGTCGTGGCCGAGGGCGGCGCGCCCCGGGCCTTCGAGGTCGAGCGCGAGGACGGGCAGGTGGTGCTGCGCGGCCGCTTCGGCCCGGCCGTGCGCTGGGACGCCTCCGGCACCCGGGCGGCGGTGGCCGACCTGAGCGCGCTGGCCGAGCCGGGCCGCTACCGGCTGAAGGTGGACGGGCATCCGGTGCCCGATCCGCTGGTGGTGGACGCCCAGGCCCATGCCGGCCTGGCCGATGCCGCGCTCAAGGCGTTCTACTTCAACCGTGCAGGCACCGCGCTGGCGCCGGAGCACGCCGGCGTGTACGCGCGTGCGGCCGGGCACCCGGACACCGGGGTGGAAATCCATCCCTCCGCCGCCACCCCGGCGCTACCTGCCGGCAGCGTGGTCTCCGCGCCCAAGGGCTGGTACGACGCCGGCGATTACAACAAGTACGTGGTCAACTCCGGCATCAGCACCTGGACCCTGCTGGCGGCGTGGGAGCACTACCCGCGGTTCTTCCAGGAGCGCGACCTGGGCATCCCCGAAAGCGGCGACGCGGTGCCCGACATCCTCGACGAGGCCTGGTGGAACCTGGAGTGGCTGCTGGCCATGCAGGACCCGGCCGACGGCGGGGTCTGGCACAAGCTCACCACGCTGCGGTTCTCCGGCATGGTGATGCCGGAGGCGGACACGGCGCGGCGCTACATGGTCGGCCGCGGCACCGCGGCGGCGCTGGACTTCGCCGCGGTGATGGCCACCGCCGCGCGGGTGTACGCGCCCTTCGAGGCGCACTTCCCCGGCGTGCCGGCGCGCATGCGCGCGGCGGCGGAGGCGGCCTGGCGCTGGGCGCTGGCCCACCCGGACCTGCCGTACCGGCAGCCGGAAGACGTGGCCACCGGCGCCTACGGCGACGGGCATTTCGACGACGAGTTCGCCTGGGCCGCGGCCGAGCTGTACCTGCTGACCGGGGAGGCGGAGTACTGGCGGGCCTTCGAGCGCCACGCCCGCGACCCGGGCGTGCCCGCGTGGCCGGACGTGGGCGCGCTGGGCTGGGTGTCGCTGGCCCACCATGCCGACCGCCTGCCGGACGATGCGGCGCGCCGGCGCGTGGCCGCGGGGCTGGAGCGGCTGGCCGCGCGCCTGGCCGCGCGCTGGCAGGCGTCGCCCTGGCGGGTGGCGATGCAGCCGGAAGACTTCGTCTGGGGCAGCAACGCGGTGGCGCTGAACCAGGCGCTGATGCTGCTGCAGGGCTACCGCCTCACGCAGCGGCGCGAATACCTGGACGCGGCGCAGTCGCAGCTGGACTGGGTGCTGGGGCGCAATCCGCTGGGCGTGTCCTTCGTCACCGGCCAGGGCCTGCGCACGCCCCGGCACATCCACCACCGGCCCTCGGCCGCCGACGGCATCGCTGATCCGGTGCCCGGCTGGCTGTCCGGCGGGCCCAATCCGGGGCAGCAGGACGCACGCGACTGCCAGGGCGTGCCCTATCCGTCGAAGCGGCCGGCGCTGTCCTGGCTGGACCACGAGTGCAGCTACGCCAGCAACGAGGTGGCGATCAACTGGAACGCCCCGCTGGTGTACGTGGCCGCGGCCCTGCAGGCCCTCACACCCCCGTCCCCGTAGGGGCATGCAGCGGCGAACCGGCCGGCGCGTCCGGATCCCGCGTTCAACCGCCACGCACAAGGCACGCCAGGAAGCGCCCGGGCGTTCGCCTCCGGCTGCGGTCGCCGCGTGGCCCGGCGCCGGCTTGGGCGGTGCCGTCCAGGCCGCCGCTGGCGCGGCTCCTGCGACGGCTCCGCGTACGCGACCGCGGGCCGGCACCGGCACACGCATCCTCGCCCCGCGTCAAACCGCCCGCAGGAGGTGCGCGGAAACGGTCAATCCACCCGGGTGCCGAAGATGCGGTCGCCGGCGTCGCCCAGGCCGGGAAGGATGTAGCCCTTGTCGTTGAGGCGCTCGTCGATGGCGGCGGTGTAGATCTGCACGTCCGGATGCGCGGCCTCCACCGCGGCCAGGCCCTCGGGCGCGGCCACCAGGAAGATGCCCTTGATCCGGCGCGCGCCGGCGCGCTTGAGCATGTCGATGGTGGCCACCAGCGAGCCGCCGGTGGCCAGCATCGGGTCCAGGATCAGCGCGTCGCGCTCGTCCAGCCGCCCGGTCAGGCGCTCGAAGTAGGGCACCGGCTGCAGGGTCTGCTCGTCGCGCTGCAGGCCGACCACGCTGACCTTGGCGGCCGGGATCAGGGCCAGCACGCCCGGCAGCATGCCCAGGCCGGCGCGCAGGATCGGCACCAGGGTGATCTTGGCCCCGGCGATGCGCTTGACCTGCACCGGGCCGGCCCAGCCCTCCACCGTGGTGGTCTCCATCGCCAGGTCGGCGGTGGCCTCGTAGGCCAGCAGCGTGCCCAGCTCGGTCACCAGCTCGCGGAAGCCCTTGGTGCTGAGCGAGGCGTCGCGGAGCAGGCCGATCTTGTGCTGGACGAGCGGATGGCAGACTTCGACGGCAGGCATGGCGGGACTCGCAGGGGATGGGAAGCGCGCATAGTCTGCCGTTCCGGCCGCCGCTCCGCGAGCGGCCGGAACGGCACGGTGCGCCCGCGCGCCTCAGGCCGCGGCAGCCTGCCGGCGGCGCGGGCCCTCGCGCAGGGCACGGCCGACCAGGGACACCAGCAGGTCCACCTCCTCGCTGTCCATGGCGAAGTGCGGGGTGAAGC
>JGI25326J35508_1000860_pt1 | contig 23414 bp, 20 predicted proteins | sample HigsolmetaAR201D_FD_35508 | JGI IMG/M metagenome (IMG submission 35508)
CGGCGCGTAGCGCCGCCGCTCTTGATGTCAATGAGCTGAATTCGGCAACTCCAAAGGCCAAGTAGACGTCTAGAACTGGGCACGGTGCTGGATGCGCACTTGTCTGATTACCGTGAGTTGGCTGGGGTCTATCCTGATCGCTATCGCTCTGATCTCGCCTTCTCCCTGCACAACCTCGGTGTTACCTTCTCGAAGCTGGGGCGCCATGATGAGGCGACTAACGTCTGGTTGGAAGCTGAAGCTCTCCGTGAGGGCTCCTAGTCCTTCTGAAAAAACAGCCGGCTAGGCCAGGGGCGACCTGTGGAGGTTGCTGCCTGGCTCAGGTGAACCGTCCCTACCCACTGACGTGGGCGGGCTTGAGCTTGTGCAGAACTTCTAGTCGAGAACGAAGGTCCTCCTACTTCAGCTCGTGGAGGATGTGCTCGCGGCTCTCTTGGATGAGGGTGGTCACTTGATCGGTGAGGTTGGGGGTGGTGGCGATGGTGGCGGTGGAGGTGAGGGTGTGGTCGGTGCCGTCGGTGTCGATGACGGCGGCTCCGGCTTCGCGGGCGATGAGGACGCCGGCGGCGGTGTCCCAGGGTTTGTTGGACAGCATGATGGCGGCGTCCAGTTTGCCGTCGGCGACCCAGGCCAGGTCGAGGGCGGCGGAGCCGAGCATGCGGATGCGTTGGACGCGGGCGGCCAGGCGTTCGGTGAGGGCCAGGCGGAGGCGGTTTTCGGTTTCGGCGCCTTCGCCCACGGCGTAGTCGCCGAGGGCGACGATGGCGTCTTTGAGGTCGGTGGTCATGCTGACCTGGAGGCGGCGGTCTGCCTGGTAGGCGCCGATGCCGTGGGCGGCGTGGTAGCGGGTGCCCAGGAAGGGCAGGTCGATGACGCCGACGATGGGGCGGCCCTGGTGGAGGAGGGCCAGGGAGATGCCGCACAGGGGGAGGTTGCGGACGTAGTTGGCGGTGCCGTCCACGGGGTCGAGGACCCACATGAGGTCGCCGGTGCCGCGTTTTCCTTCTTCTTCACCGAGGAAGGCGATGTCGGGGGTTTGGGTGCGTAGGTGGTCGCGGACGGCGCGTTCTATGGCGTAGTCGACTTCGGAGGCCATGTCGCGGTCGCCTTTGGCGGTGAGCAGGCCCGGGACGCGGGTGCGCATCAGGTCACTGGCGAGGGCGACGGCTTCCAAAGCGGTGGGGAGCAGCGATGCCGGCGCGGGCGTGGTGGTCATAGGGGTGTGCTCCGTTCCCACAGAGAGGTGAAGATCTGCTCGAACGCGGCGTACAGGCCGTTACCCGATGGCCGGCGTTCGATGATGAAGATGGGGGAGTCCACTCCGCGGGCCTGCGGCAGGTAGGGCTGCATGATGCAGGTCTGGTCGTTGATGAGGGTGATGTTGAAGCGGACGGTCTCGTCGTAGACGGCGATCTCCAGGCGTTCGGCGGCCTCGGGCGGCAGCCGTTTGCGGAGTCGGGTGAGGACTTCGATGTTGAGGCGGGTGAGGGTGACCAGGTGGTGATCGGTGTAACCCTCCTCCTGCTCGCGGGCCTGGATGGCCTGGCCATCGGGGTCCAGGAACAAGCATTGCAGGGTCGTGCCGCCCTCGATCAACTGGTATAGGCGCTGGTCGGGGTACTGCTGGCAGAGCAGGTTGAGGGACAGGCCGGCGGCGCGGATGCTCTTGGCGCCGTCGAACAGAGTGTGCGTGGGGCGGGCGAAGGTGAACTCTGCGCGGGTGGGGAAGATGGCGGTCACGTCCGCATAGCCTTCGGCGCTGATGCGGTCGGCGTGGCCGTCCAGGTCGGTGCGCTCGACGGCGGGTGGTTGGCTGCGCTGGTTGAGGACGTCCGGCGGGCATGGGGCGAACAGTTGCTCAACCGTCCAGTCGGGGAACATGGCGCCCAGGACCCGGTAGTAGTCGGTGTTGGGTGGTCGTTTGAGCCGGCCGGTGATCCAGCGGTGAAACTGGGCGCGGCTGGGTGGGGCGTCTACTAGACGGGGATCAACTCTGCGCGCGACTTTGTTGTATTCGGCGCAAAACATTCCATATCGGAGCAATTGTCGTTTTTGTAGGAGCACATGAAGCAGGATCGGCGTGGGGGACACCGGACGTTCCTTTCTCGCCTCTGAAAGCAGGCTGATCCGGATCAGGCTGCGACATGAGACAAACATGAGACAGTCGCGGGATACAGACGTCCAAGACGACTGATTTGCAGCATCGAGATGCGACACGAGCTGGGCGGATGCTCGTGGCATGGCAAGCGAGGAGATCAGCAGAGAACAGGAGCTGCGGCTCCTGGGCGCGTTGCGGGATGCGCTCGCGCGGCTGGGTCTCGGGGCTGAGATCAGTGAAGGGGTGGCGGGCCTGGCGATCGGGACGGCCATTCCGGGTGTGTACGTGTGGGTGTTCGTCAGTGCCTCCGGGCGGGTCTTCACCTGGCGGCGGGGCGACAGCAAGCACCCCACCACGGACGTGATGGGCGCGGCGGCTGAGATCGCCAAGTACGTGAGCTTGCAGAACGGCTATGCCAACGGAACGGCGGCGATCACCGGTGAATAACGGACAGGCCAAGCAGGATTCGCCGTGCCGGGGGCGTGGCTGGAAGTGGGTCTCGGCGAGCCGAGGGCTGCTGGTGTGGCGGGGGCGCGGCGGTGGACCGGGACCGGAGCGTAAGCGGACGCCGTGTTCATGGTGCTCGCCTTCTCAGCGAGCTGAAGCGGCGTGATGGGCTGCGGGGCCGGTGGCGTGGCAGGTGGCCGGGCGCGGCACAGGGCCTCTTCCTGACCGGATCGTCCAGGGGAGGGAAAGACGGTCACCTTGCCGTGTCGTCGGTCCCGCGTCAAAGACGAGTCGGGAGCGGGACCTTGGGTTTTGAACGAGAGCGATTCAAGGCTGCGAACGTGGCCGGGACGTTCGGGCCTCGCCGGGGGCACCTGGCCGCGTTGGATGCCGAGCTGTGCCGGCGGCCCGGCCTGTTGTGCGGCCTGGTCGAACGGGACGGGCTGCGGGTGCTGCGGGTCATGAGGCAGGGAGCGGCGTCACATGCGGTCGAAGTGAGCTGCCGGGAAGAAGCCGGCGGCTGGGTGTTCACCTGGGCCGACACCGGAGGCGAAATCGGCCCGGTCNGCGATCCGGAGGCGGTGGCCGACCGGGTGACCGCAGCCCTGACCGGACGGGTGGTCCGATGACTGCGGCGGCCACGAGCCCGAGCAAGCCGTNCCCTCCTGCCGCTGCCATCGGCCCGGGTGGCCGGGTGAGGCCGGTTGCGGGGGATGTGGCGGTGCAGAAGTGGTATCTGCAGGCAGTGGTCCGGGTGTATGGGCCTTGGACGGTCTCCCAGACGATCAGCGCGCGGGAACGGGCGCTGGCGATCCGGCGGGTCCGCCACGCCACCGATGCCCTGGCCGACCTGGACGCCCGGTTCCCGGGTACCGCGTCGGGAACCGGGCGGGCAGAGGTGCATGATCACAGTGGGATGGTTCCGGTGACGCGGGACTGCCCACTGGCCTGCCTGGGCCTGTCGCGGCATGCGGCCAACCCGCTGCGGTCCCACCTGAGGGGCAGGGTGACGGTGGGCCAGGTGCTGCGGCTGTGGGAAGACAACGAACTCCAACACGTTCGTGGGTTGGGGCCACGGCGGATCGGGGAGATCACCACGGCACTGATCGCGGCAGGGTTCGTTCTGACTCCTCACAGCCACGGCTGACCGCCCAGCACCGAGGGCGTGTTCTGGTGTGGTGTCGGAGTGGGCTGGTTGCTCGGGGGTGGAGTCGGGGCAGTCCAAAACGCTCGTGCTGTCGAGTGATCAGGCGGTCCTAATGACCGGATGCGACACCTTCATCCCCACATAAGTTCAAGTCGCCAGTGTCCTGCTGGCCGAAGAGAGGCCGTCCGCGCCCGGCCGAGTTTTTCGGGCATGCCGACCCTGGCTTCACCCTGCGCACTTCATGCACCTGATGCCCTCCGGCCGCGACCGCATGCATCAGGCGATCGACGGGCCTGGAAGGCGATCAGGACGCCGAGCGCCCCGGATGTGCCCTCCATACAGGGCACATGAGCTGCGGCCCTGGCCCGGGCGGTTCCCTTAGAACACCGAAATGTGGACGTGGTCGAAGTGGTTCTGGGTGAGGCTGCCGCGGTCGGCCATCTTGCGCCAGCCGCCGCCGCGTACGTTCCAGATGTGCTGCTTCCAGATCACGTAGTGGATGCCCAGGCGTGTGGCGTTGCTGATCGCGTAGGCGGCCACCTGGTCGCCGTGCCGTAGCGCCTGGGCGCTGGGCATTCGGCCGGCCGTGCTCTCCATGAAGTCGCAGGCCTTCCCCAGGGCGTGGTCCTGGGCGTCGGCGCCGGTCCGGTAGCAGCCGATCACCGGGAACGGGCCGAAGCGGTTGTTGATCTCCAGGACCACCGCTCGCATTCGCGGGGTCATCCGGTTGCCGGCGATCGGGGTGGCCCGGCCGCGCACTCCGTCGGGGCGTCCGGTCACCTGGGGGGCCTGCCGGGCCGGGGTGCGCTGCTGTGCGGCGGTCAGGACGGCGACCTTGGTGCCGCGGGGCATCACCTTCCGCAGCTTCTTGCTCAGGGTGCGCGGGTCGGTTTTGCGGGTGCTGACGATGAGCGCGTTGCCGTCGGGCAGGCCCAGTTCCCTGGCCCGCTGCCGGGAGACGACGGCGTGCACGTCGCTGATGCCCAAGCTGGCGTACGCCCCGACCCGGACCTGGCCGGGGGATTCGCTGCGGCCCGCCGGCACGGTGCCGCCCAGCGTCAGCCCTTGGGAGCGGCCCAGCTCGAAAGAGACCACCAGGTCACCGCCGGCCACCGCCTGCCACAGCTGGTCGGAGGCCGCCGACGCCGGCGGGGTGAAGGCCCGGAAGGTCGACGGATCGACCCCCAGCAGCCCGACCCGCCGTCCGGCCACCAGCGTCTGGGCGGCGTCCACCACCTCCACCGCGGCCACCCCCTTGACCCGCCGGGCGCGCTCCACCGCCTTGGCCGGCAGCGGGCCGCTGTGGGCCAGCAGCAGGTGGGGGGTGTGCCGTTTGCCCAGCGGCGCCACCACCGGGACGGCCGGGCGCACCGCGTCGCCGGAGATGGACACCAGCCGGTCGTCGTCGAGCGCGTGCTCGGCCGGCCCGCCCAGGTCACCGAAGGCCAGTACGCATACATCGGCGGTCAGCACGCCCGCCACCAGTGTTGCCAGGAGGGCGAGCGGCCAGCGGCGGGACCGGTGTGCAGCCGGATGTCTGTTGCGCCTGATGGTGTTTCTCCTACAGGAGTCGCCGGACGAGGCGAGGATGCCACCACCGGCACTGATCGGCAACAACGGGGACTTACACCGAGTGTCGCCCGGCGGCGAGCGTCCCGGCGCAGAAGAATTCGATGTGTCCTGGCCCACATTCGGTGTTTTAGGGTGGCGTCATGGCGGCATTGCACCACCCCGATCGCGAGCAGATCCGGCTCGTGGACGTTTTGCACGCCTTGGGCCACCCCATACGGCTCGACATCGTGCGAGCCCTGGCCTCCGGTGAGGAGACCCCCTGCGGGGCCATCGACGTGCGGGCTCCCAAGTCCACTCTCACCACGCACTGGCGGGTGCTGCGGGAAAGCGGCGTGATCCGGCAGCGCCCCGAGGGCCGCCGCCTCTATCTGACGTTGCGCCGCGACGATCTGAACGAGCGTTTCCCGGGACTGCTCGACCTGGTCTTCGCCGAGGACGCCGAGCCGGTGCACTGAGCGGCCGCCTCCGCTCGCGGCCGCGCCGGCCCGGGGCGGCCGCGAGCAGAGGGATAGGGCGTCAATCCCACCAGAACGACCAGGAGGTCTTGCCGCGGATCTCCTCGGCGTAGCCGGCCAGCGTGCCCGGCCCCTGGAACATCGTGTCGGGGCAGAACGCCCAGTGCTCGGCGGCGACCTGCAGGGCGTGCCGGGAGGTCAGCGGCGGCGCGGCCACGCTCAGGTCCAGGGTGTTGAAGCCCATGCCCACCACCCGGACCCCGAACCGGTCCTCCCAGCCGCGGACCACGGCCGCCAGCGGCGCCGTCCACTCGTTGTGGTTGAGCGCCCCCTGCCAGCCCATCGCGGCCAGTGTGTCGGCGCCGCGGTCCACGGCCGCCAGCCCCAGCGACATGCCGCGCCGGGCCAGTTTGTCGGCGTACTGGTCGGCGAGTTCGTCGGGGTCGTGGACGAGCGTGCCGGGCGGCGCCAGGCCGGGGCAGTTCTTGCCGTAGGGCTCCAGCTCGGAGTAGTCGCCGTCGGTCTGGCTGGCGCACCAGTCCGCCCATACCTCGGCCATGAACGCCGCCGGGTCGTAGTTGTCGATCTCCGACACCGGCTCGGGCGCCACCTGGCCGGCCGTCCAGGGCTGGGTGGAGTCGTCCAGCAGCACCGGCCACAGCCCCGAGCGGGGGTGTTCGTCGCGCAGCGCGCTCCACAACCCCGGCGGGACGGGGCCGTCGCTCACCCAGAAGGCCGGGCGGCGCACCGGGTGGCGCTGCGGATAGCCGGGGTCCGGCCACACCACGGTCCCCGGGGGCAGCTCCACCGACAGGGAGCGTCCCACGCCCCCGTCGCTGAACAGGTGCCGCAGAGCAGGGGGGTGCAGCTCTGCCGGCCGGGTGAGCCGACGCTCGTGATCATCCATCTCGGGCCGTTTCGGTGCAGATCGTGCCAACAGGGATCTTGGCACTTCGCAGATGTTAGTGCGGTCGGCGGCCGTCGCGGTGCCGGGCGGGGATTCGCCTCCCAGCCGTGATCTGCCCGCGACGATGAGGCGGGCCGCCGAGGCGGTGCCCGGCGGCCCGGTCGCGTCGGGTGCGCGCTATGGCGGGCCGCAGCGGCTCAGTGCGGCCGGGACCGGCCCGGCGGCGCTGCAGGGGGTTGTTTGGCGCGTTCCAACGCCGTCGCCGGCCGCTTTGAGGGCCACGCTGGTCAGCGAGACGGCCAGGGCCACGTCCGAATCGGTGGCCAGGCGGACCTGCACCCAGTCCTCGCCGGGGCGCACGGTCACCCGTCCCGATTCCCGCAGCGCCTTACCGAGCCGTTCGATGACCGGCCGGGTCAGCAGCAATTCGGCCGTGTCGGCCGAGTGCAGATGGAGAACCTGGCATGTGCCCGCGTCGAGACCGACACCGGCTCCGCAATCGGCCGGGGCCACGCGCACCGCGGGCCAGGTGCGAAATCGGCTCAACAGCCGCTCGGCGAAGGCGGCCCCGCCGCTCTCCATGGCTGCCACGCCTCGATGTTCGCCGCCAAGGCGGGCGGCGGGGAACTGCTTGAGTCGGAATCGTTATACCTGCCGCCTGATTCCGGACATCGCATGAATACCCGAATGTTGGCGATCTGTTTGCGGATGTCACTTTTGGGGTTTTGGGTCATGTGGGGGTGCGCTTGCCGGAGGCTGATCAGAGCGAGCGGCCGGGTCTTGAGAGGAGAGTGTGAAAACAGTCGTCCGGTGTTGACTCCGTCCACGGCTGGGCAGCCTGGTGACCGGCGTCAAGCGGTCCGGGGTGCTGCCTGCGGTTCGGTGAACCTTTTTCAGCACGAGGTTTCCGCGGGCGGGGACGAGGGCTCATAGTCAGGTCCGCTGCCGTGACCTGCGATGCCATGACCCCGGATACCGTCCGGGGTCCGGTGCCCGAGACCGCGTGTTGAAGAGGATTCAGCCGGCAGGGGCGGTGTCCAGCTCGAACCAGGCGGTGAGGCCGGCGGGGGTGCGTACGTGGTCCCACCGGGAGGCCAGCCGGTCCACCAGGAGCAGGCCCCGGCCTCCCTCGTCCTCCAGGCCGGACTCGCGCAGGCGGGGCCGCGTCCCGGAACCGGCGTCGGTCACCTCGACCCGCACGCCCCACTCGGTCTCCAGCACCGCCACCGTGATGGCGCCCGAGCCGTGCACGATGCCGTTGGTGACGAACTCGCTGGTGAGCAGGACCGCGGTCGCACAGTCGGGGTGATCTCGCAAGACGTCCTGGACGAATCTGCGCGCCCGCGCCACGTCCTCGGTGTTGCCTTCGAAGGTGAGGATCCCGCGGACGGTGCCTGCGGGTCCCGTTCTGCCTGCCGGCATCGTGACCTCCCCGTGCGGCTCGGGGCAGGCACCATGGCGTGGCCGTGTCCGCTGCTCGACTTGACCCACCATGGTGACGCACCCGCCTTCCCGCCGACCGGACGCTCCCTGCGCACCCGGCGCCGCCTCGGCGGCCCTCGGGCATCTGACCGGCCCGTTCATCCGACCACGAAGCCCGGTGGCAAAGCTTGAGACGCACCGAAAAGCAGGTGAGCGCTTGTTGTCAGCGGTTTGACAATGGCAGTAGGAGCAGTCGGTGGGGCCGGCCACCCAGGGTGAAGTATTGGGCAGATGTGTCATCCGAGTAAAATTCGTAAAATTTTCTTCTTGGTTTGACCGGTGGTGGGGCGGCATGATCCGGTAAGGCGGCCCGGCGGCGCCGGGGAGGCCGGCCCGCCGCCACCGGCGGGCCCGCGGCGGAATCGGACCGACGCTGACATGAGATTCCATAGAACGCCTTCGGAAAGTTATTCCGCCACTATCGCGGTCACGAGGTTGCCGATTCCCGGGAATTCCAAAAGGGCTTGGCGACACGGCCGGCCCGCCGCGCCCGTGGCCGCGATCCGCTCACCCCGGTGCGGACGGACGGGCCACCGCCCCGGACCGCCGCCACGTCCTTCCTCGCCGCGGTGACAAGAACGCCGGGGCCGCCACCGCCCGGGCAAAGAGACGGGCGGCCATTGCGGAGCGCCTGGCGGATCTTGCTGGAAGTGGTGCTATGCCCGGACACGCGACCGACTTGCGGGGCGACCGGACGCTGTGATCTGGTATTTACTCAGAAGTAACGATCATGCTCTTTATCGTCGTCGCCGGTATCGGCCACGATGCCTGCCGGGGCGGGGCCGCCCGCCGGGAAGGGCGCCGGGAGAGGGGGAACGCCCATGACCGCAGGGGACCCGACGGTCCGGGTCGGCCTCACCGGCGTGACCGCGTTCCTGCCCGAGCGGACGCTCACCAGCCGCGAGGTGGAAGACCGCATCGCCCGCCACAGCGACGGCTACCGGCCGCTGGCGGGGATCGTCACCCGCATGACCGGGATCCGCTCCCGCCACCTGGCCGCCGACGACCAGCAGGCCTCCGACCTGGCGGCGGCGGCCGCCCGGTCGCTGCTGGAGCGGCGCGGCCTGACCCCGGGCGATGTGGACCTGCTGATCTTCGGCTCGGCCAGCCAGGACCTGGTCGAACCGGCCACCGCGCACATCGTGTCGGCCAAACTGGGCACCACCTGCCCGGTGTTCGACGTGACCAACGCCTGCAACAGCTTCCTCAACGCCCTCCAGGTCGCCGAGGCCCTCATCCGGACCGGGCAGCACGCCCGGGCGCTGGTGTGCACCGGTGAGATCCCCTCCCGGGCGATCCGCTGGAAGGTGCGCGACTTCAAACAGTTCGTCGAGTCGTTCCCCGGCTACACCCTCTCCGACGGCGGCGCCGCGGCGCTGCTGGAGCCGGTCCCGCGCGGCGGGATCTTCCACCGCGCCTTCGAGGCCGACTCCACCGCCTGGAACGTCGGCACGCTGCCCGGCGGGGGCACCATGCACCCCCGCGACCCCGAGTACACCTACTTCCACGCCGACGGACGCCGCCTCAAGGACGCCTTCTTGGCGCTGGGCTCGGGGCTTTTTGACAAGGCCCTCGCCGACACCGGCCTGAGCTGGGACGACTTCGCCGTGATCTGCGTGCACCAGGTGGCCATGCCCTACCTGGAGCTATTGCGCGAGCAGACCGGCATCCCCGCCGACCGCCTGGTGGTGACGCTGCCCGAGCACGGCAACCTGGCCTCGGTGACGCTGCCCCTGCAACTGGCCACCGCGCTCGAGGAGGGCCGCTGCGGCCCCGGCGACCGGGTGGCCCTGCTCGGCCTGGCCGGCGGCGTCAGCCTCGGCGTGATCTTCCTGGAGCTGTGAGGCCGATGAGCGCGAACCCGCCACGGCGCAACGGAGCCGGGAAGGAGTCGCTGTGGGTCGTCGTGCCCGCCTACAACGAGGGGGCGGGCATCACCGCGACGCTGCGGGCGCTGTCGGCCCAGTGCCTGCCCCCCGCCGGGGTGGTCGTGGTCGACAACGCCAGCACCGACGACACCGCCGAAGTGGTGCGGGCCTACGCCGCCGCGCACCCGGAGCTGAACCTGGAGCTGCTGCACGAATCCCAAAAGGGCACCGGCGCGGCCGCCGACACCGGCATGCGGCACGCCATCGCCCGCGGCGCCACCCACCTGGCCCGCACCGACGCCGACTGCCTGCCGCCGCCGCACTGGACGGCCGCGATCATGCGGGCCTTCGACGAAGGGCTGGAACTGGTGGCCGGCCGGCTGCGCCCGCGCACCGACGAGTTCCCGCTGAACTGGAAGGAACGCTGGCTGCTGCCGGTGCTGCAGCCGCTGGCCGCCGCCTTCGGCCGGATCCGCCCCGGTAACCAGGGCCCGGACTATCTGGGGCCGTACGTGATGAGCCCGGCCTGCACGCTGGGCATCACCGCCGAGCTGTATGAGCGGTGCGGCGGCTTCCCCCGCGCCCCCATCGAGGAGGTGCACGACGACCGCGAACTGGTCAACCGCGTCCGCAAGGTGACCACCGCCTACGGGCGGCGCCGGGACGTGTGGGTGTACTGGTCGATGCGCCGCGCCCGCGCCTACGGGCTGCGCGGCACCCTGGCCTGGTACGCCCGTCCCGGCCGCCGGGACAAGGAGATGGCCAAGGAGGTGGACGTCCGCCTGCCCCGGCCCCGGCCGCGCCGCCCTCCGGCCGGCCCGCCCCGCAGTCCCCGCCGCGTCGACGAGGCCGACCTGGTGGGACGGGTGCTGGCGCAGGCCGAACGCACCCCCGGGGCGGTGGCGCTGGTGCACGGCCCCGGCGACCGCCAGATGACCTACGGGGAGCTGCGGCATCGGGTCCTGGCGGTGACGCACGGCCTGCGGCGGGCCGGACTGCGGCCCGGCGACCGGGTGCTGCTGGGCGTGCGGCACTCGGCCGCAACCGTGATCATCGCGCTGTCGGTGGTGGCCGCCGGCGGCACCCTGGTGATCGTCGATCCGGGGGCGGGCCCGCAGATGTTCGCCGCCCGGCTGCGGAGCGCCCGGCCCCGCTGGGTCATCGCCGAATCCGCCCTCTACAGCCTCAACCGCCTGCGCGTCCTGCGCGGCCCGGCCCGCCGGGCGGGACTGCTGCTGCCCGGCGTCACCGACCCCGCCCTGCGCCACGTCCGCGTCGGCCCGTGGCTGCCGGGCGTGCCCGCCGGGGCGCTGGACTTCGCCGAGCTGATGCGCGGCCCCGCCCCCGAGACGGCCGGCGAGCGCGACCCGCACGCCCCGGCGGTGGTGGTGTTCACCTCCGGGACCACCGACGCCCCGCGCGGCGTGGTGCACTCGGCGGCCTCGCTGGCGGCCGGGCTGCGGCTGTGCCGCGACCGCTTCCCCCTCGGACCCGGCGACGTGGTGCACGACGCGGGGTTCATGCTGGGGCTGCCCGCGCTCATCGCCGGTGCCCGCTGGTCGATCCCCGCTGCCCGCGACCCGGTGGACGGCTTTTTGGCCGAGGTGGCGCGGCGCGGCGTCACCCACGCCTTCTGCGTCCCGGTGCACCTGGCGCAGATGCTGGAGGAGTCCGGCGACCGGCTGCCCGGCTGCCTGCGGTACCTGCTGCTGGGCTCGGCGCCCGTCCCCCCGGCGGTGCTGCGGCGCGCGGTGGCGGCGGCCGGCGGGCGCACCGAGGTGCTGTCGGTCTACGCGCTGACCGAGATGCTGCCGGTGGCCATCGCCGACGCCGCCGAGAAGTTCGCCCACTGGGACTCCGGCAGTGGGGGGGACCTGCTGGGCGCGCCCCTGCCCGGGGTGGAGGCCAAGATCGCCGCCGATGACGAACTGCTGCTGCGCGGCCCCAACACCTGCCTGGGCTACCTGGGCGAGCCGCCGCTGGAGTGGCTGGAGACCGGCGACCTGGCCCGCCTGGACGACCGGGGCCGCCTGATCCTGATCGGCCGCAAGAAGGACATGCTGATCCGCGGCTCGGCCAACATCTACCCGGGGCTGTATGAACCGGCCATCGCCGCGCTGCCCGGCGTCGCCGAGGCCGCCATGGTGGGGCTGGCCGACCCGGTGACCGGCGATGAGGAGGTCGTGCTCGCGGTGGTGCCGGACGGCGACGTGCCGCCCGCCGCGCTGCGCTCCCGGCTGCGCCGCGCCCTGCCGGAGGTGATCGACGCCGCGGCGCTGCCGGACCGGATCGAGGTGCTGCCCGGCCTTCCCCGCGCCGGGCGCTCCCACAAGCTGGACCGCGACGCCCTGCGCGCCCTCGTCGGGGAGGGCCGGGGGACGGCGGGACCCGTCCGGGGACGCTGAAGGAGCTTCGGCGACCCGCCGTTCCCCGGGCGGGCTTTTCAGTCCTCGAAACGGATGCGCTCGCCGGAACGCAGGCGGTCCAGCCCCAGCCAGATGAACTCCACCGCCATGGTCTCGGCCTTGTCCCGCGGGGTGTCGCGGTGCTCCAGCCACCACGACACCATCGACAGCATCGCCCCGTACATCAGCGGCACCAGCAGCCGGGCGCGGCGCTCGTTGACGGCCAGCTGGGCGGGGGTCAGCGTCGGGTCGGCGCGGCGGCGGCGCAGCAGCAGCCCGGCGAACTCCTCGCCCAGCCGCTCGCGCATGTCCCGCAGGTCATCGCCCACCTCCGGCTTGTCCAGATGCCGGATGACCAGCGCCCAGGCCGCCGGGTCCTCGGTGGCGTAGTCGAACAACGCCCGCACCATCGCCCGGATGTTGTCCACCGAGGACCGCCCGGGCCGCACCGCCGAGCGCAGCCGCCCGGTCAGCTCCGTCACGATGGCGGCGGCGACCTCGGCGAACAGCTCTTCCTTGGAGGCGAAGTGCTGGTAGAGCAGGGCCTTGGACACCCCCGCCGCCGAGGCCACGTGCTCCATCTGGGTCAGGTGGTAGCCGCGCCGCCCGAACTCGCCGAGCGCCGCCGCGAGCAGCTGCTCGCGGCGGCGGGCGTACGGCATCCGCTGCCGCAGGCCGGTCCCCCCCGTGGTATCGGTCATTTGCTCACGTACTTACCCAGCTCGGCGCGGGCGACGGAACGGATGTGCACATCGTCGGGCCCGTCGGCGATCCGCAGGGTGCGCAGCGAGGCGTACATGCGGGCCAGCGGGGTGTCGTCGCTGACGCCGGCGCCGCCGTGCACCTGGATGGCGCGGTCCACCACCTGCAGCGCCACCCGGGGCACCACCACCTTGATCGCGGCGACCTCGCTGCGGGCGGCCTTGACCCCGTACTTGTCGATCATCCAGGCGGTCTTGAGGGTCAGCAGCCGGGCCTGCTCGATGGCCATCCGGGACTCGGCGATCTGCTGCTGCACCACGCCCTGCTCGGCCAGCGTCTTGCCGAAGGCCACCCGGGAGACGGCCCGCTGGCACATCAGCTCCAGGGCGCGCTCGGCGGCGCCGAGGGCGCGCATGCAGTGGTGGATGCGGCCGGGACCCAGCCGGGCCTGGGCGATCATGAAGCCGTCGCCCTCGTTGCCGATCAGGTTCTCGACCGGGACCCGCACGTCGGTGAAGGTGATCTCGCAGTGCCCGTGCTGGTCGTAGTAGCCGAACACCGGCAGCGGCCGGATCACCTCCACCCCGGGGGTGTCCATCGGCACCAGCACCATCGACTGCTGCCGATAGGGATGCCCCTGCGGGTCGGTCTTGCCCATGACGATCATTATCTTGCAGCGCGGGTCGGCCACGCCGGTGATCCACCATTTGCGGCCGTTGATGACGTAGTGGTCGCCGTCCCGCTCGATCCGGGTGGAGATGTTCCGGGCGTCGGAGGAGGCCACGTCCGGCTCGGTCATCGCGAACGCGCTGCGGATCTGGCCCTCCATCAGCGGGCGCAGCCAGCGCTCCTTCTGCTCGGGGGTGCCGAACATGTGCAGCACCTCCATGTTGCCGGTGTCGGGCGCGGCGCAGTTGGTGGCCTCGGGGGCCAGGTGCGGGGAGCGCCCGGTGACCTCCGCCAGTGAGGCGTAGTCGGTGACCGTCAGCCCGTGCGCCGGCTCCTGGCAGTCGGGCAGGAACAGGTTCCACAATCCGCGCTTGCGCGCCTCGGCCTTGAGTTCCTCGACCACCGGGGGAACGACGTTCTCCTTCCCCGCGGCGATCAGCTCGGCCCGCTGGGTCTCATAGACCGGTTCGGCCGGGTAGACGTGGGAATCCATGAACTCCTGCAGCCGGGCCAGGTACTCCTCGGCCCGGGGGCTCAAACCGAAATCCATGCGGCTATAGTAACTGACTAGTCAGTCACCTTGAGGGTCGAGGTCGCTTGGAGGTTCGGATGGACGCCGCGAGCCGCTCGGGCAGCAACGGCGGGAACTACTCCGGGAACTACTCCGGGAAAGTCGCCTGGATCACCGGAGGGGCCAGCGGCATCGGCGCCGCCGTCGCCCGCCGCCTGGTCGAAGAGGGCGCCCAGGTGCTGATCTCCGACGTCAACGTCGAGGCCGGCAACGCGCTGGCCGAGGAGCTGGGCTGCAAGTTCGTGCGCTGCGACGTGCGCGAACCCGCCGACAACAACGCCGCCGTGGCCACCGCCGTGGAGACCTTCGGCGGGCTGGACATCGCCTTCCTCAACGCCGGGGTGGCCTCCCGCTGCGGCCTGGGCGGCGACTTCGACCTGGAGGCCTACCGGCGGGCCATGGCCGTCAACCTCGACGGCGTGGTCTACGGCATCGTGGCGGCGCTGCCGGCGCTGCGGGCCCGCGGCGGCGGGGACATCGTCGCCACCGCCAGCATGGCCGCGCTGACCGCCACCCCCTTCGACCCCGTCTACGGCGCCAACAAGGCCGCGGTGGTCGGGCTGGTGCGCGGGCTGGGCCCCAACCACGAGCCCGAGGGCATCCGGATCAACGCGCTGTGCCCGTCGTTCGCCGACACCCCCATCATCGAGGGAATGAAGGACGAGCTGGACAAGCTCGGTCTGCCGGTCCTGGACGTGGCCGATGTGGTGACGGCGTTCATGAGGCTCCTGGAGGCGCGCGGCGCCGGCCAGGCCTGGTACGTGGTGCCGGGCCGTCCTTCTGAGCCGTTCCAGTTCCGCCGCGTGCCCGGCCCTCGCTGACCGGTGGGACGGAACACGAGGGAACCCGAGGAGGAACATGCGCGCCATCCAGATCACCGAGTTCGGCGGCCCCGAGGTGCTGCGCCTCGTGGAGCTGCCCGACCCCGTGCCCGGCCCCGGAGAGGTGCTCATCGAGGTCTCCCGCGCCGGGGTCAACTACGCCGACACCCACCAGGCCGAAAACAGCTACCTCAGCCCCGCCGCGCTGCCCATGGTGCCCGGCGGCGAGGTGGTGGGACGCACCCCCGACGGCCGCCGCGTCGTCGCCATGGCCAGTTCCGGCGGGTACGCCGAGAAGGCCGTCGCCCCCGAGCACATGGTCTGGGACGTGCCCGAAGAGGTCGACGACGTCACCGCGCTCGGCCTGCTCGTGCAGGGCGTCTCCGCGTGGGTGCTGCTGCGCCGCAGCGTCCGCATGGAAGCGGGGGAGAGCGTGGTCGTGCACGCCGCCGCCGGCGGCGTCGGCTCCCTGGCCGTGCAGCTGGCCAAGATCTGGGGCGCCGGGCGCGTCATCGCCACCGCCTCCTCGCCCGCCAAGCGGGAACTGGCCCTGCGGCTGGGCGCCGACGCGGCCGTGGACCCGGCGGCCGAGGACCTGACCGCCGCCCTCATCGAGGCCAACGAAGGCAGGCGCGTCGATGCGGTGCTGGAGATGACCGGCGGCCCGGTCACCGACCAGAGCCTGCGGGCCCTGGCCCCGTTCGGGCGGCTGGCCTTCTACGGCATGGCCTCGCGCAAACCGCCCTCGCCCGTCCGGCCCGAGGCGCTGATGGCGCACTCGACCACCGTCGCGGGCATGTGGCTGGCGCACGTCTTCCGCCAGTCCGGCGATCTGGCGCGCACCGCCCTGGAGGAGCTGTATGCGCTGGCCGCCGCGGGCCGGCTGCAGGTGATCGCCGGCGGCGAGTACCCGCTGAGCCAGGCCCGCAAGGCCCACGAGGACCTGCGGGCCCGCCGCACCACCGGCAAGCTCGTACTGGACCCCTCTCGCTAGCGCTCCGGCGATGACCAGACGGCCGGCGTTCCCGAGTTGAGCACCTTTATGTGAGGAGGACCACTTCCAGCGCGTACCCTGGCGGCGGACGATCCGGGCATCGGGGACCTCCCCGGGCCCGGTCGTCTGTGAGTTGTCGTTGCGGGGATAGGGAGCTTTCCCCCCGATTCTGGGACGATCGCCCTATGACGTGTGGGGTCTACGTCGCGGCCGGTGACGCCGCCAGCCTGAAGGCCACGCTCGCCCTCGGCCTGACCGAACTGCTGTGCCGGCAGGTCGGCACGGTCGGCGTCTTCCGCCCGGTGGTCCGTGCGGGCGACCGCGACGACCTGGTGGAGACGCTGCGGGCCCGGTTCAAGCTGGGCTGCCGGTACGCCGACTGCGTCGGGGTCACCTACGAGGAGCTGGCCGCCGACCCCGACGCCGCCGTCGCCGAGATAGCCGCCCGCTACCGGCGGCTGGCCGAGCGGTGCGAGGGCGTGGTCGTCGTCGGCACCGACCACACCGACGTCGGCGTTTCCGCCCGCCAGGGATTCGACGCGGCCATGGCCGCCCGGCTGGGCCTGCCGGTGCTGCTGGTGGTCAACGGGCTGGGGCGCACCCCCCAGCAGGCCGCCGAGGCCGCCGCCCTGGCGGTCAAGGAGGCCGAGGGGGAGCGGGCCGCGGTGCTGGCCGTGGCGATCACCCGGGTCGACCCCAAGCGGCGGGAGGAGGTGCTGCGCGCCGCCCGCCGCCCCGACGGCCCGCCCGTCTACGCGCTGCCCGAGGTGCCCCGCCTGGCGGCGCCCACGGTCAGCGGGCTGATGGAGGCCTGCGAGGGCTACCTGATCCTGGGGGAGGAGCACCAGCTCGGCCGGGAGGTCTCCGGCCTGATGGTGGGGGCGATGTCGCTGCCCAACATCCTCAACCGGCTCACCGAGGGCGTGGCCGTGCTCATCGCCTCCGACCGGGCCGCCGCATTGCTGCCGGGCCTGATGGCCGCGCACGCCGCCCCCACCTTCCCCGCGCTGTCGGGGATCATCATGACCGGCGGCATGGAGCTGCCGGAGTCGGTGGCCCGGCTGCTGGACGGCATGTCGGTGCGGCTGCCGGTGATCATCACCGAGGGCGACACCTTCGAGACCGCCACCCGGCTGTCGGCCGCCACCGGCCGCCGCTTCACCCCCGATGCGCACGGCAAGATCGAAACGGCGCTGGGGCTGTTCGCCGAGCACGTCGACGGCGCCGCGCTGGCCGAGCGGCTGGGGGTGCGCCGCAGCCGGTGCACCACCCCCTTGATGTTCGAGTACTCCCTGCTGGAGCGGGCCCGCGCCGACCGGCGCCGCATCGTGCTGCCCGAGGGCTCCGACTCGCGCGTGCTGCGCGCCGCCGACATCCTGCTGCGCCGCGGCGTGGCCGACCTGACGCTGCTGGGCGATGAGGAGGCCATCCGCACCGAGGCGGCCGAGCTGGGGCTGGACGTGTCGGCCGCCAAGGTCGTCAGCCCCTTCGACCGCAGGCTGCGCGAGCGGTTCGCCGCCGAGTACGCCCGGCTGCGGGCGCACCGCGGCGTCACCCACCGGCTGGCCCGCGACCTGGTCACCGACGTGCAGTACTTCGGGGCGCTCATGGTGCACCTGGGGCTGGCCGACGGCATGGTCTCCGGCGCCGTGCACACCCCCGCGCACACCGTCCGCCCGGCGCTGGAGATCGTCAAGACCGCCCCCGACGCCAAGATCGTCTCCAGCGTGCATTTCGTGTGCCTGCCGGACCGGGTGCTGCTGTACGGGGACTGCCTGGTGGTGCCCGAGCCGGACGCCGCGCGGCTGACCGGCATCGCGCTGTCGGCCGCCGCCACCGCCCGCCGCTTCGGCATCGAGCCGCGCCTGGCGCTGCTGTCCCACCCGGCCGGCACCCGCGGCGGCGGCGAGCAGGCCCGCGCCGCCACCTCCCTGGTCCGCTCCCGCCTGCCGGAGCTGCAGGTCGACGGCCCGCTCACCCATGAGGAGGCGATCGGCGAGGGGAGCACCGTCTACATCGTGCCGGACCTGGACATCGGCGACGCCCTGGTCCAGGAGCACCGCGCCGCCGGGGCCACGGTGATCGGGCCGGTGCTGCAGGGTCTGCGCCGGCCGGTCAACACCCTGCCGCCGCGCGCCACCGTCCAGGACATCGTCAACGCGGTGGCCATCACCGCCATCCAGGCGCAGTCGCCGCCCGACGATCCGGCCGAAGTGTTCTCCTAGCGCTCGCCCTCCGGATCCCCCCGCAGCGCGCCGATCCGCCCCCGCGCCGCCCGGAAAACGTCCGCGACCTGGCATAACACGCCCCGAAAAGGGGAGTGGCGGGGCATGGGCACCGAAGGCGAACCGGCCGCGCAGGAACCGCCGTCACACGCCACCGCCACGGCCACCATGATCGCGGGAGCGGCGGCGGTGGGCGGGTTCCTGTTCGGCTACGACACTTCGGTGATCAACGGGACGGTCGAGGCGCTGCGCGCCGAGTTCGGGCTGGGCTCGTTCGTCATCGGGCTGGTGGTGGCCTCGGCGCTGCTGGGCTGCGCGGCCGGCGCCTGGTTCGCCGGGGAGCTGGCCGACCGGATCGGCCGGGTGCGGGTGATGCTGCTGGCCGCCCTGCTGTTCGTGCTCAGCGCGCTGGGCTCGGCGCTGGCCTTCTCCGCCGTCGACCTGACGCTGTGGCGCCTGGTGGGCGGGCTGGCCATCGGCGCCGCCTCGGTGATCGCCCCCGCCTACATCGCCGAGATCGCCCCCGCCCGCCTGCGGGGGCGGCTGGGCTCGCTGCAGCAGCTGGCGATCGTCACCGGGATCTTCACGGCGCTGCTGGCCGACTACTTCATCGCCCGCGTCTCCGCCGGCGGCGCCTCCGGGGAGTTCCCGCTGGGCGGCACCGCCTGGCGGTGGATGTTCGCCAGCGCCGTGGTGCCGGCGGTGATCTACGGGGCGATCGCGATGAGCATCCCCGAGTCCCCGCGCTTCCTGGTCAAACGGCACCAGGAGGCACGGGCCCGGCGGGTGCTGGCCCGGGTGCTGGGGGCCGGGACCGACGTGGACGCCAAGGTCCGCGACATCGCCCGCACGCTGCGCGAGGACCGCCCCGTCCGGGTGCGCGACCTGCGCGGCCCGCGGCTGGGCCTGCTGCCGATCGTGTGGGTGGGCATCCTGCTGTCGGTATTTCAGCAGTTTGTCGGCATTAACGTAATTTTCTACTACTCGTCCTCTTTGTGGCAGGCTGTCGGTTTCAGTGAGAGCGACGCCATGCTCACCTCGGTGATCACCTCGATCACCAACATCGTCACCACCCTGGTGGCCATCGCCCTGATCGACCGGATCGGCCGCCGCCGGCTGCTGCTGGCCGGCGCCGCCGGGATGACGCTCACCCTGGCGACGCTGACCGTGGCGTTCGCCACCGCGCCGCTGGTGGACGGCGAGCCGGTGCTGGGACCGACGGCCGGCCCCATCGCGCTGATCGCCGCCAACCTGTATGTGTTCTCCTTCGGCGCCACCTGGGGCCCGGTGGTGTGGGTGCTGCTGGGGGAGATGTTCAACAACTTCATCCGGGCCGCCGCGCTGGCGGTGGCCGCCGCCGCCCAGTGGATCGCCAACTGGCTGATCACCATGACCTTCCCGGCCATGGCCGCCCTCGGCCTGGGCTTCGCCTACGGCTTCTACACCCTGTCGGCGGGCGTGGCCTTCCTGTTCGTCTACAAGGCCGTCCGCGAGACCAAGGGACGCGAGCTGGAGGACATGGACCAGCTGTACGGGGTTCCCGAAGATCGCACCGCCCGGCACGCGTGACCCGCTACCATGACCCTATGGCGCGCATGCATCGGCCGACGACGACGCCGGGCACCTCCCGGCGGCACCCGCGCATGCGCTGACCAGCGAGCCATCTGCAGGCCCCGGGAGCGATCCCGGGGCCTTGCGTTTCCCCTGGGCCGCTCCCGCCAGCCGAAAGGAAATCGATCATGAAGCCGGTCGACCCCGGTAACGGCGGCGGCTCGATAGCATCTAACGCCGGCAACCCGAACCCGTCCGACCAAGGAGTACCCGTGTCCACCGTGTCGAAGCTGCGCATCACCCTCGACGGCGACGAGCGGATGGTGGCGGCCGGCACCACCGCGGGCCAGGCGCTGGAAGCCGACGGCAAGACCGTCATCGCCGCCCGCGTCAACGGCGAGCTGCGCGACCTGGATTATGAGGTCCGTGACGGGGACGAGGTCGAGCCGGTGGCGATCGACACCGAAGACGGGCGCGCCATCTTGCGGCACTCCACCGCGCACGTGATGGCCCAGGCGGTCCAGGAGCTGTTCCCCGAGGCCAAACTGGGCATCGGCCCGCCGGTGGAGAACGGCTTCTACTACGACTTCGACGTCGCCAGGCCGTTCACCCCCGAAGACCTCAAGCGCATCGAGAAGCGGATGCGCGAGATCATCAAGCAGGGCCAGCGGTTCTCCCGCCGCCCGGTCTCCGACGAGCAGGCCCGCGCCGAGCTGGCCGACGAGCCCTACAAGCTGGAGCTGATCGACCTCAAGGGCGGCGCCTCGGCCGACGACGGCTCCAGCGTGGAGGTCGGCGCCGGGCAGCTGACCATCTACGACAACCTGGACGCCAAGACCGGCGAGGTGTGCTGGAAGGACCTGTGCCGCGGCCCGCACCTGCCGACCACCCGGCACATCCCGGCCTTCAAGCTGATGCGCTCCGGCGGCGCCTACTGGCGCGGCAGCGAGAAGAACCCGCAGCTGCAGCGCATCTACGGCACCGCCTGGGAGTCGCGCGAGCGCCAGGATGCGTACCTGAAGATGCTGGAGGAGGCCGAAAAGCGCGACCACCGCAAGCTCGGGGTCGAGCTGGACCTGTTCTCCTTCCCCAGCGCGATCGGCGGCGGCCTGGCCGTCTGGCACCCCAAGGGCGGCATCGTCCGCAAGGTGATGGAGGACTACTCCCGCAAGCGGCACCTGGAGGCCGGCTACGAGTTCGTCGTCACCCCGCACCTGAGCAAGTCCACCCTGTTCGAGACCTCCGGGCACCTGGACTGGTACGCCGAGGGCATGTACCCGCCCATGGAGCTGGACGGGGCGACCTACTACCCCAAGCCGATGAACTGCCCCATGCACATCATGATCTTCAAGGCGCGGGGCAGGTCGTACCGGGAGCTGCCGCTGCGGATGTTCGAGCTGGGCACCGTCTACCGGTACGAAAAGTCCGGGGTGCTGCACGGGTTGACCCGGGCCCGCGGCTTCACCCAGGACGACGCGCACATCTTCGTCGCCCCCGACCAGCTCGCCGAGGAGCTGGCCAGCCTGCTGAAGTTCGTGGTGGGGCTGCTGCGCGACTACGGGCTGACCGAGTTCGAGGCCGAGCTGGCCACCCGCCCGGAAAAGTACGTCGGTGAGATCGCCGACTGGGAGAAGGCCCAGGCCGCGCTGGAGCACGCCCTCCAGGAGGCCGGCCTGCCCTACGTCATCGCCGAGGGCGAGGGCGCCTTCTACGCCCCCAAGATCGACGTGCACATCCGGGACGCCATCGGCCGCCGCTGGCAGCTGTCCACCCTGCAGGTGGACCTGCAGCTGCCGCAGCGCTTCGACCTGGAGTTCCAGGCCGCCGACGGCACCCGGCAGCGGCCCTACATGATCCACCGGGCGCTGTTCGGCTCGGTGGAGCGGTTCTTCGCCATCCTGCTGGAGCATTACGCCGGAGCGCTGCCGCCGTGGCTGGCTCCGGTGCAGGTGGTCGGCATCCCCATCGGGGCCTCCCACGTGCCGCACCTGGAGAAGGTGGTGGCCCAGCTGCGCGCCCGCGGGATCCGGGCCGAGGTGGACGCCTCCGACGACCGGATGCAAAAGAAGATCCGCAACGCCCAGAAGGCCAAGATCCCCTACATGCTGCTGGCCGGCGACGACGACGTCTCCAAGGACGCGGTCTCCTTCCGCTACCGCAGCGGCGAGCAGAAGAACGGCGTGCCGATCCCGGAGGCGGTCGAAGAGATCGTCCGGGCCGTCGAAGAGCGCATCCAGATCTGACGGCCCGGGCTGTGCGGCCACGCCCACCGGGCGCGGCCGCACAGCCCGGCGGGCCGCCATCGACCGTCACGACCAGGGACAGCAGCGATGAAGACCAGGAGACCGGCCGCCCGGCACGGCGCCGGGTGGCTGCGCTTCCTCGGCTACGGCGGCTCGGTGCTGCTGGTGCTGGCCGCCGTCGCGGTGCTGTTGCTGCCGCTGCTCGGCCAGGGCGGCGACGCCGGGGCCGCGGCGGGCGCCCGCTCCGCCGGCCCCTCGCAGAACGCCGCTCCGCAGCCCCTCGGGTCGCCGGGCTTCACCACCGGGCCGTCCGCCGCCGACCCGCAGCGGCCCCCCGCCCGGAGCACCACTCCCCAGGGGGACCCCCTCGGCCAGGGAGATCCGCTGAACCCGGGCGGTGACGGCGGCGGCGGAGGAGGCGGAGGCGGCCAGGGCGACCCCCTGGCCCCGCGCGGCGGCACCACCCCCGACTACTGCCCGCGAGGGCTCGGCGCGGTGCGCTACGGCATGACCGGCCTGGAGGTGACCGTTCAGTTCAGCGGCGCCGCGTTCGTCCAGGTGGTGGTCCACCTGGTGGGGCTGCGCAGCCTGGAGCAGACCACCCAGGTCCAGGCGCGCCGGCCGCACACCTTCGTCTTCGAGACGGTCACGCCCGACCAGGTCGAGCGGGTCCAGGTCAAGTCGGTGGGCGCGACCATCCCGCAAAGCTGCGACCTGCGCCTGAACTAGGCCCGGCCGCGTTGCGCCCCGGCGGGCGGGCGCACGTCGTCGATCACCACGTTGACCGCGGAGACCCGGGCGCCCAGCATCAGGCCGACCACCCGCGCCACGTTGGCCTTGACCGCCTTGGCGACGTCCATGATCACGCAGCCGTACTCGACCACCACGGTCAGGTCCAGCGACATCTCGCCCTCACCCCGGTGCACCCGCACCGCCTGGGCGCGTTCGCTCAGCGCGGCCACGCCGTCCACCTCCCCGGCGGCCAGCGCGGCGATCTTCTCGACCACCTCGTCCTCGATCGTGATCCGGCCCTTGACCACGGCGGCGGCCTGAGGACGCGCCTCGGCGGCCTGCTCGCTCCCGGCCGTCTTCTCTCGCCGGGCCTCCTCGGGCCGCTGGGGTTCCTGGGGGGAGCGCTGGTGGCGTCCGGGCGGCAGCAGCGTCGGCGCCACCGTGCCGGCCCCCGCCGTGCCCGACAGCGGGACGCCCGCGGGCGGTGTGGCATGCCGCCCCGGCGGCGCCGGGAAGAACGGCGGG